>Ga0187893_10008428_pt1 | contig 16247 bp, 12 predicted proteins | sample MA1701074metaG_FD_139574 | JGI IMG/M metagenome (GOLD analysis project Ga0187893, IMG submission 139574) | White microbial mat communities from a basaltic lava cave in the Kipuka Kanohina Cave System on the Island of Hawaii, USA - MA170107-4 metaG ...
AAACGGAACAACAAAAAAATTGTTGGCGATTTGAAGAAAGCAGCTAAAGAGGCGGAAGCTATTTTCTTAGCGGCTGACCCTGACCGCGAAGGCGAGGCAATTTGTCAACACTTGGCAGAAGAGATTGTGCCGAAACGTCCCGCAAAGCCTGCATATCGTGTGATGTTTAATGAAATCACAAAACGCGCAGTGAAAGAGGCGTTCGACCATCCGCGCCCCGTCAATACAAATCTGGTTGACGCACAACAGGCACGGCGCGTGTTGGACAGGCTTGTAGGTTATAAAGTATCGCCGCTTCTGTGCCGCATTGTCGGGGGCAAACTGAGCGCGGGGCGCGTGCAATCCGTCGCGCTTCGCATGGTTGTCGAGCGCGAACGTGAAATTGAGAAGTTTGTAAAGACAGAGTATTGGAATGTTACTGCAAATCTTTCTGCCGTTTTGCCTCCTGCGTTTGATGCACGGCTTTATAAGGTCGAAGAACAAACCGTAAAGACAAGCGGCTTTGAAGATGGCGTTAAGAAAACAGAGTTTCACATCTCGAACAAAGAACAAGCCACCGCAATTGTTGATGAAATTAAAAACCAAAATTTTGTTGTCAGTTCAGTTTCAACAAAGGAAAGAAAACGAAACGCGGTACCGCCTTTCATCACTTCAAAACTTCAACAAGAAGCCGCGCGCAAGCTTGGCTTTCCAGTAAAGAAAACAATGATGCTGGCACAGAAACTTTACGAAGGCGTTGAACTCGGCGCAGAGGGTTCGGTTGGTTTGATAACCTACATGCGTACAGATTCGATCCGCGTTTCCGATACAGCTTTAACAGAAGTGCGTGATTATATCGGCGGCAATTATGGCGCGAAGTATTTGCCCGAAAAGGCTGTGCATTACCGCTCGAAAAAAGACGCGCAAGATGCACACGAAGCTATTCGCCCGTCGGACGTTGCCAAAACACCTGATTCGTTAAAGCAATTTTTGAATGCGGAAGAATTGAAACTTTATCGCTTAATCTGGCAACGATTTGTTGCGTCACAGATGATGCCCGCATTGTTTGACCAGACGACGATTGATATTGAAGCGGGAAGTTTCACTTTTCGCGCAACGGGTTCGGTTCAGAAGTTCGATGGCTTTTTGAAAGTCTATCAGGAAGGGCGCGATGAAAAGAGCGAAGATGACGACGACGAACTGAATCTCCCGCTTGTTAAAGAAGGCGAACAATTAAAACTTAACGAACTGACACCAGATCAAAAATTTACAGAGCCGCCGCCGCGTTACACGGAAGCAACGCTTGTAAAAGCTCTGGAAGAAAAAGGCATCGGAAGACCTTCGACATACGCCGCGATTATGACCACGATTTTAGACCGCGAGTATGTGGAAAAATTTGAAGGGCGTTTTCATCCAACCGCGCTTGGAACAACCGTCAACGATTTGTTAGTCGCAAGTTTCGATGACCTTTTCAACGAAACTTACACGGCAAGAATGGAAGAAGAACTCGACGAAATCGAAGAAGGAAAACTTCGCTGGCAAGACGCGCTGAAAGAGTTTTACGACAAGTTCGCAGTTGATTTGAAATCAGCCGAAAAAGAGATGCGTGCCGTAAAGCAGCAAGCAATTCCAACGGATGAAATCTGCGAGAAATGCGGCAAGATGATGGTTATCAAGTTCGGACGTTTCGGACAATTCTTAGCTTGCTCGGATTACCCTGAATGTAAAACCACACGCGAAGTCCAAAGTCCGATGTCCAAAGTCCAAAGTCCAAGCGAAGAAGCCAAAGAATCCGAAATCCAAAATCCGAAATCCGAAATCGAAAATGAGGTTGAACCTTGCGAACTTTGCGGCAAAGAGATGGCATTGAAACGCGGACGAGTCGGAAAGTTTTACGGATGCACGGGTTATCCCGAATGCAAGAACATACGCAAGATTCCAAAGGGACAAAAAGCTGCAACACCGCCGCCCGTTCAGCTTGAAGAAAAATGTCCGACTTGCGGAGCAAACCTAGTCCGTCGAACGGGGCGTTACGGCGAATTTATTTCCTGCTCGAATTATCCGAAATGCGATTATGTCAAACGCGAACAAGAATCAACGGGCGTTGCCTGCACGCGCGCCGGATGCAAAGGCGAAATCGTTGTAAAGAAATCAAGACGCGGAAAAATCTTTTACGGCTGTTCGGAATATCCGAAATGCGACGTTGTCTATTGGGATAAGCCCGTAGCCACGCCTTGTCCGCAATGCAACGCGCCTTTGCTGTTTGAAAAGACTACGAAGAAAGAAGGAACCGTTTTGAAATGCGCGGCAGAAGGTTGCGGTTACAAAACAAGTATTGCTGATTTGCCTTTGAGCAATAAAGCAATGAGTGAACCTTTAACAGCCAATTAAATTTTGTTGTTACAGATAACAATAGTCTATTCCGTGTCATAGAAAATTGCCTTGACACAAAATGTGGCGTAGCCTAATTTTCAACGGGTAGGGACGCAATAATTGTTTGATTGATTTATTTGTTTTATTTTGGGACACATAATTCTTAACGTAGAATACAATCAACCTATGCCATTTCCAGACACGCGCCGTGTAATTTACAATAAGAACCCTCTGAATGAGGTAATTTGTCAACTACGCTTTCCCGCAATTTTAAGAATTGATTCTGAAATACCTGTTAAGTATCAAGAAAGGCTTAGAGAAACGTATCCTATCTTTTCAGAGTCTCAAAGCTCTAACCTAAAATTAAACATAACTCCGGAATTAGCCCAAGCAATAGGCTCCAGCCTTCCTCTTTCTTTTCGAGGCGGAAGAGCAACATACGAATTTGTTTCATCGGATCAAAAATGGAAAGTGATTTTAACAAGGGAATCTTTAACTTTAGCAGCAAGTGACTATAAAAAATGGGAAGATTTCAAAGAACACTTTGAAATCCCATTGAAAGCATTTGTTGAAGAATATACTCCGCCCTTCTTTTCAAGAATTGGTCTTCGCTATCAAGATGTAATTCAGCGATCCGAGCTACAACTAACAAATATTGGTTGGGGAGAGTTATTAGAGTCTCATATTGCCGGCGAATTTTCTTCGACCGCAATAGCTAACGACATAGTTCGTTGTGTAAATCAATTAACCATAAGCCTTGGTGAAAATAACGGCATGGTTCTTTTGAATCATGGGCTTGTTCCCAATCAAAACAACGAAACTTGCTACTTAATTGATAGTGATTTTTTTACAGAAAATAGAACGAAGGTTAGCGATGCAATCCAAAAACTTGACTACTTCAATAAACAAGCAGGTCGCCTTTTCAGGTGGTGTATTACAGAAAGACTACACGATGCTCTTGAACCCCAATTTATACAATAACCCTTATTCAATTTTGTTTACCGAAAATGTGAGCAAAGCAGACGAACCGCTACAACTATTTTGGCAACAAGATTTATCAGGGGGGAATATATCTCATCTATTTCGCTTTGCTGAAACAGCAAGAGAGTCAGAAGACATAGAATCCCTAAAACTTAGGATAGCTTGTCACTACTTGCTTGATTTAGTTTCCGACAAAGGATTGCCTGAATTATTAGAATCAATAAGAGAAGTTCTGGATTTTTATGAAGGAGTACAAAGTGAGTTTTCTCAGCCTGTTGTTAGAACTCGGAAATGCGGCATTGGGCAAAAATATGAACGGCCTGTGTTTAATATAGAGCAGGAGTAAATTTTTAGTGAACGGCGAAGAGTCCCACCTAAAAGAAGAGAAGATTGAGGCGCAACTTCAAATAGCATCTCAATCTAATCTACCCACGAGCGAGAGGATTTATGATCCCTCTTGTAGTGGAGCAATTCGTCAAGGTGAAATACTGACTAATCTTATACAAATCAAAATCAATCTTGATAGCCTTCGCTCAGGAAAAGAGCTATTAGCCGATCGCGTGGAACATAAATATGCAATCGTAATTACGCAAGACTGCGATGTCATTCAAGATTTTACGAATGAGAAAGGAAAAGAAAGTTCGGGTAATCTGCCAAACACTTTACTTTGCCAAGTCGTTACAGCTGAACAATTGCGCGGGCGAGAAGATATAAAGTCAGACATTTGGAAAAGAATTCGACAAAACAAGGACGAACGTTATCAGTTTCTTGAAAAAGTTTCTGTTGATTGTGACTTACTTGGCGAAGGCTTACCTGAACTTGGAATTGATTTCAAACGATATTTTACTGTGCCAACAGACGAACTGTATTTTAAGCTAGAAACCGAAGCTAAACGGCGTTGTCGTTTAATCAGTCCGTACTTAGAACATTTCAGCAACCGCTTTTATAGTTACCAAAGTCGCATTGCCCTTCCAGCAGATCATCGAAGCGAATAATCAATTATATTTTCTTGAATCAGCGCTTAATAGATGGCGCATGATTGAGATTGAGTCGCGTTTAGATTTAGTTGCGCCTTTCACAAAAACAATAAAGTAAGAGTGATTTTTTCGAGCGTGCAATTGTTTGATAACCCGCTTTACATTCGGACGATTCGCACGGGTCAAAACAAATAAGTCTTTCGCATAAAACCCAAGCGTGTTTAGGTTCAAAATTATTTCAACGTGCGTTAGTCGTTGAACACCCGCACTGACTTCATCTTGGCATTTAACAATCAACACACCGCCGACGCGCAAAACGCGCTTTGCTTCGATTGATGCCTGAACATACATCTCAAGAACAGCATCGTGCCATTTTGATTTTATTTCCGTTGGTCTTTTGCCATCTGAGTAATGGTCTTGAAAAGCTTCGTGCGTGCCTTGTCCCGCAAAACTTTCGTCTGAACGATAAAAGCCTTCCATGTAAGGCGGGTCTAAAACAACGCAATCAATCTCACCATCTTTGTATGGAAGCGAACGACAATCAATGCCTGTTTTTATGTCTGTTGGCAAGAGTGTGTAATCCGATAAATTCACATTCCGCCAAAAAATACCTTTGCCAAAAGTAACATCCGCAATCTTTGAGTTTTTCGGAATATGAAGTTCTAAAATCTGTGAAAACAAATCGTTGTTCTCTCCAATGTGCGAAGAGACCACAAGCCGCGAAGTGGTTTCACCACGCGGCGACTTGCGCTTCTTTTTCTCTGTTTCTCTTGTTTGTTCCAGTAATGATTCTTGAGTTGCTGACATACTATTTTGAGTCCATTGTAAGAATTCGGTTAGTTTGTGTCCATTCTAATATTCGTGAAACCTGTTTTATGCGAATTCCTTTCAAGCGGAAATGCTCTATGGCGTTTCTTAAATAACGGGCTAACATAATACGCTTTCTGTGCATCCTTGTAATGCTTGACGATATTATTTTGGAAGCATACTTTCGATTTTGTAATTTTGAAGGACAATTTTGTTGATGAACTTTAAGACAATTCGCACCGCAACTGTTTTTCTCTTCATTCTGTTTTTTTTCTCAATTGCCACGGCGAAATCAACAGAGCGCGTTTCTTCTTTCAGAGAGTACAACGGCTATTCGCAACCTGTTTACGACGGGTGGGTTCGCAGTTCGGTTTACATTCCGACACGCGACGGGACGCGGCTTGCGGCTGATATTTTCAGACCTTCGATAAACGGAAAAGTTACGGATGAAAAACTTCCTGTGATTTGGACACACACACGCTATCATCGCGCGTTCTATTTAAGAGGAAATTTGCGAACAATAATTACAGCCTTCTCTTGGCTGGAGACGATGTTGCGGCATGGCTACGTTGTCGTGGCTGTTGACGTGCGCGGGTCTGGCGCATCGTTCGGCGTTTACGAAGGACCGTTTTCACAAAAAGAAACTCAGGACGCTTACGATGTAACGGAATGGCTGGCACAACAGGATTGGTCTAGCGGGAAAATCGGGATGTTCGGGCTTTCTTACTTAGGCATCACGCAGTATATGGCGGCAAGCACGAAGCCGCCACACCTGAAAGCAATCATTCCCGAAAAGGCTATGTTCGATGCCTATTCGTTCAGTTATCCAAATGGAATTTTCCGACGCGATTTTGTTTTCGCTTGGAGCAATTTAGTAAAGGGCTTGCCGTTGATTGCGCCCGCTCTGCCCGTTGACGAAGACAAAGACGAAACGCTCTACAAAACAGCACAGAAAGAGCGCGTCAACAACCGTGATGTTTTTCGGCTTGGCAAAGCAATGCCTTACAGAAACAGCGTTGACAGCGTGACAAAAGAGCGGCTCAACATCACGCAAAGCCCTTCTGCTTTTATAAAAGAGATAAACGAATCGGGTGTTGCCGTTTATACAATCGGCGGCTGGTATGATTTGTGGGCAAAAGACGCGCTTCTCTGGTTTGCGAATTTGAAAACGCCGCAACGCCTGATGATTGGACCATGGTTTCACCAGATGGCTATGGATGAATATCACCCCGCAGAACGCCTGCGTTGGTTTGATTACTGGCTGAAAGGAATTGATAACGGGATAACAAAAGAGCCGCGTATCTGGTATTACACAATCAACGCCACAACAACCGAAAAATTGAGCGAAGATATGGAAGTAACGGGAAACCCCGTAGCAAATTTGTGGATTAGTTCATCGGCGCAAGACGTTGATTTCTTTGTTTATCTCGAAGACGTTGACGAAAAAGGGGTGTCGCATTATGTGACCGAAGGCGTGATTCGCGCATCACACCGCAAATTGTCAGAAGCACCTTTTAATAATTTGGGACTGCCGTATCACAGAAGTTTCACCGGAGATGTTTTGAAACTAAACGGCAGTGCTGTCGAACTCGTTTTCGATTTGCATCCCACGTCTTACATCTTCAAAACGGGTCATCACATCCGCATAACCGTAACCTGCGCCGACAAAGACAATGCACAAACATTGGAACAAAACCCCGCGCCGACAGTGAAAGTTTATCGTGATGTTGTGAAAGCGTCTTACGTTGAACTGCCATTGGTTAAATGAATCGGTGAAAATAGAAATAGTAAAAGGTGATTTGCTAGACCAAAAAGTAGATGTAATAGTCAATGCTTGGAATCGCAACATAATTCCTTGGTGGTTGCTTATTCCTCAAGGAGTTTCAGGTGCAATCAAACGCCGCGCGGGCTTTCAGCCTTTTCGGGAACTTTCAAAATGCGGCTCTATTCCTTTGGGCCAGGCAGTTCTCACCTCAGCCGGAAAGCTTTCTTATTTTGGCATCATTCACGTTGCGGGAATAAATCTTCTCTGGCGCGCGTCGGAATACTCAATTCGCCAATCGGTGAGAAATGCAATCTCTCTGGCTGAAAAACAAAACTTTGCTTCAATTGCGTTTCCAATTATCGGCTCAGGTTCAGGTGGTTTCAAACAAGCAAAGGCTTTGGAAATAATGCTTGATGAATTGTCACAAATTGAATCGGGTTTAGAAATCAGAATCGTCGAATATAAAATTTAATCACAGAAACTCTGTGACCAAATCCTTTTTCACCAATAGCTGTTTAGTTTTTATGTCTTAAAAGAAAAGCCCTGATGTCATCGCGCATTTCTGTTGTCACAGTATGTTTGACATTGGGGTAAAGCTTAAATTCCGCGTTTAATTTGTTTTGCTCATAAAGCGATTTGCTTATAGCCCAACGCTCTAAAGGCGTTTTCCCAAAAAGCTCGAAGATTAAATTCTTATCTTCTTCATCGTAAGAATCGCCAAAGATAACCGAGTCGTTATCGTCTTGGTCACCTAAGAAAATAAAGAGAGGAACTTTCCTCAAATTTTTCAAATCAAACTTTTCACCTGCAACTGTTTTGAAATCATTTATACCGATTGGATAACGCAGAGTTTTTTCTTTGTAAGTCGTGACCGGCGCAATCGCCCAACCACCCGGTGAACCAATAGCGGCGGCTTTTACGCGCTTTGGATGCAGAAAGGTAAAACGATTGGCAAACATTCCCCAAGCCGAAAAACCCATTATCAGAACACGCTTGTCAAATTTTAATTTTTCCTTTGCAAGTCTTTCACGGGCGTCGTCAATCATAGCCACAAGTTGTAAATCAAACCGGCGATATTCTTTTTTGTCCGTAACCAAAGCGTCGCGGTCAAGTGCGTGTGTGTAAATCCGCCAGTCGGTTTTCGGTCTGGGAAAAACAGGCATTAAAACAGCCACATTTAACAGCGAAGCAATAGCACCGTTTTGCGACATTCTTTTTTTCACGTCGGCTTCGTGAATATTAAAATCGTCATCAATGGCTCCGGTGTTATTCGGAATAACAAGAATTGTATGCGTTTGTTTTTGCGCTTTTACTTCGCGCAAGACAGGTGGAACGAACATGTAATACGAATACGCAAAACCTTTTTCCGGCTGTGCTTCGATTTTTATAATCCCGGATGAATTATTGCCGACAGTTTGACCAAAACAACCGCTAACTGCAATCAAAATAAAAAGGGAACAAAGAATAATTGTTCTCATAACGGCTTTACATACGCACTCTTAGCAGGACAGTTCCCTAAATTTCCGCAAATTCAAGTTAAAAACCTTGACGCCTCTAAAGCCGCGTTGTTACACTCTGTTTACATTCCGACAATAAATAGTTCACAAAGTTCACGATGGCATAAACAAGGGGAAACAAGCAGTGCTATGTATTAAAAGCGTCATGGTCAGATTTTTCCAATGGAGGTAGAAGATGGGTTTCAGAGTGGGGCAGAAAGTTGTTTATCCCAATCACGGTGTAGGTATAATTGAACAAATCGAACAAAAACAAATAGGCGATGCGGCTTTATCTTTTTATACGTTGCGCCTTGCGGCTACAAATTCTGTTGTTTTAGTTCCTGTTGCAAATGCGAAAGAAGTGGGTTTGCGCGCGCCTATAAAAACAGGCGAATGCGAACTGCTTTTCAAAAATCTGGCGGATGATTTTATTGCTCCCGCCGGAGACTGGAAGAATCGGTTCAAAGAATTTTCCGAGAAAATGAAATCCGGCGATATATTCGAGGTCGCAGACGTTCTGAAAAACTTGACCTTCCTACACAGTCAAAAGCCCCTTTCATTTCGTGAACAGCGAATGCTCGAAAGGGCTCTCTATCTTGTGGTTTCCGAACTCGTCGCAGTTTGCCGTCAACCCGAGTGCAACATCAAAGCACAGGTCGAAGACGCGCTAAACAAATCCTGCGCTAAACATGAACGTCAGCCCGCGCGTGCCATAGGAGCATCTGCGGGACATTGAACTGAAAAGTAAAAAGTAAAAAGGCAAAAGTTTTGTCTTGGGTGTTTGTGTATGCTCATGAACAAAAAAGCTTTTCTTTATTTTTACTTTTTACTTTGAGTCTTCACTCTTTCGTTTCGCGTGTTATAATCCACCGCGTAATTTTTTTTGAGCATTAAGGGCATTTACTTTTCATTGATGATGGACGATCCTGCGAGTTATTTCCTAGCATTTTTCTTTGAAGGCACAGCTGACACTGCCAACACTTCGTTGGCATCAATTTCGTTCAAAATTCTCTCCGTTTTCGTACTTGTGGCGGCAAACGGTTTTTTTGTTGCGGCAGAGTTTGCGTTTGTCGGCGTGCGCCGCTCGCGTATTGAAACGCTCGCGGCAAATGGCAAAGCGTCTGCAAAAAGGCTCCTCTCGATTTTGGATAACATGAATGTTTATCTTTCGGCATGTCAGTTGGGCATCACGCTGGCATCTTTGGGTTTAGGTTGGATTGGCGAACCGGCAGTTTCACAACTCCTGGAAATGCCTCTTTCTTCTCTGCCTGAATCAGCGCGTCATGCAGTGGCTTTCGGTATAGCATTTTCAATCATATCAAGTCTGCATATTGTAATCGGCGAACAAGCGCCAAAACTTGTGGGTTTGGAACTTGCCGAAAAAGTTGCATTAGCAGTCGCTCTTCCGATGAAGCTTTTTTACTATCCTTTTAAACCGTTCATATTTGCTCTTGACTGGACAAGCGCGAAAGTCGTTCGTCTGGTAGGTTTGAAATCCACTGCGGAACACGCTTCGATTTATACGGAAGAAGAGATTCGACAGCTAATAAATATCTCGCACAAAAGCGGACATCTTAGAAAAGAAGAACAACGCTTAATCAATCGTGTCTTTGAATTCAGCGACACGATTGTCCGTGAAGCGATGGTTCCGCGAACGCAGATGGCGGCAATAACAGAGGACTACACATTAGAAGAGATTGCGCGCGCGTTTGAAAAGCATCAGTTTTCGCGTCTGCCTGTTTACAAAGAAACTCTTGATAATGTTTTGGGCTTTATTCACAGCAAAGATGTAATGCCGTATTTGCTTCGTCCTGAAACATTCAGACTTGAGCAGGTTCTTCAATCACCCCTTTACGTAGTTGACACTGCGCGGTTGGAAGATGTGCTAAATCAAATGCGAAAGGCAAAAGTTCACTTCGCTTTTGTCGTTGACGAACACGGCGGGGTCGAAGGCATTCTGACGCTTGAAGATTTATTGGAAGAAATCGTCGGTGACATCTCGGACGAACACGACGAAGAAGTAAACGAACAAATCACGGAAGACAAAGACGGAACTTTTGTTTTAGACGGCGGGCTTGCCGTTCGTGATTTGAATCGCCGCTTGAAGTTGGACCTTCCCGAATCCGAAGCCTATACAACCATCGCGGGATTTTTGATGAGCGAAACAGGACAGGTTTTAGAACACGGCGCAGAAGTTAAATACGAAAACCTCATCTTCCGCGTCGAGCGCGTCGAGAAAAGGCGAATTGCAAAAATCAGATTAGAAAAAGTTGAAGAGGAAGAAAACGAAGAAGACCAAGAAACAGTAAAGAGCGCGGCAAGCTAAAGAAAGTATGCACGAACGCAAGCAGATAATTCTCGCAATAGGATTTTTATTTCTTGTAATTTCATTCGTGTTCCCACCTTGGAAATACGAGAATGGCTTTTCCGGCGAAAGACCCGCCGGATACCACTTTTTCCTTTCATGACCAGAAGAAAAATCAGAACAAGAGATTAGAGAAATCTTTGACATCACTGACTCAAATCAACATAGATATACGTGCAGTATAAAACTCGACATTATCTTTTTAATTGCCACGAGTTTATTTATTTTTTGGTTCACAATCGGCACACTATTAAGTTCAGTTGCGATAGAGGTCTCAAATACAATTTGGTTGAGGGCGGTAATATATGTTTGCGGTACTTTCTGTTTTCTAATTGGAACAGTCTTTATTGCCGCAGGAATCTATGACCGTTACGGCTACCTTTTTCTTTTCTAAATTCCTTGAGAATAATTATTCGCTCAACGCCTGTTCAATGTCCGTGATTATATCTTCGACCTTTTCAATTCCGACTGAAATGCGAACGAGGCTGTCTGCGATTCCCAATTGACGACGACGTGCAGGAGCGACTTCACGATGCGAAGCTGTTGCCGGATGAAGAACGCCCGTAAAAACATCTCCCAAACTCGTAGCCCGCACACACAATTTCAATTTTTCCATAAACCTGAAAGCCGATTCGATTGTGTTCTCTTTAATTTCAATGGAAACCAACGCGCCGAAGTGTTCAGTGCGAAGCGTTCGCTCAATCACTTTTTGATTTTCTGCGCCAGCCAACGCAGGATAATGTATGCGTGAAAGACGCGGATGTTCACGAAAATAACTGGCAATTCTTAAAGCGTTGCTACATTGTCTATCCATCCTCACAGCGAGAGTTTTTACGCCGCGCAAAATTTCGTGAGCAGACCAAACATCAAGCACGCCGCCCACGAGTTTCATCACGCCAATTAACGACGTCATATCAGCTTCGTCTTTCACGGTAACAAGTCCGCCCATTGTGTCCGCGTGACCGCCCAAGTATTTCGTCGCACTGTGGACCACGAAATCAGCACCGAGTTTCAACGGCTGACAAAGATAAGGCGAAGCGAATGTGTTATCTACAATCAATTTTGCTCCGACTTCATGTGCAATCTCGGCGCAAGCCTCAATATCGCAAACTTTCAAAAGCGGATTTGAAATTGTCTCAGCAAGTAGAACTCGCGGCTTTGTTTTTTCGGCTAATTCTTTTAGTGCCGACAGGTCGTTAAAATCCGCCGTGACGGTGTTGATGTCGAAAGAGCCAAAAACATTAAAAAGCAAATCGCTCGTCGCGCCGTAAAGGTCTTGTGAAGCAAGAACGGTCGCGCCCGGCGAAAGTTCGCAAGCAAAGAGCGCGGCGTGCAAAGCCGCCATCCCTGTCGAATAAGCGCACGTTCCCGCGCCACCTTCCAAAAGATTGATAGCGTTTTCCAGAGCCGCGACAGTCGGATTGCCGTAGCGCGTGTAGATGTAGCCTTTCGTTTCGCCCGAAAAGACTTTATCCACTTCGGTCATCGAATCGTAAGTAAACGTCGCCGTCGCATAAATCGGCGTTGATACCGGAATGCCGATTGGCGTTTCGCTTCTCTCTCCGGCATGAACGAGTTGTGTCGTTATATCTAAATGTTTCAATTTGTCGCGGCTCATAATTTTCTTCTAAAAATAAGTTTTGAGTACAGGCTCTAGCCTGCCTTTCTAATAGACAAGCAGGCTAAAGCCTGTACTCAAAACTCTTAATACTTCGGCACGGTCGGGTCAACGTCGTTTGACCAAGCCGTGATGCCACCTTTTAAGTTAATCAGTTTGCCCGCAAAGCCCGCTTGTTTGAGTGCTTCGATTGCTTTCGCGCTTCGGACTCCGCCTTTGCAATGAACAATGGTTTCGCGTGACGGGTCAATTTCTGCGGCGCGCCCGACGACCTGTCCTAATGGAATAAGTTTCGCGGTTGGAATCGTGGCAATTTCTGCTTCGTGCGGTTCGCGCACGTCAATCAATTGAACATCTGAGTTGCTGTCCAAAAGCTTTTTCAATTCGGTAGCTGTTATTTCCAAAAGCGTTGAAGTTGATTGTTCAGTTGTTGCTTTTTGAGGCTTTAAGCCGCAGAACTCCTCGTAATCAATCAACTCTTTTATCGTAGGGTTTTCGCCGCAAATCGGACACGCGGGGTCTTTGCGAAGTTTCAATTCGCGGAAACGCATTTTCCAAGCGTCGAACAACAACAGACGATTTATAAGTGGTTCGCCGCCGCCTAAAATAATCTTGATAGTTTCATTCGCCTGAATTGTGCCAATAATACCGGGCAAAACTCCAAGCACACCGCCCTCTGCACATGAAGGAACAAGTCCCGGCGGCGGTGGTTCTGGATACAAACAGCGATAACAGGGTCCGCGTTCTGCCCAGAAAACGCTCGCTTGTCCCTCGAAACGAAATATTGAACCATACACATTTGGCTTTCCCGCTAAAACGCACGCATCGTTGACAAGATAGCGCGTAGGGAAATTGTCTGTGCCATCAACAATTACATCGTATTCACGAAAAAGTTCGAGCGCGTTTTCGCTAGTCAATCGTGTTTCGTAAGCGTCAACGCGAATGTGCGGGTTGATGTCTTCGAGCCTTGCGCGGGCAGATTCGATTTTCGGCTGTCCCACATTGTTAGTGCCGTGAATGACCTGACGCTGAAGATTTGATTCTTCGACAACATCAAAATCCACTACGCCCAGATTTCCAACGCCCGCCGCCGCCAGATACATTCCGAGCGGCGCGCCCAAACCGCCTGTGCCAATCATCAACACACGGGCGGCTTTTAATTTTCGCTGACCTTCGACGCCGACCTCAGGCAAAATCAGATGGCGGCTGTAACGCGAAACTTCTGCTTGCGAGAGCGTTGGCAACTCGTTTTCAATTTTACTTTCTGTCGCCCCTTCAACTACTGCCGAGCCGCCCGCTATCGAAGGCACAATCGTCACTGTGTCGCCGTCTTTGACGGGCGTTTCAAGACGCGAAACGTACCGAATGTCTTCATCGTTGACATATACATTCACAAAGTTGCGTAAAGCCTTTTCGTCTTTGTACAGATGCGGTCGCAAGCCTGCGTGCGAAGCGGTCAATTTATCAAGCGCTTCGCCAACGGTTTCTGCTTCGATTTGAACTTCGCCGTTTCCACCCGCATATTGTCTTAATGCTGTTGGAATAAAAATCGTCACTGCCATATAAAACACTCCTTAAATAAGGTACGACAGACTGCTAGTCTGTCGAATAACTTTTCATTGTTTTAGGATTTGAACAGACTAGCAGTCTGTTCTACATGAATCACTCATTAGAAAATCTCTTCCTCGTTAAATTTTGAACGGTCTGCTTCCAATTCCCACGAAAGCGGAGTTTCCGCTTTGCCTTTTGTCACGGGAACAATGACGTAAGAGTACGTGGGCCATGCGTGTTCCAAATCATAACCTGACGGAACGCCTCTATCTTCGGGATGCGAATGATAAAACCCAATCACATCAAGCTTTCGCTCACGGGCGTATCGTTCTCCGCGAAGTAATTCTTCGGGTTCAATCAAAAAGCGCGCGCGTTTTGCTTCCTCTTCGCGCGCGTTTGAAATTGCATAAATTTCGGAAACAATCTTTCTGCCGTCTTCCGTAAAACTCCCTATCAACAGACCGCAACATTCAAACGGGTAATCGCGTTCGCCGTGCGCCTGAATTTCTTCTATTTGTTTTTTATCTATCTGAATCATTTAATCCCTAAAACACGAAAGCCTCCGCGCTAAAGATAACGCGGAGGCTCTAAAAAAATTAGAAACACTCTTGAAAGCTCTTTAGCAGTTTTTATCGTGGAGCAAGTTGCCTTAAATCGCCACGCCGTAAATCTCTTGATTGAAAATAGCTGATGTTAAAACTACGGGCGCAATGTAGGTGATAACTGCATAGCCTGTCAAGCAATGCAGTTTTGAAACGAGGCAATTAGTATTGAAGGCTCGGAGAGCTGACAGTTAATAGCCCCGACCGTAAGGTCGTGGGGAATGCGCCATTTATTTTGATTGAGGCTCGCGCGAGCCGACACACTTCGCATTGATTTTCATATAATTTGCGCCGCTCCTTACGGAGCTATGAAATCTTTTTATTACCTATTCCCACGACCTTACGGTCAGGGCTACTACATATCGGCTCTACGAGCCTTAATCCGTGTTTTTGTTTCTCTCTTATCTCTCCACCATCAAACAAAACTTTCGGGTTTTTCAGACAAGTGGTAAATTCTCTTTCACAGCATTTCTAAAACAATTTTATCAGGAGCAAAATTTAAGATGAGTTTAATTGAGCACGTTCAGGCTAGAGAGATTTTAGACTCGCGCGGCAACCCTACTATTGAAGCAGAAGTCCATTTGATGACCGGCGAGATGGGACGCGCCGCCGTTCCTTCGGGTGCATCAACAGGCGAACACGAGGCGGTCGAATTAAGAGACGGAAATAAAAAACGGTACTTGGGCAAAGGCACAACAAAAGCCGTTAATAATGTGAATGAGGTTATCGCCTACGCAATCGAAGGAATGGATGCGCTAGACCAAGCAGAGATTGATGCAACGATGATTGAACTCGACGGCACAAAGAACAAATCAAAACTCGGCGCAAATGCGATGTTGGCGGTTTCGCTTGCGACTGCACGCGCAGGAGCGGCTTATACGGAAGTTCCGCTATATCGTTATCTTGGTGGTCCAAACGCTAGGACGCTTCCCGTTCCGATGATGAACATCCTGAACGGCGGAGCGCACGCAGACAACAATGTGGACTTTCAAGAATTTATGGTAGCCCCGGTCGGTGCCGTATCTTTTAGCGAAGGTTTGCGGATGGGAGCGGAGATTTTCCACAGTCTGAAATCCGTGTTGAAAAAACGCGGTTATTCAACAGGCGTAGGCGATGAAGGCGGGTTCGCTCCGAATTTGAAATCAAACGAAGAAGCAATCGAAACAATCTTGGAAGCAATAAATCTTTCGGGATATAAAACAGGTTCAGATGTTCTGCTCGCGCTCGACCCAGCGGCGAGCGAGTTTTACGACGGCAAAAATTACGTCTTCAAAAAGTCTGACGGGCGAAAATTAACAAGCGCACAGATGGTTGAGTATTGGACAAACTGGTGCAATCAGTATCCTATAATTTCAATCGAAGACGGGATGGCTGAAAGCGATTGGGATGGATGGAAGGCTTTAACCGATTCGGTCGGAAAGCGCATTCAGCTTGTCGGCGATGATTTGTTTGTCACCAACGTAGAATTTTTGAAAAAAGGGATTGAAACAGGCACAGCCAATTCGATTTTGATTAAGGTCAATCAAATAGGAACGCTGACTGAAACTTTGGACGCGATTGAATTGGCGAAAACAAACAACCGGACAGTGGTTATTTCACACCGTTCGGGTGAAACCGAAGACACCTTCATCGCCGATTTGGCTGTCGCAACAAACGCCGGGCAAATCAAAACAGGTTCGCTCTCCCGCACAGACCGTATAGCAAAATACAATCAGCTTTTAAGAATCGAAGAA
>Ga0187893_10008429_pt1 | contig 16245 bp, 14 predicted proteins | sample MA1701074metaG_FD_139574 | JGI IMG/M metagenome (GOLD analysis project Ga0187893, IMG submission 139574) | White microbial mat communities from a basaltic lava cave in the Kipuka Kanohina Cave System on the Island of Hawaii, USA - MA170107-4 metaG ...
CTTCCCGTCAAACTACTGGGCATCGTTAATAGAGCTGCCCGATGAGAGTGAATTTCCAGGTACGGGACCAGAGGGCAACGGATGGGGTCTTGGAATAGCCAGTCAGGACGCCCTGATAAGCCAATCCAAGCTCGGCTGTCAGCTTTGCCATCAGCTCGGCACACCGGCCACGAGACTTCCGAATGCCGCGGCATTCGATTTCGGATGGAAGAAGGCCGGTGTCATGAGCGGCACGGCAGATGGCATAGGCAGAGCAAACTGGGCTGCCGTCCTTGGAGACTGGGGAGGAAGAATAGCAGCCGGCGAAGTCCCGCCGACTCCGCCAAGGCCTTCGGGAAAGGAAAGGAACTTCGTTTTAACGATGTGGGAATGGGGCGATCTCTTTACCTATGCCCACGACGAAGCGTCCACGGATAAACGTAACCCGTTCCTCTATCCGAACGGACCCGTTTGGGGGGTAGATATAGGGAACGACCATGTGCTGAAAATAGATCTGGATACCAATGAAGCGGTAAGCATCCCGGTTCCCACGCGTAACGGATTCGATATATCGTGGTGTGACCAGCCGGGTTTCGCGACCCTCGGCTGTCCCGCACCCGGCGGAACAACGGCCTATCCGGGCGCGTATCACAACCCCGCCAATCCTCATAACCCAATGCTCGACGATACGGGCAAGCTGTGGATTACGACTCAGATAAGGCCTGAGGGCATAGCGAACCTGCCCGATTTCTGCCTCGAAAGAGACCCGGGAATTACGGGCGGCCACAGGCAAATGGGATATTACGATACGAACACGGAAGAATTCGTACTGATAGATACTTGCTTCGGAACGCACCACCTGCATTTCGGTTTCGACGACAAGCTCTGGATAAGCGGCGATTCGAACAACCTCGGTATGATCGATCCGGCATTGCTCGATCCGAACGACCCGGAGGGCACCGAATCCGCGGCGCAGAAATGGTGGAGAACCGTATTCGACACCGACGGCGACGGAGAAGGAGACACACTAATACCTGGGTTCAACTACGGTATCATACCGAACCCGGTTGACAATACGGTCTGGACAGGCGTCTTGGCCGCTTTTCCTGGCAGGATAAACAGGTTCGACCCGGCGACGGAAAAATTCGAAACCTATAGTCCGCCTGCCCCCGGCCATGGTCCGAGGGGACTGGATGCCGATACGGACGGGAATATCTGGGTTTGTCTCGGCGGAAGCTCGCACGTGGCCAAGTTCGAACGCAACAAGTGCGCCCAGACCTGGGGTACGGGCGACCAGTGTCCGGAAGGGTGGACTCTCTGGGAAATCCCAGGAGCTACATATAAAGGGCACCCTGACAAACGTACCGATTACCATTACTACACGTGGGTCGACCAGTTCGACATTTTAGGGCTCGGAGCGAATACGGTCGTATGCACCGGAACCTCATCCGACTCTATAATCGCGTTCCTACCGGATACGGAAGAGTTTGTAAGGGTCTATGTTCCTTATCCCTTTGGATTCTTCCACAGAGGACAGGACGGAAGGGTAGACGACCCCGACGCAGGCTGGAAAGGAAGGGCATGGTGGGTTGATTACGGTATCGATCCGATACTCCATACGGAGCTGCAGGAAGGATTTATCTTCAAAGTGCAGTACCGTCCGGACCCGCTCGCTCATTAATTATTGACCGGAACTTGATTAGAGAATTATCGAGGGGAGACATTACTCGGTCTCCCCTCTTATTTTCTGCTTACTTTTTCAAATCGTTCCGTATTCGAAAAGCGGTTCTGCCTATTTCATGGGTTTAATCGGGTTTGTACTTAAATATATTGATGCGTCGGAGGAAACATGAAAAGATCTAACTCTAATTTCCTGTTTACAGTAATTTTTCTCTGCACGCTGTTCTTTAACACGGCTTATACCTCGGGGGAGAGCGGTAAATCCGGGGATACCGGTTTTCCCAATCCTTATATCAAGCAATATCCGTTTAAGACTGTTGTCATAGAATACAAAGGGAAAACGGAATACGGTCATCAGGACATGGAGAAAAAAACGTATGACGGGACTGAGACCGTTTATATAAAAGGTTACAAGTTCAAGAAGGTCCTAGATATGTCGGCGCCCTCACCGGACGGGAAATCTACGAAAATCCAGAGGCTTCAGATTATAGATCCGGATTTTGCATATTACATCGATCTAATTGATAAAACGGGAATAAAAGTCGACAACTCGATGAAGTACGGAAGGGCGGAATATCTTAAATTGAACAATGACGAGAAAAAGGAATTTCATCAAAGGATGGAAAGAAGAGGCATTATTTCTCTGGACCTGCTGGATCTGGGGAAGAAGACAGGTACCGATGTAATTCTGGGCCGCCAGTGCGACGTCTATGAATACGGAGAAAAACCGACTCAAGAGAAATACCTGGAAGCGGTTCAGGCGGGTGTCAATCCGCCCTACTACAGAAAAACCTGGATATGGAGGGACGCGAACATCCCTCTTAAATCGATAACCGAGCAAATGAGCTCCATAAGCGAACTCCGGGCAACAAAAATTGAAGAGAACGTCGATATCCCCAATGATAAATTCAACGTTCCGGCCGGGATAAAGATTACATATGATGAGAAGATGTCTGAAGCTTCGAAACAGGAAGCCCTTGCCAGGTTCATGCTGTATAAAACTGGAAAGGCGATGACATATAGAGTAAAAGCGGACAAACAAGTTACAGTCCCGAAGAAAAAAGCTCCCAATCCCGGTGCGGGCAACTAGGCGAGCGATGGAAACGATATAAGCGTCCGGGGGCGGATTAACTATAAGGTGCCGGATCATGGAAAGAAAACCGTGGTGAACAGATTTGTTTATGAAAGTGCGATATACCTTTCATATCACAAAATAGCGGTAGCCGGTCTTGTATTTGCAATATTGTACGATGGGATTATGTCAATGACGGGTGAATTCCGTGCTCGGACTTTGAGCTGACTCCTATTCTGGAATCGGGTGGATATCAACAGGCGTAGAATTTCACAGGGAGGTTGGAGATCAGTATGAAACGGAGAAATTTTTTACGGATTCTGGGCTTCGGCGGTGTTGTTCTTGGTGCGGGCGGAGGAGGGCTAATATTCAACTCCTGCGACAGCTCGGGCGGAGGAGGCGGAGGAGGGGGAGACATGGGTCTCGACCCCAGGTCGCCCGAGGGATTCGTAAACCGGCTCCTCGTGCCGGGAGACGAAGGGCTCTACGGCTTGTTTCATCCCGATTCGCCGTTCCTCATTGTCCCGAAGGAGACCGAGACGGAAATCGTGCCCGGAAAACCCGCCTCTTCGTTTCTCTACGAAGTGGATGCCGGGGACAGGATTTTTTATAACCCGATCTTCAGACTCAGAAAGGGCGATACGGTGGATGCCACGCTTCTGAACGAACTGGATGAGGAAACAATAATACACTGGCACGGCCTCGAACTGGATCATGCGAACGACGGTCATCCGAATTCCGCAATCCCTCACGATTCCTCCTATAATTACAATTACGAAGTCATAAACAGGGGGGCAACATACTGGTATCATCCCCATCCCGACAAGCTCGTGGGGAAGCAGTCGTATTTTGGACTCGGGAGTTTCTTTATCGTGGAAGACGAAAACGACGACGCCCTCAGAAACGCCCTCGAACTCGAACTCGGGCAGACCGAAATTCCGCTAAACCTGCAGGACAGAAACCTCGACTCGGAAGGGCAGCTGGTATTTGAGATTAACCCCATGATTCAGACAATCGGAGTTCTCGGGGACAGGATACTCGTAAACAAAACCATAAAACCGTTCCTCGATGTCGATACCAGGATCTATAGATTCAGGTTCCTCAATTCGTCTAATTCGAGAACGTACAAGCTTGCCTTTACCAAGGGCTCCGAAAAGCTCGTATTCAACGTTATAGGAAACGACGGAGGGCTTCTGGACAAGCCTTATGAGGCAACGGAGGCGTTTATCGGGATCGCGGAAAGGGTGGATATACTCGTCGATTTCAGGGGGCATCAGCCGGGCGATGAAATATTCTTAAAAAGCCTCGAATTCGATCCCATGGATCCCGCTCTCGTCGATATGAACTTCAACCAGCCGTCCACGCTGATGAACGGCGAAGAGTTCTATGTGTTGAAGTTTAACGTCGCTAATGAAATCAGTTACAACCTGCAGGTGCCTGGGACCCTGTCCGAAATAGTCCCGATCGACATAACGGGAGCGGGCGAGAGGTTTATAACGCTGCCAAACCCTATCGAGGGCACCTGGTTTATAAACAACTTCAGGTTCAATCCCGGCGAAATCCCTTTAACTGTGAGCCGGGACACGACAGAGGTATGGACAATACAGAACGGTCCCCTTGCCATGCCCCATCCTATTCACATTCATGCATTTCAATTCCAGATACTCGAGCGAATAAACAGCCCGGAGCAGGTGAGCGAGCTGGCGATCGATGCTCACGGCAGGATGCCTACGGATATGGGATGGAAGGACGTGGTTCTGGTTTGGCCGGGAGAGAGTGTCAAATATGCAATCAGGTTTAATCTCAGCTTCCCTGGCGATCAGATATACCTCTTTCACTGCCATAACCTGGAACACGAGGACCAGGGTATGATGATAAATTATCAGGTCTCATAGTCCGTGGTCGTTTGCGCGAGCCGAGTTCCATCGGCGGCGGTAGCGACGCGAAACCGTTGACCGTCCAGGTTAATCGGGGTTATGAGGAATAGAGAGAGTGAGTGCGATATTCAAAAAATTAAATAAGCCAATGTCCGTTAAGGGTGCGCTCCTATCCTCGTGTCTTCTCCTGCTGACTGCAGTGTCATGCGGGGAAGACGTGAACGACAGAGGAGCTGCCGATAGGCAGCTCCTCCCAGTCGTTCTGAACGGGAAAGTGGGATTCATCAGAACTTCAGGCGAGATTGAGATATTGCCCCGTTACGACGTGGCGTCGGGCTTCACAGAAGGCCTCGCGCGAATATTGATCGGGACCAAATACGGATATATCAACGAGGAGGGCGAGGTTAAAATTAAACCCGTTTTTGATGGAGCGACTGATTTCACGGAAGGCATGGCTCTCGTCGTTCTGAACGGCAAGCGCGGTTATATAGATAAGACAGGGAAAATGATAACGAGGGACGACTTTGACAACACATGGGGGTTTGCCGAAGAACTTGCGGTCGTCAATATCAAGGGCAAATACGGGTTCATCGACAAGAGCGGCAAATTAGTCATCGAGCCCCGTTTTGATATAGCAAATAATTTCTCGGAAGGGCTTGCCCTCGTCGTGATCGGAGGCAAGCGCGGATTTATAGGTAAGAAGGGGAATATTGCGATAAGTCCTGTGTGGGGCAGCGCTTCCAGCTTTTCCGAAGGGCTCGCGCGGGTCGGCCTGAACGGTAAGCATGGCTTCATAAACAAAAAGGGAGAAGTGGTTATAAGCCCCGGGTTCGACTCCGCTCAGGACTTCAAGGACGGGCTCGCGCTAGTAAAGATTAATGGGAAATACGGTTACATAGATAAAAATGGCGGCATCGTCATTAAGCCCGAATTCGAGAAAGCATGGGGTTTTTCCGGGGGAGCAGCACGCGTAACGATAGATAATAAAGTCGGTTATATAGATAGGCATGGAAAGATGACCATAAAGCCCCGGTATGAAGGCGCGTCTAATTTTTCAGAGGGGCTCGCATTTGTGTCGATTAACGGTAAGATCGGATATATTGACGAAAAGGGTAAACTGGTTATTAAGCCGCAGTACGATGCCGCCTCGAGTTTTGAAAACGGCTTTGCCCGAGTTTATATACGGCATAAGATGGGATATATAGACAGGCATGGTGATTATATATGGAATCCTACCGACGCCACACTTTCGACCGAGCTCTGCGCGCCGCCCTTCTGAGGTGCAGCACGCTGCTTTGATGATCCGCTATTTTGTTCACTTAAATCAAAAGACGTTCCGCTCCGGTTTATCTCGAAAATGTGATGAGGCGCCCGAGCTTAAAACGTCGGTGTTGATGATTTTCCCCGGAGACCGAATTTGCTAATTCGTCTTGGCATGATTATCGATCGAGCGTTTTATATCAGAGGCTATTTTTTCAGGGTCGAGTTTATCATAGGGATAAACGAGCAACAGATTTCCGCCGCGGTCTATCAGGTAAACCGTCTGTGTGTGGTTCATGAAGTAGAAGTCTCCGGAAGCCCTGCTTTTCTCTTTTTCGTAGAATACCGAATACGATTCGGCGACCTTCCTGATATCTTCGGGCTCGCCTGTGAGACCTATGAATGTTTCATTAAAAAACCGGAGGTATTCTTTCAGGTGTTCCGGCGTGTCTCTTTCTGGATCGACCGTTATGAAAATAATCTGCGGAGCGTCCCCCGAACTTTCGAGTTTGTGTGCGACCCCGTTCAATTCGGAGAGCGTTGTGGGACAAATATCGGGACAGCTCGTATATCCGAAGGACAGCAGGATGTCTGTACCCCTGAACTGACTTAAGCTGACATTGCTCAGGTTCTGATCGAGGAGCGTGAAATCAGGCGCGTTCTTGCCGTAATATATTCCATAGTAGTCGTTATCTTTGCTGCCGAAGCTTAATTTGTTCAAAACGAGAGATACGGAGATAACCAGGGTATATGCTACGAGTAACCTAATTGCGAGCTGCTTCATCTTTACGATACCCCGTCAGAAATTTTTTTCATACGGTCACTTCAGTTTATACGTGCACGGTCTGATAACAGAAAGTTATCCCCCATACCGTATAAAGCTGTATACGGTATGGGGGATTCACAGCCTGCAGTTGACCATTCCTCATTTTATATACTTTAAGGCTCAACGGTGATCGAACCCGACATCCCTATACCGCCGGGCCCTCCATGAAAAATACAGTAGTAAGGGATTTCCCCTTCCGTTGTAAACGTAAACTCGAATACATCACCGGGTTCCATGCCGGTAGGAAGCGGGAACTCGTCCGCTGATTTAAACGTCGTACCATCGTCGCTTTGAGCATCGTGGTTAAGCGAGCCGTTATTCGTCCACCTCACAGTATCGCCGACATTTATAGAAATATCCGCGGGACTGAACTCGTTGTCTATCATGCTTACGTCATGTATTACCGGGGCAGGCGTCGGCGAGGCGGTAGGAGTAGGAGTCGGGGGCGCCGGTGTTCCGGTCGGAGGGGCCGTCGGTGTAGGTGTAGCGGTAGGAGGAGCAGTAGGGGGAGGAGTGGGTCCCGAGGAAGTGATCCTCAAAGTATACGTATAATCGGGCCCTCCGTCCCCGTTGTCGTCCCCGACGACAACAAAGTACCTTCCCAGCGGAGCGCCTACGGTGTCCTCAATAAATGTGCTTCCGGTATCCAGCAGCACGTGTCCCGGTCCGTAGAATTCAAGGAACGGGGTGAGCAGGGTAAAGTTTGTGACTTCCGCCGTAATTATTGTGCCGGCCGCCTCGACGTCGAAGCAGAAATAATCGGAATCCCCGGAGGGATCGATTACGGCGTTTATCGTAATATTCGGACTTACAAGGTTGCAGTGTTCGAAATCATTATTCGGTTCCGATTCCCCTCTTCTTCCGTTTTTGCTATCGCATCCGCTCAGTACGGACACGCTCGCGATGTTGAATATAAAAATCATTGCTATGATGATATGCAGGTGAAATCTTGATGCAGTTATCCTCTTCATTACTTGAAAAACCTCCTTTTGTATCGAAAATACAGGCCTTGATTGTAAAAATGATTATAGATAATGGGCGATTTCTTGGATATAGTTTGTTGAATAATTATTCTGTAGTGTTTAGCGCGGGTGTCATATTGTTATATTGACTACAAAAGCCCACGAGATATTTACTGTCTCTAGGATCAATTTCTTAGATTGTCCTATCAAAGACCATAAGAGCATTTATATGAAACCTTCGATCTTTACGGAATGAATACCGATAATCTTGAAGAAGCACCCAAGCAAATAGGATATACACTTGGAATCAAGCTGGAACCACATGAAAGCTCGTATATAGCTGAATATTATCGTTTTTATGGATATGGAGAAGAAAATTTTATACTACAAGAATTTCGATGAATATGATCGAGACTGGATGGATGAAGATCATAAAGATAAGAAGATTCTTTTTTATATTACAACCATAGACAGATTCTTGATAAGTGAGAATAAGCTGACACAAAATATACACGGTATAAATTTACTAAAAAGGAAAAAATATGACGATTGATTGCTAATAGTATTTTATACTGCTAATAGTTTGTTGAAACTAATAATCCCTTTCTGTATTAGAGTTCTAGATATGGCTAACCCCTCAATACTAAACCGCATGTATGTCATGATTCCCAGTCACACTCAATCCTTTCTAAGCATTTTCTAAGAACTATCCATAATCTTTCGTACCAAACAGAATCAATTGAACCATATGGAATAGATGGAATTTGTTTATTGAAGGCGTGTTAGACATACTTCAACGATTCCGGCAAGTTAAATGTGTATACTAAATAGGTTTTGAAAACCGGCGTCCGCAAGGACTTGGGGGTTCGAATCCCTCGCCCTCCTCCAATCGGTCCTGTGATTCCTTGCTATAACGGCTACGAACGAATTATCTACCCATTTGAGAGCCGTACTCCCCCCCGACGCTCGCGATGCTATTTTTTTAACAGAATCTTAATCTTATTAAATATCATTTCCCGGCCTGTTTCTCCGTTGTGGATTTTTGAACGACGTTTTTTTCCATGAATCTTCTAATGTTATAAGCAATTACATGTAAGTCTTCTTCGAGAGCAAAGTGTCCTGTATCGAGCAAATGGAAATCAAGATTATTTAAATCACGCTTGTACGGGTATGCGCCCTCAGCCGGGAAAATCTGATCGTTCTTACCCCAAACTATTAGAGTCGGAGGCTGATATTTTCTGAGATAGGCTTGCCAGGAAGGATACAGAGGCGGATTCGAACCATAACTATAAAAAAGTTGCAGCTGTATTTCCTGATTACCCCGACGGTCAAGAAGCGGTTGAACGTGGCTCCAATTGTCGGGACTAATAGTTTCAACATTTCGAACTCCGTGCGTGAACTGCCACTTAGTTGCATCCAAAGTCAGAAATGCTTTAAGGGGTTTTGTATTAGCCGGAGTCCTTTCTTTCCAATAGGATTTGAGCGGAATCCAAAAATCACGCAGACCTTCATCGTAAGCATTGCCGTTTTGAATAATAAGAGCCTCGACATTATCTGGGTTCTTTTCAGCAATACGAAATCCCACCGGGGCACCGTAATCCTGAAGATATAGGCTATATTTTTCTAGACCTAATTTGTTTATGAGTTTCTCAACAACCAAGGCCAGATTATCGAATGTGTAATCAAATTGATCGACGCTCGGCATTGAGCTGTATCCGAATCCGGGGTAATCAGGAGCTATTACATGGTATCTATCCGAAAGTTCAGGAATTAGATTCCGAAACATATGTGATGATGTGGGAAAACCGTGAAGTAGAATAATAGTCGGAGCGTCTTTCGGTCCAGCTTCTCTATAAAATATATCAAGTCCGTCAATTTTGACGGTTTTATATAGAGTGGGGTAATTACTCGTGGACTGCTCTTCTGCTTTTACGGGCGTACTAATTAGATTACTACCATTGATAACAAATGGGTTTACTGTCCACGTTAATATAAGCACTGCATACATTACGATTCTATTTATGGTTACTTTGCTCATTTTACGATCTCCTGAAATTTTGATAATTTTTAAAACCCAATAGACGCGCCACTTCCAAAAGCACGGTAGAATCTTTCGTCAGCTGCTACATACATATTGCTGTCTTCATTTTTATGCCTCCTGTATGTATATTTGTATCTATCTAGTGCTAGATAGATACAGACTTCAAAATTTTTTAAGTAATACTCTGCATAATCAAATCTTCTGTTATAAGAATTCTGCCCGCATCTGAAAATGCTCTGGAGGCAATTGTTGCGCCTTCAATGGCGGAAAAAATTGCTTTAGCCTTGTCTTCCGGTTTGCCTGAAAATTTAAAAACTTTCTTTCTGATACCTGATTCCAATACTTTCGTAAGCCATGTTTCCTGCAGTTGAATAAGATTAATTACTTCTCGTTTAACTTCCTCTGGTAAATTTTCATAGTCTGATGTTAACATTGCAACCGGGCATGCCCTATTTCCTGATTTTAAGTTTTCATAAAAAATATGTATGAATTTTCTGATTTTTTCTTTTGGATCCTCTGTGGTTTCATCAATTAGCTCTAATGCCTCTGTAAGGTATTGGAAGAATCTTTGGGCCAATGTTTTGCCGAGATCGCCCTTGGTTGGGAAATAATAATGAATACTCGACGTTTTAATGCCGATTTCCTTGGAAATGTCTTTATAGCTGAAGGCTTTATAACCTCTTCCCATTATATAATCCAGTGCAACATCTAATATTTTGTCAGACACTTCGTTGCTCATGACCAATATTCTATCTACTAGTAGGTAAAATGTCAAGCAAAAACTTTTTTTGTAGAAAATCCAACTATTCACCTCTATCGAGCCTCCCATTAATATGCTCGCCTCAACTTTAATATCGAGGCGTCCGAGTACCTGGGCGGGTTAAAGCGCAGGACTTCTAATCGAGGTCGGGGTTCGAATCCCTCGCCCTCCGCCACAATTATTCATCGATTGTGATCGGATGCGGCTGGCTGGTGGATAATCTTAGTTACTTGTTTTTTCGATTTAGAGCCAGGTTACCATCAATTGAACGAGACGGGTTTATGCGGCATCTGTTAAACTAGATTCCCGGAATGAAAAAGGTGTTGATAATCGGTCCGACAGGACAGCTGGGCGCTGACCTCGTACACGAGTTCCGTGAAAAAGAGAGCTATGGTGTCATTTCTGCCGGAAGGCTTGAACTCGACCTGTCTGACAGGGACTCAGTATCTAGCACGGTCGGTCGTCACACGCCCGACATAGTAATCAACGCGGCGGGGCATACCGATGTGGACGGCTGTGAGACTGATTCTGCAAATGCGATGCTGCTAAATGCGGAGGGCGCGGGTCATGTCGCGGACGCTTGCTCCGAGGCGGGTGCGGTTTGTGTTTATATCAGCTCTGACTATGTGTTCGACGGAAAAAAAGGAGAGCCGTATACTGAGACAGACGAGCCTCATCCCCTGAACGCCTATGGTATTTCAAAGCTCGAAGGCGAGAGATTGGTAAGGGGTAATTGCGACCGGCATTTCATCATCCGCTCTTCGGGGCTTTTCGGTCCGGGGCTTCCAGCGAAACGCGGACATAATTTCATAGAGACCATGATAAGACTCGCGGAGAATGGGGGACGGATAAAAATAGTCGACGATCAGGTGATATCGCCCACGTTTACTCGGGACCTTGCCTCAAAGATTGCGAAACTGCTTGAGGAAGAGGACTACGGCACCTACCACATCACGAATTCCGGGGAATGCTCGTGGTATCGCTTTGGTACGGCGATCTTCGATGCGGCGGGCATGAGCCCCGATGTAGTCCCGGTCACATCGGAAGAATACGGGGCAAGGGCCGAAAGGCCCCGATATTCCGTCCTCGATAATGCAAAACTGGAAGGCGGGGGCATTAGAAGGCTCAGGAGCTGGGAGGATGCCCTCGGGGAATATATTTCTATAAGAAATAAATACCCGGGGAATTAAACGCCGGCGGCGATATTCAAGCTCTGCTCAACGGTTGGACGAAAATAAGGAGAGGGTTCGGCAAGCTCCCGGTTTCACTCCCAAAGGACTTGGACGGTTTGGAATCCAAGGGCTTTTATGCGATTATTAAAACTTGATCCGTGAGGCTCTTATGGACAGGGTTAGGAAATTCTCGGGTTCTCTCAATGCAGACAAATAGCTATGCAATCCGACCATACAACAAAGGGGACGAGTTCTCAATCAACCGAGGGTTCAACGAGATCTTCGGTCAAAACCGTTCTATAGACGAGTGGTATTGGAAGTTTGGCCTCAACAGCGACGCCACATCTCGTATTATGCTCGCTGTGGACGAAAATGACGAGGTTCTGGTCAATTTCTCCACCCTCCTTTCCAGAATACAGATGAATGGAAAGATTCTGAACTGCGCTCAGGCCGTGGATTGCTATTCTCTTCAAAGGGAATATGTAGTCAGGAAAAAACTATATATAAAAACGTTTGATGCTTTCCGCGCACAATTCGGAGCCAAGGATGACATTGCATTATTATACGGCTGCCTGGGAGAGAGGCATCTGAAATTGGGCAGATTGGTGATGAATTATACGGAATGCGTACCTATCGTATATCTCAGCAAACGGCTGAATTTATTTCATAGGGCGCGCGGACTCGTAATGAGTCGAATAATATGGAGTTTTCTTACCTCCCGCAGCTATGTCGATTTAAGTTATATCGGCGAGTTGTGGTCGAGAGCTTCGGTCCGTTACCCCGTTTCGGCTGTGAGAGACATGGAATATATACATCGGCGGTATTTGAGTCATCCGCTAAAAAAATACTATTATTTAATAGTTGTAGATAAGGGCGTTCCGCATGGTTTTGCTGTGCTTAGTCTTGATGAAAGAATTCTTAAGTGGGTGGATTTGATATGGGATGGAAAGGATCCATCGACTATTACGGAACTAGAGCGGCGGATCTGGAATCTGGCTGTTCTTTTGGGGGCAAGAAAAGTGGAAATGTGGCTATGTAATGATGAGGAAGCAAAAGAGGTGCTGAAATCAAGAGATATGAGCGAAGGCGGGAATCCATATGCGCTGTTTATAACAACAACACCTTTGGACTCAAATGTGGATTCATATGAATTATCGAGGAGACTTTATTTTACAATGGGCGATACCGATATGTTCTGAATTGATTTTTTGATCTGATATCCGATGAAATATATCAAGGAAAGATTTGGAAAGTCCATGCCTGCGGCCAAATCCGATTACATCGGCGAGATCGAATATCACGACGATTCCATTGTGAAGGGATGGGCGCTCGATAAGTCCTCCCCGGATGAGCCGGTACGAGTTCTCGTTAAGGATGGCGGAAGCACTATAGACGGATTCATCCCCTCTTATTACAGATGGGACCTCAAGGAAAAAGGGTACGGGAGGGGTTACCACGGGTTCATATACCGGATATCTCCCGAGTATCTCGACGGGGCGAGGCATGAATTACGGTTTATGCTAGAGGAGACGGGGCAAGAATTAGCGGGCAGCCCTGTCGTTCTTAATACCCTCCACGAGGAGAAGATCATACCGTATGAAGCGTCTGAGCCTACAGGCAGCAAAATTCTGGTGATCGCTCCCCACCCTGATGACGAATGCTTCGGTTGCGGCGGGAGCCTCGTAATTCATGCGGATAGGGGCGATCCGGTAAAGGTCATTTTCCTCACCGACGGGTCGAAGGCCGATTTTTCCGGAAAGCACAGGAAAGAGGACTATGTTGAATTGAGAGAGGTCGAGGCCAGGAGGGCATGCGAAATACTGGGAGTTTCGGATCTTGAGTTCTGGAGGAATCCCGATAGGGGTCTCGAGCCCGACGACCGGAATATAGACCGTCTTTCCGTGCTACTGGAGAACTACAGACCGGACCTGATTTATGTCCCGTCGCCGTTTGAATTCCATCCCGACCACCGCAGGGCGGCCGAAATAGCCTGCCGTTCCCTGCAAAAGGCACGTGCGGACTGCGTAATCGCTTTCTGTGAAATCAACACGGCGATCAGGGTGAACGCGCTTGTAGATATCACATCCGCGGTCGAGCGCAAGCGGAAAGCCTGTGAAGCGTATAAGAGCCAGCTGGAAAACATCCCTTACTCCGACATAACCCTCTCTCTAAACCGTTTCCGCTCCCTTACCCTGAGCCCCGATTCCGCTTACGCCGAGGGTTTCTTTCTGATGAAGAGCGGAGAGCTGCTCGATAATCACGTGGAGAAATTCTCACGGGAACAGTTTTTGTCCGCTTTTAACCGGCTTAGGGAAGGTACTCCTCTTGTCTCTGTGATAGTGCGTACTAAAGACAGGCCATTGCTGCTCAGAGATGCTCTATCGAGCATAGTCATGCAGTCATATCCGAACATCGAAGCCGTCGTCGTAAATGACGGAGGGGAGGATGTTACGGGAGTCGTAGAGGAATTCAGGAAATTTATTCCGGTTAAGTACGTTAAATTCGACAAACCCGGGGGAAGGTCGGCGGCCGGGAACGAAGGTGTCAGAGCTGCCGGGGGGAAATATATCAATTTCCTCGACGACGATGACCTCTTTCATGTCGGTCATGTGGAGAAACTGGCAAGATATCTTGAAACGACGGGCGAGAAGGCCGCATACAGTGATTGCGAAATAGCCCGTTACGAGTGGAACGGCAGCGAGTTCGTGCTCAAAGGGGATAAGGAGCTTTTCAGGGGTGTTGATCACGACCTCGATCAGCTGCATGTCTTTAACTACGTCCCAAACATGACCCTCATGTTCGCAAAGGATATTCTCGAAGAGATAGGTTATCCGGATGAAGGGCTCGAGATATATGAGGACTGGGACCTGTGGCTAGGAATAGCGACCCGTACATATATACAGAGACTGCCCGGTATCACCGCGGAATACAGGGTATTCGCCGAGCGCGATTATGATTACAACGAGTGGCGCTTTAAGATATACGATAAATACGGGGACTATTTCAAGACCGGGGATTATGAAAAATGGTTTATCAAGCGGATCGATGAGGTTTACGAGGAGAACCGTTATTTGAGGAGGCTGCTGTCCGAAAGACATGCGGGCATACGTAAACCGGCCTCCGGGAAATCATTGATGGAAAACTATTATATCTGGAGGCTCTACAGCACGATAAGAAAGGTGATGCCTCGTAAAATATTAGACTTTTTAAGGCGGAAAATTATCACATGAGCCGGCGCGGCCCATCATTTTTACGTTTTGGGTACATTGGTTTATCTATCGTATTCACCCGAGGGGTGACCAAAGGACTGCAAGTTCTGAGCACTGCACTGAATTTCGATATAGATGACTTGATCGAGGTTATTTCCCGGTAATCGGATATTGGTCATGAAGAATTTATTAAAGAGCATTTGGAATAAAACATCGAGGACCGGACAATCCGGCGGACCCCCTGCTTATACCCCTATGACGCGCCCTTTCAGAATGTCGGATCTCTGTCGGATACCGGATAACTGGAAGATCAAAGGCCCTGATTTCGTAGGTGTTGCCAGTCCTAAGGCCGGCACCACCTGGTGGTATTCATTGATCCTGGATCATCCACAAGTGGTGGAGAACAGACTGAAAGAAAAGGAACTCGCATATTTCTACCACTTCGGCACTCGTGGAATAAGTAAGGAAGATATGTCCGTTTACCGTCAGGCCTTTGCCACCCCCGGCAACTGTATAAGCGGAGAATGGTCACCGAGTTATCTCTGGTACCCGTTAGCCTTGGATTATTTGGCAGGAGCAGCTCCCGAGACTAAAATTCTCATAGTACTCAGAAACCCTATCGATAGATTTATCTCACATTTAAATCAATTCACATCTGTATATTCAGAGCGTTTTGATCTCGGAACCGACCTCAATCATATGGTAGAATTGTTTTGGGTATTTCCTGATTCAATAACGCAAAGCTCCCTCTCGATTCCTCTTTCAAGGCTCTTGTACCTTTTCGAACGCGATCAAATTCTGATATTGCAGTATGAAAAGTGCAAGCTGGATATTTATACGGAGATTTCGCGAACGTACAGATTTCTGGGAATCGATGACGGGTATAAGCCCGCAAACCCCGAGAGACCCGTCAATCGCATAGTGCATAAAATTCCGGATATCACGAAAGAGGAAAGAGAACGTCTTGCAAGATATTATTCACCGGACGTCCAGGCGATGATAAAGATGTTTCCGGAAATTGATACTTCCCTTTGGCCGGAGTTTTCTGAATGATAGGTCAAAGATGTGAGTACACATATATAAAGCATGGGGATATTCCCGGGCGCATTATTGAAGTTTGTAATAAAAGTGCCGATGAGCTTGTTATGGAGATAGAACAAATGCAGTCCAATGCTCTTTGGTGTTATTCCAGAAAGCGGTTCTCTCAAGAAATGAAGAATTTTTTTTCAGGCCTCCTCGGCTGAGAAAAGCTTACATATCCTCAGACAATTCCCAGGTTATAAACCCGGTATAGGAGAAGTTCCTTATTGTGCAAGTACATGAAGTTATATATAATGTTGTAAACGTGTATATGCATGCTATTGTATGAAAGTTTTCAGGACGTATTGATCGAGCAATATGTACCTA
>Ga0187893_10008430_pt1 | contig 16245 bp, 14 predicted proteins | sample MA1701074metaG_FD_139574 | JGI IMG/M metagenome (GOLD analysis project Ga0187893, IMG submission 139574) | White microbial mat communities from a basaltic lava cave in the Kipuka Kanohina Cave System on the Island of Hawaii, USA - MA170107-4 metaG ...
CACCACCTATGACTACAATGCACTCGATAAGCTCGTAGGGGTTAAGCAAGGCGTGCAGACGCGTCGATTTCAGTATGACTCGATGGGGCGGCTCACCCACCAGTATCTTTCGGAGCAGAACCCAACGCTGGACGACCAAGGGAAATACATCGGAAGCCAAGGCACCTGGAGCGATGTCTTCACCTATGATGCGCGTTCCAACCTACACATGCACATCGACGCCCGCGGAGTTAAATCGGTCTACGACTATGCGAGCGATCCACTCGACCGACCGCAGACCATCACCTACGACACGAGCGGTTTTGGAGATGCCGCAAACCCTATCGTACCCACCCCTGGCGTCAAGTACACCTACATGGAGGAAGGCGATGTAAGCCGAGTAAAACAGGTGGATGTCGAAGGTGTCGGTACGGAGACCTACGCTTATCATCCTTCGGGGTTGCTCAAGTCGAAAACCCTGACCTTGACCAGCCTACCTACCCATACTTTCGCCACCGACTATGCCTATGATCGCCTCGACCGTCTGATAGATATTCAATATCCCAAGCGCTACAGTGTGTCCGGTGATACGCGCGGGATCGTACATTACGACTACGACATTGCTGGCCGCATCGCGAAGGTCACCGCCGATGGCAACGAGCAGGCGTCCGGCATTGCTTACAATGCTGCAAATCAATCGACCGGCATCGACATCGGCGCTCCGGCATTGTCGGAACACGAAACTTACGACTACGAAGAGAACACGGGGCTCGTGTCGCGTCAGCGGGTCCAGCGCGGTGGCAGCTCACTGCTTGATCTATCCTACGAGTATTTGCCTCTACCTTCCACGGGCGTTGATGTCAACCGCGAGGGGCGTAGCGGCCAACTCACGAGAATGGTCAACAACCGGACCGGCAAGAGCTACGAGTACGACTACGATACCTTCGGTCGCTTGATCAGCGCCGTGGGTAACGATCCGCCCTTTCCCGGCCGCACAGAGGGACGCCCGGGTTATTGGAAGCAAAAGTACAGTTACAAAGATGCTTACGGGAACCGTACCGGTGTCGACGCTACTCGCTTTCGTGGCGGCACCTACACTTGCCCGCCCCGACCCGGGGCCTGCGAGCCGCCCGAAGAACCGGCGTCAAGCGATATGCGAGATGGGCTGGCGTCGGTTAGCTACGATGAGACAACAAACCGAATCACGAATCCAGGATTTGCATATGATGCGGCGGGAAACTTAGTCCAGCTGCCTCGCCAAGGGGAAATATCCTACCAGTTTCAATACGACGCTGCAGGACGATTGTCAGTCGTTAAAGATACTGGTGGAGTTGTACTCTTCACCTATACCTACGGACGGGATCGAAAACGTTGGATCACCGAAAACGCAGTTCTGGGCGGTCGCACCTTTTATCGATGGGAGGGCGACGCAGTGATAGCTGAGTACAACAAGGAAAGTTCGTCGGATGTAAGTGCTCCCCCGACTGCGGCGCTCAATTATGTCTACTTGGGTAATCGGCTAGTCTCGACATTGAGGCCCAAGAATGTACTCGACAATCCTCAGTTCGAGACCAAACGCCTCAATGGTCCATCGACGACCTTCACAGGTGTGGGTCCCGCCAATTCTGCAGCAGCGACTTGGACCTTGTGGAATCAAGTATACGGCACGACGACAACTGAATTAGTTCGTTCCACGTTCCCTTCCGGCGGGGCTAACATGATTTACGTGACGACCACAGGCACTCGCAGTGGTCTAGTTCAGACTTTTCCCAACAATGCGGCGCCCCGAGTCACCGCATCCGCGTGGGTATTTGTGAAGCGAGGGCGGGTGGGTATCGGGTCGGGTGACGGCGGCAGCACCGACCTCGATGTCGAGAGCTCGACGACTAACCGTTGGGAATATTTAGAAGCCAAGAATGGGACATCTCCGGCTAATGAATTCATTGTCTACGCGTCCAGCAACGACGGCGCCGATTTCTACGTAGACGCGACCTCGGTATCGGAAGGCCTTAGCACGAAAGCAGAGGTGCAGTACTGGCATCCGGACCGGCTTGGGACGCGCTTGATTACCAACGGGCAGGATAGCGAAGTCATCGAGCAAGCGACGTTTCCATTTGGAGTAAGCTTAGATTCCGAAACATCTCCCAGTGCCCAAAACGTGACGCGCCGTTACACGAGTTATGATCGAGACGTGAACGGGACGAAGCTCGATTATGCGGTCAATCGCTTCTACGACCCGGAGCAAGGACGGTTCATGCAGCCTGATCCTATCGGTATGGCAGCAGCGAATCTTATGAATCAGCAAAGCTTAAATATGTATGTTTACGTGAAGAATGATTCCATAAATGGAATGGACCCAGACGGCTTAGTGGAATGTGAAAAGCTTCCTAAAAAACCATTTGAGACTATAGTTTGCGGCAAGCAGCAAGCAAGTTCAGCGAACGTTGGATTTCTAGGCGGCGGAGTTTGGGGCGCCTCTCTAGGCATTGACTATGGGCGTGGAGGAGCCCGCACTGTTGAAACAAATACCCAGAACCAGGAATATCCCGAATGTCGACTCAGCACCCTTGGTTCAGTTGCTACCGCGGTCAATGTCGGCAATTTTCTTGGTAATCAGATGGGGGGTATGCAAGCGTCAGCGTTTGGAATGTATACTTCACCACTGACTGTTGCCGCTGGAGCAGAGAGATTCAATGTTGGTCAGAAACTTGAAAGAATGGGAGTACAGGGTGGTACCGCTCTCAAGTTTCAAGGAATTGCACAAATAGGTTCCGGTAGTGCTGCCTTTGCTGCCGGTGGTGGAGCCTTAGCGGCGTGGGGTGGGGTAGCAGGTGCTGCAACATTTACAGCGGTGACTGGGGGGACGGCAGCCGTCTTAGGTGGAGTCGCATTTGGCATTGGTTACTTGCATAACAATGCTTTGCAAGAAAGGACAGCTAGCGCCCTCGCGGAAGCTCGTAAGCAGAGGTGCGGGGGAGGTTATTAGTATCTGAATGTGGGAAAGTCACCTGCATGCTCTGCCCCGAACACTCGGTGAAGTACGAATGCGCACGCCACGCCTGCTCTCCAAGCGTTCTATCGCCACTGTATGAAGGAGAACAATAGGAACAAAGCCAGACAAGTAAAGTCTTGATCTCGTATTTTGTGGAGCTTTCTGCGGTAATCCTCAAGAATCAAATATGGTCTCCAAAGTAAAATCGAGCCGTTCGAAGGGGCGGAGAAGTTCTACTTCGAACTGCTTGACCTTCTTGGGTTCTGTCCCGTTGTCGATCAAGATGCATAGGTATTTGCCGGGATATAGCCACCCAGAGCTGTAGTAGCCGCCCTCGATATTGCTCGTAGACGCGAAGCCCTGTATCTCAACCCCTGTGGTCGTAACCCTTCTGGTATTTCCCCACAGGTGCAGTATCGCGCGACCAGGCCTAGGCGTATCGCCAGCATGCGTGAAAACGTACCCATTCAGCTTGGCAACGGCGTATTCGCCAGTGGTCGGATCGGGGTTGAGATCCGGGCCGTCTGGAAGAGTGACCATACCTAGGTCGCGAGAGTACACGCCACCATTGGGTAAGGCGCGAAAAGTCATCCGCCCATATGCTCGCACCGCCATACCTCTCATCGTGTGAATAAATTTCGAGATGTACCGCGCTAATTCGGTTGGCCCAATTGTGCGCCAATATTTCGCCGCCCTTGCACCAGGGAGCATCTACACAGTAGTTCTTATCGGCATTGTTGATGAAGATCCCAAATGGAAAGTCGTTCCCACCATTCCAAAAATGCTGCACCTTGTAGTACGAATTGCAGCCGGAACTCGACATAATGCAAGCGCCGTAAAATGGATCGGTATGATTGTTTCCAGGCGAGTAGCATTGGCCGGTTGCACAGTCACCCATGACCGGATCTACGCCGACATGTCCCGTTGCGCCTTGGATACCTTTGATGTCCACACATGCCCAATCGACATCAGGGGAGCGAATGGGGTAGTTCTTGGTCGAATCCTTGATCGCCTCTCCCGCACAAGGATCACCGGCGTCTCGCATGTGGCGGACTGTGTGATCGGCATTGAACGGTACATCATCGATAAGGTTATTGGTCTTGACGCGCGCGGGTCTGACCTGTCGGCCCGTGGTACCGCGCACCAGACGCCGGTTTTGCCACACAACGCCGGCAGGGGAAACGTTCATGCCAGCAGCGTTGACGCTGAGAATTCGAGGGGCGGTTTCGTCGCTCATAGAGTCTTGCTCCTCGGTTCTTATTTGGCACCCGTACCTTGGTATGGAGCTATTGCTACTTTAATTTTACTTCGCAGAGTCGGCTAATGGAACGACTAAACAATTACTAAACAATAGTCAGTTACTCTAATTAATCGACGAGACAGTTGGTCCTGTATTGTGCCAACTAAATCGCGCTTTATTCGACTTGGTAGCTGACCGCTAGGAAAACCAGCGTAAGACTGCAAACAAGCTGTGCAACAGCTAGCCGAGCTAACCGACCGGAAACCGAAGGCCTGCCGAACAGCGGCAAACGGTTTAAAATATCCCATTGTTGCGATCTTTCACGGACACGGGAATATGCGATGACAAGAACCAAGATCAGCCATCTTTCATGGTATGAAAGACGGACAATTCCTCACGCTCATTGAATATCTGCAAGATGCAGCCGACATCCTTGTGTTCACCGGTGCCGGTATTTCGACCGCCAGCGGGATCCCGGACTATCGGGGACCCCAAGGGGTGTGGACTCGGCGCACCCCGGTCTACTACCAGGATTTCATGCGCTCGGAGGCCGCGCGCATCGCGTATTGGGACTACAAGTTGGAGGGCTGGGAGGCGTTTCGCGAGGCGCAACCCAACCCTGTCCATCACGCCATGGTCAAACTCGAACGTGCCAACAAACTGTGCAAGCTCATCACCCAGAACGTGGACGGTTTGCATGCCTGCGCCGGTACCACCCACGGTAGGCTCGTGGAGTTGCACGGCACCAGCCGCGCCGTGGAATGCCAGCGCTGTGATAAACGCAGCGATCCGGGGCCTTGGGGCCAGGCGGCTACAACGCGATGCGTGGGCATGGCGGCATTACCGCCCGCGTACTCGAGGGCGCGATGGTCCAAGTCGGCGATCGGGTGAGTGCCGCCGAGGATGCGCTTCGCAGCGGCGCCTGACAAGCTGCCGGAAATTGCGAATAGCGAAGGCGAACGTTTCGCTTGAAAAAGGATTATCATCGTCGAGGGGCGTCTTCCTGATCCCCGACTCGGTGGCCAAACAAAGCGACGAAACATCATGACCCAAGACCAAGCTTTGCCGGAAAAGGCTCAGATTGGCGTCTACGAGATAAAGACCGTGTTGAGCGCCGATCCCTTCGGGATCACCTATGATGGTTGGAACCGCCATCTCAATGCGCCGATAATCCTACAGGAATACTTTCCTGGCGACTTGGTTGTGCGCCATGAGGACGGCCGTACCGTTGGCCCGAGCTCCGAAAACGAGCGCCCGGCCTATGAGGCTGGGTTGGCGAGATTTTTGGAGCAGGCCCAAGTCTTGGCGCAGATCGAGCACCGCAACCTGGTGCGGGTGCACAATGCGCTAGAGGCGAATGGAACCGCCTATCTCATCATGGATCATAAGGATGGTATCCCGCTCACCCAGCACTGTGATCCGCCCGCCTCGCTCAGGGAAGAGGAATTGAAAGCCGTCCTGTTGGCTCTCTTAGAGGCTCTTCAAAGAGTGCATGAGAGCGGCGTTGTGCACGGGGATATCCATCCCGACAATGTCCGGATAAGAGGTGACGAGCAACCCGTGCTGATCGGTTTCGCGACCGCCCAGCTAGCCACTGCCTCCAACGGCGGTTTGCCACAGCGCGAGCTGCGCACGGGGTACGCCCCAGCCGAACACTATGACTCGGGCAATCGGCCCGGATCGGCGACCGATCTGTATGCTTTGGGTGCGACAATGTACCGCTGTATCACCCATGCTGAACCGGTACCGGCTCCTGATCGCGTGTCTGCACTGCGGAATGGACAACCCGACCCCCTAGGATTTCAGGTAGAAAGCCTCCCATACAGCGAGGGGTTGTTGAAGGCGATCGAGTGGTTGCTCTGCCCGCACGCCGAGGACAGACCGCAATCGGCTGCCGAGGTTGTGGCTGCATTGCAACCTCAGCCTGAGGAAGCCCAAGTAGCGGAGAAGTCACGCCGGCAGGATGAGACGGGTCATCCACATCACATCGTGTCTCCTACCATGGCCAGCTCACGCGCCGATCCGTGGATCAGTGCAGGGATCGGAGTTGCCGCCCTTCTTGCTCTGAGTTTCTGGTATTTCCAGCTGCTCGAACAAGGACCGGAAACAGTCGCGTTAGACACAGCATCGCCGCTACTAACAGACCAAGACAAGAGCGGGCAGCCTACGGGGCAGCCAAAAAAAGACGCTAAAGCACCGATAGAAACCAAGATACCACCGCCTAAAGAAGTGGCGATAAGCTCTCAACCGCCTTTGAAGCGCGAGCCAGTTCAGACCAGCATGCCGGATGCTACGGGTAAGCCTGCGGGTGACTCAGCGACCGCCCCAAACGCAGGGACAGAAACGAGTCCGCAATCCCTGTCTAAGGCCGTGGCCGACTCCCAACCCGGCAGGCAGACTGCGACCAAGACCGCACTTAGGGACGACACGATAAAACGGCATCTAGCCGCCGCCGAAAAGGATGTCGCGGCCCTGCGTCTCACCACCCCGGATGGAAGCAATGCCTATCAGCATTACCAGGCCGTGTTAGCAGTCGCACCCGGGCATACGCAAGCCCTCGAAGGGATCCAGCGGATAGTCGACCAGTATGTCTGGCTTATCCGCAAAGCCGTGCAAGAAGGTCGCCTCGATCGGGCTCGGCGTTACCTCGATAGGGCAGAGGCCATCTCGCCCTCCGCCCCGAGCTTACGGAGCCTGCGCGAAGAACTAGCTGCGCCTGAGCGATAACGACAACGCTCACGCGTTCCACGATGCGCAAGAGAAAGATCTCTGAGTTGGCGACCTCACGCAGTGGCCCTGTCCTTTCAGGGTTTCAAAACGCCGTGCCGGATCGCTAGCCGCGTGAGCTCGGCCACGGTATTCACCTCCAGTTTGCTTTTGATTTGGGTACTGTAATTGGCGATCGTCTTATAGCTTAGCGACAATCGCTTTGCGATCTGATTCACGCCCAGGCCCTGCGCCAAGAGGCAGAAGATCTCGAATTCTCTGGCAGTAAGCACTTCCAAGGGAGCAGAGTGACCCTGGACGCGATGAATGGCAAGTTGGTGAGCGATCTCCTTCTCAAGATAAGTCTTGCCAGCCGCCACCTGTCGCACGGCCTCTAGCAGAACCTCCGGGGCACTGCATTTGGTGATGTAACCTCGCGCGCCTGCCCGCAAGGCTTGCTCGACAAAAGCGGTCTCCTGATGCATGCTGAATATCAGGATTTGCGCGCTCACATCACGCGCGAGAATACGGCGCGTCACTTCCAGGCCGCTGATCCCGGGCAATGACCAGTCCATGATCACGACCTGCGGGCGATATTCGGTATAAGCTCGGCAGGCCACCTCGCCATTCTCGGCTTCTGCCACCACAATGATGTCATGTGCTCCGTCGAGCACGGCCCGATATCCTGCCCGCACCACCGCATGGTCATCCACCAACTGCACCCGAATGGCATGGCGCTGCATGCTCAGATCCCACCGGCCGCGATCGACAATTCCATCCTGAGCTTAGCTCCCGCACCCGGTCGAATCGCGCACAGCGTTACGGGGACCCTGTACATAAATGCAAGCGCGGGGTGACACGGAGTCGACATTACGCAGTAAGGCGCGACCCGAGGACATGGTTGTGGTTTGGCGAAGCATCATGTGAGAAGCCAGTCGAGAATAAGTCCCGTGTAGCGCTTGACTTTCTGTTCAGAGTTCTTCCAATGATCTCTCACTCTACGGTGCAAGACGATGAGCAAGGTAATCGCCGTCAGGGCAGTAATGCTAACCCAGAGCCCGAGGACGAATGCGCGCGACCGATAAGTCAGCTCTATGACGTCTGCACCAGAAGGCACCTCGACCGCGATCAGCCCCTGTCGAGCTACTAAGTTTCCGACTCTAGAATGCCAATCAGGATGGAAGTTTTGGTTCACGACCAGGGTACGTGGACGCGTGGTATTTGCATACACGGTGATTTTATGTGGCGAAAAACTGCATCGAAGTTGCTCGCCCGAATCGAGCCAAAAGCATTCGCCGCGATACTCGGGATTAAACGTGTATGCTCCGTTACGTTCGACATAATACTTCGGCACAGCATACGATGGATACTCAACGCCCGTATACCAATCGATAGTCCCAACGCCGCGAAGAAGATTGGCGTAAGCGAGAGCCTCGACCGGCAGAACCCTGTCGATGGGCAAATCCCTACTTTTTACTTGAAAGAAAACGCCATCGTTTGAGGCAGGAAAAGGGTGCGCAGCCGGCAGTATGTAATCATACGAGTGCTCCGATGACGCCCACACGTGCCGATGAAGCGGGACTATCCCCAGAACCAATATCGCGAGTGCCACAGCGTTCCGAAACCGCGCTTGCCCCATCTTTGTGAGAATAAAATCCATTCCATAGGCGGCCAGAACAGAAATACAAAGAATAATGGGCGGCCCGAAATACTTGGCCGGCCGAGTGACGCTATTGAACACGGGGATGTTGGAAAACACAGCAAAGAGATCGATCGGTGCGCGGTCAGCCATAGACAGCCAAACGAATATTGCTCCCATGAGCACCCAAGGCCACGCCCTACTCCATTTAACGAAACACGCTACAAGCGCGAGAATCAGCGGTACCCAACCGACGAAGATCCAAATAGGCTTGTGATTTTTCCAGTAATACACCCCTCCCCAGTCCACCAACTGGATGGCGAAGCGGCGTAAACCGTAGGTCATTGACGACAGTGGTTTGTAATGGTGTGTGTCATTGAGGGTCAAATTCATATGAGACATACCAGACAATCCGCCGAACAGGTCAATGGACGGCAATATCCGAAACGCCATGAGGATGCCAGTGCTCAGAAGCGCGAGACCCAGGAACTTCATACAGTGTAAGCGCTCCATTCTCGATGCCGCCGGATCCCCCCACAGTCCCGCTGGCGCGATTACGTGAAGGCCGCACAGCATGGTCAAAAACATCGCATCAGCGATGAGGGTGAACTTACCATCGGTCAGGGTCAGAGCAAAGACGGCCATGAGAGCGATAAGGTACTGTTTGCGAAAGCCAAGAAGCGCCAAGCAAAGCACGCACGTCGGTAGTAGGTAGCAGTAAGCTTCATTTGGATTTCCATCCTCCATGCGTACGGGCAGCCAGGAGCTCAACCCGTAAAACGCAGCCCCAGCAAATGCGGGAAATCTTTGAAGCCGAAAGACCATGCGTGCGAGCGCATAAACCGACAATGCGCCAGCACACATAGCGAGGATGCCCAGCCACTTGATTCCAGGAATGGTACGGAGAACTAAGGTGAGTAGCACAACGATCTGATTGAAACCTGCATCCTCAGGATCACCGATGAGTGGGAATCCACCCCCATAAAAGTGAGTTCGTTGGGGAATTCGTCCAATGCGCAAGCAATTCTCTGCGCAGCAACTCATGCCTCGCCGCAAACTGGAAAAAATCGTCGTCATTTGCACACAGGACTCCACTTTGGATGACGGGCCAGGTGGCGAGTATCACCATGCCGACAAGCGCGGCCATCAACACTGCGTCGATGGCAGTCAATCGCATCCCGGTCTCGTTTTCTGCAGCGCTCCACATGTTGCTATTCCTTTAGCTGCGCTGCCTTGGACTTGTCAACGCGGGAAATCGCGACCTGTGCGATAACGGGAATTTGTCGGGATAAGGGGCGATTTTCTTCGCCTGAGAGCAATCAATTATTCCACTGATCAACAGAATGGGTTTGGATGATGTGCTGCGACTTGAGTCGAAAGGTGCCCAACCTCTGGTGCCGTACATAGACCAGCGTCAGGTAGCAGAGTAGCCCCAGGTGTAGCGCCGCCAGGACCTGGTAAATTGCGTATATCGGAAACGCCGCATGGTCAAGAATCGCGTATACATACGCGCCATAGAGTACGGCCCCTATCCAAATAACATCAAGCAGATTTCCGGAAAACGCCGCACTTGTTTGGCGCAGCCCGAGATAAGCTATCAAAAGGAACGGATAGAAATGATAGAGGTACCGCTCGTGAGTGCCGCTAAGGAGCACGTTAAAAGCCAAGTTAGTCAGGGCTAATATGAAAAGAATTACCAGAAACATTTCTTGATATGCAACTGCAGCATGGTTGCTCTTAAGGCTGCTTTTCAACCACAGGAGAGCTGACCCAAACAAGAACAGTTCGTAGCTTAAGAACAAGAAGACACCTGTATTTTTGGGGGTAAGGAAACTGAAGAAAGGCTGCTCTGACGAGGACGCCATACCCCAGCCCAAAACCATCCATATGTTGAACCCATTACCGGATATCTTGTTGCCGTGAGGACTCCCTCCACCAAACAGGACGTACTGAAGATGAGAAAAGTAGCCTTCATCCAAATTAAGGAAAAGATCGGGCAGGAGGATGCCCATTACGACAAGCGCCATAAGAGTACACCATAATGACACGTAGTCTTCTCGGGAGCGGAGATACAAAGTAACGAAAGCCATGAATACGAGAACCGGAAAACTAAAAAGAGCCAATTGCTTGGTTAAAAGGAAGCACGCCAATATCACACTACTGCCAATCACGTATACCAGGGTGCGTTTCTTACCAGGGTCAGCGTTATCATAGGCGACCCAGAATGCGGCGGTGTAAAGCAGAAAGAGCAACAAGAAAAACTGACTAAAGCCATCAATCTGTCCCCACAGCGCTCCCCCGACCCAAGACGATGGAAGAATTCCCGCAAACCCAGCCCAGAACAAGCTCCTTGGAATGGATAAAGCCCTTAGTATCAGGTAAATCAATACTACGTTTGCACCGTCGACCAGCGCCAGCACATACCGAAAAAGCTGCACGTAGGTTTCCCACTCTAGAGTAAGCGGTACGGACTTCAGCGTGTCGAGAATACCGGCGCTGAAGAGTACGCCAAGAATAGGATAGTTACATGGGTGGCATTCGGTGTAGATGTCGCGCATGGAATGATTCAGGAAGCTCTGCCACACGAAGAACGATCTGACATCAGCCTTCATGTATGTGTCGTCAAGCAAAAATACCATGGTCATTGAAAACAGAAGCCCAATGGCAAAAATCACCCGATCAATTTGCCGTGTAACCATCGCTCCGGACGCTGTTTGCGACAGAGTTTCAAGCGCAAACAAGTAAGGGACGAGAGACAACACGAAGAGGCCGGCAGTTATTCGGTAGATATGTCCTTCGGCCTTTGCGTAATAGAACTCCAAGGAGAGGCCCTGTTGGGCCTCGAATATCCGATTCAAAAAGGAAAAAATGGACCAGGAACGTTGGTAGTATGCGTCAGCGATCAAGGACACTCCCCAAACATGGTAGGCTATGGGAAGAAGGAACGCTGCAGCCCCAAACAGGGCGGATAGTATGAGGATGCGGCGCTGTCCAGAGAGAAATGCCACAGGTCAAGCGCGGTTCTAAACCGGGGTCATCCGGGAAAGAAAATTTTCTGAAATCCGGAGCCCAAAAGGGGCATTTCGATAAATTGCTTCCATGCAATTTCTCGAATCGCAAAAGCAAAAAGCGTGGTTTTTGCTTTGCTCCATTGGTCAATCACTTACGGTGATTGACCAATGTCCTCACGTCCCTGTGAGGTCGGGCACTTCGAATTAATCGAAGTGCCCGTAGGCCGGGTGATAGATACACCTATAGCCGTCGTTTTTTTTTGTGGTGTTCTCCATGTATAAACCATGGTAACTACGTAATTCCAAACGGCACCAACAAGGATCCCGGAAAGCGCTGCTAGCACCCACTTGGTGTCCATGGTAAAAAGGTAGTACGCAATACCCACGTTGGCTAATGCACCCACACCGCACGCTAGAGTAAAGGACACCCAGCCCCGCAGCCACTGCCATCCTTCGAGCCTCATGTCACGGTAGGTTAATACGTTGTTCAGTGCGAAGTTACCTGTCATCGCAACAAACGTAGCGATGGAATGACTGGTCACAAAGCCAATCCCTAGTTGATTCAGCAACACCGTCAATACCACAAAATGGATGATGACTCCGAACCCGCCTACCAGCGTGAAAGCGACAAAACGTACCGGTATTAAGTGCCCTATGGCCTTATCCAGCAGCAGCATAACGAAATTCCATGCTACCTGTGTGTCTAATTTGCTGGTGCCCGCTTTGCGCGCCCGAAACTCATACGGGAGTTCTTTGAATCTCAGTCGGTGCCGCGAGGAGACGAACACATCAAGTAGAATCTTGAACCCAATCCCGGACAGCTTTCGTACACAGCGGTCCAATGTTTCATGACGAAGCATGAAGAAACCGCTCATTGGGTCTGAAAGGTCAGCCTTCAGCACCATTCGGCTTAGCCGAGTCGCGAAACGACTCATTGCCGCCCGTGACGGGTCCCAAGCGCCAAGCCCACCTCCGGCCGCATAGCGGGTACCAATAACGATGTCGGTTTGCCCGTTCTTCAGGGTCTCCAACATTCGTGGCAGCAACTTCTCGTCATGTTGTAAATCACCATCGATTACTGCTAGATACGGAGCCGAGCTTGCGAGCATCCCTTCGATACAGGCGGAAGAAAGACCGCGCCGATCAATTCGCCGGATACAGCGCACCCGATGGTCACACTGTCCAATTTCACGCACCAGTTGGGCCGTTTCGTCGGGGGAATCATCGTCCACAAAGATCACCTCCCAGTGGTGACTCACCAGGCATTCTCGCAAGCGTTGCACCATTTCGAGCACATTCGCCCGCTCATTGAACGTCGGAACAATGACCGCAAGCTCGGGGGCTTCCCATACCTCCCGCCTAACCGGAGTGGAGGGAATGGAGTAACGTGTGTCGGAAGCAGTTGATGGTCGACCCCCGACTGTTGACTCAAGCATCGCATTAACACCCCGTATTCGATGGATCCTTAACGTCGATCGCCTATCAACCTATTCAACGCCACGGCCCCTTAGTCCTTGCAAAACGCTTGTAGATGATGGACTTGTCGGAGCTCCTTTGCCTCCCATGGGGCTGTCGAGCTACCACAAGTATAGCCCACGACCTGCCTTATGAAATACTTCGGTCGGATTTTCAGCAACCTGTGAACGCGTATCACATGGCCTTTGTATTGGCCGTATGGGACGCATCTCCGTTGGGAAAGAAATGCTCTGTGTGCAGTCCAAGCTCTGAGAGCCCTCTGAGAGCCCTGCGCCCATGAAACGGTCGCTGCTAAGGGCTGTCACGCTTTGCTCGTTTGGGTCCGTCTTCTGCCTTAGGTTTCCACTTTTGCAGTGAGCACATGAGTAATTGCATAGAACTGGAACGACGCTATTGCGCGCATAACTACGAGCCCCTTCCCGTGGTATTGACAAGCGCGGAGGGCGTCTATGCTTGGGATGAGCATGGCGCGCGCTACCTCGACATGATGAGCGCTTACTCAGCCGTCAGTCTTGGTCACGCGCACCCGCGCCTGGTAAATGTGTTGCAAGAGCAGGCTAAGCGCTTGGCGGTGGTCTCTCGCGCTTTTTATACCGACCGATTGGGGCCTTTGGCGCAACGTGTCTGTGAACTCACCGGGATGGATCTGGCCCTGCCCATGAATACCGGCGCAGAAGCCGTTGAGACGGCGCTAAAAGCGGCTCGCAAATGGTCTTATAGGGTCAAGGGCGTGCCGGACAACCGGGCGGAGGTCATCGTTTGTCACGGCAACTTCCACGGGCGCACCATCGCCATCGTCGGCTTCTCATCGGAGCCCCAATACCGTTCGGGGTTTGGGCCATTCGCCCCTGGTTTCGTTCTGGTGCCCTTTGGAGACGCAGAGGCTTTGCAGCGCGCCGTCACGCCCTATACCGCGGCATTTTTAGTCGAGCCGATCCAGGGCGAAGGGGGTATCATCACGCCGCCAGAAGGGTACTTGACACACTGCGCCGAGATTTGCCGCTCCCACAATGTTCTGTTGCTGTGCGATGAAGTCCAAACGGGTCTCGGGCGCACAGGTAAATTGCTCGCTTGCCAACACGAGGGAGTTCGGCCCGACGGTCTGATCCTGGGCAAGGCATTGGGGGGTGGATTGCTACCGCTATCCATGTTTCTGGCGCGACGCGAAGTAATGGAGGTGTTAGAGCCCGGGGATCACGGCAGCACCTTTGGTGGCAATCCATTGGCGTGCGCGGTGGGCCTGGAGGCACTCAATGTGCTGGTTGAGGAGAGCCTCCCTCAACGGGCGGCAGAGCTCGGCTCCTATCTATTGGAAAAGCTGCGCGCGCTCGATAGTCCTTTGCTGCGCGCCGTGCGGGGTAAGGGTTTATTGACCGGCATTGAGGTCGACACCCACCGCGCCTCCACGCGCGATTTATGTTTGGCATTATTGCGGCGTGGGATCCTGACCAAAGATACGCATCATACGGTTCTCCGCTTTGCTCCACCGCTCATTATCACCCGCGAGCAGATCGACTGGGCCGTCGAGCGCATCGCGAGCGTGTTGTCACGCTAAGGCAGCAGCGCGTTCGCTGCTCTTCTTCTATACAGGGCACTTCGATTAATTCGGAGTGCCCTCCCTCACAGGGACGTGAGGACATTGGTCGATTACGTTAAGAGAAAAAAGCACCATCGGCACACCGAAATCACTCCCTGCATACATATTGACTATGAAACCAATCCTAGCCATGACGCACCCTTACCGTCGTAAATCCTTCGTGCCGATACATAAATAATCTGAGCTTAAAACTCCACCCGCACCTTCCCGAAGAACGTCCGCGGGGCGCCGTAATACGCCGTCCCGGGGGAGCCGCTGTTCTCGAAGTAGGTCTTGTCGAGGAGGTTGTCGACATTGAACTGGAACGAGACCTTGGAGGAGCCGATCGTCCGCTCGTACCCCAGCAGGAGGCCGGCCGTCACATAGCCGGGCAGGCGCTGGTCGAACCAGCTTGCCGAGCCCCACTTTGATCGCCACTTCCCAAATCGTGCCAGCACTCAGGAGCAGGTCGTTTCCAGGGGTTTGCAGCGCCGTGGCCGCTTGTGAGCCAAGTGTCGCTGGGTCATCCACGGCCCAGATCAGCGTATGGGCGTCAAGCATCAACCTCACTGCGTGTACTCCTTGAGCTCCTCCAATGGCGCATCGAAGTCGGGAGCCATGTACTTCACAGTACCCCGCAAGCTGCCGAGCTTCCGCTGAGCTGCGGACGCAGCAGTGGAGAGCAACCGTGCCACCGGCTGGTCGTTCTCCGTGATAACTACCTCGTCGCCAGGCCTGAGCTGGTGGATCAACTCCGATAAGTTGTTCTCTGCTTCTTGAATCGACACGGTAGTCATGGACTCTCTCCTCATAACGGATGATGAACACAGGATAACGCGCGTAAGGTGTCGGCCGCGAATCGATTCCTCGGCGAGCGCGCGATTGGCTTCCGAACCAGGGCAATGGCCTCATGAAGATTCGCGCGCGCTTCCGCCAGCGTTGCGCCCTGCGTATTGGCGCCGGGAAGCTCTTCCACGAAGGCGACATATCCCTCCGGGACCTTTTCGAATACGGCGGTAAATTCCATGTGCTCAGTCTCGGCCTGATCGTCGAATCACTCTATCAATCCAGGCGGGTCATGTCGTCGTTCAGCGGCGCGTGGAAGTCGGCCGCGGGCTTGATGCCGCCGAAGCGCACGCCGCTGCGCGCCCCCGCCGCGGGAGCGATAGGCGTGAGCCGGGCAAGCGGTTTGCCGGCGCGCGCGATGACCACCTCTTCGCCAGCCAGGGCCTTGTCGAGCAGGGCGGATAGCATTGCCTTGGCTTCATAGATATTCACGAGCATGCAAGAGCCTCCATTCGCAGTGGGTCAAAGTTTATCAGATCTGACCAGGTCCGGCGCGTCGAGCCCGCTGGCATCCGTGGTCCAGGTTGCGCTGGACAGACGGGATCTTGCCGCAGCGATTCAGCTTTGCCGGGAGCGTATCAAGGCGGCACCCGAGGACGCCGACCCCTATCGTCACCTGGGCCAGTTGCTGGCCGCGGGCGGCGACATCCTGCCCGCCTACCGCAAGGCCCAGCGCGCCTGCGAGCTTGCGCCGGACGATGCGCGCTGCTGGTCCGATCTCGGCCGGGTGTATGCCCTGGACGGCAAGCTCGAGAACGCGGCGCGCTGCTTCACGGAAGC
>Ga0187893_10008432_pt1 | contig 16244 bp, 13 predicted proteins | sample MA1701074metaG_FD_139574 | JGI IMG/M metagenome (GOLD analysis project Ga0187893, IMG submission 139574) | White microbial mat communities from a basaltic lava cave in the Kipuka Kanohina Cave System on the Island of Hawaii, USA - MA170107-4 metaG ...
CCGCCTCCGCCTCCGCCTCCGCCTCCGCCTCCACCACCGTCACCGCCGAGACCAGGGTCTCCCGACCAAACGGACGGCGCGTTCGCGCTCACCGCCCTTATGTTCGCCGGTCGCCGCGGCGCATCGCCGGTCGGCGGCAATTCGTCCGCCGGCCCCGCTGCGCCAGATTCGGCCCTGGGCCGAAACGGGCGGAAAAGGCGCTCGACCATCTCGGACTGCCCGGGAGGGCGTTGATCACGCTCAAGGACGTCGCCGAGGGGGAGAACGGCGACTGGCTCGTCGAGGGGCCGGGCGGCGAGCGGCTCGTCCTGCGGCGCTACCACGACCTGGCGGGCGCGGGGTGGGTGGTCCCCGCGCCGGTCGCCGAGGTCGTCGAGGTGGGCGGGCGGTGGTACGGCCCGACCCGGTACGTGCCCGGGGCCGCGGTCCGCAACGAGCCGGTGGCGCAACGCCGCCGGCGGGGGACGGACATGGCCCGCGTCGACCTGGCCCTGCGCGCCCTCGGCGACCCGTTGGGCCAGCGCCCGGGGTGGCGGCCCCAGCACACCCACCGCAGCGTCCACGCCGACGTCGATTGGCCCGGGTGCGTCGCCCGGCTCGGCGCGGCGGACCCACGGCTCGGCGCGTGGGCAGCCGCCGCCGCGGCCCACGTCGAGGCCGAGCTGGCGGCCATCGGCGCCGAGGAACTGCCGCTGACCCTCGTCCACGGCGACTTCGCGGAGTGGAACGTGCACTAAGAGAGCGACGGCCGGCCCACCCAGCGTGGTCGACCTCGCCCTGTGCCACCTCGATTCACGCCCCTACGAGCTGGCCGCCGGAGGCAGTCGAGGCCTACGCCCGGGACGTGGCGGCGACGGGGGGGTCGCTCACCGACCTCGAGCGTGCCGCCATCGGCCCCGTCTACCGGGCCTTCCGGCTCGGCATGGTCGCCTGGGCGCTCCACGACGCCCCGCGGACGTGGGCCTACGACGCCGCCATGGTTGGGCGCCAGCTACGGCTCACGACTGTGCCGGCGCCGTGCCGGCTGCGACGGTCGTCCACGTGCAGCACGCCGAGAAGGCGGCGGGGGAGGCGACCCTGGCCTCACTGCCAGGGGACGCCGCCGGGCGGCGCGCGCCGCCGCCGCCGTCTGGTCCAGCCCCCCCAGCGCGCCGCGGAGACCGCGGGCGTCGTCGCCGCCCGCTTCCGCCTGCCCGTCCGCTACGACGACCGGCTGGGAGCGCATCAATCGGGAAGGGACGGGCCCGGAGCGCAGCCGCCGTCACCCGGGGGGGCGACCGCCGACCTCCTGCCAGCCCTGTTCGGCGGCGAGCCGATCGACCTCACCCGGGCCGAGGGCGCCTGCCGCCGGGGCTCAAGCGCCTGACAGGGTGACGTCGCCGATGGCGAGGGTGACGCCGGCGGCGCCCCCCGGGAGCCACTCCCGGTCCGAGCCGATGGCGACGATGTCGCCCAGCATGCGCGGGAGGGTCGAGGCGATGGTGGCTTCCCGGACCGGCTCGGCCAGGGCGCCGTTGCGGATCATGAGGCCCTGGACTCCGACCGAGAAGTCGCCGGTGACGGCGTTCACGCCGGAGTGGAGGCCGGTGACCGACTGCACCAGCAGCCCGTCGCCGATGTCGGCCATGAGCTGCTCCTGGTCGCGGTCGCCCGGGACGAGGGTCACGGCCCGGGCCCCCACGCCCGGCCCGCTCCGGTACCCGCCCCGCACCGCGTTGGCGGTCGACCGGCCCAGGCCGGAGCGCCGGCCCGTGTAGGCGTTGTGCAGGAAGCCCTTGAGGACCCCGTTCTCGATGAGGACGTTGCGACGGCTGGCCAGCCCCTCGGCGTCGTAAGGGGAGGCGCCGTAGGCCAGGGGCTCGGTGGGGTCGTCGACGAAGGTGAAGGACGGGACCGCAACCGTCTCGCCCAGGCGCCCGGCGAACAGCGACCGGCCCTTGATGGCTGCCATGCCCGAGAGGATCCCCGAGACGATGCCCAGGAGGGAGGACGTGACCTTGGGCTCCAGCACCACGGTGAGGCGCTGGGAGGCCGGCTTGGCCGCGCCCAGCAAGCGGGTGGCGCGCCACGCCGCCTCGCGCGACGCCTTCTCCACGTCGAGGTCCTCGGGGGTGCGGGCCACCGAGTACCCGCTGCCGGTCTGGACCGCGCCGGCCCCGCCGGCTCCGCCCGCGCCGTCGTCCGCCATGGCCGCGGCCCAGATCGAGCACACCGTGCGGCGACTCGACGTACGGATCCCGTTGCTCGTCGCCACCGCGCTCTCGTTCCGCGAGTCGCCGTAGTCGGCCGACTCCACGCCCTTGATGCGAGGGTCGGCGGCCCTGGTCGCCCGCTCCAGCTCGAGGGCCAGCTCCACCTTGCGCTCGGTGGGAAAGGCGGCCAGCGACGGCCGGTACAGGTCGAGCTCCACGGCGGGCACGCCGTCGGGCTCGACCAGCCCCAGGAACTCGTCCACCTCGCCGAACTGGGCGTTGTCCCGCGCTTCAGCCACGGTCTCCTCGACGACCGAGGGGTCGAGCGAAGCGGCGTAGGCGAAGCCCTGGCGGTGGTCGGCGATGACCCGGATCCCCACGCCCTCGGACTGGGCCGACGAGAACGACTCCACCGCGCCCCCGAACACCTTCACCGACGTGTGTTGGCCCCGGCTCACGTACGCCTCCAACTGCTCGCCGTCGCGCGCCCAGCCGGCGATGCGGTCGGCCAGCGCGGCCAGCTCGGTCAGCTCGGCGCCGGTCACGGCGACCGCCGTCACGCCGTCCCCCCGACGGTCACGCCGTCCCCCCGACGGTCACGCCGTCCCCCCGACGGTCACGCCGTCCCCCCGACGGTCATGGCTGCCACCCGGAGGGTCGGCTGGCCCGAGGAGACGGGCACGCCCTGGCCGTCCTTGCCGCACGTCCCCGCCCACGTGTCGAAGTCGTTCCCGAGGGCGTCGATGGCCCTGAGCACGTCGGGACCGTTGCCGATGAGGTTCGCCGACCGCAGGGGCGTGGTCACCACGCCGTCCTCGATGAGGTAGGCCTCGGTCATGCCGAACACGAAGTCGCCCGTGGCGGTGTCGACCTGGCCGCCGCCCAGTTGCACGCAGTAGACGCCGTACGGCGTCTGGCGGATGATCTCCTCGGGGTCCTCCACGCCTGCCAGCACGTAGGTGTTTGTCATCCGCACCATGGGCAGGTGCTGGTAGCTCTGGCGGCGGCCGTTGCCCGACGATTCCCGCCCCTCCTGGCGGGCCCGGAGGAAGTCCCAAATGTAGTCGGTCAGCTCCCCGTCCTGGATGAGCACGTTGCGCTGCGCGGGGTGGCCCTCGTCGTCCACCTCGTAGGTGCCCCACTCCCGCAGGTACGTTCCGTCGTCGACCAGGTTGACGAGGGGGGACGCCACCTTCTCGCCCACCCGGTTGCGGAACACCGACGCGTCGCGGCCCACCAGGTCGGACTCCAGCCCGTGGCCGCAGGCCTCGTGGAAGAGCACCCCGCCCGCGCCCTTGCGCAGGACCACCGGGAGCTGGCCGCTCGGGGCGGGGCGGGCGGTGAGCAGGTCGACGGCCCGGCGGGCGGCCACCCGGGCCACGTCCTCCACCTGCACCTGGTCGTAGATCTCGAAGCCGACCGTGCCGCCGGCCGTCTCGTACCCGGTCTGGCGGACCTCCCCCGTGGCGGCCATCACCGACACTCCGTAGCGGGTGCGCACCTGGTCGTGGCTGGCCATGAGCCCGTCGCTGTTGGCCACCAGGAACTGGCGACGCCCCTCGCCGTAGTTGACCGCCACCTGCTTCACCGCGCCGTCGACGGAGCGGGCCGCGTCCTCGCCCCGCTTGAGCAGCTCGACCTTGCGGGCCTTGGGGACGTCCTGGGGGAGGATCTCGGCGTCGAGCGGCGCGGGCGGCCGGCGGTGGGTGAGCGCCACCTCCTTCACCCCGCCGCCCCCGCCCCGGGCGGCGGTCCCGGCGGCTTCGGCGGCGGCGGCCAGGCCCGCCTCGGTGAGGTCGGAGGTGTGGGCGAAGCCGGTGGTCTCGCCCCGGACCACCCGGATGCCGGCGCCGCGGTCGCGGCCGCTGGTCAGCTCCTCGATGCGGCCGTCGTCGAGGCGGGCCGACTGGGAGCGGCGGTCCTCCACGAACACCTCCGCGAAGTCCCCACCGGCGCGGAGCGCGGCGGCGAGCGCCCGCTCCAGCACGTCTTGGTCGAGCATCGGCCGAGTGTACGGGTCCCCGTGCTCCTACACTCCCGGTTCGCCTATGCGGGGGTTGCGGGGGTTGCGGGGGTCGTACCTCGGCGTCGCGTGCCTGCTGGTGGCGGCGGCCCTGCCCCCAGCGGCGTTCGCGGCCCAGGAAGGGCAGGCGTCCGCGCCCATCGAGCTGGTGGGCAAGACCGACCTCGGCGGGGCCGGGCTCAACGGCGACGTGGCCGTCGCGGGCAAGGTGGCCATCGTCGGGGCCGGCATCGTCGCCCACACCGGCTGGCACACGGAGCGCTACAACCCGGCGCCCTGCTTCGAGGCGACGGCCAAGGTCGTCGACCTGTCCAATCCCAAGCGGCCCAAGGTGGCGGCGACCATCCCGCTGCCGCCGGGCGTGGCCGCCATCGACGTCGACGCCCTGGAGGTGGAGACGCCCGAGTTCTTCGGGACCCTGGCCGCCATCGCCCTCGACGACGCGCCGTCCCACCAGGGGCCCAACACGTGCGCGCCCAACAGCCGCAACCCCCAGTTCACCGACCGGGGCGTCCTCTACTACGACATCACCAAGCCCGACGCCCCCCGCCTGCTGGGCCGCTACCTGGCCGACCAGGGCCCCCAGGACGACGTTCCCGAGAACGCCCTGCCGTGCGGCCCGCCGCCCGCCGGCGGCCCGATCAAATGCGCCACCGGCCTGCACTCGGTCGCGCTCGTGCAGCGGGAGGACGGGCGCGTGCTGTCTATCGCCGTCGAGCCCGTCGCCGACCTGCTGGTGAAGCCGTCGGGCGACGTCCGCCTCGTGGACGTGACCAACCCGGCCGAGCCGCGCCAGTTGAGCGCCTGGCCGCCGCTGGGCGAGCGGCCCAGCTCGTCGTCGACCAACGGCTGCTCGACGTTCGCCAACGGCCACTCGGCCACCTTCTACGACGGCGGGCGGCGCGCCCTGGTGGCGTTCAACGACGCCGGGCTGTTCGACCTCAACGTGGGCACGGCCGGGCTGCCGGCCATGGCCAGCCAGTTCGCCTACCCCGGCGACGGGGCCGAGGAGGGCAACGCCGGCTACGCCAGCGCCGCCCTCGTCGACGGGGTCACCATCGCCGCGTTGTCGGAGGAGGGTTGGTTCCCGTCGCAGACGACGCTGACGATCGACGCCCCGGCGCCGCTGGCCGGCGCCAAGCCCGCGTGCGAGAGCCTGCCCACCCTGTTCGACCAGACCAACCAGGGCCAGTTGGCGAAGAAGCCCGAGGGCAAGGTTTCGGGCCAGATCGTGTACGGGGGACGGGGATGCCCCGCCCGGGGCACGAACAACCCGGCGCCCGAGGACGCCTACCCCGCCGACCCCCGCGGCAGGATCGTCCTAATCGACATCCAGCGCATCACCGCCACCCAGCCCGCCCTGCCCAACCAGGGTTGCAACGTCGCCACCAGGTTGAACCGGGCGGCTGCGGCCGGCGCCTTGGCGGTGGTCATGGGCCGGGTGGACCTGGCCCCCTTCAGCGCCTCGCGCCAGCAGATGGCGTGGGGGACGGAGCCGCCCAGCAACGTCCCCACCGTCCTGGTGGATCCGGCCGACGCCAACGCGCTGCGCACCGCCCTGTGCCCGGGGCTGAACGACGACGGGCAGTGCAACCCGGGCGTGGCGGTGACCGGCTCGGTGGGCGCCGCCCCGGGGGCCTGGGGCGGGTTGCGGGTCCTCGAGGTCGACCCCGACACCGGGATGCGCCAACTGGCCCTCATCCACTCGCCCCGGGGCACGGTCTTCCCACCCCCGGACCTGGGCGTCTACGCGCCGGGGCGCTCGGTGACGGTGGGCCCGCTGGCGTACGTCGCCTGGCACGCCGACGGGCTGCGGGTCCTCGACCTCAGCCAGGCCCCGGTCGCCGAGGTGGGCCACTACGTGCCGCCCGACACGCCCGACCCGTCCGGGACGCTGCCGGCCAAGGCGTCGGTGGTGGGCGTCGCCGTCGCCGGCGGACACATCGTCATCACCGACCAGAACAGCGGGCTCTACGTGCTCTCCAACAAGGGCCTGGCGCCGGGCGGGGGCGGCGGCAAGCTCGGCCTCTTCCTCGGGATCGGCCTGGGGCTTATGTTCGTGGCCGGGGCGGCGGCCTTCGTGGTGGGCCGCCGGCGCTACTAGCCCGGCCCGCGGGGGCGCCCAGGAAGTCCACCAGCACGGCCAGGCACACCTCGGGCGCCTCCAGGTGGGGCGAGTGGCGCACCCCTTCCAGCAACGCCAGGCGGGCGGCGGGGATGGTGGCCGCCAGCCGCTCGCAGTCGGCCCGCATGGTCTGGTCGTCGGCGCCGACCACGACGAGGGTGGGCGTGGCGAGGCCGGCCACCTCGGCCAGGTTGTCGGGCCAGACCGGGAACCGGGGCGCCATCGCCGTCCACATCGCCGGCGCGCAGGCCAGCAGCTTGCTGTCGGCCAGCTCGCCGTAGCCGGGGCGGGACTCCTCGATGCGGGCGCGGGCGGCGACGGCGGCGGGATCCGTCTCCCGGCGGGCGGCCAGCGCCTGGTAGAGCGCCTCCATGCCGCCCTGGTTGACGACGGCCACGCCCAGGGCGACGAGCGCGGGGTCGATGACGAGGGGGCCGTGGAAGGTGCTCATGAGAACGAGGGAGTGGAGTCGCCCGGGGTGGTCGACGGCGATGCGCTGGGCCACGGCCCCGCCCATGGAGTGGCCCACCAGGTGGAAACGGTCCCAGCCGAGGGCGCGCGCCGCGCCGAGCACGTCGCCCGCGAAGGCCTTCACGTCGTAGGACCCCTCGCCCTCGGGGTGCTCGCTGTGGCCGTGGCCGCGGAGGTCCACGGCGGCCGCGTGCCAGCCCCGGCCGGCGAACGCCTCCACCAGGTCGGCGAACTCCTCCTTGCACCCGGTGAACCCGTGCACGAACAGCAGCCGGCCCTCGCCCTCGCCCCCGCCGGCCTGCCCCAGGGCAAGGCCCACGCCTCCAACGTCGATCCGGCTGACCTGCACCGAGGGGCGACCGTAGCGGGATCTCGGGCGCCCGCCCCGACCCGCCGCCTCCGACCGTCCCCGCCGGCGGGTGGGTCGGGGCGAGGTTCGCGCGCTTTACCCCGCCTGGCGGGGTCAGATTGACAAACCTCGCCTGTTCTCTCTTACGGCGGCTGGAGCGGGCGGGTGGAGGTTGGGGGGCCGCCGAAACCGCACGGTCACGCCTAAGCTTGAGTCCGCGTGGGGAGTAGGAAGAGGGTCTTCTTCGTCCTGAGGATCGTGGCCAGCGCGGGGATGCTGGGCCTCCTGCTGTCGCGCATCCACCTGTCCTCGCTGCTGCCCCGCGATCGCGCCTCGGCGATCCTGTGGCTGATCCTGGCGCTGGTCATGTGGGCCACGACGAACGTGGTCGGGGCGCTGCGGTGGCAGCGGGTGGTGACCGCCCTCGAGCTGCCCAGCCACCTGCCGCCGCTGATCTCCCACTCCTTCGCCGGTCTCTTCGTATCCAACTTCCTGCCCACCACCATCGGCGGGGACGTCCTGCGGGTGTCCCGGCTATCCGCGGAGAACGGCCAGGCGCCGGCGTCGTTCGCGTCCGTCGTGCTCGAACGGCTGACCGGGTTCATCGTGTTGCCTCTGATCACCCTCGTGGCGCTGGCCTTCCAGCCGAACCTGCTGCGGCTGGGCTCGGCCACCCGCCTGGCCGTCATCCTCTCGCTGGTGACGTTGGGGATCCTGGCGGCGGTGCTGGTGGTGGCCGGCAGCCCCCGCCTGGGCCAGCGGCTGGCCGGCAACCAGAGCTGGCTGCGGTTCGCGGGCGCCGTCCACCTCGGCCTCGACCGGCTGCGCCGCCACCCCGGCGCGGCCGCCACCCTGGTCCTCACCGCCGTCGCCTACCAGCTCATGGGGGTGCTGTCGGCGTGGATCGGCAGCCAGGCCCTCGATCTCCACCTGAGCCTGTGGGCGGCCATGGCGTTCGTGCCGGTCGTACTGATGGCCCAGGTGCTGCCCGTGTCGGTGAGCGGGATCGGGCTCCGGGAGGGCGTGCTGGTGTTGCTGCTCGCGCCGCTGGGCGTGCCGACGGCCCAGGCCGTCGCCTTCGGGCTGCTGCTGTACGGCATGAACCTGGCCGTGAGCCTCCTCGGGGCGCCGGCCTTCGCGGTGGGGGCGAAGCCGGTCCGAGCCACGGCGTGAGCCAGGCCGTCCGCCGGGCGGCGCCGGCGTCGCCCTGGCGCCAGCTCGCCTACGTCATGGGCTTCTACGTGGCCAACGTCCTCGTGCGGGCGGCGCCGCGCGGGAACGCCGATCGCCCGCCGGTCGCGGCGCCCCCGGACGGCGGCGATGCCCCGGTTCGCCGGCGGGGCCAGCTGCGGTTCTGGCGCGAGGTCGCCTACGTGGTCGCCTTCTACGGCGTCTACAGCGTGGTGCGGAACACGCAGGGCTCGGCGGCGGTGTCGGCCGCCCATGCCATGCGCAACGCCCTCCGCGTCATCCGTTGGGAGGAGCTGCTGGGCATCTACCACGAGCAGGCGCTGCAACAGGCGTTCCTCGGCAACCGCATTTTCATCGGGTTCTGGAACTTCTTCTACGGGAGCTTCCATTTCGTGGTCACCGCCTTCGCCCTGATCTTGTTGTTCAAGCGGTTCCCGGCGCGGTACCGGAAGTACCGCAACACTCTGGCGGCCACCACCGGCCTGGCCCTCGTCGGTTTCGCCCTGTTCCCGTTGATGCCGCCGCGCCTGCTCCCCGCGCCCTACGGCTACGTCGACACCCTGGCCCAGTACGGGACGCTGTGGTCGTTCGACTCCGGCGCCATGCACAAGATCTCCAACCAGTACGCGGCCATGCCCAGCCTGCACTTCGCCTGGTCGACCTGGTCGGCGCTGGCCCTGATCCCGGCCCTGCGGCGGTGGTGGGCCAAGGCGCTGGCCGGGCTGTACCCGGCCCTGACCCTGTTCGCCATCGTCGTGACCGCCAACCACTTCTACCTGGACGCCGCCGGCGGGGTGGTCGTGCTAGCGGCCGGGGCCCTGATCGGGTTCCCTCTGGCCGCCCGGGTGGAACGGAGGTCGCTGGCCGCGGTCGTCACGCCGTAGGCTCGGAGGTCCGGTGTCCCCCTCGTCCAAGCGCCCCGGCGAAACGCCTCCCCCCCCGCGCCGCCGGGCCGGGGCGCCTCCCACGGCCGAACCGCCCGCCGCCGACGACGGCCCCGCGCCCGCGCCCGCCGCGCCCGCGCCCGCCTCCGCCGAGCCGGTGTACGAGTACGGCGCGCCCCCGGCGGTCCCGTACGCCCGCATCGGCGCCTGGGCGGGCGTCCTCTACGCGCTCGTCGGGTTCGTTGGGTCGTCCCTGCTGCCCGTGGGCGAGGTCGACCCCACCAACACGGCAGGCGAGATCGCAGCCCAGTTGGCCGACCGCCGGGGCACGATCAGCGTCGGCATCCTGCTGACCCTCTTCAGCCTCTTCTTCCTCATCCTCTTCGTGGCGTGGCTGCACCGCTGGCTGCGAGAAGCCGAGGGGGAGGACGGCTGGTTCTCAACCGTGTCCCTCATCGGCGGCGTACTACAGGTCGGCATGCTGTCGTTGTTGGTGGCCCTGAGCATTGCGGCGACGGTCCTGGAGGACTACGGGCCCGACGCCGTCATCGCCCGCACCCTCCTCGTCCTCCAGTGGCAGGCGATCGCGGTCGTGTTCCTCCCCACCGCGGCGTTCGTCGGGGGGGCCAGCCTGGTTGGCTACACCAGCGGCCAACTGCCCCGGTGGCTGTGCTACGCCGGCATCGGCATCGCCGTGGGCCTGCTGGTGCCGCCCCTGGCCTACCTCCCGTTCCTGCTCTCGAGCCTGTGGACTGGCTTCCTCGCCGTCTTCCTGCTGCAACGGTCGCGCGGGAGCGTGTAGGCGGTGCGCATGATCCCCGTGACGGCGACGGCGGCGCCTCCCCCCAGCCTGCTGCGCATCGCCGCGTCGGTCGAAGACCGCATCCGCACCCTGCTGCAGGAGGAGACGGCGCGGTGGTCGGAAGTCGACCCGGGCCTGGTCGAGCCTTTCGACGCCCTGGGCCGGCTGGTGCTCAGCGGGGGCAAGCGGCTGCGGCCCGCCTTCTGCCACTGGGCTTTCGTGGGGGCAGGCGGGGACCCCGACGACCCTGCCGCGGTCGACGCCGGGGCCGCCCTCGAGCTGCTGCACACCTTCGCCCTCATCCACGACGACGTGATGGACGGGTCGTCGACCCGCCGCGGCGTGGACGCCATCCACATCCAGTTCGAAGAGCGCCACGCTCTGGCCGGGTGGCGTGGTGAGGGGCGGCGGTTCGGAGAGGGCGTGGCCGTGCTGGTGGGCGACCTGGCGTTCGTTTACGCCGACCGGCTCCTGGCGGCGGCGCCCGCCGAGGCCATGGCCGTCTTCACCGAGCTCCGGATCGAAGTGAACGTCGGCCAGTACCTGGACCTGGAGGGCACGGCCCGGGGAGAGGTGACGGAGGCGACGGCCCGGCGCATCTCGCGGTTCAAGTCGGGCAAGTACACCGTCGAGCGGCCGTTGCACCTGGGCGCCGCCCTCGCCGGCCCCGGGCGGCTGACCGAACTCGCCCGGCCCCTTTCGGCTGTCGGCCTGCCGCTGGGCGAGGCCTTCCAGCTGCGCGACGACCTGCTCGGGGCCTTCGGTGACGAGACTTTGACGGGCAAGCCGGTGGGGGAGGATCTCCGCGAGGGCAAGCCCACCCTGCTGTACGCCTTCGCCCGGACCCGGGCGGGGAAGGGAGGGCGGGCCGCCGTGCTCGATCGGTACGGCGCCCCCGACCTAACCGACGACGAGCTCGCCGACATCCAGGACGTGATGGTGGACGAGGGCGCCGTCGCCCGGGTGGAGGCGGCCATCGACGACCTGGTGGCCGAGGCCCGCCGGGCCCTCTCCCGAGCGCCGCTGGCGCCGCCCGCCCGCGAGGCGCTCTCGGAGCTGGCCGCCTATGTCGCCGGCCGTGACCGGTAGCGGAGGCACGGGCGTGAACGTTGTCGTCGTCGGGGCCGGGCTGGGAGGGCTGGCGGCCGCCTGCCACCTCGCCGGGCGGGGCCACGAGGTCACCGTGCTCGAGCGCGAGCGCGTGCCCGGGGGCCGGGCGGGGTTGTTCGAGGCCGAGGGCTTCCGCATCGACACCGGGCCCAGCGTCCTCACCATGAAGGAGATCCTGGCCGCCACGTTCGCCGGCGCTGGTCAGGAGATGGAGGACTTCCTCACCCTGCGCGCTGTCGACCCCATCTACCGCACCACCTTCGCCGACGGCAGCGAGATCAAGGTCCGCCATGGCCGGGACGCCATGACCGAGGAGATCCGATCGACGTGCGGGGCCGCCGACGCCGCCTCCTTCGGCCGGTTCTGCGACTACCTCACCGACCTCTACCGGCTGGAGCTGCCCCACTTCATCGACCGCAACTTCGACTCGTTGTTCGACCTGTTCAAGCCCTCGCCCCTGCCGCTGCTCAAGCTGGTGCGGCTCAAGGGCCTGAGCCGGCTGGCCAACGTGGTCAACGCCTACTTCGACGACCCGCGGCTCCAGCGGATCTTCTCGTTCCAGTCGATGTACGCGGGGCTGTCGCCGTACGAGGCGCTGGCCCTGTACTGCGTGATCACCTACATGGACACGGTCGAGGGCGTCTACTTCCCGGTGGGCGGCATCCATGCCGTGCCCCGGGGCCTGGCCGCGGCGGCCACCAAGGCGGGGGCCGAGTTCCGCTACGGGGTCACCGTCGAGCGGGTGGAGCGGGGCGGCGCCGAGGGACGGGCGACGGGGGTACGGCTGGCCGGCGGCGAGGTGGTGGCGGCGGACGCGGTCGTCCTCAACCCCGACCTGCCGGTGGCCTACGACGAGTTGCTCCCCGGCGTGCCCCGGCCGCGGGTCGCCCGCAAGGGGCACTATTCGCCGTCGTGCGCGCTGTGGATGGCCGGGGTCCGCGGCTCGTTGCCGCCGGAAGCCGAACACCACAACATCCACTTCGGGGCGGCCTGGGAGGGGGCGTTCGACGCCCTGATGAAGCAGGGCGTGCTCATGCCCGACCCGTCCATCCTGGTCAGCAGCCCCACCCACGGCGATCCCGGCCTCGCCCCCGAGGGGTGCGTCACCCTCTACGTGCTGGAGCCCACTCCCAACCTCGACGGCCGGGTCGACTGGGCCAAGGAGCGGGACCGCTTCCGCGAGGGTTTGATCGAGCGGGTCGGCCGCCTGGGCTACCCCACCGGCGACGTGGTGGTCGAACGGTTCGTCGATCCCACCGACTGGCGGCGCCTCGGGATGGAGCGGGGCACGCCGTTCGCCATCGCCCACAACTTCTTCCAGACCGGCCCGTTCCGGCCCAACAACGTGACCAAGGCGGCGCCGGGCGTGGTGTTCGTGGGTTCGTCGACGGTGCCGGGGGTCGGTGTCCCCATGGTCCTCCTGTCGGGCCGGCTGGCGGCGGATCGGGTGCACGCCCTGGCCCGATGATCACCCTCGAACAGTCGTACGCCGAGTGCCGGCGGCTCAACCGCACGCACGGCACGACGTACTACTGGTCGACCCAGCTCCTGCCGGCCGTCAAGCGCCACCACGTCCACGCCCTGTACGGGTTCACCCGGTTCGCCGACGACATCGTCGACGACCTCGGCTCCACCGCCACCGTGGCGGAGAAGCGGCAGGCGCTGACGGCCTACGGGGACCGGTTCTTCGCCGACCTGGAGGGGGGCGACTCGGACCACCTGGTGCTCAAGGCCGTGGTGCACACGGTGCGGGCGTTCGCCATCGACGCCGACTGCTTCGTGCGCTTCCTCCGGTCCATGGCCATGGACCTCGACACCGAGACGTACGAGACGTTCGACGACCTGCTCGTCTACACCGACGGGTCGGCGGCGGTGATCGGGGAGATGATGCTGCCCATCCTCGAACCCACGTCGCCGGCGGCCAAGCCCCACGCCCGCGACCTCGGCATCGGCTTCCAACTGTCCAACTTCTGGCGGGACGTGAACGAGGATCTCGACCGCGGCCGCGTCTACATCCCCCAGGAGGACCTGCGGAAGTTCGGGGCCGACCCGTGGCTCCGGAAGGTGACGCCCGAGTGGTGCGACCTGATGGCTTTCGAGATCGCCCGGGCCCGGCGCTACTGCGAGTCGGGGGACATCGGCATCGCCATGCTGCCGCCGTCGTCGGCGGCCTGCATCCGGGGGGCGCGGGCGCTGTACTGCGGGATCATGGGCCAGATCGAGGCGGCCGGGTACGACGTTTTCAGCCAGCGGGTGCGGGTTCCGACCTGGAAGAAGCTGGCGGTCGCCGCCCGGGTGCTGCGCCCGGGCCGCAACGGCCGCCGGTCGTGTCGCTGACCGAGGCGCCGCCGTGGGCGGCGCCGCCGCGCCGGCGCCGGCTCTCGCCCCGGGCCCGCCGCCGCATCGTCGCCCTCGGCCTGCTGGTGATCGTCGCCGTCCCGGCCTTCCTCATCGGGGGCCGCTACTGGGTGCACCACGTCGACCTCGACGAGGCGGTGGCCAAGTTCCGCGCCGCCGGCCCGGCCGCGGCCGAGCCCGTCCCCGGCCTGCCTGCGCCCGGTGTGTACCAGTACCGCACCACCGGCGGCGAGCGGATCTCGTTCCTCGACTACCGCCGGTCGTACTCCTCAACCACCATGCGCATCGTCACCCGCCACGGCTGCGGGGTGCGGGAGGCGCAGTGGTTCCTTGTCCAGCACCTGGAGTACTACGACCGCTGCCCGGACGGGTCGCTGCCCGCCTACGGCACCGACATCGCCTACTGGTGGACCCACGGCACCCAGGACTTCACGTGCCAACCGGGCGGATCGTTCGACATGAGCTCGCGCCGGGACGGCGAGCGGGTGGCGTGGACGTGCGCCGACGAGGACACCCGGGCCGAGCAGGTGACCGAGCGCATCGGGATGGAGGAGATCGTCATCGCCGGCCGGCCCCACCTGGCCCGGCACACCCGCTGGACCACCACTTTCAGCGGCGCCACCAAGGGCACAGCCGTCGTCGACGACTGGTTCGACCCCGCCACCGGCCTGGTGCTGCGGGAGAGGCGCGAGATCGGCCTGCGGGTCGGGTCGCCCTTCGTCGGCCAGTTGGGCTACACCGACGTCTCGGAGTTCACCCTCCTGTCGACCGAGCCGGTGCGGTAGCGATCAGCCCTCGTCCATGAGCAGGGTGCGCCAGACGACCTGCCAGCCCCCCGTGCCTCTGGTCAACACGAACAGGTCGGTGCCGCTCTCGCTGACCGCCTGCCCGTTGGTCTCGTAGTCGATCTCGAAGCCGTAGCTCACGACGGCGGCGCCGCCGATGACGTCGACCTGCTCGTCGAACGTCTCGAGCCGGTGCACCATCGCCTGCATGGCGAATTCGGCGTAGCTGTCGACGCAGTCCTCCCGCCCCTCGGTCCTCCCCTCGAAGCCGGGGTGGACGATGACCGCGTCGGGGTGGAACAGCTCGGCGATGCGGCCCACCTCGCCCGACACCCACGCCTGGTTCAGCTGCTGGACGGTGTCCCAGGGGTTCCCGTCACCCGTGCGTCGCTTCAACATCTCGTCCTTTCCAGGCCATGGGCCGGCCGGTGCGGGCCCGCCACCGGCTCTCGAGGTAGACCGTCGCCAGCGCGAGCCGGGCGAGCGGCGCCAGCACACCGTAGAGTGGGTTTTGCCCGGCCGCCGCCCGGCCTCCGGCGCTGACCACGACGGCGGCCCACGGTCGTGTTGTGGCGACCGGCAGCAGCAGGGCGCCCAGGTGGACGGCGGGCCGGGTGTGCAGGGCGGCCTGGTTCTTCAGGAGGCCGCGGCGGAGGTCTCGGCCGTCCCGGTACATGCGGGTGCGGAGCAGGCCGGGGGCGAGGCGGGGGTCGTGGCCGGTGAGGGCGCGCGCCAGGTCGCGGTCGTCCACCAGCGAGGCGCGGACCGACGGGTGGCCGTGGCCCCCGATCGCCTCGTAGTGATCCCGGCGCACGAGGAAGCACTGGCCGCTGGCGAAGTCGGGGGGCAAGCCCGCCTGCACCAGGGCGAGGCCCAGCTCGGGCAGGAGCAGGCGCTCCCAGAACGACCGGCACTCCAGCCCGCCCACGATGCTCGTCGACGTGTGCCTCGTGGCGGCGGCCATGGTGGCCAGGGCGTGGGGGTGGAGCACCACGTCGGCGTCGACGAAGGCGAGCCACTCGGTGGCGGCCCCGGCCTGCGCCCCGCCGGCCTGCGCCCCGCCGGCCTGCGCCCCGGCGGCCTGCGCCCCGCCGGCCTGCGCCCCGCCGGCCTGCGCCCCGCCGGCCTGCGCCCCGCCGGCCTGCGCCCCGCCGGCCTGCGCCCCGCCGGCCTGCGCCCCGCCGGCCTGCGCCCCGGCGGCCTGCGCCCCGCCGGCCTGCGCCCCGCCGGCCTGCGCCCCGGCGGCCTGCGCCCCGGCGGCCTGCGCCCCGGCGTGGCAGGCCCGGGCCTTGCCCGTCCATCCCGGCGGCGGGTCGCCGTGGAGGCGGACGACGTGGGTGGCGCCGGCCGCTTCGGCCACGGCCGCGGTGCCGTCGGTGGAGGCGTCGTCCACGACCACGACCTCGGCCGCTTGCCGGCGGCACGCGTGGACACAGGCGGCGATGTTGTCGGCCTCGTCGCGGGCGGGGATGACCACCCGCACGTCGATGGGCGGCGCCGAAGGATCGGGCTCGAGGAACCGGGCGGCGGCCGCGCCCATGCGCGCCAGCCCCGCCAGGCTCGCCGCCGTGGCCACGGACGGGAGGCGGCGGGTCAGCGGTCGAACAGGGTCGTGAGGTCGAGGGCGAAGCCGGGCAGGAGGGGCGTGGTGAGGGTCGCCCCCCGCCCGAGCGTGAGGGGGTGCGCGTGGTCGGCCCGGTGCACGACGACCGTGTCGGCGACGGTGTCCTCGGCGGTGTCGACCAGCCACACCTCGGCCCCGCGGGCCAGGTAGAGATCCTTCTTGCGGCCCCGGTCGAACCGCCACGTCGACTCCGAGCGGACCTCGAGGGCGAGATCGGGGGCGCCGTCGAGCCACACCCGGTCGCCGTCCGGCAGCCGCCCCTGCCGCAGGAACCACACGTCGGGGATGAACACGTTGGCGTCGTCCATGCGCCAGTTGCAGCCGATGCCG
>Ga0187893_10008433_pt1 | contig 16244 bp, 20 predicted proteins | sample MA1701074metaG_FD_139574 | JGI IMG/M metagenome (GOLD analysis project Ga0187893, IMG submission 139574) | White microbial mat communities from a basaltic lava cave in the Kipuka Kanohina Cave System on the Island of Hawaii, USA - MA170107-4 metaG ...
CGCCTGAGGCTTAGACATGCTTGTCACATGTGGCATCCTTGCCCCATGGCCAAGATGATTCAGGTGCGCAATGCTCCGGATCGCCTCCATCGTGAACTGACGAGACGGGCGCGTGCCAACGGGCAAACGCTGACCGACTTCATCCAGGGCATCCTCGATCGGGAGGTGGCCCGCCCGCGCGCTGACGAGGTGTTCGCCCTGGATCGCGTCCAGGGTCGGTGAGGCTGGGCCATTCCGCGAGCGATCTCATTCGTGCCGAGCGCAGCCGGCGGGACGTCTCCTGACCCAGGCTGCATCTTTCACTCTGGCGAGAGCCAGAGGCAGCCGGCGACTATCTCGACCTTCCCCTGACTCGTCACGGACATCAAGGTTTGCTCATGAGGATGCTCGAGCTACGCGACAACTTCTCAAGCTACGACGCCGTCTACGTCGCGCTGGCCCAGGTGCTACAGGCGTCCCTACTAACTGCCGATCGGCCGCTCCGAGGAGCCGTCACGACGTATACCAACGTGACGACAGCGCCATGAAGATTCACCGAAGCCATACGAGCGTTGGTTTCGGCGACACCCGCGCAATGACGTGGATAGATTCGAGATCGGCAAGACGAGAAGGAGAGTTATGCCGACATTTGTCACCCTGGGAAACTTCACCGACCAAGGGATCCGGGCCTATGAGGATTCACCCAAGCGCGCCCAAGCTTTTCGCGACCTGGTCGAAAGCATGAACGGCAAGGTCGTCGACCTCTATTGGACCCTAGGCCAGTATGACCTGGTGGCGATCATCGAAGCTCCCGACGCGGAAACCGCGGCAGCAATTGCCATCAAGCAAGGCTCGCTCGGAAACGTGCGGACGATGACTATGCCCGCGTTCGGTAAGGACGCCATCCAAAGGATCATCGAGACGACCACCTGACTTCGGTACTCGCCCGAAGATGCTTCCGGTGAAGTTCACACCCAGTCTCTAGGCCGGCGGATTACCGGCCGGATCGGGATTCGCCCTGCGGTCGCGTGGGGACACCGCCAGGATTTCGTCGAGGAGTCCATAGCTCCCGTCCTCGTCAGGGCCCGCCCTCATCTCGTCCGGCTCGAAGGAGGATCTGCCAAGGATGATCAAGCTGATCAGGGAGTTCACCATGGCGATGAATCGGGCGCCTGCAGAGGAAGATTGGTAGGGCTAGCGGCTCCTATTGTGATTGGAGCCGATTCCTCGCGCCGCGCGCGTTTCGATCAGGAATGTTGGTGGCGAGGGGGACGCTAAGCGTCAAATACGACCGGACGACTACTGCTCGGCTGACCCGACTCCGGTTGGCTGCGACTCATTCCTCTCGTTGGCCGATGTCGTCGAGGATCTCCTGGCGGCTGGCTTCCCAGCCCTCGAGTTGAGCTTTGGCTCCGGGAACCCCGGCCTGGGCGTCGTGTTGGGTTTGGATGGTCGCCTCGTCGATGCGGGTGAGCCGATCGGTTCGGACTTTTGGCAGTCACAGGCGCCGACTACTCACTTCGGTATGGGCCCACCCGGCGCCGCGTCGCCACAACAGGACCCGCCCCGTTGATCAGAGCGGCCCTAACGGGACTACGTTCGAACCCCTTAAGCGCTCGTCATCCCGCCAGAACATGGACCGAAGGTCCCTCAGCCAGTTTCGGCCAAGCACTATCGGTGGTGACGATTGTCACGGCGTTGCGCCAGATGGCCTCTCCGACAACCAGCGCATCAGGCATTTTCCATTGGCGACGTCTTCGATCTGTAAGAGCTTGGTGACGGAGCGAAGCGGCGACCGAAGCTGCCTCTCGACCGCAGCTCCCGATTTGCACCCCGAGTCTTGTCAGCATGTCATCGAACCATTTCGAGTCAGAGCCCGCCCGGAGCACTGCCACTGACGTCTCCGCGTAAGCAACGGCCGGAAGCAACACCTCTCCTGCCGCGAGGGCTGCCCCGAGTGCCGCTCGGGCAGATGAGTGGAAGGGATCCGTCCGATCCAGAAATCCGATGACCACGCCCGAATCGAGCGCCGTCAATCCCATTCGCCGTCGAGCTGCTCCAGCAAGCCGCGATCGAACTTTCCGGTGAGTGATCCCGCAAACTCAGCGACGACATCATCGACTTTCTCCAGCAGAAGGCGGCCGGGACCGACTTCCGCAACACGAAGTTGATCCGAGACGGCAAGTCTGGCCTCTCGAAGGACAGCAACCGGGATGGTGATCTGGTTCTTGCTACTAATCCGGGTCCGTCCCTCGCGCTTTACATTTCTGACCATAAGTAAAGGAATGCTAGCGCGCTTATTCCCAGGTACGGCACGTCGCAGAAAGTTCTACCTACACCGCGCAGCGCGGCCTCGGATCGCAGCGGAGGGAATGGGATTCGAACCCATGAGACCCCTTGCGAGGTCTAGCAATTTTCAAGACTGCCGCCTTCGACCGCTCGGCCATCCCTCCGAGGACGAAGGCTAAACCGTCAGGCGAAGCGGGCTTCGAACCGCTCGGCTCGGCGGATGATCTCGGCCGGCAAAGCCAGCAGTGCCTCTTGCAGCTCCGAAGCCTTGGCGTCGAGTCCCTTGAGATCGGGGATCGCCCATTGCTTGAGGAGCGGCAACAGCACGTTGTCGTGGTGGACTCGGAGGCTGTAGACGCCGGCCTTGGCGATGTCGATTGAGCGGCGCACGAACCCGGGAATGCCGATCCCCGGCATTTGGAAGTTGCGCATTGTCTGCAGGATGCCCTCGAGGGCGATTCCGGGACTCAGCTCCACCATCCGCTGCATGACTCCCTTGTAGAACATGAAGTGGTGATTCTCGTCGGCGGCGATGTTGCGCATCAGCTCGAAGGCGACCTCGTCCTCTGTGATCTTTCCGGTGTTGCGATGGGAAACTCGCGTCGCCAGCTCCTGAGCGGCGGTGTAGGCAAAGAGTTCAGCCGGACGCCGGAAGTCGGGAAAGTAACCGGCCGTCATCGTCGCCATACGATCGTCCTCGAGCTCGACCGGATCGCAGTTGCGAGTGGTGAGCAGATAAGACCTGATCGCGATCGCATGCTGCCCCTCCTCCGCCGTCCACAACCTGGTCCACTCCTGCCAGGCCGAACCCTGCGGCATGAACCGGTTGAGAAGGGTGTGGTAGTAGGGCAGGTTGTCCTCGGTGAGAAGGTTCAGAACCAGGGAGGTGCGCGCCCGCTCGTTGATGGTGGCTTGGGACTCCTCCCACGGCTCCTTGGTGAAGCTGCGGCCTTCCTCCCACGGGACGAGCTCGTGGAAATACCAATGCTTGCGGCGCTCTCGATGCTCGCCCATGAGCCTCTGGACCGTAGGCTCAAGCGCCTCGACCAGCTCAAAATCCTCGTTGTACGCCATGTCGTTTCCCCTTGGTTGACTATGACCTTAGAGATTTTGGGACACTGTCCGTGCCGGCGGTGCATTACTCAAGGGCAGGCTCGGGTTCCGATGGCCGCTGCCGGCCATCGCCAGGCGTCAAGGGATCCGCCCTCGGCACCCCAAGCCAACATCTCGCATCCGGTCCACACCGGTGGTGGACCCACATGGAGGGGGCCGGGAGCCTCGACCAGGTGCCAGATGTCTGCGTGCGAGTCAAAGAGGGCAATCTGAGGCCCGTCGCAGAAGGAATCGAGAAGGAGCCACCGATCCACCACGCGCGGCTCGGAGAAGAAGTCGCAGCCGCGCAAGGGCAAGTCGCCGACCGGAGACCGAGACCCGTCCGCCAAGTCATACGCCATCGTGCGCGCGGAGACGGCCAAGGCGTCCCAAACGATGAGGCGGTTGCCCACGATCGCGACCGAGGAAGGGCTTACACAACCCTGACTAAACAGCCCATTGGCATCGAAGCCCTCGAGCTCTTCCCAGTGGCTCCCTGTGAAGACTGAGACTTCGAGTGGTACACATTGCCGGTCATCGAATCTGACCGCCACCACCCGTCCGCCGGTGGCGGGGAGGAACTGCAGATTGTCCTGAGTAGATGGGGCCGCCAGCTCTTGCCAAGTGTCCGACTCGACGGTGTACGCCGCGAGCCGACCACCAGCCCAGATCAGCATCCGGGCGCCATCCCAAGTGGCAACAGCGTTGCGGCCGACGAGGAGATCATCCCCGTCAAGCGATGGCGGGGCCAGTTCAGCCCAACCGTGACCAGCGCGATAGGAGAGGGCCTGGCGAAATCCGACGACCAAAAGCTCCGTGCCGGTCCATAAGGAGACGGTTGGGTACTTCCTGAGCGACGCCTCGGGGAGCGGCTTCCACACCGAGGTCCGGGGATCGAACAACGCCCCATCGGAGAGCTGGTCGCCAACGCTGTTCTCCCCACCCCAGACCAACAACTCCGAACCGGTCCAGTGGTTCTGGTGGGAGTGGCGCGGGCTCAGCGGTCCCGGGTCGAGGTAATAGAGGTCCTCGGGGGGTCGCGGTGCCGGTGAGTCGAGGTAAAGGGAGCCTGGCAACGCTGTATTCGGATCGCCGCCGATGGCCGACGCCGGCACCAGTTGCACGGCGCGCGAGAAGTTGCAGACACTGCCGATGTAGCCATCGCAACCAGTCATCACCACAAAGTCGCCGTAGTCGACCCCGAGGCGCGATCCTGCCTGGTCCTGGAAGCGCAGCGGGCGACTGAGCTCGACAACGGGCAGACCGAGCATCGACCGACCCTCGATGGAGAGGCGATCAGGCCCGAGCGCCGCCAGGACCGCGCCGTCCAGCTCCAGCGACACCGACCACTCGCCGGCGGCTACGACCAAGGTCTCGCCGGTAGCTCCATTCCCGGGCCAGACCGAGCCCCTGGTAATGGTGGTGGCGAGAGGGTGCTGTTGTCCTTCGAGTTCAACTGAGACCGTGGCGAAGACAGCTTGAGGAACGTAGGCCTCCAGCTCCTTTGAGACGATGCTGTACTCCGTCCCGTTTGGCAGGACTCCGCGAATGAATCCCTTTGACACGGAAGGTGCAGATGGCTCCGCCTCTGGAGGAGGTAAATCGATGGTCGGTTCTGCCGAGCGGAGCGGACTCGGCGAGGGAAGAGACGCCACTGCCGCTACCACTGCGACCGCGCATACTGCAGTCAAGGCGGCACGGAGCCAGGGGTGCGGGTCCATCAACCAGAGGACGAACGATGGAGCGACTTCGTTCTCCGATCCGAAGGTATGGCCCGAACCCGTAGCCGGATCGGCCTGGCCCCAGCCGGTGAGCGTTCCCTACATCATTTGAAAGGGAGTGAACCGTTGGGGAATCTCGCTGTCGCCCAACAGAGCCCTGAGCTCCGCGCTCGGCTCACCGAGGAGCTCGCCCGAGACTGAGCCCGTAGCCAGGATCGGCTGCATCATGTGGTCGAGGTTCGCGGCGTGCTCGATGAGAGACTCAGAGTCCTTGAACCGCTCGATGACGATCGCTTCGGATTGGTCGTCGTTGAAGTAGGTGTCGTATTGCAGAGTCCCGGTGTCCTTGGCTCGCACGATCTCCATGCATTGAGCGGACAAGCGCTTGAACTCCTCTTGCTGGCCCGAGTGAAACTTGAACCGAACGATTCCGATGAGCTCGCTCACTGCTCCTGCCTCCTGACTTCTTTGGTGATCGGGTCCCAGTTAACGCAGCCGGCGCGGGCTATGAGAGAGGGGCGGAGGGAGAGGGATTCGAACCCTCGAGGAGTTGCCCCCTACGGCATTTCGAGTGCCGCGCACTAGACCAGCCTATGCGATCCCTCCGTGCGGTCGCGAATTGGGGGTTGGCAGCGGTGTCCGGCACCGCTGCCAACCCCTGGGTTCGCGAAAGTTGTCAATCTCGCGGAGGGAGGGGGATTTGAACCCCCGAGGGGTTGCCCCCAACGGCATTTCCAGTGCCGCGCACTAGACCGGACTATGCGATCCCTCCCGAACGCGCGCGCAGAACATCGGTTTCGGCGAGCGCCATAGTCTACGCCAACATGGACCCCCGCCTCCAAGACGAGACGTTCATGGACCTCGCTCTCGACGAGGCCAGGAAGGGGGCCGCGGCGGGCGAGGTGCCCATCGGGGCGGTGCTGGTCGACGCCACCGGGCAGGTCCTGGCCTCCGCCCACAACTTACGAGAAACAAGCTCCGATCCCACCGCACATGCCGAGATGCTGGTGCTCTCGACCGCTGCGCAAACCCGGGGCGACTGGCGGCTCTCCGACTGCACGCTCTACGTCACCTTGGAACCCTGCCCGATGTGCGCCGGCGCAGCCGTGGCGGCCCGGCTCGGCACGATCGTGTATGCCGCGCCAGATCCTCGCGCCGGCGCGGCGTGGTCGCTCTACAACATTCCCCAAGACGCCCGCCTCAACCACCGCTGCGAGATCCGGGCCGGAATCCGGACGGAACAAGCGAGCGCCCTCCTGTCCCAGTTCTTCGAAGATCGGCGTTGAATTAGCCTTGAGCGGCGAGGGGGCACCTTTGCATCGACTGGGCCCTGCGCGGCGGGGCACTGTGAACCGAGTCAGGTCCGGAAGGAAGCAGCTCTAAACGGGCCGCCCCGGGCGCCGCAGTCACGCCGAGTGGAGAAGCGGGTGCCCCTTCATTTACTGCCCTGTCCAGTAAGCGCCGCGCTCGTCCCCAATGCGAGGTAGGCGAAGCCGGCGAACTTTCGTTGCGCCGCCGCAAAGCGAGGACTGCGGGCGACGAGCCCGCCAATCGCCCCCGAGGTCATCGCATAGGCGAGGTCGATCACAAAGGCGACGGCAATGAAGATCGCCCCCAGGACGAGGAACTGCATCGGCACCGCTCCCCGCCCAGGCCGGACGAACTGCGGAATGAAAGCCAGGAAGAACAGCGCCACCTTGGGGTTGAGCGCATTGACCAGCACGCCGCGCCCGTAGGCCCGCCAGGCGGAGACCTCGGGCGCGGCCGCAGCAGAGAGAGGGGCGTCGCCGGCGGTGAGGGCCTTCCATCCCAAATACAGCAGATAGGCCGCGCCGGCGTACTTGAGGACCGAGAAGGCGATCGCCGAAGAGGCGACAATCGCGGAGACGCCGATCGCCGCCGCGACCACATGCACGATCGCCCCCGTCTCGATGCCTAACACCGACGCGATCGCCGCCCGGCGACCGCGGCTGATTCCGGTGGAGACGATGTACATGACCGCCGGTCCCGGGATCAGCACGAGGAGGGCCGAGGCGAGCGCGAACGGGGCCAAGGTGGTGGTGTCAATCATCTCGATAGAGCGCAACCCCATGGACGAAGCCGAAGATTCCCATCCGCCAGATCGGACCTAGGCGGAGCTTCGCGCCCGCATACAACTCCTCGGGGGGCGGGAGCTTGTCGAGCGAGCGGTGGAGGTACCAGTAGTCCGCCGGGGCTCGAGCAAGGAGGCCGGCCAGGGGCAGGGTGAGGGCCGTTCCCAGCCTGTGCACCCAACTCAGCACTCGATTACGGGGGCGGCCGAGGTCGACAAAGGCCGCCACCCCACCGGGGCGGAGCACGCGATGCACCTCGGCCAGAGTGTCCTCAATCGAGGTCAAGTTGCGAATCACATAGGCGGAGAAGACGGCGTCGAAACTCCGGTCGGAGAACGGCAGCTTCTCGCCGACTGCGACCACACGGGCGCGGTGCGGACTACGAGCCAGCATCTCGCGCACCGGATCGAGGGCGACGACCTCGCGAGTCCCGAAGATCGGGGCCGCAGCCCCGGTGCCGCTGCCGAGGTCGAGTAGCCGTCCCATCGGGAGGTGGGCGACGGCAGTGCGCCGCCACGCCTGGTCCCGTCCGGCGGAGAGCACCCGGTTGATCAGGTCGTACCGACCGGCAATGCGACCGAAGATGTCGTCGCTGCGCCTGCTCACCCGATCCGGCCAAAGCCCAGATAGGGCACGAGGGTCTCCGGCATTTCCACCACCCCTTCCTCGGTCTGAAAGTTCTCGAGGATCGCAAGGATCATGCGCCCGACCGCCACCGCGGTTCCATTAAGGGTGTGAAGTATCCGGTTGCCGTCGTCGGTCCGAACTCGAATCTTCAACCGCCGCGCCTGGTAGTCGGTGGTGTTCGAGCAGGACGTGACCTCGCGGTATGTCCCTTGGGACGGGAACCAGGCCTCGATGTCGTATTTCTTCGCTGCCGAGGACCCAAGGTCGCCGGCGGCGACGTTCACCACCCGGTAAGGGATGTCCAGCCCGCCCACGATCGACTCCTCGATTGCGAGCAGGCGCTCGTGCTCGTCCGCCGACTCCTCGGGCGTGCAGAAGACGAACATCTCGACTTTGTCGAACTGATGGACCCGGAAGAGACCCTGCGTGTCTTTGCCGTAGGTGCCGGCCTCGCGTCGAAAGCAGGTCGAGAAGCCCGCGTACCGAAGCGGCAGGTCGTCGGCGGCGAGGATCTCGTCGGTGTGATAGGCAGCCAGCGAGACTTCGGAGGTGCCCACCAGGAACAAGTCGTCCTCCGGCACTGCGTACACCTGCTCGCGATCGCCCGGAAAGAAGCCGGTGCCGTAGAGAGCCTGCTCCCGCACCAGGACCGGGGGCACCATCGGCGTGAAGCCGGCCGCGATGAGGCGGTCGAAGGCGTAGCGCACGAGTCCAAACTCGAGCAGCACGGCCTGGCCCTTGAGATAGCCGAAGCGGCTGCCAGAGACCTTGGCGCCCCGCTCCATGTCGATCACGTCGAGGCTCTTGCCCAAGTCGGCGAAGTCGAGGTGAGGAAATCCGAACTGCGGCTCCGCGCCGATGCGCTTGATCTCCTCGTTGTCGGCGTCGGTGATGCCCTCGGCCGCGGTCGGGTCGACCAGGTTGGGAACGGTCGCCCAGAGGGCGTCGAAGTTGGCCGCCAGCTCGTCGGCCTCCTTCTCGAGCTCCTTGTACCGCTCCGCCAACTCACCGGCCCGGACGATGGCCGCCTCCTTCTCGGCGCCGGCTAGGCCGGCGATCTCCCGGCCGGCATCCTTCTGGGCGGCCCGAGCTTCCTCCGCAAGCTGGCGAGTCCGGCGCGCCTCGCGATCGAGGTCCATCAGCGTGTCGACGTCGATGTCCAGCCCCCGCCGGCGCAGCGACAGGCGCAACGCCTCCGGGTCGGCGCGCAAGACATTGGGATCGATCATGAGGGGCCGGATGCTAAAGCGAAGCGTCTAGGCCGTGGGCTCGTTAACAAAGAACGAGAGCGCGACCCCGTCGTTGTCGGCGTTGCCGTCCGGGGCCGTGAGCTGCAAAGCCACCGAGAGGTTGTAGGAGATCCCGGGCAGAACCGCCACCGCAGGGAACGACACCGTGGTCTGGCTGCCGGCGTCGAGCGCCGACACCTGGGCAGTCTGCGTGAACTGATCGCCCCCGGGAGGGGCCATGGTCAGAAAGAGGTTCTGAGCCGCGGCGGAGGTGTTGCCGAGATTGGCGACGACGACGTCGATCACGAGGGTTTCCACCGCCGAAACGACCAGGTCGCCATCGGGGTCCGTCACCCAAGCTGGTTGTGAGGTCACTTGGCTCACCGCCAGATCGGCCCGCAACACAAACCGCGAGTTGCCGGCGCTGGCGGCGGCAGCGAAAAGGCGGGCTGCCGCCACCGGGCTGCGGGAGGACGACTGGAACGCCAGCACAGGCATCGACGTGATCGGGTCGGGGACGTCGGGCCGCTCGAGTTCGGTGATCACCTCGCCATAGATCTCATCGCCGGAGAGCACGAGCTGCAGGCCCGCGTAGATCTGCTCCTCGCCCGACTCGGCAGTGTCGGCGAGGCTCAGGACTCCTTGTCGGAAGGTAGCGACCCCCTTCTCCCAAGTGTCGATCGCCAGCCGCAGGAGCGCTGCCGCACCGACCAGTGATCCCCTGTCGGGAGACTCCGCGACTGCCGACTTGGCGGCGGCCAGCGAGTCGAGCACCGCGCGCGTGGCCGTCTCGAACTCGATTCGCTCGAGATCGGCGACGCTCCGATCCAGATCCGAGAACGTCGCGGCCGCGGTCACGAGGCTCTCCGCCGAGCGCCGCATCCCATCCAGATAGCTGACGGCCGCCGTCGCCTGGGCGTTGATCCGGGCGAGGATCAGGGCCGCCACCACCACGACGGTGACAGCGATGGCCAACCAGCGCCATCCGCGACGCCGAGTCGGGCGTTCGAGCCGCAGCCCGGAAGGTCTTACGGACATCGCCGACATCCTACGGACCCGGTTTTCGCGACCCAACCGGGGCGTTTTCCGGGCGGGTTGGGGTGACGAAGATCTGAGGCCTTGGTCCGACACACCAGCACACCTAAAATCGCGTGAGATTGTGAACTATCAGGACCGCATTACGACCGAACCGGGCAAGCGGGGAGGCAAGCCCATCATTCGAGGGCTGCGCATCACCGTCTATGACGTCCTCGACTATCTCGCGTCCGGAATGAGCGAAGAGGAGATCCTCACCGACTTCCCCGAGCTCGAGCAGGAGGACATCCGGGCATGTCTTGCGTTCGCTGCTGATCGCGAACGCAAGCTTGTCTCCGGCGCGTGAACCTGCTCCTCGATGCGAACATATCGCGTCGGCTGATACTTCGAATCTCTGAGACCTTTCCCGACTCGTCTCACGTGGCCTTGCTCGATCTGGGCGATGCGACCGACGACGAGATTTGGCGATATGCGCTCGATCACGGATTCACCATCGTGTCGAAGGACGAAGACTTCCACCAGAGGGCATTGGTGTCCGGGCCCCCACCCAAAGTGATCTGGGTCCGGTTGGGCAACTGCACGACGAGCGACATCGAGCAGGCGATCCAAGACGGCCACGACACGATCATGGCCTTCCTCGAGGACGAAACGGCGTCCTTCCTCACCCTCGACTGAGGGGCTCAGACGAGCCTGATCGAACACTCGTGCGATTGCGAGGGTTGCAATCGGGGGGTTCTCGACTCCGAGCAGGAACTCCCCCTGGTGGGCGAAGGGGGACTTGAACCCCCACGTCCTTGCGGACACAGGAACCTGAATCCTGCGCGTCTGCCAATTCCGCCACTCGCCCAGTGGGGGCGCGAAGGCTAGCCCGGTTCGAACGATCCGCTCCCCACTAGCGTTTGTTCGCGATGAAGCTCGCCCGCCAGTTGGAGCGGAGGTTGGAAGGCGCACTCGACCAACTTGCCGGCAAGATCTTTCGCGGTGGCCTCCACGTCTCCGAACTGGCGGCGCGGGTGGCGCGCGAGGCGGAGTTGGCCGAGTTCCGCACTCCGGCCGGGCCGGCCACCGCCAACCGGTTCACCCTCGTGATCAACCCTCAGAACCTCGAAGGTGATCCCGCCCCCCTCGCCCGCCGTCTCCAGATCGCGTTCACCGAGCTCGCCGCCGAAAGGGGCTGGCGCCTCGAAGGTCCCGTGACGATCGACGTTCTCGCCGATCCGGAGGTCCCGGTCGGATCGGTGTCGAGCACCGCCACCGTGAGCTCGGGGCCTGTGCCTTGTTGGGCCCAGCTCGCGGACAGTAAGGGGCATATCGTCCAAATCAGCCACAACCGGTCGGTCATCGGCCGCTCGCCTAACTCCGACGTCGTCCTCGACCAGCCCGAGGTGAGTCGCACCCACGCCCTTGTCTACCGCCAGGACACGCAGACCTTCATCGCCGATCTCGGGTCCTCCAATGGAACCTGGGTCGACGGCCAGCGGGTCGGTCCCGACCCCGTGCCGGTCAACACGATCGCCACCGTCAACCTCGGCAGCCATCGCTTTCGCTTCGGTCCATGCCAGAACTGATCCTCACCATCCTCCGCCTCATTTTCCTGGCGCTGGTCTATCTCTTCATTTGGCAGGTGGCGCGGGCGATCAGCCGCCACCTCGGTTTCGGGCAGAACCGGGGGGGCCGCAAGACCGGTAAACAAATCGCCGTGGTCCGCTCCGATAGCCAGGCGGGGATGACGTTCGCAGTGAACGGCGCGACCGTGGTCGGACGGAGCGACCAGGCCGACGTCCACCTCGAGGATCCCTACGCTTCGGAGTTCCACTTCCGCTTGGTCCATCAAGATGGCACTCTGACGGTGTCAGACCTTGGCAGCACGAACGGCACTTATGTCAATGGCCGGCGCATCACCACCCCCACCAACTTGCGACGAGGAGACGCCTTGCAGGTCGGCAAAACGGTCATGGAGGTCAGGTGATCTATCAGTACGCCGCTGCCACCCACCGCGGCAGATTGCGTAACAACAACGAGGACTCGCACTGGCCGACCACCTCGGGCCGCGGCCAAGGACCGACGGTGGTCATGGTGGCCGACGGCATGGGCGGTGCCGTCGGGGGCGAAGTCGCCTCCACCCTGGCGATCGAGACCGCGAGCGCCACCGACGGGAGCGTCCTCGACCGGATCGATCGCGCCAACCTCCAGATCTTTCATCGTTCCCTCGAGGACCCGTCTCTGGCGGGGATGGGCACCACCCTGACCTTGGTCGAGCTGTCGGTGAGCGGGATCGCTCATCTCGCCCATGTCGGCGACAGTCGGGCTTATCTCTGGCACGCCGGCAAGATCGCCCAGCTGACCGAGGACCACACCGTGGTGGCCGAGCAGCTCGCCGCGGGGCGGATTACCCCCGGAGACATCGCCGGCCATCCCCAGCGGAGCATGCTCACCCGTGTCCTCGGCCTCGGGCCCGAACTCGACGTCGACCAAATCGAGATCCAACTCGAAGCCGGCGACCGGCTCCTGGTCTGCTCCGACGGGCTGACCAACATGCTCGACGACGACACCATCGCCGCCCATCTCGGCTCAGGCGCGCCAGAAGAGGTGGCGTGGAATTTGGTGGAAGCCGCCAACCGCGCCGGAGGCCACGACAACATCACCGTGGTGGTGGTGGCAGTCGAATCGTGACCCGCACGGCCGAGAGCGGCATGCTGGTTGGGGCAGCCGGTCTCGCGGCCTTCGGGGTGACGCTGGTCCTCTTGGCCGGAGGCGAGACGATCGACTCCCGCATCGGCCTCACCTTTGCGGTGATGCTCGCCGCCTTCGGGGCGGTGCACATGGCAATCCGGCGGTGGGCGGCTTCGGCGTCGACGATCATCCTCCCCCCGGCTGCGCTCCTGACCGCGATCGGTCTCGCCGAGATCCACCGTCTCGACCCGGTCCGGGCCGGGCTCCAGCAGTGGTGGCTGCTCATTGCTTCCGCGCTGACCGTCGCCCTGCTCCTCTTCCTGCACCGCCGCGGCACGGCCACGATCCGGCGCTACCGCTACCTCTATCTCGCCGCCGGGCTCGTCCTTCTGCTGCTGCCGCTCTTGCCCAGCGCCGGTCCGCTCCCCCTGCGCGGCTTCGAGGTGAACGGGTCGCGGTTGTGGCTCCTCGTCGACCTCGGGCTAGCCGAAATCCGCTTCCAGCCAGGCGAGATCGTCAAGCTGCTGATGGTGCTCTTCCTCGCCGGCTACCTCGCCGAGCGCCAGTCGGCGCTGGCCGAGCGTCCCCGCAAGCTCGGGCCCTTCGAGTTTCCCGAGCCCCGCCAACTGTTCCCGGTCGTGGCGGTGTGGGCGGTCAGCTTGCTGGTCCTGGTGGTCCAGCGCGACCTCGGCGCCTCGGCGCTGCTCTTCGGCGCGTTCATCGGCATGATCTACGCCGCCACCGGCCGACCCGCTTACCTGGTCATCGGCGCCCTCCTCACCGGTGCTGCCGGCTATGCCGCCTACAACCTCTTCGACCACGTCGGACGTCGGGTGCTCGCTTGGATCCAGCCCTTCCAGAACTACGAGGACGCCGGATACCAGGTCGCCCAGGCCTGGTTTGGCATGGGTACCGGCAGCCTCGCCGGATCCGGCATCGGTCTTGGTCGACCCGATCTGATTCCCAACGCCGCCACCGATTTCATCTTCGCCGCCGTCGCCGAGGAGCTCGGCTTCGCGGGCTCGCTGGCGGTGCTGGCGGCTTTCGCCCTACTGATCGGTGTCGGCTTTGGCATCGCCCTCCGCAGCCGTGATCGCTTCCGCAAGCTCACGGCGGCCGGTCTCACCTGGGTCCTCGGGCTGCAAGCCTTCCTGATCATCGGCGGGGTCCTCCGTCTGGTCCCGCTCACCGGCATCACGCTTCCGTTCATGTCCTATGGCGGGTCGTCCCTGGTCGGCAACTTCCTCCTCCTCGGTCTCTTGGCCCGGGTCAGCCACGAGGAGCCTGCATGAATCGGCCGACCCGCCGCCTCGCGGCCGGCATCCTGATCGCGTTCGCCCTGCTCGGCTTGATGACCACCTGGGTCCAGGTGGTGGCCGCCGACACCTATCGCCTCGATCCTCGCAACGCCCGTTTCAACCTGACCCAGGTCGGAAAGGAGCGAGGGCTGATCGTCACGGCCGACGGGCAGGTAGTGGCGCGCAGCGACCCCGACCCCGGGACCACCGGTTCGTTCATCCGTTCTTATCCGACCGGGCCGATCTTTGCCAACGTGGTCGGCTACTCGTCGCTGTTGTTCGGAGAGCAGGGGCTCGAGCGGGCTTACTCCACCGAGCTGCGGTCGCGACGCGACCTGACCATCTCCGACCTGCTCTCGGTCATCCTCGGGAGCGATCTGCGCCCCCTCAACCTGCAGATGACGCTCCACGATTCGTTGCAACGCATCGCCTTCGAGGCCCTCGGATCCCAGGCCGGGGCCGTGGTGGCGCTCGAGCCGAGCACTGGTGCGGTGCTGGCGATGGTCTCGACTCCGAGCTACGACCCCAACCTGCTCGTCGGGCCCGACGCCGCCGCCCAGTGGCAGGCGCTTCTCACGGACCCGCGGCGACCCCTGGCACAGCGCGCCACCCGCGAGCTCTACCCGCCCGGCTCGACGTTCAAGACCGTCGTGTCGGCCGCCGCCATCGACTCGGATTACGCCACCCCCGAAACGATGTTTCCCGACGAGGCCTCTTTCCCGCTGCCGGGTTCGACCGCCACTATCGAGAACGCCAGTGGGGGGCCCTGCAGCAACGGGGTCACGACGAATCTGCTGAGTGCGTTCGTCCGTTCGTGCAATACCACCTTCGCCCGGCTCGCGGTCGAGCTGGGAGCAGAGACCATCGGCTCCGTCGCCGAGCGCACCGGTTTCAATCGCGACCTGCCCTTTAACTGGACAGTCGTCGAGAGCGTCTTTCCGGTCGGAGTGCTGAACGACGACGACGCCGCCCTCGCCCAAAGCGGTATCGGCGAAAGAGACGTCAGAGCCACGCCCCTCCAGATGGCCCTGGTGGCCGCCGCGGTCGCCAACCAGGGAATAGTCATGAGCCCGTACTTGGTTGCCAGCACCTTCGACGCCGACGGCAACGAGGTGCAGGCGACGGAGCCCGCCGAGTTCGACAGCGCCTTCTCCCTCGACACATCCCAGGTGCTCGCCCAGATGATGGAGCGGGTCGTGACCGAGGGCACCGGGCGCCAGGCGGCGGTGCCCGGAGTGCGAGTGGCCGGCAAGACCGGCACCGCCACCGGTGTCGAGGGCCGGCCCCATGCCTGGTTCATCGGCTTTGCCCCGGTCGAGGCGCCAACGATCGCGATCGCCGTGCTGGTCGAAGCCGCAGGGGAAAGTGCGAGCGGCGGCGGGGTCGCCGCCCCGATCGCCCAAACCGTGATCAGCGGGTGGTTGAACCGGTGATCCCTACAATTGCGGCCAGTTCTTCATGAACTTTCCTCACCCCCTCACCGATCGTTATCACCTCGCGTCGCACCTTGCCCGCGGCGGGATGGCCGACGTGTACCTCGGCACCGACACCCTGCTGGGGCGCAAAGTCGCGGTCAAGGTTCTCCACGCCCAATACTCGAACGACGAGGCCTTCGTCAAGCGGTTCCGCCGGGAGGCGCAGGCCGCCGCCAATCTCACCCACCCCAACATCGTCGGCATCTACGACTGGGGCCAGGCCAACAGCACCTATTTCATCGTGATGGAACTAGTCGACGGCCGCAGCCTGCGCGATGTGCTGCGCTCCGAGGGCGCCCTGCTCCCCCGGCGGGCCGCCGAGATCGCCGCCGAGGTGGCCTCGGCCTTGTCCGCCGCCCATCGTGGCGGCCTCGTGCACCGAGACGTGAAGCCGGGCAACATCCTCCTCGCCACCGACGGCACCGTGAAGGTCACCGACTTCGGCATCGCCCGCGCCTGGGACGACTCCGCCGAGCTGACCCGGACCGGCGCGGTGATCGGCACGGCTTCCTACTTCAGCCCCGAGCAGGCGCAGGGGATGGCGGCAGACGAGCGCTCCGACGTCTACTCGCTCGGCGTAGTCCTCTATGAGATGCTGAGCGGCCGGCCTCCGTTCTCGGGCGAGAGCCCGGTCGCAGTGGCCTACCAGCACGTGTCGGCCAGCGCCCCTCCGCCGTCGTCGATCAATCCAGATGTTCCTCACGAGTTGGATGTGATCGTGACGCGGGCCCTC
>Ga0187893_10008434_pt1 | contig 16240 bp, 17 predicted proteins | sample MA1701074metaG_FD_139574 | JGI IMG/M metagenome (GOLD analysis project Ga0187893, IMG submission 139574) | White microbial mat communities from a basaltic lava cave in the Kipuka Kanohina Cave System on the Island of Hawaii, USA - MA170107-4 metaG ...
GCACTGCGGACAATGAAGCTCCTCGACGTCCAGCGTGTGGTGGCAGCGCTGGCATTCCCGCGGCAGATACTTGAAGCCGGACAAGGATCGCTCCATCGGCGTGATGCGCCCGCGGATGATGCCTGATCGCTGCTAACGGATTGTTAAGCAGGGATTCGGAAGGAGTCGAAGGTGCATTGGACCGACAACGTGCGTCCTTCGAGACGGCCGCTACGCGGCCTCCTCAGGATGAGGACCTATTTTGATGCCATCAACAATCCACCTCATCCTGAGGAGCGCCCGAAGGGCGCGTCTCGAAGGACGCACGACGTCGATGCAGCGTCCTCACGGAGACCATGCTTTGCGGTGTTGTGTAGGTTCCTCGTCCTATGACTGAAACATCCGCCCAAGGCTGATGACGAACTGCAGCACACCCTGAAAATCGCTGAGCCAAAGGAACATCAGCGCCGCCATTACGGCGCCCAGGCCATAGACGTACCAGGGCAGCCGCTGCCCGGTGCGCTCGCCGCAGGAGGGGCAGACATCGTCGAGTCGGCTGATCGCCGCGTGACAATGCGGGCAGCGTCGGGCTTTAAGCGAGGACAAATGAAAGTGTCATCGCCGGGCTTGACCCGGCGATCCATCTCAGTTGCCTTCGCCCGAAGCATCTGGCGGACGTGGAGGTTGGCGCAGCTCTGGCGACCAGGTTTCCGGCGGCGCCATGGATCGCCGGGTCAAGCCCGGCGATGACAATGGGGGATGGGTCGGGAGAGAGCATGAACCCGCAGCACTTGTTTGGCATATCGGGGCTTCAGCTGCATTTCGAGTAGCCGCAGCTGGTGCAGAGGTCGCAGCCTTCCTGGCGGATGAGCGAGGGCTGGCTGCATTTCGGGCAGCGCGGCAGGCGCAGCTCGGCGGGCTCGCCGGGCGGCGGCAGGTTGGCGACCTTGCGCTGGGCCAGGGCTTCGACCGTCTCGCGCCGCTCGCGCGCGGGGTCGGGCATGAAGCCGATGTCGATCATGTGCTGCTCGATCACCTCGCCGATGGCGGCGAGGAGCGACGGCACATAGTGCCCGCTCATCCAGCTGCCGCCGCGCGGATCGAACACCGCCTTCAGCTCCTCGACGACGAAGGAGACGTCACCGCCGCGGCGGAACACGGCGCTGATCATGCGCGTCAGGCCGACGGTCCAGGCGTAGTGCTCCATGTTCTTGGAGTTGATGAAGATCTCGAACGGCCGCCGGCGCCCGTCCTGGACGATGTCGTTGAGGGTGACGTAGATGGCGTGCTCGCTCTCCGGCCAGCGCAGCTTGTAGGTGCGCCCCGGCAGCGCCTCCGGCCGATCCAGCGGCTGGGTCATGTAGACGACGGCGCCGCTGTCATACATGTCCCGGGGCATGTCCCTGGGTTTGGCCGGCGCCGGCGGCGCCAGCGGCAGCTCCGGCTGCTGCGCGGCGGTGGCCTTCTTCGCGTCCTTCACCTCCAGCACCGCGCCGGTGATCTCGTTCGGCCGGTAGGTCGTGCAGCCCTTGCAGCCGAGCTCGTAGGCTTGCAGGTAGACGTCCTTGAACGCCGCGAAGGAGAGGTCGGCCGGGCAGTTGATGGTCTTGGAGATGGAGGCGTCGATGTATTTCTGCACTGCCGCCTGCATGATCACGTGGTCGCCGGGCGTCAGCTGCTGGGCGTCGACGAAGCTCTCCGGCAGCGGCGTCGTCTCGCCCCGGAGCCGGCGGAATTGGCGATAGGCGTAGTCCGTCACCTCCTCGCTGGTCCGCGAGCCGTCGGGCATCAGCACGTTGCGCGTGTAGCGGAAGCTGAACACCGGCTCCAGCCCCGACGACACGTTGTCGGCGAAGAGCGAGATGGTGCCGGTCGGCGCGATCGCCGTCAGCGTGCCGTTGCGCATGCCCTGCGCGGCGATCTTCGCGCGCACCTCCTCGTCGAGCGCGGCGACATTCTCGCCGGCGAGGAACTTGTCGCGGTCGTAGAGCGGGAAGCTGCCCTTCTCGGCCGCCAGATCCGCCGAGGCGACGTAGGCGCTGCGCTGGATGGCCTTCATCCAGACTTCGGTGAGGGCCACCGCCGCGCTCGAGCCATAGCGGGCGCCGCACATGATGAGCGAGTCGGCAAGGCCGGTGACGCCGAGGCCGATGCGCCGCTTGGCCTTGGCTTCTGTGGTCTGCTGCTCCAGCGGGAATCCGGAGACGTCGACGACATTGTCCATGAGGCGCACGGCCACCGGCACCAGCCGCTCCAGCTCGGCCATGTCCACGTGCGCGCTGTCGCCGAACGGCTCGCGCACCAGCGCCGCCAGATTGATCGAGCCGAGCAGGCAGGCGCCATAGGGCGGCAGGGGCTCCTCGCCGCACGGATTGGTCGCGCTGATGGTCTCGCAGTAGTGGAGGTTGTTGCGGCGGTTGATGCGGTCGATGAAGATCACGCCGGGCTCGGCATAGGCGTAGGTGGCCCGCATGATCCTGTCCCAGAGGTCGCGCGCCGCCAGCACCTTGAAGGTGGTGCCGCCGAATGTCAGCTCCCAGGGCGCGTCTTCCTTGATCGCCGTCATGAAGGCGTCGGTCACCAGCACCGAGAGGTTGAACATGCGCAGACGGCCGGCCTCGCGCTTGGCCTCGATGAAGGCCTCGATGTCCGGGTGGTCGCAGCGCATGGTGGCCATCATGGCGCCGCGGCGGTGGCCGGCGCTCATGATCGTGCGGCACATGGCGTCCCACACATCCATGAAGGTGAGGGGGCCGGAGGCGTCGGCGCCGACGCCTTTCACCGGCGCGCCCTTCGGCCGCAAGGTCGAGAAATCGTAACCGATGCCGCCCCCCTGCTGCATGGTGAGGGCGGCCTCGCGCAGATGCTCGAAGATGCCGCTCATGTCGTCGGGGATGGCCCCCATGACGAAGCAGTTGAAAAGGGTGACGTTCCGCCTGGTGCCGGCGCCGGCGAGGATGCGGCCGGCGGGGAGGAACTTGAAGTCGGCCATCGCCTCGTAGAAGCGCTCGGTCCACAGCGCCTTGTCCGGCTCGACCTCGGCGAGCGTCGTCGCCACCCGCCGCCAGCTGTCCTCGATGGTCCGATCGACCGCCCCGCCGCCCTGGTCCTTCAGGCGGTATTTCATGTCCCAGATCTGTTGGGAGATGGCGGCGACCTGCGGCATTAACAGTCGGCTCCTCGGGCGAAGGCGTGATTTTGGGGAAAGGCCGGCAAGAATACCACAGGGCCAGTTATTGCCGAATAATGGAACGAATAAGGAACCACGTCAAGCAAAAATCAACTCACCCGCGCTCCCCCGCGACCGAGTTGATGCTCGTCTGGGATCGATTCGGCGCCCGGACAGGACGGGCCGGTCGCCCGCCCTGCCGTCCGCTGTTTCGGGCTTTACTTGCCGCCCTTCTTGTCCTTCTGGCTACCGATGCCCTTGGCGCCGCCGGACTTGCCGGACATGTACTTGTCGCCGAGCTTGCCGCCGTCCGCGAGCTGGATCGGGGCGGCGGCGGGGTTCTCGCTTGCCACTTGCGCCGGGGTGTGGGGAGAACCGTACGGATCCGATGTCATGGCGGCCTGAGCACTCGGCGAACCGACCATACCGGCGCCGAGCAGCAAGGCAGACAGGGCAATTGCATTCGCAGTCATTCCACGTCCCTCCGTTGTCTCAGAATTCCGTTGCGGTGAGCCCGAAGACTCGCGCGGGCAGCCGGCACCCGCGGCGCGCCGGCCCGTTGCCTCGATCATGGACTCGCTTCCTCATGTGGGATGCAGAGCGCTGCATGAATGTGCGCTTTCGCACAAAGACGACGGAGGCGGCCATCGAAGCCGAGTCCGGCAACCCGATATGGTTTCCGGATGACGATTTAATCAGGGTCAAACTTGGGAAAACGCGTGATGGACATGCAGTCGGGAATCTGTGCGCACGACAGAGCGCACATACGAGTAGCCCAATGCGCTATTTGCCCTTCTTGCTGCGCTTCTTCTTCTGCGCCTCGGGGCCGCCGATGCCATAGCGGCCGCCGGCCCTGCCGGCCATGTACTTGTCGCCCAGCTTGCCGCCCGCCGCGAGCTGGATCCAGGCGTCGGCGGATGTTCCCGCCGCCGCGACCGGGTCGGTGGCAAAGGCGTCCCAGCGTTGAATCCCGGCGGCCGACGAGTCCGGTGGCCCGGCGGCCAGCAGCAGGACGGATAGAGCAATGGCATTCGCATACATCACGTCTCTCCCTCGATGCCAGGGGCCAATGCCGCGCGCTCGTCGTTGCTCCCGGTGGTGCGGCCAGTCTAACCTTTGTATCCGCGAAGCGCGCGGCTATGATCGTGAATTCGCCATGGCCTTCAAAGATCCGATCATGCGTGCGGGACGGGTGTCGAGAGTCTCGGTTATCGCGGCGGCGCTGCTCGCATCGGCCTGCGCCTCGTCAGATCTGCCCGAGGACTACCAGTCCAGGAACCTGCCCGGCGCCGTCGACTGCTCTGCCTATCCCAAGACGCCGGCGCCGGCCTCCTGCCGCAACCTCTACGAAGGCATCATTCATCCGCCGCAGGCGCTGGTGCCCGGATTTCCGTCGCAATAGGTGGCTGGGCCGCCGCCAACCTCGCGCTGGCACCTTCCAGACGCTGCTGCAGCTCCTCCATGAATGCCTTGCGCGGCAGGCCCGGCGGGATCGGCGGCAGGAACTCGATCGTGATCGTGCCGGATTTCTTTTGGAAGCTGCGGCGGCCCCAGAAGAGGCCGGAATTCAGCGCCACCGGAATCACCGGCAGGGCGAGATCGCCATAGAGCGCGGCGACGCCGGGGTGGTAGGGGCGGCGTTCGCCCGGCGGTGTGCGCGTGCCCTCCGGATAGATCAGGATCGGCCGGCCTTGCGCCACTGCGTTCCGCGCCGCGGCCAGCATGCGCTTGAGCGCGGCGCCGCGGCCCTGGCGGTCGACCGGAATCATGCCGCACTGCTTGAGATAGGCGCCGAACAGCGGCACGCCGATCAGCTCCTGCTTCAGCACATAGGCGGGCATGTCCAGCAACGTGGGGAAGACGAGGGTGTCCCAGGCCGACTGGTGCTTGACCGCGTAGATGGCCGGGCCGGCAAGGCGATGCTCGCCGCCCTGCACGCGGTGGCCGAGGCCGACGATCGCCCGCAGCAACAGCAGGCTGCCGCGCACCCACAGCCGCCCCATCGCCCACACGGCCGGCCGCGGCATGAACAGCGTCGGCAGCGAGACCAGGAATATGATCCCGGTCCAGCCGGCGAAAAGGGCGTTGAAGAGGAACGAGCGGAGCGTGGTCATGAGGATGGAGAAGCGTGCAGGCAAGAGGGCATCGGCCCCGTTGCCAAGGCGCACGAGGTTTTTTGCACGCGGAGGCGCGGAGGACGCGGAGGAACTTTGTAGGGGCGGCCGGCGGCCGCCCGCGCGGCCGCCGCCGAGGCAGCACCAGTACGCATCGTGCACCTGATAGGTGGGCGGCCGCCGGCCGCCCCTACGAGGGGTCTCCGCGGCTCCGCGGCTCCGCGTGAATGAACGGGCCGGAGCCGGATCATATGCGATCCTCTAGTCGCACAAGGGGCGGGGAATTCCTTCTTGTTGCCTCCGACATTGCAGTCATCGCGCGCTCGCTGGCCTTTAACGCAGGATCCCGTCGATCCAGCCGCGGACGCGCGTGGCGGCGTATTTGTGGTACTCGCTGACGACCAGGCTGGCGCTGCCGGGCCATAGCCACCATTCGTCGCGCTTCACGACTTCCGGAAAGACCGGATGCGGGAGGATGCGGACTTCGGGCATGGCCAGGGAGAATTCCAGCAGGCTGCGCGGCATGTGGTAGTCCGCCGTGACCAGCCGCAGGCTGCGGACGCCCTTGGCCGCCGCCCACGCGGCGGCTTCGCTGGCGTTGCCGGCGGTGTTGCCGGCCTGGTAGCCGATGGTGATGCAGCATTGGATCGTCTGCGGCGACAGGTTCGCCGGCGGCGCGCCGATCTTCAAGAGGTCGTCGAGGGTGGCCTCGCGATGGACGCCGGAGATCAGAAGCTGCGTCGCCTTGCCGTCGGCCAGCAGGCGAAGGCCCTCGTGCAGGCGCTCGCTGCCGCCGGTGAGCACGACGATCGCATCGGTCGGCGTGCCGGCATCGTCGACCCGGCCGGGGATCAGGGTGGCGAAATAGACGAGGCCGCCGAGCCAGGCCAGGACCGCGATCAGGACGATCGTCACAAGACGCGGCAGGAAGCGGCGCAGGCCGCGACGGCGACGGCGGAATCGGTCGCGCATCCCGATCGGCCCGCGCTACAGTTGGCGACCCAGGACGAAGAGCACCGTCAGATGGGCGGTGATCATCGCGACGAGGCTGACTGCGAGCGGTACGACCGCCAGCGCCAGCCACTGGTTCAGGTCGAGCGCCAGCGTCGGCAGCAGGTTGGTCTGCGCGCCGGCCAGCAGGCGGTCGAGTCCGATCAGCGTCGCGCCGGCGAGACCCACCCCACCGAGGCCGCCGACGAGGCCGAGGCGCATGGCGTGCAGCAGGAACTGCCGGGCGATGTAGCTGTCGTGCGCGCCGACCAGATGAACGATTTCGATCACCCGCCGGTGGATGGACAGGCCGGTCTTGGTGACGAAAATGACGGTCGTCACCGCCGCCGCCGCGACCAGGCCGATGATGATGCTGGCCAGCAGCTTGATCGAACCGGCGAAGGCCAGCATGTCGCCCTGCCAGCGGGCGTGGTCCTCGATGGTGGCGTCCGGAACCAGGCCGGCGATGCGCCCCTTGACCGCGCCGGCATCGGCCATGCCATCGGCCTGCATCTGCACGACGACGAGGTCGGGCAGGCGCACGCCCTCGGGCAGGCCGCCGGGCCCGAGCCACGGCTCCAGCAGCTGAATTTTTTCCGCCTCGCCGATGACGCGCACGCTGGCCACGCCGGCCATGTCGGCGATGGTGTCGGAGAGGTTGCGCAAAACCTGCTCGCGCTCGCCGGCCGCGGCGGTCGCCTCCGGCGGGATCTGAATGGAGAAGGTGCCCGCCAGATCCACGCGCCAGCGATCCGCCAGCCGGTCGGCGGCCATGGTCGCGGCCAGCGCCAGCGCCGCCAGATACACCATGCAGCCGATGATCCATGGCAGGAAGCGGGCGGAGGCGTCGCCGCCGAGCGGCAGGTCGCTGCGCAGGAGCCCCATTCAGGCCGCCTCGGGGCGTGGCTCGACCAGCTTCACGGTGCCGGACTCGACGCGCAGCTGCCGGTGCGTGAATCGGCCGACCAGGCGTTCGCTGTGAGTCGCGACCACCACGGTGGTGCCCATCTTGTTGAGCTCCTCGAACAGGTACATCAGCCGCACGCCGATGCTGTCGTCGACATTTCCGGTCGGCTCGTCGGCCAGCAGGAGGCTCGGTCGCGCGATCACGGCGCGGGCGATCGCGACGCGCTGCTGCTGCCCGCCCGACAGCGTCGCCGGATAGGCGTTCACCTGCTCGGCCAGGCCGACCCACTTCAGGAGTTCGGTCACATGCTCGCGGACTTCCGATTCGCGCACGCCCGCAATACGCAACGGCAGCGCCACGTTGTCCAGCGCCGAGAGATGGTTGAGCAGGCGGAAATCCTGGAACACGACCCCGATGCGCCGGCGCAGCATGGGCGCCTCGCGGCGTCGCACGTCATGCAGCTCGCGCCCGAACAGATTGACGCGGCCGCTCGACGGCCGCAGCGTCATGTACATCACGCGCAGCAGCGAGGATTTGCCGGCGCCGCTCGGCCCGACCATGAAATGGAACGAGCCCGGTGCGAGCGTGAAGGAGGCGCCCTGGATGATTTCCGGTCCGGCGCCATAGCGAACGCCGACGTTCTCGAACAGCACCAATGTCGTGGCATCCCGGCTGAACCGTGGGGCGCGCAGGATGGCATAGCCGAGTCTGCATCGTCCAGCCGCCAGACCGTCCGGCCGTCGCCCCCGTGGCGGCGTCATTCTTGCGCTTATCCCGACTCAGGGTTAAACGGTAACCATCGGCCAAGACCGTGCACGATGATCGTCACCTGTTCAGCCTGCAAGACGCGATATCTCACCGACCCGGCCGCGCTCGGATCCATCGGTCGCATGGTCCGTTGCGCGAAGTGCGGTCACACCTGGATGCAGGCGCCGCCGGCGGACCAGCCGCGCCGCGTCGACGTCGTCTCGCCGTCGATGCAAACGCCGGAAAATACGCCGCCGCGCTTCAACCTGCCCGCGCCCTATATCCCGCCGCCGCGCCGCCGCCGCAGCGGACGCGTCGCCCTCACCGTCGCCGCCGCGCTGGTCGTGGTCGTCGTCGGCACCGGATACTTCGCGCGCACGGAGATCATCGAGGCGTGGCCGCAGGCGAAGCGGGTCTACGATCTCATCGGCGGCCTGGTGGATACCTCGGCCTCGACTCTCGACGTCGGCATCCTGCAAGTGGTGCGCCAGCCGGTCGGCGGCATGGACATGCTGGTGCTGCAGGGCGAGATCACCAATCGCGGCGAGGAGGCGCAGGCGGTCCCGCCGCTGCAGGTGACGCTGTTCGATGCCAACGACCAGGGTGTGATGTTTTGGACGTTCGCCAGCGAGCAGGCCGTGCTGCAGCCCGGCGAGACCGGCCGCTTCCGCACCCAGGCGATCAATCCGCCCCGCGGCTTCGACCGCACCGCGGTCAGCTTCGTCGACGGCGGCTGAGGCCCTCACCCCACCCTCTCCCGCTGCGCGGGCGAGGGGGCTACCGAACGTGTCCGCTCGGACCGCGTTCCCCTCTCCCGCGGAGCGGGAGAGGGATAGGGTGAGGGCAGTCGCTCGGTCGAAAGGTGAATCAGAACCGCTTCAGCAGCCGGTCGATATAGTCGCGCTCGACCTTCGGCCGCGCCCGGTCGCCGGCTCGCTTTCGCAGCTCCTCGATCAGGGCCCGGGCGCGCTGCACGTCGGACTGATCGGGGATCTCGACGTCCCTGGTGTCGATGGCGCCCATGCCGTTCTCGTCGCGGCCGAGCGGATCGCGGCCTTGGTTGGTGGGATCCTGACCGGGGCGGTTGCCCGCCTGCTGCTGCAGCTGCTCCATCATGGCGTTGGCCATGTCCTGCAGCCCTTTCTGCAACTCGCCCAGGGCCTGCGTCTGCGGATCGATCGCCTGGCCGGGGGCACCCTGCTCCAGCGCCTCGGTGGCGTCGCGCATGGAGCGCTCGGCGCGGCCGAGCGAGCGCGGGATGTCGCCCATCATCTCGCCGTAGCGGCGCATGAGATCGCCGAGCTGACGGCGCAGCGCTTCCTGATCGGCGGCGCTGGGATCGCCGTTCGGCATCCGCTCGCCTTCGCCCAGCTCCTGCGAACGGCGGAAGCTCTGGTCCAGCAGTTCCTGCTGGCGCTTGGCCAGGCTGTCCATGTCGTCGAGCATCTGCAGAGCTTCGGCCATGGCCGGATCGGTCTGCTGCTCGAACGGCATGGCCTGCAGGTTCTCCAGCATCTCCTGCAGCTGGGCGAGCAGATCGCGGGCGGCATCGCGGGCGCCGCCCTTGGCCAGCTCGCGGGCGCGGTCGAGCAGCTTCTGCAGGTCCTCGCGCTGGACTTCCATCATGTTCGGGTCGAACTGGCGCTGACGCGGCCGGCCGCCCTGCTGCTCCATGTCGCGCTTCAGCTTCTCGGTGAGGGCGGTCATGAACTGGTCCATGGCCTCCTGCAGCTCGTTCATCAGCCGCTCGATCTCTTCATCCGGCGCGTTGTTGGCGAGCGCCTCCTGCAGCTCCTGCTGCAGTCGCCGCAACTCGCGCTCGGCCACCGACAGCTCGCCCTCCTCGATGCGCAGGGCCAGCTCCCACAGCAGCATCTGCACGCTGTCGACCGCGTCCTCGACGCCGTCGATCGCGGTCAGCCGGCGCTGCGCCACCTGGAGGCCGAGAACGACGACGAGATCGTCGTTGTAGGTGGGCGGCTGCGAACCGATGGCGTAGAGCGCACGGGCGACCGAGCGGCGGTCGTCCGGATTCATGATCAGCCGTTTGCGCTGTTCGATGACGGCGCGGGCGACCGGGTGGCGGAACGTCCGTTCCGGCAGCACGATCTCCAGCGTGTCGCTGCTGGCGCTCTGGCCGATCGCGTCCTTGGCCGTCAGCTGGATCGTCACCGGCAGGCCGGCCCACGGGTGCGGCGTCAGGTCGTGGTAGCTGACCTGCTGCGCCTGGCGGGCATCGGTGGCGGGCAGCGACAGCGACAGCTCGATCCGGTCGATCGTGCCGGGACCGCTCTGGCCGTCGGCGCGGCGAATCGTGCCGGTCACGCTGGCGATGCCGTAGTCATCGGTGGCGGCATAGGCGATGCGGAGGGTCCGGCGCTCGGCCGCGCCCGGCGGGGCAGTGAAGCCGATGGTCGGCGGATTGTCGGGAATGACCGTCAGCGGCCAGGCCGCCACGTCACGCCCCTGGCTGACGACGGCGAGGCGATCGCCGCCGCGGATCTCCGCCTTCGCCTGATAGGTCTCGGGTTCCACCGCCGTGAAGGGCGTGGCGGTCGTGCCCAGCATCAGGTCGGGCGCCGCGCTGTCCCCCTGGAAGAGCGCCAGCACGTTCGTGCCGATCGGCAATTTCAGCTCGCTCGCGACGGCATCCGCTGCGCCGGCCCCCGCACCATCGCCGACTTCGAGGAAGATCGGCGCCAGGTTGGTGTAGGTGGGCGGCGTCAGCGAGAGCGTCAGGCTGACCGGGCCGGTGGCGGCCAGGCTCGACAGGTTCGGCGTCACCGCCCGCAGCAGACGTTCCGGCGCGTCGCGCCAGCCGCCGACGATGGCGACGAGCAGGACCAGGCCCAGCAGCACGCGCAGCGCGAACGGATCGCGCTGCATGAAGCCGGCCTGGGGCAGGCCGACGCGCAGCCGGCCGATACCGCGGCCGATCTGGCGCCGATACTGCTCCCACAGGCGGGAGGCGGCGGGGTCGCCCGCACTGGTGGCGAGGCCGTCGGCCAGGCCGGTCAGCGGCCGGTGCCGCAGTTCGTTGACGCGCTCGATGCGCCGCAGCCCCTCCATGAAGCCGGGAAAGCGCAGCGCCGGCCAGATGCGCCCGAGGGCATAGGCGAAGGCGGCGGCAAAGCCGATCAGCAGGAGCAGATGCAGCCAGCCCGGCAGCAGCGGCAGCAGATCGAACAGGGCGACGACCAGGAACAGGCCGCCGACGACGAAGGTCGGCCAGAAGGCCGGCCAGAACCGCTCCCACAGGATGGCCCAGCGGGACAGCCAGATGCGGAAACGCGGGAGCCGAATCCGGCCTCGCGGCGAGGCCGTCGGGTCAACGGGCGGTTCTATCGGGGCCTCCATCGGGTAGCCTGCGCCCGAGCGGCTGTGCGGTCCTCCTCCAGCCACTGCGGCAGGCGGTCGCGGTCTATTATATCCTGGTAATCCGGGCGGCGCCTTACAATCGCGAATTCGTGACCGCGGACCAGGATTTCCGGGGCCGGCCGTCGCAGGTTGTAGGTCGAGGCCATGACCGCGCCATAGGCACCCACCGAACAAATCGCCAACAGGTCGCCCGCGGCGACCGGCGGCATGGCCCGCTGTTCGGCCAGCCGGTCGGTGCTCTCGCAGATCGGGCCGACGATGTCGACCCGGCGCGTCGGCGCGTCCGCGGCCGGCTCCGTCACCGGCAGGATGGCGTGATAGGCGTCGTAGAGGGCTGGCCGGATCAGGTCGTTCATCGCCGCATCGATGATGAGGAAGTTGCGGCTGACGCCTTCCTTCACATAGATGACGCGGGTGACGAGTATGCCGGCATTGCCGACGATGCGCCGGCCGGGCTCGAGGATCAGCGGCAGGTCGAGCCTGCCGACGGTGGCGTCCACCGCCGCGGCATAGTCGGCGATGGACGGCGCCGCCTCGTCGCCATAGGCGATGCCGAGGCCTCCGCCGAGGTCCAGTTCCCGGATCGCGAAGCCGGCCTGGCGCAGCTCGGTCGCCAGCGCCGCCACCTTGGCGAACGCCGCCCGGTAGGGATCGATCTCCGTCAGCTGCGAGCCGATATGCACGGCGAGGCCAGTCACCTCGATGCCCGGCAGCCGCGACGCCTCGGCATAGGCGGCGCGCGCCTGGCCCAGCTCGATGCCGAACTTGTTCTCCGCCTTGCCGGTGGAGATGTGGGCGTGGGTGCGGGCATCGACGTCCGGGTTGATGCGCAGCGCGACGCGGGCGCGCCGGCCGCGGTCCACTGCGACGCGGTTCAGCAGGTGCAGCTCCGGTAGCGACTCGACGTTGAACTGGCGGATGTCGGCGTCGAGGCCGGCGGCCATCTCCGGCGCCGTCTTGCCGACGCCGGCGAAGACGATCTTGTCGATCGGCACGTCGGCGGTGAGGGCGCAGCGCAGCTCTCCCTCGGACACGACGTCGGCGCCGGCGCCGAGCGAGGCCAAGGTCCGGATGATCGCCAGGTTGTTGTTGGCCTTCAGCGAATAGCAGATGGTGACGTCGCGGCCGGCGAACGCCGCAGCGAACTCGTCATAGGCCGCCCGCAGCGCCGCGTCCGAGTAGCAATAAAACGGCGTGCCGACCGCCTCGGCCAGCTGCGTCAACGGCACTTGCTCGGCATGCAGCAGGCCGCCCTGATAGCGAAACACGGTCATAGGGACGACGGATCGGGATACTGACGCGGAAACTCGTCGGTCTTGCCATCCGGCGGCACCGGATCCCCACGCTTGCCGCAGGCGGAGAGGCCGAGGAGCACGATGATGGACAGCGCTGCACATACACGTAGGAGCCCGCTAAAATCACCCCCCCTCCCCTTGCGGGAGGGGGTAGGGGGAGGGGTCTGCGCGCGGGAGCGCGCCAGCGAATTCACACCATTCGAATCATCCGCGCCTGCCGGCGCTAGACCCCTCCCCCTACCCCCTCCCGCGAGGGGAGGGGGGGTGCGCGTGTTGCGATCCGCAGTGCCGGTGAACATTGGGTTCGTTCTCCTATCTCGCGCCAAGCTTCTGCCGCGCCGCGGCGGCGGCTTTGCGCACATTCTCCGGAGCCGTGCCGCCGAAGCTGGTGCGGCTGGCGACCGAGCTGTCGACGGTGAGGACGGCGAACACGTCGGCGGTGATCCGCGGCTCGACGGACTGCATGTCCGCTACAGGGAGATCGGCAAGGCCGCAGCCTTTCCGCTCGGCCATACGCACCAGGGTGCCCGTCACATGGTGCGCGTCGCGGAACGGCAGGCCGAGGCTGCGGACCAGCCAGTCCGCCAGATCGGTCGCCGTGGCGAAGCCGGCGCTCGCCGCTTGCCGCATCGCGGTCTCGTTGACGGTCATGTCGCGGACCATGCCGGCCATGGCAGCCAGGCACAGCGACAGGCTGTCGGCGGCGTCGAAGGTCGGCTCCTTGTCCTCCTGCATGTCCTTGCCATAGGTCAGCGGCAGCCCCTTCATCACCAGCAGTAGCGCGTTGAGGGCGCCGACGATGCGGCCGGTCTTGCCCCGCACCAGCTCGGCGGCATCGGGGTTGCGCTTCTGCGGCATGATCGAGCTGCCGGTGGTGTAGGCGTCGCTCAGGCTGACGAATCGGAAGCCGTCGCTCACCCACAGCACGATCTCCTCGGCCAGCCGCGACAGGTGCAGCGCCAGGATCGCGCCGGCCGCCAGGAACTCCAGCACGAAGTCCCGGTCGGAGACGGCATCGAGCGAGTTCGCGCTCGGCCGGTCGAAGCCCAGGGCCGCTGCCGTCATCTCGCGATCGATGGGAAAGGAGGTACCGGCGAGCGCTGCGGCGCCGAGCGGCGATTCGTTCAGCCGCCCCCGTGCATCCGCCAGCCGCCCGCGGTCGCGCCCGAGCATCTCGACGTAGGCCAGCAGATGATGGCCGAAGGTGACGGGCTGCGCCGGCTGCAGGTGCGTCATGCCCGGCATGATCGTTGCCGCATGCTGCTCGGCCCGGTCGACGAGGGCGCGCATGAGGTCGACGACCTGGGCATCCAGCCCGTCGATGCAATCGCGGACCCACAGGCGGAAATCCGTCGCCACCTGGTCGTTGCGCGAGCGCGCCGTGTGCAGCCGGCCGGCGGCCTCGCCGACGATCTCCTTGAGCCGCGCCTCGACGTTGGTGTGGATGTCCTCGAGCGCCGTCTTGAACGTGAACTGGCCGGCCTCGATCTCCTGCAGCACGCGGTCGAGCCCGGACTGGATGGCCGCCCCATCGGCCGCACCGATGATGCCCTGGCGCACCAGCATGGCCGCATGCGCCTTCGACGCCGCGATGTCCTGGGCATAGAGGCGCCGATCGAAGCCGATGGAGGCGTTGATGTGCTCCATCACCGCCGCCGGGCCTGCGGCAAAGCGTCCGCCCCACATGCGGTTGGCCGCATCGGGCGCAGGCGTTACCGTTAATCCCTCGTCAACGGTCTTGCCGGCACTCTGCGGCTTCGGAGGTGGCTTGATGCTCAAACGCGTCGTTCCTGCGCTGGTCGGGATCGTGTTGCTGGCCGCAGTCGTGATCTGGTTCGTCTTTCCGCGTCCGGTTTCGTGGCTGGAAGGTACAACGGATCCGACGGTACCGCCGATCAGCGGCACCGTGGCGAAATTTACCCTGACGAACCCGGGACGGCCAGCGCCCATCGAGCCGTTCTTCGACGCCGACAGCAAGGAAATCTCGCTGCACCAGCTCGGCGACAAGGTCGTGCTGCTCAATCTCTGGGCGACCTGGTGCGCGCCTTGCATCAAGGAGCTGCCGTCGCTCGACCGCCTGCAGGCGCAGCTCGGCAGCGACCGCTTCCAGGTCGTCGCCGTCTCGATCGACCGCCGCGGCGCCGAGGCCGTCCGCCCGTATTTCGAGAAGCTCGGGATCGCCCACCTGCCGATCTATGTCGACCCGAAGAACCAGCTGGCGCAGAGCCTCGGCGTGCAGGTCCTCCCCTCGACCATCGTCATCGGCCGGCACGGCCTGATGGTCGGCAACATCATCGGCGCCGTCGAGTGGGACGCGCCGGAGGCGCAGGCGCTTCTGCGCTTCTACATCGACCGGATCGAGCCTGGCGGCTGATTGGAACCCCGTGTCCGGCGTTTAAGGAATATTGACGCCTCTTGGTCAGACTCCCCTCCGGCCCGGAGGGAACAATGGCGATCATTGCGTTGATATTGGCCGTGGCAGGCGGGGTCTGCGTGGTCATGGCCTCCCGCGGAATGGCGGTGCTGCTGTTCGCCGCCGCCGTCGGCTTGTGGTTAATACCAGGTTTCGGCACTGCCGGCTTCGGCGTCGGGCCGTCCGGCTTTGCCGCAGCGGCGCAGCCGGTGGCCGCGCCTCCCGCCCGGTTCAAGGCCGCCAACGGCACCCGCCTGACCCTGGAGGACTTCCGCGGCCAGGTCGTGCTCCTGAACATCTGGGCCACGTGGTGTGTGCCCTGCCGGTCCGAGATTGCGTCGCTCGATCGCCTGCAGGCGATGCATGGCGCCGACGGGCTTGAGGTGCTGGCCGTCTCGGTCGACCGCGACGGTGCCGGCGAGGTCCGCCGCTTCTACCAGCAGAGCGGCATCCGCAACCTGAAGCTCTACGTCGACAGCGACCGCGGCACCCAGTCGGCCTTCCGCGCCCGCTCCATTCCCACCACCGTCCTGATCGACCGCGACGGCAACATCGTCGGTTCGCTGGTCGGCGCCGCCCAGTGGGACTCGCCCGAGGCCCAGGCCCTCGTCCGCCGCTACCTCGACAACTGAGACGCCGACGAACCGGCTTTTGTAGGGGCGACCCCACGTGGTCGCCCTCGGGCCGTCGCACGGATATAGGGCGACCACATGGGGTCGCCCCTACGGGACGGCTCTAACGGTCGCCCGTACGCGCATCTCTCTAATCTGGGGTCAGAATGGTCGCTGGTGCGGCCGATCGCCGGCACCTACCAGGAGATGACGTTGGCGACCTTGAGGATGACGGCGAGCTGCAGCACGACGGCGAGCGTGAAGGTGATGCCGAAGAACAGCGCCTCCTGAACGCCCGTCAGCGGCCGCTTCCGCTTTGGCGCGGACGCCTCGGTCTTCTGGTCGTGACCGCCGCGGGCGACGGCGTCGGGCAAGGTCTCGTGCAGCGACATCTTGGTCTCTTCGGGATTGCTGCGCGATCCGGACGACCGCGCGCGTCCCAAGTGATAGCCCAAAATTCTTAAGACGCGCTGAACTGGAAATGGCGCGCGGTCGTTGGCGATGCTCGAGACGAGCCGCATGTCGCGTTTTCGCCGCCCGCGTCAGGGCAGCATCGGCGTGCCGTTGAAGAGATAGGCGACCTGCAGTCCGGCGCCGATCGCGAAGGCGATCGCCAGCAGCGCGAATTCCTGCACCC
>Ga0187893_10008435_pt1 | contig 16240 bp, 11 predicted proteins | sample MA1701074metaG_FD_139574 | JGI IMG/M metagenome (GOLD analysis project Ga0187893, IMG submission 139574) | White microbial mat communities from a basaltic lava cave in the Kipuka Kanohina Cave System on the Island of Hawaii, USA - MA170107-4 metaG ...
CCGAAAGAGCTCATCGTCGCACTATAGAGAATATATGATTCATAGAGACCACCATAGGTCTATAGTCAGATATGTGAATTATGGGCGTTAACGTTTAATTCACATACTATTTTTCCACTTACATGCATATCAACAAAAGAACCCTCACATGCCTTGTCGCGGGGATACTACTCATGTCCATCGCGCCTTTGGCCGTGTCAACAAAAGCTCTTGCCCAAGGTGGCATAATTCTCAACGGAGCGGGCGCGACCTTTCCGTTTCCGTTGATAGATGAATGGCGAGTTAGGTATCAAGTCGTAAACCCAGACATTGCCTTGAATTACCAGCCTATCGGAAGTGGCGGAGGCATAAGGCAATTCACCGAGAGAACCGTCGATTTCGGTGCCACCGATGCACCTCTTAACGCCAACCAGACGAGCAGTCTGCCTGGAACAGCGGTGCACATACCCGAAACCATCGGATCAGTCGTCGCTGCCTACAATATGATTGGCGTCCCTGACAAAGGTCTAAAGCTAACAGGTCCTATCCTTGCAGACATTTTCCTTGGCAAGATCACACAGTGGGATGACCCCCAGATCGAGGAGCTAAATCCTGACTTGCCTTTACCACAGCAGGATATAGTAGTAGTCCATAGGGCAGAAGGTTCCGGAACAACATTTGTCTGGACTTCTTACCTATCAGCGGTAAGCACAGAGTGGGATGAGCAGGTGGGAAGAGGAACGTCCGTGCAGTGGCCTGCCGGACTCGGTGCACAGGGTAATGAGGGAGTTGCCACCACGATCAGGGACACACAATACGCCATAGGCTACGTAGAGCTTGCGTACGCTCTGACTGTTGGAATGGACTATGCTTTCATCGAGAACCTAGAAGGTCAATTCATCGAACCTACGCTTGATTCTACGAGAGCAGCAGTCTCCGCCGCCGCGCCAACCCTGCCAAAGGGAGAGGAGTCATGGTCAAGTGTATCGCTGGTTAACGCTCCTGGAGAAGAATCGTATCCCATTGCCAGCTTTTCATACCTTCTTCTCTACAAGGAGCTGAACACCAATCCGCAGATAAACAGCATTGAAAAGGCCAGAGGACTATTAGATTTCGTATCGTGGGCAATCACCGACGGCCAAGAATACGCGGATGATTTGTCCTACGTGCCGCTCCCAGAAGAAGTCGTGACACTGAACCAAGAAACATTAAGGGGCATAACCTTCAATGGGCAACCAGTAATCGAGAGTCCGCTTCCTCCACCTCCAGAAGGCGAACCATTCAGTGTAACTACTTCGCTCGGTGGAAACAGCTATACGGTCACGGGCACGTCGACATTCACGGCCACAGAGGTTGAAATCATTCCAGAGCAGTCAGTAAGAATCACTTTTGACGGCGATGGTGAAGTAGAGATGACTCTGCCCAAGGCAATGATCGATGGAATCACAACAGTGAGGTCTGGAAGCCAAACTCTCGATCACGAGACGGTAAGCTCCTCATCCTCGTCAACGACCATCAAATTCACAGTTCCGGAAGGTTCGAGCATAGTAGATATTCAGGGAGCGATGGTCGTACCTGAATTCGAATTCGTTGCACTACTGATTCTAGGAACAGCCATCGTTGGAGTGATAGGGTTCACCCGATTCAGGGGCAGCACAATGGGAGTCAGCTTCGGCAAGCGAATATAGGGGCCACGCCCCACCTCCTTTTTACAACTATATAGTTCACTGTGATCTATGTTTTCTTCGTTGAAAACCATAAAATATTGATTTTCCACCCGTAAGCCTAGGTGGGTTCTATCGTTTCTGATCGGTCATCAAAGAGTCGTAGGGATTCCTTATCATCATTGTTGTTGGAAAAGAAGGGAAAAGGCGATAGAATATTCAGGTGGATAGTAATCGGGGCCTCCGGCTACACTCTCCTCATGCTGGTGCTAGTAACCTTCTCGGTCGTCGAGGGGTCCATACCAGTTTTTTCGCTCGAAGGCCTGGGCTTTTTCATCGGAACTGACTGGAATCCTGTCGAGGGCAGAGAGTCCTATGGCGCTCTGCCATATGTAGTCGGAACCTTGGTGACCGCGGGCATCGCCATGGCAATAGGCGTGCCGATAAGTCTGGGGATCGCCGTCTTTATTTCCGAGATCGCTCCGCCAAAGATCGGCACCCCAGTGGCCTACGTAATTGAGGTGCTTGCAGCAATCCCAAGCATAATATACGGTCTGTGGGCCCTGTTCGTTTTCAGGATCTGGCTACTAGATTATGTTGAACGGCCTCTTTACCAAGCGTTCGGTGGCACCCTGCCTTTCTTCGCAAAGGCTCCGTTCGGACTAGATGTCTTTACTGCGGGAATCGTTTTGGCGGTGATGATCATTCCGATAATCTCTTCTATTTCTAGGGAGATACTAAAGGCCATACCCAACTCCCAGAGGGAGGCCGCGTATAGCTTGGGTGCTACTAGGTGGGAAACTGTTCGCAAGGTCTTATTTCCGTATGCCAAGGCGGGGCTCCTAGGGGCCACAGTGATAGGATTGGGCAGGGCAGTGGGCGAAACTATTCTTGTAACCATGGTCATCGGAAACGCCATTGGGATCTCTGCCATACCCCCAACGCTATTTTCTCAAAGCAATACCATTTCCAGCGTGATTGCCAGCCAGTTCAACGAGGCTGTTGCCCCATTTCATCCGTCGGCGCTAATAGCACTCGGAGCTGTACTGTTTGTTCTCACCATGGGCATTAATGTCGGCGCGCAGCTGCTCGTGTCAAGGATGGTCAAGGTGGCGCCTGGGGGAAGAGAATGATGGGCGACATATCCAATGTTCAAGAAAAAAGAAGAAGAGCGATCCAGGATGCGATAGTGCACCAAAGTCAAAAAAGGAAATTGATAGATCGCGTGTTCACAGGCGTCACAATATCCTGTATCGCGCTAGCAATGATACCCCTAGGCAGCATTTTACTTGAAGTCGTAAAGAATGGCACTTCTGCTATGCTGAAAACGGTCACAGAATTCGAAACTTCTCTCGAAGGCTCCCAAGAAACCCCTTCAGTAACAACGTCTGCTACCGGCAAGGGCACTTTTCTGTACAACGATGTGACTCACGAACTATCGTTCAACATTACATATAGTGGCTTGAGCTCTTCAGAGAACGCAGCCGGCATATACCGGCAGGAAGCTCCCGAGAACGATGCGGTTAACTTGTTCGCGCTACCGTTAGGATCTCCAAAAGTAGGTAGCGTTGATTTGGACAAATTACGACCCCGAGCCGCAGCCGAGGAAGATCTATTTTCAGGTTTATGGTATGTAATCATCTATTCTAACGACTACCCTGACGGTGAATTAAGAGGGCAGATACTGCCGACAGGAGAAGCCTCAACGAGCATCAACTTTGACTTCTTTACGCAGCCGCAGGGCGCATTCACTACTGGCGAAGGTGGAATCGGCCCTGCGATCCAGGGAACTCTGATCGTTGTAGGGTACGCCTCGCTGATAGGGGTACCCGTGGGAGTCCTGACAGGGATCTACCTTTCAGAGTATGCAGGCAACAGCAGGTTCGCCTACATGGTCAGATTCTTCAACAACGTGATGACCGGGATGCCATCGATTGTGATAGGCATAGTTGGCTACATTCTGATCGTTCTGGTGATAGGATCTTTTAATATCACTGCAGGCGCTGTAGCACTTTCCATAATAATGATACCAATTATAGTGGGCGTGACCGAGGAAACGTTAAAGCTCGTCCCTCATTCGATCCGTGAAGCTGGGCATTCGCTTGGCATACCAAAGTGGAGAGTAACTCTTTTCATTACGTTAAGAAGTGCCAAGAACGGCGTTCTGACAGGCATAGTGCTCGCACTCTCGCGCATAGCCGGCGAGACAGCGCCACTCATCATGACCATCCTCGGGACCAGCCTGTTCTTCCAGTTCACTCTTGACGGGTTGACCAATCCAGTCGATGCCCTGCCTCTCAGAATATTCAGGCTCGCGGCTCAACCATACGCGGATGCCGAATCATTTGGGTGGGGCGCGGCACTGGTCCTCATACTCATTGTGCTCTCACTGAGCATGGCCCTGAGGTTCCTGGTGCTCGACAGGAGGTACAGAGTGAGCGGTGGTGCGAGGGTGTGAGAAGCACCCATTTTCTATATAGTCCTATATGACCTATTTAGATAATGATTAATTATCAGAAGCACCGCAATGCGGCTGTGACTAGCGAAGAGTACGCTAATACTAGTGTAGATTACAAGCTTTCCTCAGCACAAGCTTATGCTCGAGGCTACAAGGTTTCCGTCAGGAACCTTGATTCTTGGTTCGGTGTAAAGCAGGCTCTCAAGAACATTAACTTTGACGTCAAGGAGAATACCATCACGTCCATGATCGGACCGTCAGGATGTGGCAAGACCACACTTATCCGCTGCCTGAACCGCATGAATGAGATGACACCAGGCGCCGCCGTGAAGGGGAGCGTATACCTGGACGATGTCGACATTTACGCCAGCGGCATAGACCCAGTGACAATCAAGAGGCGCATCGGGATGGTTTTTCAAAAGCCAAATCCCTTTCCAACGATGAGCATCTATGACAATGTTGCGGCTGGCCTAAAGCTTAACGGCATTAGAGACAAAAAGCTTGTCAATGAAATAGTGGAGGAGAGCCTCAGGGGCGCGGCGCTATGGGACGAAGTCAAGGGCGAGCTCGGCAAGCCCGGCTCAAGCATATCCGGAGGTCAGCAGCAGCGTCTGTGCATAGCGCGAGCACTTGCGATGCAGCCTGAAGTGCTCCTGATGGACGAACCTACGTCCGCACTCGACCCGATAGCTTCGGCCAAAATAGAGGAGCTTTTGAACGATCTAAAAAGGGACTTGACGATCATAATAGTGACGCACAACATGCAGCAGGCCGCGCGTGTTTCTGACTATACTGCGTTTATGTATCTTGGCGAAATGGTGGAGTACGGGTCCACGAAACAGATATTCGAGAACCCTCAGAAAGAGCTGACAGAGCGCTATATCTCTGGCAAGTTCGGCTAGTCACACCAAGAAAATAAATAGAAAGCCACCAGGAACCCTTCTAGGTTGACACGGCTCCTTGACCTTGGCATCAGTCGCATAAGCAACATTATCATGGACATGGCGAACCTTTCGGTTCGCTCAGTCGACACGGCCATTGAATCGTATGAAAAAGGAGGCGGCTCAAAAGATCAGACTTTCGAATGGTCAGAGCAGCTAAGAGTGCTTCAGGATGAAGTCACCGAGCTCGCAGTTGAACTTATCGCCAGGTACCAGCCTGTCGCGACCGACCTTAGATTCATCAAGTCATGCATGGAAATTTCGTACGGCTTCTCGAGGTTCGGCAGGTATGCCTATGATATCATGGAAATAATCGGGACCATGGGACCGCTCTCACACTGCGACAAGAGTCCGGTGCTGGACATGGCAAACACTGCCAGGGAAATGATCCACCTGAGCATCAAGGCGCTCCGGACACAGGACAAAGACGCCGCAAAAAAGCTCTACGAGATGGACGATACCGTAGACGCGCTTTATCGGAAATACCTGCGGGAGATAATTACACCTACCAGCAAGAAGGACATGAAAAACATGATCACTGATCCCCGCTGTTACCTCTCTACACTGCTAATCCTGCGGTATTTGGAGCGCATCTCCGACCACGCCTGCTATATCGGCGATTCAGTCCACTACATCGTAACGGGAATCTCCAGCCCCAGGCGTTAGAATCTATATAGAATAAGTAGTGATATATAGTGCCCTATAGTCTATTCGCGCAAACCGTTTATTCATACCCCGAATAAGTCAGCGCCGTGAGAACAGGCACCGACCACAGAGAAGTCAGAAAGGTCCAATTTACAGGCAGATCTACCTACGTCTTATCGCTTCCAAAGAGATGGATTGAAGAAATGCGTGTGAAGGCGGGTGACCAGGTGACGCTGGTGCGCGAGCTGGACAATTCTCTGTCGGTCGTCCCGGTAGCTGGCAGCTCACCAGACTCGCTCAGCGAAGTAACCGCAACTATCATACCTACTGAGGGCAGCAACACGCTGAAGCGCAAGGTAGTTTCAATGTACCTGGCCGGCTACAACATTATCCACCTGAAGCTAAAGTCAGGCAGGATAAATCCTGTTCTTCGCGATGCTGTCAGGGAGGTAGTTAGGCGGAACCTTGTAGGGACGGAAATGATAGCTGATGCGTCGGATAACATCACGCTCCAGGTACTCCTGTCACTGCCCGAGCTCTCGGTCAACACGGCGATCAGGAGAATGTACCTGATAGCTTCCTCCATGCACAAGGATGCAATGTCGGCACTTTCCGAAACTAATCACGAGCTGGCGAAGGAGGTGATCAAGTCAGACGACGAAGTTGACAGGTTCAGCCTCTACATACTTCGCAACTTGGTAATGGCCACTCAGAACGGTCGGGTTCTGCGGGAAATGGGCCTGAAAAACCCTTCGGATTGTTTGAGCTACCGCGTTGCCGTAAAGAGCATCGAACGCGTTGCCGACCACGCCTGCGGGATAGCAGAGAGGGCAATAAAGCTAAAGGACAAAATACCCAAGGACTCGCACCAAAAGATAGAGAAGATGAGCCAGCTCGCCCTCAAGGTACTGGAAGACTCGGTCGAAGCGTTGCTGCGAAGGGACTACCAGCTTGCAGACAAGACTGTGGACGCAACGGAAAACGTGCGTGTGCTAGAAAACGATGCGGCAGCGGCGATAGAGAAGGACAAGAATCACGATCCTGCCAATCTAAAGCTCGTATTGGAGGACATCAGGAGGACAGCAGAGTACGGGAGCGACATTGCCGAGGCGGCAATGAATGAAACGATAGATGAGGTAGTAGAAAAACACATTGCCGTCCACAACAAATGATCCGGGATAGTTCTGATACGGAAAATTAATGTTGGAGCATCGGCGCAGCGATCCTAATGCTTGATATTATCCAGCTGACGGTTCTCGCTGGCCTGGGCCTGGCGATCGGCTTCGTCGGAGGCATGACGGGCTTGGTGCTTGGGGTATTGCGATTCCCGCTGATCCTGAGCACCGAAATATCAGCAAGCATGGCGGCCGGAACAAACATTGGCATAAGCACTCTTGGGGCATGCACGGCAGCTGCCAGGCACCTCAGACAGAATAACGTCCATCGCCGGATCTTTATCATTATGGCTTCCACCGGAGCCGGCGGGGCTTTCGTGGGGTCGCTCCTGACGAACTTTGTGTCAATAGCCCTCTTGCTAATTGTAATATCAATGATTATTTCCTATGAAGCTTTTTCGCTCATCCGCGGCTCGCGGAAAGAGCCAGAGGGCAAGCCCGCGAAAGAACGGCAGAACGCCATCTTTGTCGAATCGATCATTGGATTTGCTATAGGATTCCTCGGGGGTCTTGTGGGACTAGTACTGGGGAGCATAAGGCTTCCTGCAATAATCTCTGTTTTAAGGATGGAGCCCAGGATTGCGGTCGGAACGAATCTTGCGGCGTCTTCAATAATGGGCGCGGCCGGCTTTACAGGTCATCTCCTTTACGGCCAGGTTGATCTGCTGATCCTTTCGGTAATGGGGCCTGCGGCAATGGCAGGCGCCTTTATCGGCGCGAGGTACACAAACCGCTTCAGCACACGGACGTTAAAAATGCTTATCGGTCTGGTGCTGATACCAGTGGCGGTCGCGATGTTCATAAAGGCCATATCAACAGTTAATGCCTGATCCGATCCAGCGCGGAATTGATAGAGTCATCAGTCAGGCGAGTGTCCGCAACTCCTTCCAGATCGTTCGGTCTTATCGTCTGATATACGAATTTCCAATCCTACTATCGACACCGCGAGCTGTACAACCTGATCGCATAGTTTGGACATGGCATCTCAACAAGACTTACCTTTGATATCTTGTCCAGCTGACCTTTCTCTTGCCCGACTGACGACCTGGTTCCACAGGCTTTCGCATTATGAACAGGTACTTGAAGCCGCGCAGGTAAAAGTTGAATCGCAGGGCGCGGTTGTGCCAGATGCCCGTGTTTGACGCCTGGCTCCTGCGGGCTACACAGACGATATCGACCGTTTCAAGGTTTCCGGAGAGCTGCTCGTAGATCTTGAATCCGACGGGGGTGAACTTTTTCTTTACCCACTGGTCGCCGATAAGCCAGCCCAGCGTCTTGCCGGGCCTGAGCACCCGGTGGCATTCAGAGATCACCTTGTCCAAAGCTTCATAGAATTCCTCGGACTCGGCTGAAATCTTGCCAATGTTGCCGGGATGGTCGTTATAGTCAATGTTGTCACCGTACGGCGAGTCGATAAAGATCATGTCAACGCTGTTGTCCTTGAGTGGTATCGTTCTTGCGTCATTCTGGGTAATGTCGGGCCTGGTCGGCGAGATGTCATAACCTATGCACTTCCTGCCTTCTTCCTTGCAGACATCGATGGTGGTGCCGCTACCTGCCATAGGATCAAGGACGAGATCACCGGGATCGGTATAGCGTCTCACCATGTTGTATATGATAAATGCCGGTGTGACGCCGGCGTACTTGTTGCTTCCCTTCTGGGTTTTGCCGTAGCTCTGCTTTGGATAGTCCCATAGAGTCGTTGATTCCATCCTGGGCTTGTCTTCAACCTGGGAAGTTTTGGCGAGCTTTAGTTTGCTACCAGGATTTTCAATGAGTTTAGAGAGTTGCAGCGCTTGTTCCGGGTCGAGCGGGTCATGCCACCTGGTAGATGCAAAGATCCGTTTCGCATCAATTAGCGAATGCAGCTTGCCGTTGCGCGATACCTGCACCTGGTAAGGATATCTGCCATTCCAGGCTTTTGGCACCAGATCCTTTGCACCGTCGGACGCTGCCTTGAAAGTGCCGTAGAGCGTGTCAGTGTCAAGGTTAAGCAGGAAGAGCAGATCCCCCTTTCTTATTTTCAGGACATTGTCGCCATAGACTCTATTGGTTGCAAAGAGCATCCGGTCAAAACATTCCCGCTCGCTCTTGCTGGTGCAGGCGAGGACGTAACCGTTCGGTTCCTTCTGACCCGTGTCCACTTTCAACAAAGTAGGCTGGTCAAGACGATTTAACAATATCGGAAAGGGAATAGACTTTTACGCCAGCAACTTCATTATCAGGTCATGACTCTTTGCTACATTTGCAACACTAGATTGGCCTCGATGACATGTTCTGAATGCAAAAAGCCTGTATGCAAGAAATGCACCAAGGACTTTCCATTCTCAAAGAGTGCGTGCCTAGAATGCGCCGTTACGATCAAGACAGGTCTCGGCGGAGTCAGAAAGGACGAAGAGATCTTTTGATCATCCGTTTCTCAGTTTATCCGCGAAGATCAGACTCTTTCTCAAATTACAACGCATAAGCAACCACGATAAGTGCCGTATACGTTCACTACTGGGAAAACGAAGAACAAATGTCACAACAAAAGTTCTTTTGTAGGATGCCTCCTGCAACATTTAACAAACACAACTCATGACGGTTAACCGGATATTCTTCGAATAGAATGTGCAATGGCGAGCTTCGCAGGACGGATATCGGAGATCTGCCAAGCCATGTGATGACGCCCAAAATACCAAACTATCGCACCTTGTTTCCACATTATGGGAAAATCAGTAAGGAAAATTGTTATATAATTACTGTTGGTTATGGTGCAATATGCCTCCAGGTCTGACGTATTATGACAAGTTCAATCAGAGTCAAAGGACGCTTGATGAAAGTAATAAGGAATTCACTATAAGCTTCAAAGGTAGTATGAGATCTGCCGTCGACTCGGCCCGCGATTTCATTACATTGGATTGGGCGGATCCGAAAGCTGTGGTCGACGAGATAAAAGCAGACAGAAGATTAGTCTTGACTGGACTTAATACCCGCCGTGGATTTGCAAGGATACACATCAATGAAGGTCCCTCCGATGCATCAGATGCTATTACCCTTGATGGAATCCTGGATGACATGAAAAGGAGACATTCGATTGCCGACTATTCAAGAGCTCTTGTTGAAGAGGATGTCTCACATAGAAGGTATACAATGTACCATCTTCCCGGAACTGTTACCGTCCAGCTAACCCAAGCATATCTCGAAAAAGCTGAAGCCACACCACTTTTGAAAGATCAAGAAACTGAATTCCTGAAAAATAACCACCTAGGCAAGCCTATTTTTGAGCGATGGATGCCGGGCCTTTTTGTCCTACCAATCCAGCAAGGCAGTAGCGGTCTATCTGCAGTTCGTGACATGATTGAGAGCTTTCGGAATAATGATGACGTCAAGATAGCCGAACCAACGTGGATTGGATTTAACGACCAACGGGTTTATCCCACGGAGTTTCAGTATTCGTCAGATTATACCGCGATGAAAGCATGCAAAGTGGTAAAGACCTCAGGTGCTGATGCGTGGAATCATGCATATTTGGCAGGGGTACCTGGGGACTCGCACGTCAAGATCGTCACTGTGGACACAGGAGTCTGGAATACTCATGATGACTTGGGTTCTACAGAAGGAGGATCACAGTGTTTAGAGAATAGGGGTTCAAATGATTGGGATTTCGCAAACAACGCCGATGGAGTGCCGAATGACGAGTCCGAGGATGGGCACGGAACGGCCGTGGCTGGCGTGATCGGAGCACTCTCCCAGGGATGGGGCGCAGTTGGGATCGCACCCAATTGCAAGATAATACCACTGAGAGTCGACCTGGGAATAAACGATGGAGGTACTTATGTGGAAAGGGCCGATGCGATCCATTACATCACGAGCAATATAGCATTCATAGACAAGTGGGGAGTAAGTCGTGGAAAAGGGCTGGCAACATTGGCCGCCAATGCCGGGAACAGATACATAATAAACCTCAGCTGGACAATGGCGGGTCCAAGCAGTGTCGTGCAGGATGCCATAGCTGATGCAGCTGGGGCTAACGTGCTTGTCATAGCCGCCGCGGGTGATACCCCGGGTGGAGGTATCGATATTGTTGCCTCTCCTGTCTATCCTGCAAGCTATCCTAATGTAATACCTGTCGGGTCAGTTGACCTTGCAAACAACAAACCATCCACCTCTAACTATGGTGACACTGTTCTTTTCGCTCCAGAAAAGCACTACACGACCCTGCCAAATGACGTTTGTCAAACGATCGGTGGAACCTCTATTTCAGCAGCATTTGTTTCAGGCGTGGCGGGACTCCTGTGGTCAGCTAATTACAAAGGTAACAACCCTGACGCCTTTACAAAGAATGCCGCATCGATAAGGGCTATTCTCATCGATCCGGCTAATGCTACCACTGCATATCCTGCCAATCTCGCCGCGAACCAAAAGATAGGAAGGGTGGATGCGAACTTTTGTGTTGCGGACGCTCTTAGTGTTGCGTACTAGTGAGTAGACGGCCTACTCAAGCACGTGCCAGTGCATCGTCATTTCGCTAAAGCATCGGAAGTTCTGATTCAAACTTTACTGATATCTTAAGTTCCAAGATATCTTTTATAATAGTCACAGCTATAGAAAATTCCTGATGAAATATCGCGCGAGCGTGATCTTGGCTCTAGTGTTATTCATGTTCATCACGTTCGGAGGTACGAATGCCTCCGCCGCTCATATTGTGTCGGCAAGCCCTCCCGGAGGCATCTACAATTCCACTCAGTCGATAACCTTGAGCGCAACAGTCAACTCTGCGGTATACTATACTATAGATGGAACAGAACCCACCAACTCAAGCACCATTTACGCATCTCCAATCGAGATCACAGCCAACACGACCCTGAAGTTCTTTGCGACCGCGATTTCGGATAATCATACAAGCGGTGTGGTAACGGAAAGTTATACAATCGATACTTCTGAGCCTCTGATCGTTTCAACGGATCCTTCCGATGGGCAGAAAGGAGTAGAAGCTTCTACTGTAATTAACGTCACATTCAGCGAGCCAATGGACGAATCGACTATTAATTTCGATACCTTCCTTGTCGAAAACAGAGAACATCTCCAGTATTTTGGTCTTATTGATTATGACCCCGTATCCAACACTGCTACGTTCGTTCCAGATTTTCTAGATGAAGCCACTCATTACATAGTTATTCTAAAGGCAGACATCAAGGATACCAGTGGAAATAATTTGGGGGAGGATTACATGTTTACTTTTGCAACCGGTCCTGATATGGGCATAAGGTTATTCCAGCACAACCCTTCTGACTTTCACCTTCTAGGCGGCGGTTCTTTTACTATTACTCCTGACCCATTTACTCTTAGCGGTTCGTTGACAGTCGAAGACAATCAGTTTCCGGATACGGATCCAAACGATGGCAGCATTTTTCTTAACAACATCGAATTCGGAACCTATGTTGTTTCACAAACGGGAGTACCTTCGGGCTTCGGGAATATCTTTGATAATGTAACGATTACTGCGCATGATACTTTCCTCCTCCCTAACGCGGAGTTTAGAAACAGGGATCTTGCGATCCCCCTAACCGATTTTCCACCGCCAATTTTTTCAAGAGTACCGCCTCCGGATCTGACAAGTGATCAGTTTGACTTGTATAAGGATAGCGTAGAGGTCGGGGTCTTTCTCGGCTTCGAAGGGGGCTTATCTGGTCCTAAGACAGTCACAGCCGTAGGTCCATCCCAGATTCCCGGTGGTACACTTGAAACACTTGTAACCCTGGACCACCCAGAGACTACCTTGGAATCTGTTCTTTTTGACACTAGCGCCGTGCCGGGTACGACTGCTGATGATCTGTTCGAATTATTTAGAATCCCAACCTATCCAGATATTGAGCCAGATATATCCGGCGATACATTCTATTTTGTACCGGCCTTCATTATTCCATACGGTGACAGCGGCAATAACTTCATGCTGACACCAACTATAGGACACGTACGACCTGGAATGACTCTTGTGCTGGAGCAGCCTTCGTACATAGAATCAGAAGAAGCAAGTGTTGAGCGAGTGAACATGACCTTGAATTCCATTGGAAATAATGTAGGTTTCAGCTTTGCCATAACAGACGAGCGACCACCAGGAACGCCAAAACCTTCGCTTGACGTACCGGCGCTATTCCTTGATATTGATTTTGTGGGAAACATCGACTTTTCGGATCCGGACGCTTTCGAGTCGCCTCCAGTAATCGACATACTAGTCAACAAGACCCTTGACGGCTTTGACGAACTTCCAGACGGATGCGTCGATTTTCAGCTGCTCTTGTTTAACGAAGGTACAGGCGAGTGGGATGTTATCGACCAGCTGCGTGAACCTACAAGGGATACTGACATCCAGTGCGGGTTCACTTTGTTCCCGGAACACTTCTCAAAGTTCGCCGTGGGTGGTGTCAAGGGTCAGATCGTTGCTACTGAGAACACATCTCGCGGCGGGGGAGGCGGTGTGGGCGGTTCCCGTTCAACAGGAATTACGCAAACGCCCGCTGGAAATGACGTCGTATCGAAGGTATCAACACGATCCGGATCGGTAACATTTACGTTCGAAACAGTACAGGCCGACAGCGGTCAGCTAAAGGTAGAGTCTAATGAATTATCCGCGTTCGAAGAGCTCTTTGAGGAAATGATAATGGTTGACAATGACGAGTACGGCACTGTTTCTCTTGGCGGGACGACATATTCATCAGCAGGTGATATCTTTGATATCGACGCATCGGCAATCAACTTTGATGGCATGGTTGACGTTACGATCCCCTACGACGAAAGTGCCGTGATCTCGATTTCAGGTTCAGAATCGGACGTGAGATTCCTTCATTATGATGAAGACCGGGGGTTCTGGGAGGATAGTACAACGTCTGCAGATGAACTCGCCAACACCGTCACAGGAAGGCTCGATTCGCTCTCCCCTGTGGTTGCAGCAGTGATAATAAAGAAAGATACGCTGGCTCCTGATCAGCTAGTGGTAAGCGATCCTTCGTTCGTGATTCAAGGAGAGACTGAAGCAACCCTGTCAATAAAGCTTAGCAATAAACAGCAGACGAACCAGAACTACGTTGTCTTGGCACAGGTACTCGATCAGAACGATATGGTGCAGCGCATAGAATGGCAGGAAGGATCGATTGCCGGTGCTCGGGAAGAAAACATTTCCATGAGCTGGGATCTGATGGAGGAAGATATCTATGTGATCAAGGTCTTTATCTGGACAGAGATGCAGAACCCGTCTCTGCTCTCTCAAGCCGTTCTCCCCAGAATGAGCGTGTGATGTACCTCGGACAGGCGCAAATCATATGATCAACCCAGATTCCAAAACTCGATTCGACCAACCATTACGTTCCCTCCTATCAGATAGAAAGAAGACTAAAAGTTACCGAAAAACCGTTTCGAGTTCTTACCACTCGAATCTAAACGACTGCATCTGCGCGCAATCTTGAACTGACCATAACGCAACGATGCGATTCTTACCCCTGCGCGAAATCACCGGCTGGATAGAACATTTTGTCTTCAAATCATTCTCTTTCACTTCGTATGCCACTGGAGTTTTTATTCTTCCGTTTGCAGGATAATCGATCCGAACTACGAACTTGCCGCATTTTACCAGAAACAAGTTCTCGAAACTGCGATCGGGCTCTTCAACGTCGTACTCAAGGGTGTATCGCCTCTTATCTCCGAACCTGAGTGGTTTTACGAAAGTGGTATCAAATTTCTTCTGCTTCGGCCTATCGATTCCTATGTCGCTGATAACTAACTCTTTGCCCGAATCATCAACCACATGAACCTTGAGTTCATCCCAAGTCTTGGGAACATCGGTAGCTATCTGGTGAGTAACCGTCCTTACAGCTTCTTCAGTGCCGTTCTGGATCTCATTCACGCGCCGGTAGTGCACTAGGTTCGTTTTGGGGTTTACAATCGCTATATTCACTTCAATGTATGGATACAGCAGTATTGGAGTGCGCGGATCCATCTTCTCTGGCCAGCTCGAATTACCGAAAATCCTCTTACCTGCGTTAGAATATGCAGAGTAGACGCTCATTTCCTGATTGTGTTTGAACGTGTGGGGGCCCAGCTCATGAAGGTATTCTCTATATTCGCGAGCGAGCGGTTGAAGCATTCTAGCAACATGAGAACTTAGAAGAATGTGATCCGGGTCGCCCAGGTCCATGATCCTCCTTGCTATGATTATCCCTGGCCCCCAGATGTTGCTAGCTTTCATGTCCTTTATGACAAAAACAGGGCCACTATGAATCCCTACTCTGACGTACAGTGATTCGGAGGAAACCCTGCCTTCGTTGTACCTGGCAATCTTTTGATGGAGCTGGATGGCCAGCTCCAGTGGCAGCTGAGGACCCTGAAGGAAGCCAATAGCGACACCATCTCCCGTAGGCAGGATCAATTTTGACTTTGATGGCGAGGATCTGAATGCACGGCATTTTTCTATGCTGTCATACAGGAAAGTGAGCTTCCTTATCTGATCCCTTGTAGGCATCGTGGGATCCGAAAGGCCGACTATGTCGACAAAGAAAAAATGCGCTTCTATCAGGTGCAAGCTATTACGGGACATCGGTCTAGTTACGTCGTACGAGCACCAAGAAAATAAAGGTGCCTACTTAAGAAGAGGTTTTCTGACAATTCGGCGCCTCGGGGCAAATGGCAAATCACGACGTGAGCCTTCAGCGCTACGATGTCCGAGGAAGAGTCATTGACCTCAACGCTGTTTTAATATGAGAAAAAGTTTGATTGATGACTGTGGACCACAAACCTAGCCAAGATTGCGGAAGGATGCTTCGAAGGATAGAACATTTCATAGCAAGCTATGTTTCGAGGAGCTCCGCGCGGGGTCTCGTGATTGGTCTGAGTGGCGGCCTTGACTCTTCAGTCGTCTTGAAGCTAAGCGTGAATGCTTTAGGTGCAGAAAACGTGTTTGGTCTAATCATGCCAAGCAGCACCACGCCGAGGGAAGATATCCAAGACGCAATCGATCTGGCAAGATCCCTGGGAGTTAGGTGTGAGGTTATAGATCTGGCTCCGATAATAGAAGAATATTCGCATTCTTTGCCCGACGATACTAGGGCTCGCGGTAACCTGACTGCAAGGATCCGCATGAACATCCTTTACTTTTATGCTGCAATCAACGGCTACCTGGTCGTGGGGACTTCTGACAAGAGCGAAAGAAAAATAGGCTTTTTCACAAAATTCGGCGATGGCGCCGCAGACATTCTACCGATCGCAGATCTCTACAAGACGCAGGTCAGAGAGCTCGCACGCTTCCTAAAGATCCCTCACGCAATAATAGAAAAGAAGAGCAGCCCTCGCTTATGGGACAACCATCTGGCCGAAGATGAAATCGGCATGACCTATGAAAGACTC
>Ga0187893_10008436_pt1 | contig 16239 bp, 15 predicted proteins | sample MA1701074metaG_FD_139574 | JGI IMG/M metagenome (GOLD analysis project Ga0187893, IMG submission 139574) | White microbial mat communities from a basaltic lava cave in the Kipuka Kanohina Cave System on the Island of Hawaii, USA - MA170107-4 metaG ...
CTCGCACCGGCGCCTGGACCAGGAGCGCGCGCGCTTCCGCTGCGGAGCGATCCGGCTCACCCACCTCGGCAGCCAGGTGCTCGAGAACGAGGCGCGCGTCCGCTTCGACACCGCGCACGACGGGCTCAAGATCCAGTTCTAGTTGACTTCGCTCGCCTTCGGCTCGCTGCGCGCGACGCTACGCGTCGCTTGCGGGCGCCGCCGCGGGCGGCCGCGGACGGCGCCCCGTCTCCCATCACACGCCTAGGAGCGAAACGCGTCCGGCGGACAGAGCGTTCCCAGGCAGACGGCGCGCGTCGCGCCGGTCGCCGCGGGCAGGTTGGACGCCTGCCCGATGCTTGCGCAGTGGCCGAGCACGGCGAAGGTGATCGCCTCGAGCGCGCCGCTCGGCACGCCGTGGGCGTCGCTGGTCTCGACGCGGGCGGGCGCGAGCCGCTCGCGCAGGGCGCCGAGCAGCGCGGGGTTGTGCACGCCGCCGCCGTACACGATCCAGCGCGCGACGGGGCTCGGGAAGAACTGCCGGGCCGCGCGCACGATGCTCTCGACCGTGAGGCGCGCGAGCGAGGCGAACACGTCGTCGGCTGCGCCGCCGCGCGCCACCACCGCGTCGCGCGCGCGCTCGAAGAACTTCGCGTCGAAGCGCTCGTGTCCCGTGCTCTTCGGCGGCGGCTCCGCGAAGTACGGATCCGCGAGCCACGCCTCGACCAGCGCTTCGTGCACGCGCCCGCGCGCGCTGCGCGCGCCGTCGCGGTCGAAGCGCTCCGCGCCGCCGCTCGCCCAGCGCGCGGCGCGGTCGAGCAGGGCGTTGCCCGGGCCCGGATCGAAGGCGAGCACGCGCGCGGGATCGCGCGCGGGCAGGTAGCTGACGTTGGTGAAGCCACCGATGTTGAGCAGCGCGCGGCTCTCGGCGTCGGTCGCGAACCGGTAGTAGTGGAAGAACGGCGTGAGCGGCGCGCCCTGCCCGCCCGCCGCGATGTCCGCGCGCCGGAAGTCCGAGACCACCGGCCGGCCGGTGCGCTCGTGGATCACCGCGGCCGCGCCGAGCTGGAGCGTGCCGCGCACCTCGCGCTCGGGATAGTGGCCGACCGTCTGGCCGTGCGAGGCGATGCCGCGGATCTCGCCGAGCGGCACGCCGGCCGCGCGCGCCACGCCGAGCGCGGCGGCCGCGAAGCGTTCACCGAGCGCCACATCGAGCTGCACGAGCGCGCGCAGATCGACCCGGGCGGTCGCGAGCTGGTGGATGCGCTCGCGCAGGCCCTCCTCGATCGGCTCGCCGCGGAACGCGATCAGCTCCACGTCACCCGGATCGCGCCCGATCCGCACCAGCGCGGCGTCGACCGAATCCGCGGACGTCCCGGACATGAGGCCGATCCAGAGCACGTTTCCCCCTGCGCGGAACGGCGTGGGCAGCGGGGCGCCTCAGCCCTCGCTGCGCCGCTCCGCGCGCGCCTTCGCGGGAATGATGGCGGAGTCGACGATCGCCGGCACGCTGCAGCTCTCGAGCAGCGCGGTGCGGTCGGAGGGACGCATGCCTACGAAGCGCAGGCCCATGCCCGCGCTCGGCCCCTTCTTGCCGCCGTAGCCGCGGCACCAGCGCACCTCGGCCTCGGTCGAGATGCGCGCGCCGTTCGCGCCGGCGAGGTGGAGCACCAGGCGCAGCCGCGTGCCGGGCGGGCGAGGCGCGAGCGACTGCACGAACACGCCGGTCTCCGACAGGTTCGCCGCGTAGCCCAGGAAGTGCGTGCCGCGATCGCCCTCGCGCACGCACTCGATGCGCAGCGGGGGCCGCAACAGCTTGCGCTTGGCGGGTCCCGACGGAGCCATTCATCGGTCATCGGCGCTCGGCGCGCGCCGCTTGATCCGCACTGTCGCCGCCGGAGCGCGTGTGTCTGCCCCCGTCCCACGCCCCCTGCGCGGGCGTCTGGTAAGCTCCGGCCGCGATGGCTTCCCGCACGGACGAACGCTCGCGAGTTCTCGGAGGACTGCTCAGCATCGGCGCGATCGCCGCGGCTGCGCTGTTCCTGGCCGGCGTGCTGGCGAAGAGCTACTGGGCCCTCGCGATCCCGGTCGCGATCGTGGTCCTGTTCGTGCTCGGACTGGTGAGCTGGATCGGCTGGACGATCGCGACGGTGCAGGTCGAGGCCGAGGGGGAGCGGCTGTCGGCGAGCGGAACCGGCACCGGCGGCGCGGGCGGCCCCACGCGCTCGGGCGCGAACGGGAAAGACGAGAGCTAGAGCCCGCGCATGCGCATCGCCCTGCTCACCTACCGGGGGAACATGTTCTGCGGCGGCCAGGGCGTGTACGCCGCGGCGCTCGCGCGCGGCCTGCACGAGCTCGGCCACGAGGTGCACGTGATCGCGGGCCCGCCCGCGCCCGAGCTCGCGCCCGGCATCCCGCTGCACATCATCCCGAACGAGAACTTCTTCGCGCAGCCGATGGCCGACGCGCTGCCCAAGGACAACCCGTTCCGCGCACTCACGCCCGGCAACCTGTGGGAGCTCGGGATGACACGCTTCGGTGTCTTCCCCGAGATGCAGACGTTCGGCTTCCGGCTGATGCTGCGCTGGCGCGAGCTGCAGCGGAAGCACCGCTTCGACGTCGTGCTCGACAACCAGTCGCTGTCCTGGGGGCTGCTCGCGCTGCAGGCCACGGGCATCCCGGTCGCGGCCATGGTCCACCACCCGCTGCACATCGACCGGATCGCCGACTTCGAGCTCGACCCGCGCTTCCGGCGCAAGTGGAAGCGCACGCTCTACTTCCCGCTGTTCATGCAAGAGTTCGTGGTGCCGCGCCTGGCGCGCATCCTGACCGTGTCGAACGCGTCCGCGGTCGAGATCGAGCGCTACTTCGGCGTGCCCGAGAAGGAGATCTCGGTCGTCTACAACGGCACCGACGCCCAGACCTTCCGCCCGCTCGACCGGCCCAAGCAGACCGACCTGATCTTCATCGGGCGGACCGAGGACCGGAAGAAGGGCGTGCCCTACCTGCTCGACGCGCTGGCGCGCACGCCCGAGCACGTGACGCTCAAGATCGTCGACGGCCGGATCCCCGACGACGGCCTGGTGCCGCGCAAGCTGCGCGAGCTCGGCCTCGAGAAGCGCGTCGTGATCGTGAAGCGCATGCTCACGGTCGAAGAGCTGGTCGAGCAGTACTCGACCGCGCGCATCGCGCTCGTGCCGTCGTTCTTCGAGGGCTTCGGCTTCCCGGCGTCCGAGGCCATGGCCTGCGGGCTGCCGGTGATCGCGACCATCGGCGGCGCGCTGCCCGAGGTGGTCGGGACCAGCGGCGAGGCCGGCCGCGTGGTTCCGTTCCGCGATCCCGAGGCGCTGGCCGACGCGATCAACGAGCTGTGCGCCCTGCCGCACGAGCGCGTGGCCGAGATGGGCCGCGCGGCGCGCCGGCGCGTCGAGCACGTGTTCTCGTGGCGCGAGGCCGCGGCGCGCACGGCCGACGTGCTGGCCGAGGTGGTCCGTGCTCACCGTCGATCTCGATAGGCTCGGCCTGCGCCGCGACGACTGGCTGCTCGACGCCGGCTGCGGCGGCGGCCGGCACTGTTTCGGGGCGCTCGACCGCGGCGTACACTCGATCGGGCTCGACCTCGACCTGCCCTCGCTGCGGATCGCGCGCGCGGGCATCCACGAGCGGCGCGGGCGCGCGCTGGAGAAGCTGCACGGCGGCGTGCTGCGCGGCGACGTGTTCCACCTGCCCTTCCGCGACGGCGCGTTCGACCGCGTGATCTGCTCCGAGGTGATGGAGCACGTGCACGACTACGGGGCGGCGGTGCGCGAGCTGGTGCGCGTGCTCCGGCCCGGCGGCACGATCGGCGTGACCATCCCGACCGCGATCACGGAGTGGTTCTACCTGGCGGCGACGCGGCTCTACTTCGAGAGCCCCGGGGGACACATCCGCGTGTTCCGGCCGCGCGAGCTCGCGCTCGCGCTCGCTCGCGCCGGCGTGCGCGTGGACGGATTGGGCTTCGCGCACGCGCTGCACTCGCCCTACTGGCTGGTGCGCGCCGGGCTCGGGCTCGACGACGAGACGCCGGGCCCGACCCGCGCCCTGCGCGGTTTCCTGATCCGCGCGGCGGTCTCGCGCACCTGGACGCGCGTCGAGCGCGCGCTCGACTGGGTCTGGCCCAAGAGCCTGGTCCTGTACGGCACGCGCGTCGCGACCGGCCGGAGCCGGTGATGCGGCTCGCGTTCCTTTGCTACCGCGGCAACATGAAGAGCGGCGGGCAGGGTGTGTATCTGCACGCCTTGACGCGCGAGCTGGCGGCGCTCGGCTGCGAGATCGACGTGTTCGTCGGCCCGCCCTACCCCGACCCGATGCCGTGGGCGCGCGTCACGCGGCTCCACAACCACATGTTCTGGGGCAAGCGCTTCGAGAAGCGGCGCGGCGCGTTCCTGCCCGAGCCCGATCCGTTCGCGATCCTGCGCCCGCTCGACTTCTTCGAGTTCGCGGTCACGCGCTTCGGCTTCCTGCCCGAGCCGTTCGCGTTCAGCGTGCGCGCGGCGGGCGCGGTGTTGCGGGAGATGCGCGCCGGCCGGCGCTACGACCTGATCCACGACGTGCAGTCGGTGAGCTACGGGCTCCTGTTTCTGCAGGCGCTGCGCGTTCCGGTCGTGACCACGATCCACCACCCGCTCTCGATCGACCTGCGCTCGAGCCTGGCGCGCGACCGCACGTTCAGCGAGCGGAAGGGCTCCCTCACCTTCTACCCGGTGCGCACGCAGGCGCGCACCGCGCGCCGCCTGGCCGCGGTGCTCACCTCGAGCGAGGCCTCGAAGCGCGCGATCGTGCGCGACTTCGGCGTCCCGCCCGAACGCGTGCACGACGTGCGCAACGGCGTGGAGCTGCCCCCGCCGCCGGCGCGGCGCGCGCGGCCCGCGCGGCCGGAGCTCCTGTTCGTGGGCCGCTGCGGCGATCCGAACAAGGGGCTCGAGTTCCTGCTCGAGGCCCTCGCCCTGCTGCCGCTCGACGTCGGCTTGCGCGTGCTCGACTACTTCCCCGCGTACACGTCGCTCGAGAAGACGCTGCGCGCGCGCAACCTGCTCGGCCGCGTGCGCTTCACCGGCAAGGTGTCGAGCGAGGAGCTGCAGGCCGCGTACCGCGACGCGGCCGCCGTGGTGCTGCCGTCGCTGTTCGAGGGCTTCGGCCTGCCCGCGATCGAGGCGCTCGCGTCCGGCACGCCGGTGATCGCCTCGCGCGCCGGCGCGCTGCCCGAGGTGATCGCGGACGCGGGCGCGGGCGTGCTCGTGCCGCCGCGCGATCCCGCGGCGCTCGCCAAGGCGATCGGCGATCTGCTCGAGCGCTGGGACGACGCGCACGCGCAGGCCGTCGCCGCCCGCCCCCGGATCGAGGCGATCTTCGGCTGGCGGCCGACCGCCGAGCGCACGCTCGCACAGTACCGGCGCGTGGTCGCGGAGTGGAGCGGTTGAGTTGAGAAGCGTCGACCTCGACCGCGACATGACGCACGTGATCCCGACCGGGACCACGCGCGACTCGGACTACCTGTTCCGGCGCATGGAGGCGGAGACGCTGGCGGCGACACGCGCGGGTGTCGGCGCGCGCGTGCTCGACTCCGCGGCGGGCCTGGGCCAGGACAGCCGCGCGCTCGCGCGCGGCGGCGTGCGCGCGTTCTGCGCCGAGCCGTCGCGGCGCATGGTCGAGCTGGCGAAGCTGGTGGCCGCGAAGGAGCCGGCGCCCGAGCCCGGAGGCGTGACCTGGGCGCGCGCGTGGTCCGAGGCGCTGCCCTTCCGCACCGGCTCGTTCGACGCCGCGTTCTGCAAGGGCGCGCTCGACCACTTCGACGACCCCGAGGCGTGCATCGCCGAGCTCGCTCGGGTCGTGCGCGCGGACGGACGCGTGGTGCTCGCGGTCGCGAACTTCGAGTCGCTCGGCTGCCGGCTCCAAAGACTGGGCGATCGGCTGCGCCGGCGGCCGGTCGCGCCCGGACGCCGCACCTACCACGTGCCGTCCGATCACTTCACGCGCTACGACCCGCGCGTGCTGCGGGAGCAGATCGGCCGGCACGTCGAGATCGCCGAATTCCGCGGCATCTCGCTGCTCTGGGGCGTGCGGCGCTGGGCGCGCCTGCTCGCGCGCCTGCCGGAGTCGTGGGCGGACGCGCTCCTGCGCGCCGCCGATCGGATCGCCGCGCGCTGGCCTTCGCTCTCCGACGTGATCGTCGTTGCGGGCTCTCCAAAGTCTGACTGACTGCGCTCGGCTTCGCCTCGCTGCGCGCGCCTGCGGCGCTTGCGAGGCTCGCTCGGGGCGGCCCTCGCTCGCCTGTCGTGCTCCGAGCAGCCCGCGGCGGGGTCGTCAGCCGGCCCCCTTCAGCTTGCGGTAGAACGAGCTGCGGCCGATTCCGAGCAGGCCGGCGGCGGCACGAACGTCGCCCTGGCTGCGGCGCAGCGCCTCTTCGAGACAGGCGCGCTCGAACGCTTCGAGCGAGAGGTCGATGCCCTCGGGCGCGGGCGTGCGCGGCGTGGCGAAGTCGCCCATGCGCAGGTCGGCGACCGTCACGCGCTCGCCCTGCGCGAGCGCGACCGCGGCCTCGATCGTGTTCTCGAGCTCGCGCACGTTGCCGTCCCAGCGGTGCGCGATCAGCCGCTCGAGCGCGGCCGGCTCGAGCCCGATCACGCGCGTGCCCGCGGCCGCGCGCTCCAGGAAGTGGCTGGCCAGCACCGCCACGTCCTCCGGGCGATCGCGCAGCGGCGGCAGGTGGATCGCGACCACGCGCAGGCGGTAGAAGAGATCGGAGCGGAAGCGGTTCTCGCGCACCGCGGTCGCCAGGTCGCGGTTGGTCGCGGCGATGATGCGCACGTCGACCGGCTCCGCGCTCGTCGCGCCGAGCGGCCGCACCTCGCGCTCCTGGATCGCGCGCAGGAGCTTCGCCTGCAGAGAGATCGGCAGCTCCCCGATCTCGTCCAGGAACAGCGTGCCGCCGTGCGCGCTGCGGAACAGGCCCGCCGAATCGCGCACCGCGCCGGTGAACGCGCCGCGCACGTAGCCGAACAGCTCGCCCTCGATGATGCCCTCGGGCAGCGCGCCGCAGTCGACCGGCACGAACGCGCCGCCGCCGCGCGGCGAGGTCTCGTGGATCGCGCGCGCGATCAGCTCCTTGCCCGTGCCGCTCTCGGCCTCGATCAGCACGTTCGACTCGTTCTGCGCCAGGTCGCGCACGGTCTGCAGCACGCGCTTCATCGCGGCGGACTGCGCGACCACGCGCTCCAGCGCGGAGCGCCGGCCGAGCTCGCCCTCGAGCTCGCGGTTGCGCACGCGCAGACGGCGGCGCTCGAGCGCGCGCTCGAGCGTCTGCTGCACGCGGCGCGGATCGCTGAACGGCTTCTCGAGATAGTCGAAGGCGCCGGCGCGCATGCACTCGACCGCGGAGTCGATCGAAGCGTAGCCGGTCATCACGATCGTCTCGGTGTCGGGGCAGCGCTCGCGCAGCTCGCCGATCAGCTCGAGGCCCGACGCGTGGCCGAGCCGCAGGTCGAGCAGCACGACCTCGGGCTCGCGCGCGAGCTGCGCGCGCAGTCCCGACACGTCGCCCGCCTCCGCAACCTCGACGCCGTCGCGCTCGAGCTGGCGGCGCAGGACGCGCACGATGGCGGGCTCGTCATCCGCGATCAGCACGCGCGCGCCGGCGCAACGGGGTCGCGTGGCGGACGTGTCGCTCGCGCGCAGGGGGGGCATCGGCGTCGAGATCGGAGTCGCGGCGCGACTGCTTGAGTGACCGGCGACCCTTCCCTACACTGCGACGCTCCGGGGGGAAGTGTGAATCGCAGCTCGGCGTCGGGCGGTTCGGTTCCAGGCGGCTCGGTCCTCGTCGTTGACGACGACGCGCTCTTCCGCGCGGCGCTCGTGCGCTACCTCGAAGGCGAAGGCTTCGCCGTCGTCGCGGAGGGCGAGCCGAACGCGGCGCTCGAGCGGCTCGAGCAGCGGCCGTTCGACCTGGTCGTCACCGACCTGCGCATGCCCGGCATGGACGGCATCGCGTTCGTGCGGCGCGTGCGCGCGCGCGACCCCGAAGCGGTGTGCATCGTGGTCACCGGCTTCGGCAGTCCCGAGCGCTCGATCGAGGCGCTCGACGCGGGCGCGTTCTGGTTCATCGAGAAGAGCTACGAGCGGCTCGGCACGCTCGCGCCGCTGATCGCGAAGGCGCTCGAGTTCCGCCGCCTGCACGGCGCGAACCGCCAGCTGCAGCGCCAGCTCGAGAGCCGCTACGGCTTCGAGAACATCGTCGGCGAGAGTGAGGCGCTGCGCGCCACGCTCGAGATCGTGCGCCGCGTGGCGGACTCCGAGGCGACCGTGCTCGTGCTGGGCGAGAGCGGCTCGGGCAAGGAGCTGGTCGCCCGCGCGCTGCACTACAACAGCCCGCGCGCCGAGCGCCCGTTCGTGGCGGTGAACTGCGGCGCGATCCCCGAGGAGCTGCTCGAGAGCGAGCTGTTCGGCCACGTGCGCGGCGCGTTCACCGGCGCGCTGCGCGACCGCGTCGGCCGCTTCGCCGCCGCCAACGGCGGCACGCTCTTCCTGGACGAGATCGGGGACATGAGCCCGCAGCTCCAGACCAAGCTCCTGCGCGCGCTGCAGGAGCGCGAGTTCGAGCCGGTTGGCTCGTCGCGCACCGAGCGCGTGGACGTGCGCATCGTCGCCGCCACCAACCAGAACCTCCCGGCGCTGATCCGTGAGCGGAAGTTCCGCGAGGACCTGTACTTCCGGCTCGCGGTCGTGCCGATCGAGGTGCCCGCGCTGCGCCACCGCCGCGAGGACGTGCCGCTGCTCGTGCGCCACTTCGTCGAGGTGCAGCGCCGCAGCTATCCCGAGATCCTGGGCGTGACCGACGCCGCGCTGAAGCGCCTGGTCGAGTACGACTGGCCCGGCAACGTGCGCGAGCTGCAGGCGCTGATCGAGCGGCTCACCATCCTGCGCCGCAAGGGCTGGATCGACGAGAGCGAACTGCCCGCGAACGTGGCCGGCCACCGCTCCGAGCGCCCGGCCGTGTCGCTGCCGCCGACCGGGGTCGACTTCGAGGCGCTGGTGTCGTCGTACGAGCAGGAGCTGATCGTGCAGGCGCTCGAGGCCACGCACTGGAACAAGAACCGCGCCTCGCAGCTGCTCGGCCTGAAGCGCACGACCCTGGTCGAGAAGATCCGCGCCAAGGGCATCGCCGCGCCCGAGCCCGAGCCGCCGCCTGCCCGCCCGCGCGGGGCCTGACTCACGCGCGCGCAGAAGCCCGCGCAACTCCTGCGCGATTGGCGACTGTGACGCGCAACGCTAAAGAAGTCCGCCGAGGCTCCGATGCGAGCTGCAGGCACACGCAAAGGAGGCGCCATGGGCAAACGCGACGAACGCAAAGGCCGCGTGCGCGACGACGCTCCGCAGGCCGAGGAGCCCGAGCTCCACGACACCTACTCGGTGGAGTACCTGGCCGAGGTCGCGGGCGGCAGCGCGCGCGAGGAACGCCTGGCGGAGTTGAAGCGGCGCATCGAGCTCGGCGCGTACAAGCCCGCCGCGGATGCGATCGCGCAGGACATGCTGGCGCGCGTGGGCCTCGGGGGCGACGAGGAGTAGCCCCCGCCTAGCCGTCCAGGCGCACCAGGATCACGGTGGCGTTGTCGTCGCCGCCGCGCGCGTTCGCGAGCGCGATCAGCGCCGCGGCCGCGCTCGCCAGGTCCCTTCCCTTCTCGATCGTCTCGCCGAGCTCCGCGTCGCTCATCTGCGACGAGACGCCGTCCGAGCAGAGCACGAACACGTCGCCCGCCTGCACGCGCAGGCTCGACAGGTCGGGCTCGACCCCGTGCACGACGCCGAGCGCGCGCGTGATCACGTGGCGTCCGGGATGGATGCGCGCCTGCTCGATCGTGAGCTCGCCGCGCGCGACACGCTCGCCGACCACCGAGTGGTCGAGCGTGAGCGCGACGAGCCGGCCCGCGCGCAGCAGGTACAGCCGACTGTCGCCGGCGTGGGCGAGCCAGGCCTCCTCGCCGCGCAGCCAGAGCGCCGCGAGCGTCGTGCCCATGCCGCGCAGGCCCGCGTCGATGCGCGCGGCCTCGAAGATCGCCCAGCCGGCGCGCGCGAAGGCGGTGCGCAGCACGCCCGGCGCGTGGCCGTTCGGGTCGCTGCCGACGGTCTCGACGAACGTGCCGACGCCGAGCTCCGACGCGCGCCGCCCGGCGACGTGTCCGCCGAGTCCGTCCGCGACCGCGAACAGCCCGAGCTTCTCACAGAGGGCGTAGGAGTCCTCGTTGGCGGCGCGCTTGCGACCGACGTCGGTACAGGCCGAGACGGAGAATCGCATGCCGGAGAGCTCCCGCCGAGACTGACCTCGAATCGGGAGCCGGGCGTGCGCGCTTGAACGCGGAAGCAATGCGATTTGATAGGATTCGCGCGGGGGGAGCGATCTGGAATTGCGATTCAATCGCTCGCGTGCGCGATCCGATGAGAGCCGGCAAGTCCGGCCGCTTCCAGTGGCAGGCGCATGGAGGTTGGGGGCCGATGCCTAAGACCCTGCTTCTCGCCGATGACAGCGTGACGATCCAGAAGGTCGTCGGCATCACGTTCGCGAACGAGGACGTGGAGCTCGTCACGGTCGACAACGGCGACGACGCGCTGGTGCGCGCGCGCCAGATCAAGCCCGACCTCGTGCTCGCGGACATCGGCATGCCCGGCCTGGACGGCTACGCGCTGTGCGGTGCGATCCGCAAGGATCCGAACATCGCGCACACGCCGGTGCTGCTCCTGACCGGCACCTTCGAGACCTACGACGAGGACAAGGCGCGCGAGGTCGGTGCGAACGGCTACATCAGCAAGCCGTTCGAGGCCCAGGCGCTGGTCGATCGCGTGCAAGCGATGCTGGCGCAGAAGGTCGCGCCGCCGCCGCGTCCCGCCTCGCCCGCGGCCACGCGTCCGCTCGCGGTCTCGGGCCCCGCGACCACCGCGCCGGCCGCACCGCCCGCCGCGGCGCCTGCGCCGCCCCCGGTCGAGCGCCCGAAGCTCGAGCTCCCGCCGCTGCCCGGCGCGAGCGGCGCCTCGACCCGGGCCGCGCGCACGCCCAAGCCGCGCGTCGCATCGCCGTTCGACTTCGACCCGACGCCCGACCCCGCGACCGAGGCGACCCGGCCGACCGCGCCGATCGCGACGAAGCCGGCGCCCGCGGCGGCGAATCCCGCTCCCGCGGCCGCGAAGCCGGCCGCGCCCGCACCGCTCTGGGAGGCGGAGCCCGAGCTCGAGGCCAGCGACGACGCGCCGATCATGCGCTCCGAGTTCGAGGCCATGCACGGCCCCGCGGCCACGCCGGCGGCCACGCCCGCGCCCGATGCCACGCGCCTGTTCGCGCCCGACCTGCTCGGCCGGCCCGGCAAGCTGCCGGCCGAAGCGCCCGCGCCGAAGCCGCCCGCCAAGCCGGCGCGCCCCGACTTCTCGTTCGGGGATCTCGATTTCGAGGAGCCGACCGGATCGCCCGGCACGCAGACGCAGATCTTCGGCGAGAGCTCCGGCTCGCACGGCGCCGCCGACACGGTGCTCGCCGCCGCGCCCGAGGCGCCGGCGAGCTTCGACGAGCGCGAGGAGAACGCCCCGCTCGCCGACCCGCTCTACAGCCGCACGCGCTTCCTCGATCCGCACGCGTCAAGCGCGACGCCGCCCTCCTTCGACACGCCGCTGCCGCCGATGGCGCCGTCGCTGCCCGACCTGCTCGGCGGCGACGAGATCACGGCGCCGAGTCAGTCGCTGTCCGAGATCGAGCTGTCGGAGCCCGCTTCCGAGCCCGAGATCGAGGCCGAGCCGATCGACGACGGCGATCCGTTCGCCGAGCCGTTCTCGCCCGACACCTCGGCCGCGCTCGAGGAGCCGGAGTTCACGCCGGTCGCGCGCGCCAAGAGCTTCACGGCCGAGAGCGCCGCCGCGACGCGGCTCTCGTTCGAGAAGGCCGACTCCGACATCAGCCGCAGCGACCTCCGGCCCATGAGCATGAGCGAGGGCGACGACCTGGTCGACGCCGAGGCGCTGCCCGCGGAGCCGCTCGAGCCGCCGCACGATCTCGACGACTGGGAGAAGACGGCCGAGCCCGAGCCGCTCGAGACGCGTCCGACCGCGCCCCTGCCCGGCCGCGCACTCCCCGCGCTGCCCGCGCGCCCGGCGCCCGCCGCGAACGCGTCGAGCGGGACCGCGATGGTCGACTCCGCGCTGCTCGCGCAGACGCTGGAGAAGGTCGCCTGGGAAGCGTTCGGCTCGCTCTCGGAGCAGGTCGTGAACGAGGTGAAGAAGCGCGTCGAGGCGGTGGTCTGGGAGGTCGTGCCGCAGCTGTGCGAGCGGCTGATCCGCGAGGAAATCGCGCGCCTCAAGGCCGAGCTGCCGGAGTAGCCGCGCGCGGGTATCCTGCCGGCCGTGAACGCTCCCGCGCGCTCGACCTGGCTGTGGCTCGTGGAAGCCGCGCTCGCCGAGGACATCGGTCCGGGCGACGCGACCTCGCTGGCGCTGCTCGAGCCGGACGTGCGCGGGGAGGCGCGGCTCGAGGCGCGGGGCGCGATCGCGGTGGCGGGCCTCGAGGTCGCGGGCGCGGTGTTCGCGCAGCGCGGCGTCGACTTCGAGCCGCTCTGCGACGACGGCGCGCAGGTCTCGGCCGGTGACGTGCTCGCGCGCGTGCGCGGCCCGGCGCTCGGCATCCTCGAAGCGGAACGCACTGCGCTGAACTTCGTGCAGCGCCTGTCGGGCGTGGCCACGCTGACGCGCGCGTTCTGTCAGGCGGTCGCGGGCACGAGCGCGCAGATCGTCGACACGCGCAAGACCACGCCGGGCTGGCGCACGCTCGAGAAGTGGGCGGTGCGCTGCGGCGGCGGACACAACCACCGCATGGCGCTCTACGACGGCATCCTGATCAAGGACAACCACATCGCCGCGGTCGGCAGCGCGGGCGAAGCCGTCGCGCGCGCGCGGGCGCGCGGCTCGCGCCACCTGCGCATCCGCTGCGAGGTCGAGTCGGTCGAGCAGGCCTGCGAAGCGCTCGCGGCCGGCGCGGACTCGCTGCTGGTCGACAACCAGCCGCCCGCTGTGATCGAGAAGATCGTGGGCTTGAGCCGCGGCCGCGCCCGCGTCGAGGCCAGCGGCGGCGTGAACCTCCAGACCGTGGCCGCGATCGCGCGCACCGGCGTGGACGAGATCTCGGTCGGCGCCCTCACCCACTCCGCGCCCGCGGCGGACGTCGCCCTGGAATGGACCGCCCGCTCCGGGAGCTGACCCCGCGCACGCGCTGGCTCGGGCGCGCGCTCGAGATCCACGACGAGGTCGATTCCACCAACCTGCTCGCCGAACGGCGCGGCCTGGCGGGCGCGCCGGACGGCCTGGTCGTGCTCGCCGATCGACAGACCGCGGGCCGCGGCCGGCTCGGCCGGAGCTTCTTCTCGCCCGGCGGCCGCAGCCTCTACTTCTCGGCGCTGTTGCGCGCGGAGCTGCCGCTCGAGCACATGCACCGGCACGTGTTCGCGGCTGCCGTCGCGGTGGCGGAGACGGTGCGCGAGGCGCTGCCACCGCGCGCGCGCGTCGAGGTGAAGTGGCCGAACGACGTCTTGATCGACGGGCGCAAGACCTCGGGCATCAACTGTCCGGTGCAGCTCGAGGGCGCGCGCGTGCGCTTCGGCGTGCTCGGCGTGGGCGTGAACGTGAACCTCGAAGCCGCCGAGCTGCCCGAAGAGCTGCGCGAGATCGCGACCAGCCTGCGCATCGCGGGCGGCAAGCCGCTGGATCGCGTGGCCTTCGCCGAGGCCTTGCTGGCGCGGCTCGAGAGCGAGATCGACGCGGTGCGCAGCGGCGCCTTCGCGGGGGTCTTGGAGCGCTTTCGCAAATCGTTCACAATGGCGGGCAAGGAGGTCCGCGTCGGCGGACCCGGGCTGGCACGCGAGGTGATCGGGACGGTGCACGGCTTGGACGAAGAAGGCGCGTTGCTGGTGGCACCCCGGGTCGGCCCGGTGGAGCGGATCCTCGCCGGCGACGTGACGCTCCTGCGCGGCGGGTGACGGCCTTGCTCCTCTGCATCGACATCGGCAACACGCACGTCGTGCTCGGCATCTTCGAAGGCGAGACGCTCGCGCACCACTGGCGGATCGGCACGCACCGGCAGGACACCTCGGACGAGTGCGCGGCGACGCTGCGCGGGCTGTTCGAGCTGGCCGGCGTGGACCGCGCGCAGGTCTCGGACGCGATCATCTCCTGCGTCGTGCCGCCGCTGCTGCCGATCTTCGAGCGCACCTGCGAGAAGCTCCTGCGCCGCGCGCCGCTGGTGGTCGGCCCGGGCGTGCGCACGGGCATGCCGATCCGCGTCGACAACCCTAGAGAGGTCGGCGCCGACCGGATCGTGAACGCGGTCGCGACGGTGGAGCGGATCGGCGCGCCGGCGATCGCGATCGACTTCGGCACCGCCACCACCTTCGACTGCGTGTCCAGCGCGGGCGAGTTCATCGGCGGCGCGATCTTCCCGGGCGTGTTCGTCTCGCTCGAGGCGCTGGTCAACCGCGCTTCGAAGCTGTCGTCGGTCGAGATCGTGCGGCCGCCGCAGGTGATCGGGCGCAACACCGCCTCCAATCTGCAGTCGGGCATGGTGTACGGCTACGCGGGGATGGTCGACACCATGGTGCGTCGCATGCGCAAGGAACTGGGCGAGGACGCCCGGGTCATTGCCACGGGCGGCCTCGCGGGACTGATCGCGAGCGAGACGGAGACCATCGAACGCGTGGAGCCCTTCCTGACCTTGGAGGGGCTTCGCCTCATCTACGCACTGAATCGCGAGCCCGGCGGTGGGAGTCGCGGTGACTGAGGACCGAAGACACATCGATTGAGGGAGAGGCCATGGGGAGCACCGACACGAGCCGCAGCATCAACTTCGCTCTGATCGGACACGCGGGCGACGGCAAGACGACGCTCGCCGACTCCCTGCTCCTGGCCGCCGGCGTGACCAACCGCCTGGGCCGCGTCGACGACGGCACCTCGTTCATGAACTGGCTGCCCGAGGAGAAGCACCGGCGCGCCAGCATCTCGACCTCGGTCTGCTCGTTCCGCTGGGACGAGGCGGAGTTCACCGTGCTCGACGCGCCGGGCGACGCGAACTTCGCCGGCGAGATGACCGGCGCGATCGCCGCGGCCGACAACGCGGTGCTGGTGCTGAACGCGCAGGACGGCGTGCGGGTCGGCACGGAGCGCGCCTACAACTACGCGCGCGAGCACGGGCTCGGGCTGGCCGCGGTCGCGAACAAGATGGATCTCGAGCGCGCCGACTACGACGCCTGCGCGAAGCAGCTCGAGGAGACGCTGTCGGTGCGCGTGGTGAAGCTCCACCTGCCGATCGGGCGCGGCGAGAGCTTCCGCGGCTTCGTGAACCTGCTGACCGGCAAGGCGCACCACCTGGACGGGAGCGGGAAGCTCGTGATGGACGAGCCGCCTGCGGAGCTCGCGGGCGAGATCGAGGCCGCGCGGCTCGCGATGGTCGAGGCGGTCGCCGAGGCCGACGACGCGCTGCTCGAGAAGTACCTCGAGGAGGGCGCGATCTCCGAGGAGGAGGTGTTCACCACCCTGCGCAAGGGCGTGGCGAACGACTCGCTGCTGCCGCTCCTGTGCGCGGCCAGCGCGCGCAACATCGGCGGCATGGCGCTCTTGATCGCGGCCGACAACGTCTTCCCGACCGCCGCGGAAGCCGCGCCGCGCAAGGGACGGCACGGCGAGCAGGAGGTCGTGCTCGAGGCCAAGGCCGCGGCGCCGGTCGCCGCGCTGGTCTGGAAGTCGGTCGCCGACCGCTACGCCGGCATGCTCTCGATCCTGCGCGTGTACTCCGGCACGCTGCGCAAAGACATGACGCTCTTGAATCCGCGCACCGGCGCGAAGGAGCGCGTGGGCAAGATCCTGCGCCTGCACGGCGAGCAGACCGAGGAGGTGTCCGAGGTCCTGCCGGGCCAGATCGCCGCGATCCCCAAACTCAAGGACACGCACACGGGCGACACGCTGTGCGACGAGCGCCACCCCGTGCGCGTCCACTCCGACCCGCCGCCGCGCGGCATCATCGCGTTCGCGATCGAGGCCGACAACAAGGGCGAGGAGGACAAGGTCTTCGAGGCGCTCCACCGCCTGGTCGAGGAGGACCGGAGCCTGACGCTGAAGCGCGACGAGCGCACCGGCGAGTTCCTGCTCCACGGGCTCGGCCAGCTCCACATCGAGGTGTCGCTCGAGAAGATCGCGCGGCTCTACCAC
>Ga0187893_10008438_pt1 | contig 16236 bp, 8 predicted proteins | sample MA1701074metaG_FD_139574 | JGI IMG/M metagenome (GOLD analysis project Ga0187893, IMG submission 139574) | White microbial mat communities from a basaltic lava cave in the Kipuka Kanohina Cave System on the Island of Hawaii, USA - MA170107-4 metaG ...
GCCTCGCGCCGGAAGCGCTCGACGGCGATCAGGTCACGGCTGAAACTGGCCGGCAGGAACTTGAGCGCCACTTTGCGGCCCAGGCGTGTGTCTTCCGCCACAAACACTTCGCCCATGCCGCCTTCGCCCAGTTTCTCCAGAATGCGGTAGTGCGAAACCGTTTCGCCAATCATGGAAAGCTTGGCCCTGCGCCTGAGATCGCCCTGCGCGCACATTATGACACACACGCGCAGACCGTGACCCCGCTCGCCGATGGGCAGGGCTTCCTTGATTGACGCTTGCTGCGGGCCGTCAGTTGCAGCTATGGCGGCCCAATCTATGTTCATTAGAGTGGCGGACCTGCGGTCGTGCGCATCAACAGCGGTTGGCTGCGTGCGATGGCCACCCCCGCTGGAGGCAAGGTTTTGTGTTGTCACCAGTGCCGGCTGGCGCGAGTGGCGCATCCTCGCGCGGCAGTGGTATCATCCAATTCTGCGCGGTGCGTGTTCAGCTTGTCAGCCAGCACGCACTGATCGTCCGTGGTGAGCGTAGCTCAGCTGGTAGAGCATCGGTCTGTGGCACCGAGGGTCGCGGGTTCAAATCCCGTCGCTCACCCCAAACAACTCCAACAGCCGCATTGGTTTACGTTCCTAGTTCACGCGGGTGTCCTTGTTTTCGTGCCCTAAAGGCACGAGTTGGGGCACGAAATCGCCGAGGACTGCACGCTCAAGTGTCAGTGCAGCGAGACGCTTCTTGTCCTCGTAGCGGTCGCGCCCGTTGTTGTGAATGTAGCCTTCCGTCGTAGCTGCCTTGCTGTGGCGCAGCATTCGTTGCGACGGTTCTGGATCGCCCGTGTTCTTCTCCACGATGGTTGCGCCGGTGTGCCGAAAGGCGTGGAAGCCGCTCTTTCCCTTTGGACGTGGAATGTGCAGCCGGTCGAGCACCGGATACAAAACATCGCGGCGCAACACATCCGGGTTCAGCGGGGACCCGTCGGCCTTGCAGAACACGAAGTCATCTGGACGAGTGTGGTGCGACAACCGCTGGTGCTGCAACAAGACTTGTTTCAGCCCATCGCCGAAGCACACCGTATCCGCGCTGCTTTGCGTCTTGGGTGTGAGCACCTGCTTGTGCCAGAGGCTTTGTTCAATGTGCAGCTTCCCATCTGCCAGCTTCACGTGCTTCCATTGCAGGCCGAGTAGTTCACCAGCCCGAACCGATGTAAGTGCAAGGCAAACGAACAGAGCCTTGTGCTGTTGCGGCATCGCTTCGAGAATGGCTTTCACTTGCTCTGGTGTCCACACCGGCTTCTGGCAACGGATGAACGGACGCTTGTGGATCTTTGGTCGCACGGGCGACCGCTGAATCACGTCGCTATCCAGCGCATGCGCAAACAGAGACTGCAACAGGAAGAACAGATTGCGCGCCGTTTTGAACGACAGCTTTCGCACTTCTGTCACCTGATGCAGAACCTGCGTGATGTGCATCGGCTGAATGTCGGCCATGCGCATCTTCCCCAACGGCGGCAAGACGTGGCGATCTAACGCACACTTGTAGCCGATCAAGGTTGAAGGCTTGGGGTTAGGGTTCTTGGGGTTCAAGCCCTTCAAGAAGGGCCAGTAGTGGTCACGAACGTAGTCTTCCAGTGTCAAATCGGCAAAGCGCAGCTTGGCTTCCGCTACGGACGCAGCCTTCATGCGCTCTTCGAGATAGCCCTGAGCAGCTTTCTTGCCTTCGGCCTCGATGGTCTGCGACCGATGGCGGAGTATTCCCGTGCCGTCAGGTTCCCGCCAGCGAACTTTGTACTTGCGCCTGCCAATTTCAATGATGGAACCACGTGGACGAGTCATCGCGTTTTCCTCTCCTTCCTTTGGCGATGCCCGCCTTTGCCTCTCGTTTCGATGTAGAGCGCGGCTCCTTCCCGGAACAGCTTTGCCAGCGAGACGCCCAGCCGCCGCGCTTCCGCGTGTAGCTGATTGAACTCGCCCGGCGTCAGCAGCAGCGGGAACATCTTGCTCCGCCGAAGGTGCTCCGGTTTTGGGGGCCTGCCCACGAGAGTATTCATATATAGATGTACTCGCTCGGTCAAGCGAATTCGTGCCTTTTCCGTGCCCCACCTGTTTGGGGGCCTGCTGTTTCAACGCCCTAGCCCGGTCGTCGGTTTAGCGACCCGACGCAGGGGAATGGTCATTTCTGGCCTTCAAACTATTCAGGACGACCCGCCAAATGAATCGGCGGTATTTCCCGCAGCGCAAGACCCCCAATTGCTCCGCGTGCCGATAGACCCAAGACGGGGCCACCTGGAGGCGTTCCGCTACCTGGTCTGCGGTCAGCAGCACTTCGTCTGGCGAAGCCGAAAACGCATGAACGTTCTGCATAAGGATCGTTCCCTTGAGGCCTCCGCTGTTCTCTACGGCCAGGTGTGTCCTTGAGCGTTGGACCCAGCCAACGGTCCATCCTTGATTCGTTCCAGCCTCAGAAACAAAACTGCACACCACAGGCGCCTACTTGCGGCGGCGGCCCAAGCGAGGCTCGTGCCCGCATTCGATGCATTTGAATCTGTGTCGGTGCCCGTACTTAAGGCGAGCCTGTTCCCTCTGGAACCCAGCGCGGCAGTCTGCTGAGCAGTATTTTTGCTTCCCTAAAGGCAATTGTTTTGTGCAATGCACGCAGCTCACATCGCCCCGCGCACTCTCTTCGAAATTCAATCCTCCTCCTCTTCCTCAATTGCGGATTGCAGCCAGGAGCGGAGACCCTCATCGTCAATCCCTTTGGGACGTTCACTCCATGCATTCACGACCTTTTCAACAAAGGCATTAGCTTGCCTGGATGAACGTCCGAATGCATCAACGAATTCGCTACCATCTAGACCAGGAACTATGTTTGGGAATTTGAGACCAAGGAAATCGCAGGCTTCTATGAATTCAATGGGCAGGCCAGCGTGAAGGGGGAGGGTCACCCGCCCCGCCCTGTCGTAGATCTTCAGTTCTCCTCGCTCCAATTGTCGTAACCGCTTTAAGAAAACTGAGGGAACCCACGCACCACACTCCCGCGTTTCCCTAAGCAAGTCTCGAAACCAGAGGATGAAATTCCTTTCCCCGCAAAGAATCTCCTCGTAGACCGAACTCCAAGCATCCTCTGCTGCCTGAAGGTACTTTGCCATCTTTTGTTTGGATTCAGAACTTCCGAAGTTGTCCAAGACGAGCGACGGCTCGATGCAGAGAGTCTCCAAGAGGCCAGGCCTCAAGTGGAGCTAACCTCCTGTACAACGGGAAAAAATTCTTGGCTTTCCTTCTGCTAGCATTGACCGTTCCCCCTTTTCCCCCAAACCCCCATATCCCCCTGCCTCACCATCACGCTCAGCCCATCATGCTTCCCCTCTACAGCCTTGCTCTGTTCATGACCTTAGCGGCATGAAAGACATGCCTCGGCACACAGAGCTACGGTGAGTTCGGGATGACTCACCTGTCCGTGTTGCGCTAGGTGGAAGGAGTCCCCCGATAGTTGTCCGAGCCGAGCCGAACTTCCTTTGGGGGACGGGGTCCGTGCGCCCGACACGCATCGGTCCTGTCGCAGGGGTGCTTGCTGATTACCGGGCGCGGAAATCAACTGTGGGGGCGGAATTCGAAAGGCCTTGGCTTGTCCGTTGTGAAGGTAGCCGGGCGCGAGTGGATTTGAACCACCGACCGCCTGGTCCCGAACCAGATTCCACGCCTTGTTGTGGCGCGTTGTCAGGTGTTGTACGGAAGTGTCTGGTGCAGTTTCGTTTGCCTAGTGCTTGTTGTGTTGTATTGTCTTGTGCTGTATCAGGGTGCAGCACGAGCCACAATTTTGCCTGCAGTCTTTGATAGCCCGCCGGAGCTTCCCGGCGTTGATAGAACCACTCGGAGGGTCCTGCGCATCTTTCGATTCCAGGGTAAGGGGATACCTCGTGCTCTGCGCGCGCTAGGGCGTGACGGTGAGCGAGGCGGTGGACGTGTCCACAGGAGTCCCGCTCACCAGGGTTGTGGCCGTGATGGAAAATGTTCCCGTGCAGGCGTTCGCCGGAACGCGGAAAGGAAACGAGACGCTCCGAAACGTGTTCGGCGCCAGCATGAACGGCAGAGTCGTGAACATAATAGTGCTCGATGTCCCGCAGTTGTTCGACCGGAAGGGCCCGGTGAACGTGAATTTGATAGCGACTCGTTGCGGTGTGCTGGCACACGCTCTCACGGTTGTATTGACGGTGATCCGCTCGCCACGACGCGCAATGGATGGGGACGGAACAATGGTGATGTAGTGGCACTCCTCTTCCTCATAGAACAGGGCGAAGGGCGAAAGCGACGTCACGCTGCCGCAGACGATCTGGTTGACTATATCCACGGAAACCGTGACGTCGATCCACGCACCGTTTTCGAAGTGGAACAGGCGCGGGCGTCTGGGGAAAGTAATCCCCGCGTAGTTGATGCACACGGTCACGCTCCCGCTGAACTGCGCCGTGGTGCTCAAGTCGTAATAAACCGCAGGATTGCCAACCGCGAGGCCCGCGGGGGTTGCTGGGCCGCTGCTGCTGGACGTCAGCGTAGTATTACCCGCTTGGATAACGCTGTTGAACGTGAGCGTGGCTGGTGATGTGTTCGTCACCGGGTCGACCGGAGTTACAAAGATATTTGTCCCCTGGGGCGTGTTGAAGTTTGCTGTCACGCCCGGCGCATCAGTCACCACGATGCTCTCTGCGACAGTGATCATCGCCGAGAGCAGCAAGCCCGGCGTGTCACTCACGGTGATGTTCTCGGTGACCCCGATCATTGCGGAGGGCAAGACACCCGGCACATCGCTCACCAAGATGGTTTCAGTCACATTAATCACGACCGGCGCAAGGTTCACGGTGGTCGTCACGGTGATCGAATTGTTGGTTGGGTCGGGGTCCGGCTCATTGGCCACCACATCGAACGTTGCGAAAAGCGTGCCTGCGGTTTGCGGCTTCACCATGATCGAGACGGCCTTGGTGGTGCTGACCGCTATAGTTCCAAAATCGCATGTCACGATGCCGGAGCTGCCGACTGCAGGCACCGTACACCCAACGCCACCGCTGCTGACGCTGTCAAACAGGGCGTCGCTTGGCATCGCATAGGTCATCAACACGCCGGTCGCATCGGCCAGGCCGCTGTTGGTTACGTTGACCACATACTGCAGGATCTCCCCGGTATCAATCGGATCGGGCGAGCCGGAAGCGGAAATATCGAGGTCTGCAACGAAATTATTGCCACTGATGATGGTACCCACGCCTTGCGCGTCGGCGATCGCGGCGTTGCCGGCATTGCTCAAGTTGACGAAGAAAGTCTTGTCGGGCTCGCTCAACATGTTTCCGTTCACCAGCACTGTGATGCTCTTGCTTGTTTCGCCAGGATTGAAGGTCAGTGTGCCGGAGTTGAACTGATAGTCGGCGCTCGGGCCGGACAGGGCCGTGCCGTCCGCAGTCGTGAAGTCTACAGTCACATTCTGGGTGCTGGCGCCGGAAAGGGTCACTGTGAAGATGGCGTCCGTCGTGCCGGAATTGGGCTTGGTGACGCTGACGTCGTCGATGCTGAGCGACTGCTGGGGCACCGTTGATAGAAAGTGGTATGCCGCGATTTGACCGACTAGCGGGCTGCTCTGCCCTCTGATCTGGATGGAGGACGCATCCTGCCCATCGGTCGCAAAGGCATAGAGGATGTGCGTGCCCGGCGAGAGCGCCGGCAGCGTGCCCGTGAAAGTTCCGGGCGCGCCGGTGGGAACCGCGCGAGTCCATTCGCCCTGCTGGGTGTCGAGCTGGAAATAGACGGCATTCACGGCCGGGGTATTCGGTGAAAAAGTGCTGGTGACCGTGAATGTAAACGAAGGCGTTGGGGAGTTGGTCTCGTTGTTGGGCAACGGGCCAATGGCGGTGGTGAGCGGGATGGTTTGCGTTTGCTGCTCCGTGAGGACGGTCACATCATTGCCAACCTCGTTGGCCATGTACACCTTGTTGGTTACCGGATTCACAGCCACGAAGCCGGTTGCCGAGGTTGCTGGGACGATGGCTATGGCGTTGGTAGCGCCATCGATCACCGTTATGTTGCCGTTGAGGCCATCAGTTGCGAAGATCTTGTTGGTCACCGGATTCACGGCCACGTAGCCAGGAAATGGGACCCCTACGATGGGCGTGGTCGCGTTGGTCGCGCCGTCAATCACGGTCACGGTGTTGTTCACCGGATGAGTGATGTAAATCATGTTCGTCAATGGATTCAAATCCAGATAGCCCGGGATCAAGCCGAGGGCGATAGTCGTTGCGGCATTGGTGGCCCCATCGATTACCGTCACGTTGGGGGTGTTAAAGCTGGGGACGTACACCTTATTGGTCACCGAATTCACCGCCACGTAGGCCGGAGTATTGCCGACGGGCACGGTGGTGATCGTGGCGTTGGTGGCCCCGTCAATCACGGTCACGGTGTTGGACACCTGATTGGTCACATAAACCCTGTTGGTGACGGTATTCACGGCCGCGCTCGCCGGTTTGTTGCCAACAGGTATGGTCGTGGTGGCGTTGGTGGCTCCGTCAATCACCGTCACGGTGTTGCTGTTGGAATTCGGCACGTAGACTTTGTTGGTCACGGGATTCACGGCCAACCAACCCGGGTTCGTTCCCACCGCCACGGTGGTGGTCGTATTGGTGGCCCCGTCAATCACAGTGACAGTGGTGGCGAAATGATTGGCCACGTACACCTTGTTGGTCACCGGGTTCACGCCAATGCTCTGCGGTCCAAAGCCCGTGAGCACGGCCCTCGTCGTGTTGGTGGCCCCGTCAATCACGGTCACGGTGAAGCCCGAGGAATTAGACACGTACGTCTTGTTGGTCACCGGGTTTACCGCCACAAAAAATGTGCTCTGGCCATTGGTCACGGTCTGGGTTGAGTAGGTGGCCCCGTCAATCACCGTCACATCGTTGCTGCCCGCATTGGTCACGTAAACCTTGTTGGTCAGAGGGTTCACGCCAACGGCAAATGGACCCGAGCCCGCGGCTAGGGTCGTGGTCGCGTTGGTGGCCCCGTCGATTATGGTGACGTTGTTGATCGACTGATTGGCCACGTACACTTGGTTGGTCGTGGGGTTGACGGCCACGCTGCGGGGCCCCGTGCCCGCCGTGACGACTGCGGCGACCGCGTCGGTGGCGCCGTCCATCACCGCCACGGTGTTAGACAACTGATTGGCCACGTAAATCTTGTTAGTCACCGGATTCACAGCCAGCGAAAGCGGCAACGTGCCGACTGTCAAGGTTGTTATGGCAGTGTCAGTGGCTCCGTCAATCACCGTCAGTTCGCCGAAGCCCGTGCTGGTGACGTACACCTTGTTGGTCACCGGGTTTACGGCCACGGCTTGCGGGGACGAAAAGCAGCACAAGGTCTTGAGCACCGCGTTGTTGGTTCCGTCGAACACTCTCACGGCGCCGGGGCTGACGCCAAAGGTCACGTAAATCTTGTTGGTTACGGGGTTCACGGCCACGCCAGACGCGGTGTCGCCAAGACTCACGTTGGTGGCCGTGTTGGTGGCCCCGTCAATCACCGTCATATTGGCGAAGCCTAGAACGGCATAGATTTTGTTGGTCACCGGGTTCACGGCCACGGGCCCGTTCGCGAGCACGCTCCCCGGGCTGATGCCTGGGGTTACGGTGGTGATGACTGCGTCGGCGGCGCCATCGATGATTGTGACGCTGCCGCCGCCACTACTAGTGGTCACGTACACCTTGTTGGTGACCGTGTTGACGGCGATGGAGCCCGGGCTCGCACCCAAGGGCACAGTGGTGGTCGTGTTCGTGGCCCCGTCGATAATCGTGACGTTGTTGCTGTTGCGATTGGCGACGTACATCTTGTTGGTGACTGGGTTTACCGCCACGGACAGCGGGGCCGCGCCTGTAGGCAGAGTAGCCGTCACGGTTTGCGCCTGCGCCGAACCCGCTAGCAGAAAGAGCGCCGCCGCGCCGGTGGCGAAGACGGCCAGCAGCGGCCCCAAGCGTAGAGGAATGCCCAGTAGTTTCCCACGGCGCTGATCTTCACGATTCTTGGCCATGGTTTTCCTCCTTGCCGACAGCACTCCAAACTACTCCGAGCTTCAGACTCAATCTCTCCGTTCAAGATTCAGGAGGAGAACCGAATGGTCACGGTGACTTGGACGATCTGGTTGGCGACCACGTTGATCGGCGTGGCCAAAGTCGTTCCCGTGAAGGACTGGATTCCGTCAGTCGTTCTTACTTGCGTCTCGACGACGTTGATACCTGAAGTCTGAGCGACTGTGGCATTGCCAGCCAACGTCAGTGCCCCGGCGCCAAAAGTACCTCCTCCAGGGTCCGGGACGAAATTCACGTTGAGGGTCTTGAACGTAAGCACGAACCCGCTGTTCGGTTCCGCAATCGTGCAAGCAAGTGGCTGTTGCACTGGGTTAAGGCATGGACTCGGACTGCCATCGAGGCGGACAAACCATTCTTGAATGGTCGCTTGCTTCGCCAGCACTCGTACAAGGGCGTGCTGACCCTGATTGTTCAGCGCGTTATTGAATTCATGCCGCTTGACCAGCGAGCCGTCGGGGTTTCGCACCTCGATCACCCAGTGGCCGTGCACCTTGATGCCTTCCTGCGGCCCGCGCGAGGGCTTCGCAGGTCGAGCTTTCAGGAGGGCTGGTGCTCCGCCGCCGCTCTTTGCTTTGGCCGATTGGGCGGCCACCCCCGACGGCGCAATTTCCACAATCAACGCGAGTGTCAAGATCGTCCGTACCACGTTTCCAACGAATCGCCTTGTAGCTTTCATGCTATGCCTCCTTCGAGGAATCGGAATCCGAGACCAGCCCTTTTCAACTGAAGCTGAACGTCACAGTCACATCGATGGTCTGCCCTTGCTGGACGGTGACAGGAGTATTCAGCCCGGTGACCGAAAAGAAGCCTGGGCTGCTCGCAGTGGTACAGTTTTGAGGGGTAACATTCGCCGGACACACACCTTGTTGTGTAGCCACAAAATCAATTCTGCCTGCGCCGAGTGCCTTCGCGCTGCCATTCAAGACCACTTGGTTTTGGGCTACGCCTGCCAAACTTACCGCGAGGTTGGTGGAAACTCCCGCTCCGAGGGGGAAGGCCGATGCGCCGCTCTCCTGGATTGCGCACGATGTAATTGTGGGCGATCCAAGAAAACCTGGGCAGGGTCCGCCCACGCCGGCAGCAGGGGACAAGCTGATCAACCACCGCCCGCCCGATGCATTACGCGCAAGTAGTGCCGCCAGGTTCTCCCCGCCTACGCCAGCGAGGTGGTTATTGAATTCGCGGCGGGTCGCCAGCGTACCGTCGGGGTTGCGTATTTCGATCACCCATCGGCCGTGGACCTTGATGCCTTCGTGCGGCCCGCTCTGAGGTTTTGCAGCTGCACGCGGCGCCTTCTCGGGCGTTGGGGTTAATGCGGAGACCTTTTTCGCGGCCGGTGCGGCCGCGGATTCTGCGGCAGGCCCTTGCGCCCATCCAGCGCATGTTCCGCCCAGCATGAGCGTGACAACCAATCCGAAAGCGCGCTTTGCACGGTGCTTCATGTTCGATGCCTCCTCGTCGAGCGCAGGCTAGGGCAGTAACTTCTGCGCTTGCAACAGGCAACAGCGGGATGAGCGCTAATGAGCGCTTCTGGGCTGGACCGGTAAGCCCCAGATAAGGCCCGCCGCATTGGACAAGGCGCTCTTGCGCCCGAAAAGCTGCTATGCTTGGGCATCCTCGGAAGGCCGTCACTATGAGCCGGAGCAACTCATCGCCCGGTCCGGACTCCCAGCCCCTCCGGCCCCAGGACGACCGCCTCGATTCCTGGAAGGAAATCGCCGCGTATTTGCGCCGCGACGAGAGCACCGTGCGCCGCTGGGAGAAGGAGGGCCTGCCGGTTCACCGCCACCGTCACAAGTTTCGCGCCGCAGTGTTTGCCTACAAATCAGAACTTGATGTTTGGTGGAATAACAGCCGCGAAGAACTGCGCGCCGCCGAAGGAACTCCGGAAGCCGACGCAACTTCCAAGCAACGCCAGTCAGTACCGCCGCATGCCGCGACAGGTTCGCCACGTCGCTCCTACTCTCTCGCGGCCATCGCTTTACTGGTGGTCGCAGTGCTGGCCGGCGGCTACTGGATTTGGCTTACTCGATTCAGCCAGGCGAGTCCCGCGAAGCCGGTGATGTTGGCCGTGCTGCCGCTGCAAAATCTGAGTGGCGATCCGGAACAGGAATACTTCAGCGATGGCCTTACCGAAGAAATGATCACTCAATTGAGCCGTATGCAGCCCGACCGGCTGGCCGTGATTGCACGCACGTCTACCATGCGATACAAGACCGCGCCGAAACCAGCGGACGAAATCGGCCGCGAGTTAGGCGTGGATTACATCCTGGAGGGCAGTGTCCGTCAGGCCGGAGGCCAAGTCCGCATCACGGTGCAGTTGATCCGTACCGGCGACCAGACCCATGTGTGGGCTGACAACTATCAGCGCGACGTCCGCGATGTGTTGACGCTGCAAAGCCAGGTGGCTGCGGCGGTGGCCCGCGAAATCAGCCTGACGCTCAGCGCGGAGGAGCGGGCGGAGTTGGATAACGTCGGCCCGGTGAATCCGGAAGCTCACCAGTTGTACCTGCGCGGGCGCTACTTGTGGAACCAGCGCACCGAAGAGGCGTTGCAAAAGAGCATCGCGTATTTCCAGCAGGCCATCGCAATCGATCCCGGCTACGCTCCAAGCCACGCCGCGCTTGCCGATGCCTACAACGTTTCGGGCAACTGGGGAATGGTGCCGCCGAAGCAAGCCTATCCGCAGGCCAAGGCCGCAGCCAGCAAAGCGCTGGAAATCAATCCGCGGCTGGCTGAAGCGCACATCGCGCTGGCCTACGCCATCCACCTGCACGACTGGAGTCCAATGGCGGCAGAAGCGGAGTTCCAACGCGGGTTGCAACTGAATCCAAATTACGCGCCCGGCCGCCAATGGTACGCGGTGTTCCTGGCATCCGAGGGCCGCTTCGATGAAGCGATCACACAGATCACGCGGGCGCGGGAGTTGGATCCACTCTCGCTGATCATCGGCGACGTGGTGGGCTGGATTTACTCATTGGCCTGCCAGAATGATCGCGCCGTTGCAGAATTCAAGAAGGCGCTTGAACTAGACCCCAAATTCTATCCGACCCACTACGACTTGGGAATCGCCCTCGCCGAGAGTGGAATGTTCCAGGAAGCTATCGCGGAACTGGAGCAGGCCCGCGCGCTGGCCGGCGACACCTCGCGCACACTCTCCGGCCTTGCCTACGGATATGCGCTGGCCGGGCAAGACGCCCGGGCCCGGGAACTCCTTGCCGATTTGCACAAGCTGGCGAAGCGCCGATATGTTCCGCCCTTTGACATCGCGGTGGTCTACAGCGCGCTTGGCGACAAAGACTTGGCATTCGCATGGCTAGAAAGGGCATACCAAGACCGGCACCCCTGGCTGGTGATGCTGAAGGTGACGCCCAAGGTTGACAAGCTGCGGTCCGACCCCCGATTCGCCGTGTTGTCGCAGCGCATCTCCTCTTCGGCCGCTCCGCTGCCGGCCGTGGCCGCACAGCATGATCCGCCTCAGGCGTCATCGTGGTTTTCTTTCTTGAACCCGTTGCGCTGGTTTTCCGCAAGTCCCAAAGCCTCCGCAGCGGAATTGAAGTTTGTGCCGTTCATGACCCCGTCTGGACTGGTCAGTTATCCCGCGTTTTCTCCCGACGGCCAAGTGTTGGCGTTCACTTGGGAGCATAGATCCCTGGGGAGTCGTGAGATTTTCGTGAAAGCGATCGGCAGCGACGAGCCGCTGCGCTTGACCAGCAACACGGTGGACGATTTTTCTCCCGCCTGGTCACCCGACGGGACCCAGATCGCGTTCTTGCGGTCAGCCGCCGGAAGCAGCGGGATTTTTGTCGTTTCCGCGCGAGGCGGTGCAGAAACGAAGCTGTTGGAACTGAGACCGGACCGTTATTACGGATTGGATTGGTCACCCGACGGCAATTCCATCGCCTACTCTGCTCGTGGCGTCTGGAGTGAGCCGTATTCGGTTCACGTCCTCGATGTTCGAGATCGCAAGACCCGCCAGATCACTACGGCCACGAAGGGCACTCCCGGGGATTGGCGATTCGCCTTTTCGCCGGACGGGAATCAACTGGCCGTGGTCCGGCACGAAGCGTCTGGGCCGTCCGTACTCGTAATGCCCAGCGCCGGCGGAGCGAGCCGCGTTGTGTATTCTCAGGGCGAATGGATCGGCAGCGTGACGTGGAGCGCCGATGGAGGGGCGCTGGTGCTGACGGGTGTTCGCCAGGGAGGGCGGCACCTTTGGAAGGTGCGGATCGAAGACGGCAAGCAGGAGATGCTGACGACTCTTGGGGGAAATGCTTTCTATCCCGTTGTCGCTCGGCGCGGGAACCGCATGGCATTCGTGCGCGATGTTACGGATTCCAATCTTTGGCGCATCGATCTGAAAGCGGCGCGCGGCTCGGCAGCCAGGCCGGTGCCAATCCTGAACTCCACGCGCACCGAAGCCGCCCCGAGCTTTTCGCCCGATGGAACAAGAATCGCGTTTCAATCCGACCGCAGCGGCTCGCCGGAAATCTGGATCAGTGATGCGGATGGATCCAACGCCCGGCAAATGACATTTTTCCGCCAAAAGAAACCCGAACACCCGGAGTGGTCGCCGGATGGCCGAAGCCTTGTCATTGGTGAGGCTGGCGACCAGCAGTTAATCGAGGTGGCCACTGGCCAGATACGCGCAGTCGGTTCTCAGGTGAAGGGCATCGGCAGTGCCGTGTGGTCGCGGGACGGCCAGTGGCTTTACTACTGGTGGGGCGATTTGTCGCGGCGTGCCGAAATCTGGAAGGTGCCAGCGACCGGTGGGGAGCCGGTTCAACTTACAAAATCCGGCGGACTGGTCATGATGGAATCTCCAGATGGCCGGCACCTTTTTTTTACAAAGTGGGATAAGCGTGGCATCTGGAGGATGGGAATCCATGGCGGGAATGAAAGTCTAATCGTGCCTGATTTGGAGACTGCTTCCTGGCACTACTGGCAGGTCTTTAATGACGGGATCTACTACCTGAATGAGTCCGGAGATCTTCCCACGATTTCATTTTTTGACTTTGCCACGCGCCGGAGCACACCGATTGCCTCCCTCACCGGAAGGCCCGGCCCATGGTATGGCGGCCTTACAGTTTCGCCTGACCGCCGCTGGCTGATCTTCTCCCAAAACGACTACTCGAGCTCCGAAATCGTTCTCGTTGAGAACTACCGGTAAGCCTCTCGTCCGCGCCATTACCCGACGGTGACATCATCGCCGCCGCGGGCGTGAAGGACGAAGTCAATCGGCGGGTGCCGCACTCATCGGTGGATTTGTTCGCCCGTTGCATTCGCCGCTTTGTGGAAATTGAAGTGAAAATTAAAGGACCCCTCAACGCCCGCGAATCCCTCATTCTTTGGCCCCGAATCCTTAGTTCTGTACTCGCCCTCATGACAAACAAGGCTCATCACCGCAGGCCCCGCAGGGCGATCACGCGGCGCTCGTTCAGAAAAACGGAAAATACAGATGCGTCGCGAGGCACCTGTAGATCCTCCGCCTAGAGCCTCTGGCTTTTCGTCTACACCGCTGTAGACAATTTTGTAGGCGTTCCGGCTTCGTGGGCGCTATGACCGGTGCACACCCTTGGCCTTTAAGTGCTTAAGCATACGGAGTCTGCGAATCTTGAGTGCGCTTCCGCAAAACAGAGCACCTGGACACAATTCAGGCGGTCGGGTGTTTCGATGTTCCGACGGGCGGATCTTGTTGAAAACAAATGGTCGGGGCGAGTGGATTTGAACCACCGACCTCCTGGTCCCGAACCAGATTCCGCTATGTGTTGTGGAGCGTTGTCAGGTGCTGTGTAGAAGTGTTTGGTGTGGTTGCAGTTGCCTAGTACCTGTTGTCTTGTGTTGTCTTATGCTGGATCGGGATGCAGCGACAGCTACAATATTGCCTACAGTCCTTCGGCGCTAGCCGAAACTAGCTCCGTTCCTTAGTTCTAGTCCTCGATTGGCATACCGCTGCCTTCGCAACTGCACCTCGTCTCTTTGCCACAGGCGTCGCTCAGAACCCTGCTGTTCCCGTTGCGATCAGGGCTGGCCGCCGCCGGGGAAGGGGCGCGGGTACGTTTGCTCGAAAGGGCCGCGCAATCGGCTCCCGGGATACATGCCGGAGCGAGTTTCTTGCGGAATCGGGCTGGTGGCGCGCGGCTGCCAATAGCGCTCGCGTTCGTTGGGAAAACTCAGGGCGGCGTCATGCTCCGCGGGGGGGATGGACAGCGAACGCGGCTCCTGTTTGACCTCCTCGATCTGGTGAAACTCCGGCGAGGCAGAGCGCGAAGCATAGCCTGAGTGCATGGGCATGCGCACAATTACCTGACGGCCAGTCGGCCCGGCAGCGGTTCGCGTGTCAGCGCCGCTCGAGAACGGCTCCGACCCGAACAGCGTAGCGATCCCACTGCTCACCTGTGCCGCCCGCCGCGAAGGACGTGCTGCCTTTCCGTGGCCAAGCTCCTGCGCCCCGACCGCGGAGTTGCCCGCGAGCAGTGCCAAGGCCGCAAAGGCCAACCATTTCTTTGACTTGGGTCCCCGACGACTCTTCATTTTCTTTTTCCTCTCTATTCTTCAGATGATTCTCGTGACCGCTATGATTCACGAATGATGCGCCGAAGGCGCTTCCCATTTCACAAGCTTCAGATCGCGCACGAAGATTGAATAGATCACGGGCACGAGCAGCAGCGTGATAAACGTAGCCGCGGTCAACCCGCCGATTTGCGTGTAGCACATCTGCTCCCACAGCGGGCCGCCGTGCGATGCCAGTGGGAACAGAGCGATCACCGTGGCGCCCACCGTAATCAGCACCGGCCGCAGGCGCATGATGCCCGCGTCGAGCAGCGCTTGATCCAGCGGCTCGCCCTCTTCGCGCTTCTCTTCGATGAAATCAAAGAGCACGATGATGTGGCTCACGATCACGCCCACCAGGCTGGCGATGCCAAGGAAGGCCATGAATCCGAATGGAGCATCCATCACCCACAGCCCGGCCAGCGCGCCGACCACACCATACGGAATCGCGGCGAACACGATGAACGGCTTGATGGCGTGTTTGAACTGGAACACCAGCGCGAGAAAAATCAGCGTGACGGAAATCGCCAGCACGATGGCCAGGTCCACGAAGCCGCTGTTCTGTTCCTCTTCCTCGCCACCGATTTCCATGCGATAGCCCGGAGGCAGCGTCCGCGAGAAACCCGTGAGCTTGGCGCGGACTTCGTTCATCACCTCGGAGGCCAGATACCCCTCTTCCGGGAATGCGGATACCGTAACAGTGCGAAACTGGTTGCGCCGTTGGATTTTTTCGGTGCGGGCCCGCAGCTCAAGCGTGGAAATCGCGCGCAGCGGGACCTTCTGGTCGCCTTGCGACGAGAACACATACAAGTTGCGCACGTCGGCAAGCTGCGCGCGTTCCTCCATTCTCAGGCGCGCCACCACGGGAATGGTCTTGTTGCCTTCGCGCAACGTGGTCACCGGATAGCCGTTGATGCCGGTGGCGGATGCTGCGGCCACATCCAGATTGGTGATGCCGGAAAGGTTGGCGCGGTCCGCGTCGGTTTCCACGCGCATCCCGAGAGTTTGCTCGCCCCAGTCGTCGCGGACACGCGCAGAAAGCGGTGTGCTGCGCAGGATAGACTTCGCTTCGGCCGCCAGAGTGCGCAGCGTGTCCGCGTCTTCTCCGGAGATGCGCAATGAAACGGGGATGCCCACCGGCTTGCCGGTTTCCAGTTGTCGCACATCAACCCGCGCGCCGGGCACGGCAGCCGACAGAGCGCGCTGCATAGGACCTATCAGGTGCGCGGTATCGTGCTTGTCGTGCACCTGGATGACAATCTGCGCGTAGTTCAGTTGTTGCAGCTCCGGTACCACCGAGGACCAGAATCGTGGGCCCCCGCCGCCCACGAACGTGGTGAGCGAAACGAGCGTTGGCTTCGGTTTGCCGTCTTCGCTGGCATGCTCCTCCGCGAACTTCTTCATCACACCGCGGATGGCTGCCTCCGCTTGCATTGCGGCTTGGGCGGTTGAGGCGAGCGGCGCGTCTTCCGGCAGCCACACGTCCACATAGGAAAGGTAGGAGAGGTCCTTCGGGAAAAACTGCGTCTTCAGTTGCCTGCCGATGACGCCGCCCAGTAGCAGCACGGCGAACGAGCCGATCA
>Ga0187893_10008439_pt1 | contig 16236 bp, 13 predicted proteins | sample MA1701074metaG_FD_139574 | JGI IMG/M metagenome (GOLD analysis project Ga0187893, IMG submission 139574) | White microbial mat communities from a basaltic lava cave in the Kipuka Kanohina Cave System on the Island of Hawaii, USA - MA170107-4 metaG ...
GTACCGGCTGCAAAACAGCGAAGCGGTCGCCGCGATTTGCGATGCCGCGGTCGTGGACACGCTCGCCGCCTTGCGCGGCAGTTGTCCGCAGTTGAAGCATCTGATCGCGGTCGGTGCGCGCGATGCGGCCGTCGCGCAAGGCGTGCTCGAATGGAGCACTTTGCTCGGGCGCGCAGCGAGTCGCTTCACATCAGTGCTGACGCTCGCGACCGACGCCGCGCTGCTGATCTACACCAGTGGAACCACCGGTCCGCCGAAAGGAGCGCTGATGCCGCACTCCGCGCTGATCGGCAATCTGCCGGGCTTCGTCGCGTCACAGGACTGGTTTCCCCAGCCCGGCGATGTGTTCTGGTCCCCGGCGGACTGGGCATGGACCGGCGGGCTGATGGACGCGCTGCTGCCGACGCTGTACTTCGGTTTTCCGATCGTCGGCTACCAGGGTCGCTTCTCGCCTGAGACCGCGTTGCGGCTGATGGAGCGTTACGGCGTGACCAATGGGTTCCTGTTTCCCACCGCACTGAAGATGATGATGCGTTCGGAGGCCTGGCGCGACGTGCGCGGCAAGCTGAAGCTGCGCTCGATCATGAGCGCGGGCGAATCGGTCGGCACCGCGGTGTTCGATTGGTCACGCGAGCGGCTGGGCGTCACCATCAACGAGATGTTCGGACAGACCGAGATGAACTACATCGTCGGCAATTCGCAGCGACGCTGGCCGGCGCGGCCGGGCGCGATGGGACGGCCGTATCCGGGCCACCGGGTCGAGCTGATCGATGATTCAGGTCAACCGGTCGCATCCGGGGTGGTGGGCGAGGTCGCGATTCATCGCCGCGATATCAACGCGCATCCCGACCCGGTCTTCTTCATCGAATACTTTCGCAACGCCGAAGCAACGCGTAAGAAGTTCACGGGCGCACCGGACGATTCGTGGTGCCGCACGGATGATCTGGCGTCTTGCGATGACGCCGGCTACTTCTGGTACCAGGGGCGGGCCGACGACATGTTCAAGGCGGCCGGCTATCGCATTGGCCCGAGCGAAATCGAAAACTGCCTGCTCAAACATCCGGCGGTCGTCAACGCGGCCGTCGTGCCGAAACCGGACACCGAACGCGGGAACCTGATCAAGGCCTTCGTTGTACTGGCCACCGGATACTCCGCCGATGCGCAGCTCGTCGAAACGCTGCAGCAGCACGTGCGGGGAAAGCTCGCTCCTTACGAGTACCCGAAGGAGATCGAGTTCATCGGAGAACTGCCGATGACAACCACCGGCAAAGTGCAGCGGCGGGTGTTACGCGAGCTCGAAGCGAGTCGGGTGAAAGGGAATTGACGCCGCGATCAGGCGGCAGCACGAACGGCGCTGCGCTCGATCGTTGGCTTATACGTCGCCTGCTTGATCGCCGCGGCCAGCAATGACTCCCAGCGCTCGGGCGGCGAATCGAAAAGTGCAGTGACACTGCTCGCCGGAAAGGCCCGCAAACGCCCGCGGCCCTTGAGATTCTCAAGTTCACGCCAGCCATGCGCGACCAGCCAGCGCCAAAGATCGTTGCTCATGCCAGCCTGGACCGACATGCGCAGATCGGCGCAAACGATCGTTGCGCCGATATGAGGTTTGTAGTTGTAACGCCGCAGTTCCTGGCCTTTGCGCCGCGCGAGCAACTGCGCCATGGGCGCTGAAAAAAACTCTGTCCAGCTCATTGAATCTCCATCCGACGTACACGAACTCTATCGGTCCGCGCGCGGGGAATTCATCCCGCAATGGGGCGTCGCGCGTGCGTGTCAATCGGATGGACTAGCCGGGCGCGCAGTTCTTAGAGCGCCTGGTCGGTTCAAAACACTCAGTTAGGTGGAGTGGTCGGGAGGTCGAGATCGCCGCGCGGAGCCGTTGACGGCGCGACCGCCTCTGCAACGGCCTGGGCGAGAATCTCCGCCCGATCATCGGGAACGCAGTCGATCAGCTTCGTCACCCACTCGCGCGGTACGTCGCAATACTTGCGCCGGTCGGGTTTGAAATTCACCTCGCGCCAGCCCTGTGATTGCAACCAGTTCCACAGCGCATTGGACATGCCTGCCTGGACCTTCATGCGCACATCGCCGTACGCAATACGCGCTCCGATGCCGGGTCGCGAGCCCCGACGCGGCTGCGTCCGGTCCCGCCGAACGTTGAACCACGTCCGCATCTGATCCCTGAGCACGCCGAAGAGACTCGGCATCGGTTCCCCTCCTGGTGGGACATGATGCCGACCGCCCTGTTTAGGGGGCATCCCACTTTGGCGTTAAAGGGAAGCTCTGAAAAACTACTGCGCGGCCCGATCTTTGCGCCTGCGCTGCTCGCTGTAGTACTTGTACCGGTCCGCTGCTCGGCGCAACCTCGGGCCGCTCGCTACGTTTTTCAAAGCTTCCTTAAAGGGAATGAAGCGCGTCGAGCTCGATTGGGGTGAACCCGGCCGCACGCCGTGCTTCGAGGTTAAACGGACCGCGCAAACGTGGCGCATTGAACTCGCGCATCAGCGGTTCGAACGCGCGCACTGGATCGATGCCGCGTTGTTCGCATACGTAGCGGTACCAGAAATTGCCGGCGGCCACGTGGCCGATCTCATCGCGCAATATGCGATCGATCAGCGCCGCCGATTGCGCGTCGCCGACGGCAGCGAACTTGACGCGTACCAGCGGCGAGGCATCGAGACCGCGCGCCTCGAGCGTACGTGGAACGAGCGCGAGCCGTGCCAGTACGTCCAGACGCGTCTTGTGCGCCATTTCCCACAGGCCGTCGTGCGCGGGAAAGTCACCGTAGACGTAATCCAGCGTTTGCAGCCGCTCGCACAACAGCGCAAAGTGCCCCGCTTCCTCGGCGGCAACGCGGGTCCAGTCAAGATAAAACGCAATCGGCATCGCGGGAAAGCGCCAGACCGCATCCAGCGCCAGATTGATCGCGTTGAATTCGATATGCGCCAGCGCGTGCAGCAGCGCTCCGCGCCCTTGGCGCGTACCGACGCCGCGCGCCGTCACACGGCCCGGCGGCACGAGTTGAGGACGCGCGGGACGTCCCGGCAATTCGGGCGGTTCGGCCAGCGCGGCATCGGGGGCGACAGGTAAGTCGGCTTCAGCCATCCGCGCAACCGCATCGAGCTTGGCTCGCGGATCGCGCAACACCAGCGCGGTCAGCGCCGCGCGTCGAAGCGAAGTTGATATTTCATCCACGATCAGGCTGCCACGGCGGGTAGCTCGTCCATCCCTAGAACCTATCTCAGAATCCGCGCTGACCGCGGCGGGGTCGCATCGATATCGGCTTGCAGCGCTGCCTTCGCATCGCGCGCGACAACCCCGCCCATGCCCCGCTCGATGAGGTCGCGGGCGCGCTGCTTCTCGGCGCCGATCGTGTCCGGCTTCAAACTCTGAGTATCGTATACGGAATGCTGCATATGTTGGAACCATGACTTCACCTGCGCCGATTCGCGTTCTTCTCGCCAAGGTCGGACTCGATGGACACGATCGCGGGGTCAAGGTGGTGGCGCGCACGCTGCGCGACGCAGGCATGGACGTGATCTATTCCGGCCTGCACCGCACGCCCGAAGAAGTGGTGACCACCGCGGTTCAGGAGGATGTCGACGTTCTCGGTGTCAGCCTGCTCTCGGGTGTCCAGCTGACGATTTTTCCGAAGATCTTCAAGCTGCTGGCCGAACGCGACAGCGGCGACATCATCGTCGTGGCGGGCGGCGTAATGCCCGATGAAGACGTGGTCGCACTGAGGAACATGGGCGTGCGTGAAGTGCTGCTGCAGGACACGCCGCCGCAAGTGATCGTCGACACCCTGCGCCGGCTGGTTGCCGCGCGCGGGCCGCGCTAGTCGCGATTCTGTGACCCGGCTGCGATGGAAGACTGGTCCTTCCCCACCCGCTACGACGAAACCTGGTTTCCCCCGTCCGACAGCCGCTACTGGTTCGGGCGCCGCGAGACCATGCCGCCGGGCGAACGCGAGCACGCGATTCTGGAAAGGCTGCAACTCGTCTGTCGCTACGCCTACGAGCATTCGCACTTTTATCGTTGCAAATGGGACGAGGCGGGCTTTCACCCGAGCCGGCTGAAATCGCTGCAAGACTTCGAAGAAAAAATCCCCGTCGTCACGAAGAAGGACCTGCGCGCGTCGCAGTCCGCGTTGCCTCCGTTCGGCGAATATCTTTGCGTGCCGGAAAGCGAAATCTTTCACGTTCACGGCACGAGCGGCACCACCGGCCGGCCAACCGCATTTGCGATCGGACGGGGCGACTGGCGCGCGATCGCCAACGCGCATGCACGCGTGATGTGGGCCATGGGCATGCGGCCCCGCGACATGATCTGCATCGCCGCGATCTTCAGTCTTTACCTTGGCAGTTGGGGCGCGCTGGCGGGCGCCGAGCGCCTCGGCGCCAAGGCGTTCCCTTTCGGCGCCGGCGCCGCCGGCATGAGCGCGCGTTGCGCGCACTGGCTGCAAGTGATGAAACCGCAGGGCTTCTATGGCACGCCGAGCTACGCGCTGCATCTGGCCGATGTCGCGCGCGACGAAGGCTTGAATCCGCGCGACTTCGGGTTGAAGTACCTGTTCTTCTCCGGCGAGCCCGGCGCGTCCGTGCCCGGTGTGCGCGACCGCATCGAAGAAGTTTACGGCGGCCGCGTATTCGACTGCGGTTCGATGGCGGAGATGACGCCGTTCATGAACGTGGCGGGAACGGCGCAAAGCGACGGCATGCTGTGCTGGCAGGACATCGTCTACACGGAGGTATGCGACCCGCTGACGATGCGCAGAGTGCCGTTTGGCGCACGAGGAACGCCCGTGTACACGCATCTTGAACGTACGTCGCAACCGATGATCCGCCTGTTGTCCGGCGACCTGACGCTGTGGACCGACGAGCCCGCGCCGTGCGGCCGCACCTATCCGCGGTTGCCGCAGGGAGTGTTCGGCCGTATCGACGACATGTTCACGATCCGCGGCGAGAACATCTATCCCAGCGAAATCGAAGCGGCCCTAACAGCGCTGCCCCACTACGGCGGCGAGCACCGCATCGTGATCACTCGCGAAACCGCGATGGACGAACTGCTGTTGCGCGTCGAGCCGAATACGGATATCCACAGCGCGGGCGCGGAACCTATCGAAGCGTTTCGCGCCGAGGTCGCGCGCAAGCTGCGAGCGGTGCTGGGCGTTCGCACACGCGTCGAAATCGTTGCGCCCAACTCGATTCCACGAACGGATTTCAAGGCGCGCCGCGTGATTGACGATCGCGACGTGTTTCGCGAGATGCGCGCACAAATCGTCAAAGACGCTGGATCCCCGCTTTCGCGGGGATGACACCTGCAACCTATGACCTTCTATGTCCCGTCGTCCGCGTTGCTCGAGCGCGTCGCTGCCGGCGAGACGCGCGCGATCGGTCGTTTGATTTCACGCGCCGAAGCCGGCATCGCAGAGGCGCGCGAGTCGCTCGCCGCGGTCTATCACCGCGCGGGCGCCGCGCACGTGATCGGCATCACCGGCGTGCCGGGCGGTGGCAAGTCGACGCTGGTCGGGCGTATCGCCCGCCTGCTGCGCGAACGCGGCGAACGCGTCGGTATCGTCGCGATCGATCCGTCCAGTCCGTATTCGGGCGGCGCGATCCTCGGCGACCGCATCCGCATGAGCGAACTCGCGGCGGACCCCGGCATCTACATCCGCAGCATGGCCACGCGCGGCGCCACCGGTGGAATGGCGCGTGCCGCGCTGGACGCCTGCGACATTCTGGATGTCGGCGGCTATCGGACCATCATCATCGAAACCGTCGGGGTTGGTCAGGACGAAGTCGAAATCGCATCGGCCTCGGACACAACGGTCGTTGTCTCTGCTCCGGGTCTCGGCGACGAAGTGCAGGCGATCAAGGCGGGCATGCTCGAGATCGCCGATATCCATGTCGTCTCGAAATGCGACCGCGACGATGCCGATCGGACAATCGCCGATCTAAAGAACATGCTCGCGCTCGGCGCAATCACACACGAGAAACCCGCGTGGACGACTCCGGTCCTTGGGGTCAGCGCATTGCGCGGCGATGGGCTCGTTGAGCTTCTTGAAGCGATCAATGCGCATCGACGCGCGTCGTCGGACTCCGGGCTTGGGCGCGAACGCCGCCGACGCATCGCCGAGTTTCGAGTGCGCAAGACCGCCGAAACATTGCTGCTCGAAGCGTTTGCGCGTAGCAGTGCACAGCTTGCACCCGAGCTGGGCCACCGGCTGGCCCGCCGCGACTCCGATCCCTACACCCTCGCGCGCGAGCTCGTCGCCGCCTCTCTTCGCCAGGAGTGACCGATGAACCTCTTTGACACGTCCGCGGTTGAGCGCTTGAAAAGCGAAACGTGCGATTGGGAGGCGCAGGAGGTCAAGAGTTTCCTTGCCAAGCAGGCAGAGCGGAAGGAGCGGTTCTTCACCGCCGGGGACATTCCGGTGCAGCGCGTCTACACCGCAGCCGACGTTGCCAACACGCCGCTTTCCGACATCGGCCTTCCGGGCCGCTATCCGTTTACGCGCGGCCCGTATCCGACGATGTATCGCGGCCGCACGTGGACGATGCGGCAAATCGCAGGCTTCGGCACCGGCGAAGACACGAACAAGCGTTTCAAATTCCTGATCGCCCAGGGCCAGACCGGGCTGTCGACCGACTTCGACATGCCGACCTTGATGGGCTACGACTCCGACGACCCGATGAGCGACGGCGAGGTCGGCCGCGAAGGTGTGGCGATCGACACGCTGGCGGACATGGAAGCGCTGTTCGACGGCGTCGACCTCGAAAGCATCTCCGTGTCGATGACGATCAATCCGAGCGCCTGGATTCTGCTGGCGATGTATGTCGCGCTGGCGCAAAAGCGCGGCAACGATCTGAACCGGGTTTCAGGCACTGTGCAGGCCGACATCCTGAAGGAGTACATGGCGCAGAAGGAGTTCATCTTCCCGATCGCGCCCTCGGTGCGAATCTGCCGCGACATCATCGCGTACTGCGCGCTGCACATGAAGCGCTACAACCCGATCAACATTTCCGGCTACCACATCTCCGAGGCCGGCGCTTCGCCGCTGCATGAGGTGGCCTTCACGCTGGCCAACGCGATCGTCTACATCGATGAGGTGACGAAGACCGGCATGGCGGTTGATGACTTCGCGCCGCGGCTCGCGTTCTTCTTCGTCTCTCAGGGCGACTTCTTTGAGGAGATCGCCAAGTTTCGCGCGACGCGCCGCTGCTACGCAAAGATCATGAAGGGGCGCTTCGGTGCAGAAAACCCGGACTCGATGCGCCTGCGCTTTCATTGCCAGACCGCGGCGGCGTCGCTGACCCGGCTGCAGTACAAGATCAACGTCGTTCGCACAACACTGCAGGCGCTGTCGGCCGTGCTGGGCGGTGCGCAATCGCTGCACACCAACGGCTACGACGAAGCGTTTGCGATCCCGACGGAAGACGCGATGAAAATGGCGCTGCGCACGCAGCAGATCATCGCCGAGGAAACAAACGTCGCCAGCGTGATCGATCCGCTGGGCGGCTCGTACTACGTTGAGACGCTCACTACCGAGTACGAGCGGCGCATCTTTGACGTCCTCAGAGAGATCGACGAGCGCGGCGGCACGATCAAGCTGATCGAGCAGGGCTGGTTCCAGAAGCACATCGCCGATTTCGCCTACGCAACAGCGCTGCGCAAGCAGTCCGGAGAGAAGCCCGTGATCGGCGTCAACTGCTTTGTGGGGGACGACGAAGAGCACGCCATCGAAGTCCATCCGTACGACCCGAGCACCGCCGCGCGCCAGATTGAGCGCACGCAGCGCGTGAGGTACAGCCGCGACAACACCCTCATCGCCCGCCTGCTCGACCAACTCGTCGCCGCCGCGCGCGATGAGTCGCAAAACGTGATGCCGGTGACAATTGAGCTCGTGAGAAACGGCGCAACGATGGGCGACATCGTCGAGAAGCTGAAAGCGGTGTGGGGAACCTACCGCGAGACGCCCGTGTTTTGAGCGAGACGCTCAAAACACGGGCTCGCGCTACGCGCGCCCGGAGGGTAGGAACAAGGGGGCTCGGCTGGCCCCCTCGTGCACCCCGAGCCAGGTGAAGAAGAATGAGCCAGTTGGTCGCATCGGTCGTTGCACGGTTCCTCAAGGCGCGCGGTGTTGATCGCGTGTTCGGTCTGTGTGGCGGCCACATCATGCCGATCTGGATGGAGATCGATGTGGAGGGCATCCAGATCGTCGATGTGCGCGACGAGCGTGCGGCCGTTTACATGGCGCATGCGTACGACGAATTGAGCGGAAAGCTGGGCGTCGCGCTCGTCACGGCCGGGCCCGGCGTGACGAACGCAATGACCGGCATCGCCAATGCGCACGTGGCGCGCGCGCCGCTACTGGTGCTTTCCGGTGTGCCGCCGCGCCCTCAGGAAAATCGCGGCGCATTGCAGGACATCGTGCACACCGATCTCGTGCGCTCGATCACGCGCTACGCGCGCACCGTGCGCGAGCCGTCGCTGGTTCTTGCGGAACTGGACGAGGCGGTTGCAAGCGCCTACGGCGAAGGCGGCGAGCCCGGGCCCGTGTATCTCGACTTTCCCACCGACACGCTGCGGTCGGAAGTACCGCTCGCCAATCAACTGGACGAGCACTTCCGGCCGAAGTCGAAGCCGCTGATCGCGCCTAATCCGGCAGCGATCGCCGCAGCCATTGAAGTGTTGTGGTCGGCGCAGCGGCCACTCGTCATCAGCGGCCGCGGTGCGCGCGGCGCGGGAGTGCAACTGTGCGCGCTGCTCGATGCGCTGGGCGCGCCTTACCTGGATACCGGCGAATCGCGCGGGATCGTGCCGGACAGCCACCCGTCGTTCGTCGCCGCGATGCGCGGCACGGTGATGACCGAAGCCGACGTTGTGCTGACGGTCGGGCGCCGGCTCGATTTTCAGTTGGCGTACGGCTCGCCGGCGATTTTCGGGAACGCCCGCTTTGTGCGAATTGCCGATGCCCCTGCCGAGTTGCGCGACAACCGCCGCGCGGATGTCGACGTATTCGCCACGCCGGCACTGGCGTTGTCGGCGGTCGTGAAGGCTGCCGGTGCGCGCACACCGGCACTTGACCGCGCGTGGTCGCGCGCGCTGCGTGAGCAACATCTGCAACGCGCACGCAAGCGGCGCGAGTCCATGGCGAACGCGCCGATCGGCGCCGATGGCCGCATGCATCCGAACCGTCTGCTTGCGCATCTGCAGGACAAGCTCGGGACCGACGCGGTGATCATCGCCGACGGCGGCGATTTCCTGAGCTTCGTCCGTGTTGGCATTACGGCCGACACATATCTCGATCCGGGACCGCTCGGCTGCATTGGCATCGGCACGCCGTTCGGCATCGCTGCCGCCCTCGCCTGCCCCGGTCGCACGGTTGCGGTGTTGACCGGAGACGGCGCGTTCGGTTTCAACGCGATGGAGATCGACACGGCCGTGCGACACCGCGTACCGGTGTTGATCGTCGTCGCCAACAACGGCGCGTGGCAGATCGAGACGCACGACCAAACGCAGACGTACGGCAAGGTGGTTGGCACGCGCCTGCAGTTCGCGGACTACGCGGCAATGGCGCGCGCCTTCAACATGCACGCCGAACGAGTCGAACGCGCCGAAGATCTGCCCGCCGCGATCGATCGTGCGCTCGCGAATCGGCCGGCGTTGCTCGATGTTGTGGTGACGCCCGAGGCGATCTCGTCCGACGCGAAGTCCGGCCTCGCGTCGGTGCCAAACTTGCAGCCGCTGAGCGCATGGGACGCTGCCGAGCGACTCTGGCGGGAGGGATCGTGAACCCGCTCCTCATGGCGTTAACCTCGCGCTCGTGAAGTCGAATCGTGCCCAGCGCCGGACAGCCTGGATTGCGGTTTTCGCGATCCTGCTGAACGCGTGCGCACCGACGATCTCCCGTGCGCTGGCAGCGCACCGCGGACCCGTTGAACAGCGCGCCGAGGTAACGCGCGGTGTCGATGACGCTGCGGCGCATGACGCTCACGCGAACAACCAGAGTACGCCGGGCACGCACCACGCGGGTTTGGATCATTGCCCGTACTGCGTCGTACACGCCGGGTCGTTTGGACTGGCGGCGTTGCCCGCAGTCACTTTCGCTGTACCCAGCGGCCCCGATCTTCCCCCGGCCGCGTTCCTCCTCGCACTGCCGCCGCCGTTCGCCTGGGCGGTACCGCCGCCGCGCGCTCCACCCGCCGCCGTCTGAGCGTTGAGTCAGCCCGACGTGCGTCTCCATTCGCGAGACGTGCGTCTGCTGCCGTTCGTGCGCACCGGTGCGTTCGTCGCCCCGTTGCGCCCGCGTCGCGACGCGTCATCCGAAACCACGGAGCCGTGTTGCCTCGTCGCTCGGGGAGCATCGAAAATGAACACCGCAGAAACAAGACTGCTCGCAGCCGCACTGCTTGCGATCGTTACCGCGCCGGCATTTGCGCAAACACCAGATAATCAACTCGCACAATCGCTGCCGCTTGTCACCGTGACCGGCACGCGCGAAAAAGTGCCCCTGTCGGAGACGCCGGCCTCGGTCGGCATCATCAACGCGCAGTCCATTCGACAAACCGCACCCACACATCCGCAGCAGATCCTTGGCCAGGTGCCCGGGGTAGCGGTGGCCGTAACGAACGGGGAAGGCCACACGACCTCGATCCGGCATCCGTTCACCACGAGCCCTTTGTATCTGTTCCTCGAGGACGGCCTGCCGATCCGGGCCACCGGCTTTTTCAATCACAACGCGTTGTACGAGTTGAACCTGCCGATGGCGGGCGGTATCGAGGTCGTGCGCGGGCCCGGCACCGCGCTGTACGGGTCGGACGCAATCGGCGGCATCGTCAACATGCTGACGCGCGCGCCGAGCGATGGGCCCGGGGTTGACGGTGCTGTGGAGATCGGCAGCTTCGGCTGGCGCCGACTGATGGTCGAAGGCGACACGGAGCGTTGGGCAACCAACGCGCTGCGCGCCGATCTGAACGTGACGCACAGCGATGGCTGGCGCAACAAGACGGCGTATGACCGTCAGAGCGCCAACCTGCGGCTCGACACCGACCCTGGCCCACAGGCGCGACTGAAGACGGTGCTGGCAGGCAGCAAGATCGATCAGGAAACCGGCGCCAACTCGCCGCTCATTTACAGCGACTACGTCAACGATCCGAAGCGCAACAACTTCCCGATCGCATTCCGCAAGGTTGAAGCGCTGCGACTGTCGTCCAACTACGACAACGAATTCGGCGACGGCCTGCTGTCGGTGACGCCTTACCTGCGCGACAACAGCATGGATCTGCGGGCGTCGTTTCTGTTGAGTTCGGATCCGACGATTTCGTACTCGGCCAATCGTTCGTACGGCGTGCTGGCCAAGTACCGGCAGGACTTTCCGGGACGGATGCGCGCGCGACTGATCGGCGGCGTCGATATCGATATCAGCCCGGGGGACCGGCAGGAAGACCGTTTGAACGTCACCGTGTCCGGCGCCGGCGCCTCGCGCGTGTTCAGCGACTACACGGTCGCCGGGCGCATTTACGACTACGACGTCACGTTCACGTCGTACTCGCCGTACCTGCACGGCGAGATTTCGCCGCTTGAAGCGTTGCGCGTCACCGCCGGCGTGCGCTACGACGCGTTGAGCTATGAGCTGGACAATCATCGCGGCCCCGCACCTGTTCAAGCGGGCGGCGCAAATTTCTACGGGCAGGTGGCGAGCACGACGGTCAACTTCGACCGCGTGAGCCCGAGGCTCGGGGCCACGTACGCAATCAGCGCGAGTACGCATCTCTATGCGTCCTACAACACGGGTTTTCGCGTGCCGTCGGAAAGTCAGTTGTTCCGACCCTCGGTGTCGGCAAACACCGCCGATGCGTCGAACAAGGCGGCTCTGGCGGTGAAGCTAAAGCCGATCAAGGCGGCGCAGGTCGAACTCGGCATTCGCGGTGAAGCCGCCGATGTTTCGTACAACGCGGTCGTGTTCGATCTGCGCAAACGTGACGATCTGGTGAGCCAGCGCGACCTCGCGACCAATGTCAGTACCAGCGTCAACGCGGGCAGGACCGAACACAGGGGAATCGAAGTGGGCGTGGGTAGCGCGCTGGGGCCACAGTTTCGCCTCGATGCAGCACTGTCGTACACGAAGCATGAATACGTGAACTGGGTCACGGCGACTTCCGACTTCAGCGGCAAGGAGATCGAATCGGGGCCGCGTGAGCTTGCCAACGTGCGCCTGGCGTGGACGCCGCGCTTTGCTCTGCTCGCCCCGCTTTTTGCACAACTCGAATGGACCCGCGTCGGGTCGTACTGGCTGGAAGCGTCCAACTCGCCGAACTTCCCGAAGTACCCCGGCCATGATTTGCTGAACGCGCGCGCAGCCTGGCGATTCAGTCCGGCGTGGTCGGCGTTTCTGCGCGTCTACAACGCGACCGACCGGCGGTATGCGGACAGCGCCCAGGTGTCGTCGAACACGCCCGTCTATTCCCCTGGGCTGCCGCGAGCGTTCTACGTTGGAGGGGAAGCCAAATGGTGACCGGTTGCGTTCGAGCAGGTGTCCGATCAGCCCGCGACGTGTTGGCGTTCGCGGCCGTTGTGTTCCTGAGCATCACCGACGGCTGGGCGCAGGACGCGCATCACGGTGGCAAGTCCGCGGCCGCGCGGCCCGCCGGACTGGGCAGCAGCGCGGCTTTCGCGCCGGATGATGCGCTGTGGCTCGCCGGCGTCGACAGGAACAAGCGCCTGTTCGTTCTGACGAGCCGCGACGATGGGCATCGCTGGAGCGGCCCGCGAACGATCGACACTGCGCAGGACGAAGTCGCCGCCGACGGCGACAGTCGGCCGAAGATCGCCTTTGGCCCCAACGGCCAGGTTGCGATCGCCTATACGAATCCGTTCGACAAGCCTTACACCGGGCGCATCCGCTTGCTGCGTTCGGTCGATGGCGGACGCAGCTTTGCGCCGCCCGTGACCGTGCACGGCGACCGGCAGATCGTCACGCATCGATTCGAGTCGATTGCCTTCGATCGCAAAGGCCGCTTGCACGTCGTGTGGATCGACAAACGCGATGCAGAAGAAGCGCGCCGGCGAGCGCCGGCCGCAGCCGCGAAGTCCGCGTACGCGGGCGCGGCGGTGTATCGCGCAGTGTCGGAGGATGGCGGCTTGAGCTTTGGACCCGACACCAAGTTGGCCGACCACAGTTGCGAATGCTGCCGCATCGCGCTGGTGGCCGACGCTGACGGCGCGCTCGTCGCTCTCTGGCGCCATGTCTTCGCGCCGAACATCCGCGACCACGCGTTTGCCCGCTTCGGCGCATTGAACGTGGCGCCGGTCGCGCCGGTGCGCGCGACGTTCGACGACTGGGCCATCGACGCATGCCCGCATCACGGTCCAGGACTCGCTGCGGCCGCGGCGGGCGGATATCACGCGGTCTGGTTCGGCGAACGCGCGGGCCAACCCGCGGTGCGCTACAGCCGGCTGGGTTCCGATGGGCGGCCCGTCGGTGCGACGCAGGTATTGCCCGATGAGCAGGCCGAGCACGCGGATGTTCTGAGCGCCGGCGCACGCGTCGTTATCGCGTGGCGCAGCTTCGACGGCAAGACCACCCGGTTGCGCGCTTGGGTATCCGAGGACGATGGCCGCCATTTCATGCTGCGCGAACTGGCCAGCGACACCGGCGACAACGATCATCCGCGGCTGGCAAGCGACGGAGCGCGAATTCTTGCCGTTTGGCGAACGACGAAAGACGTCCATGTCATCAACGTTGCACCCTGAAGCGAACAAATCCCGCCGGCATCGGCGCACCTGGTTTGGCGCCGCCCTGAGCGTGCTGTTGTTCGCGACCGGCGTTTCAGCAGCACCGGCGCGCGTCGAGGACTTTGACGCCGGCACCTGGTCGCGCCTGCGGTCAGACCTGCCGCGGCCGGCGGTCGTGGTGTTCTCGACCACGTATTGCGCGATATGTCCCGAGGCATTTGCGATGCTGGCCGACACGATCGAAGCGCGCCGATTGAAGGCGCCGCTGGTCGCCGTCGTGATGGATGGCGAAGGACATTCCGGCTTACTGCGAGAAGCGCACTACGCCCGCGCGGATCGTTTGTTCGTTTTCCGCGGGCAGGAAGCAGCCGTCCGTTACGCGGTCAACAAGCGATGGCGCGGTGTCACGCCGTTTGTCGTTCTTCTCGGCAAGGGCCGCGCTCCGGTTTTCGTCACCGGTCTGCCGCCGGCATCTGTATTGGAATCATGGGCGCAGGCGAAGTGACGAGCGCGGGCTTGTTTGAGCGGTCTCGCCCCTCGGTCCTCGCACCTCGTACCTGTTCTCATTGCGCTAATCTTGGCCGATGCCTGATGACTTAAACCTGCTCGCGTACGCAGGCACTGCGCCGTCGCTCGCCGGCACGCCGCGTCACGCCGGCGCGGGCCACGCGCTTATCGGCCGGATCAGCCTCGGTGTGGCGACCTGGATCGCGCAGGGCGCCGTGATTCGCGCCGACGGCAACTACGTGCGCGGTGGCGGCGATCTGTATCTCGGGCCGCGCGCGACCGTGCACATTGCGCACGATCTGTATCCGACGCTAATCGGCGAACGCGTGACGATCGGCCAATACGCGGTTGCGCACGCCTGCGAGATCGGCGACGACTGTGTGATCGAGGAACGCGCGGTCGTGCTTGACGGCGCGGTGCTGGAGCCCGGCGTCGTGCTCGCGGCCGACGCGGTAGTGTTTTCGCGCGCACGCCTGCCCGGCGGGTTTGTCTATTCGGGCCGGCCCGCCAAACCCGAACGCGAACTGCGCGCGGGCGAACTGCAAGTGCGCCGCGCTGCGCTGCGCGAGCGCATCGAACGCACGGCCGGCGCGCCGCATCCGCGTTTTGATCTGCGCGAGCCACTGGATGCGTCCGTGTTCGTTGCGAACACCGCAACGCTGCGCGGCGATATCGACGCGCACGCACGGGTCAACATCTGGTACGGCTGCGATCTGGACGCCGGCGGCGGCCAGATTGTCATCGGCGAACGCAGCAACGTGCAGGACAACTCGCTGCTCGCGTGCACGCCGGGCGGGCGCATCGAGATCGGCATCGACAGCACCGTCGGCCACAACGTGCGAATGGAAGACTGCTCGGTGGGCGACCGCTGCCTGGTCGGCATCGGCAGCGTGGTAGCGCGCGACACGCGCTTTGAAGACGACTCATTCCTCGCTGCCGGCGCAATCACCGCACCCGGCCAGGTGCTCACGAGCGGTTTTCTGTGGGGCGGGCAACCCGCGCGCAAGCTCGCGCCGCTGGACGAGCGCAAGAAAACGTTGATCACCGAGACGATCGTCACGTATTGCGCCTACGCCGATGAACTGCAACGCGTGCAGAAGCTGGCGACGGCTGGCGTTCAACGTCGGTGAGCGATTCGCTGCTGAAGTTCACCTTTCGCAACGCGCCGGTGCGCGGCGAAGTCGTGCGGCTCGGGCAGACATGGCGGCAGATGATCGAGTTCCATGCGTATCCCGCGCCGGTCACGCGTCTGCTGGGCGAGATGACCGCCGCGGCTGCGCTGCTCGCGGCGAATCTGAAATTCGATGGCACGCTGATCATGCAAATCCACGGCGACGGACCCGTGAACCTGCTGGTCGTCGAATGCCAGGCAGACCTGCGCATGCGCGCCACCGCGAAGCTGCGCGAATCGACGCCGGTTCCTTCGGGCGCCGGCATGCGAGAACTGACCAACGTCAATGGCCAGGGCCGCTGTGCGATCACGCTCGATCCGGCCGATCGCGCTGCTGGCCAGCAACCGTATCAGGGCATCGTGTCGCTGCAAGGCGATTCGATGGCGAGCGCGCTGGAGATGTACATGCGGCAGTCGGAGCAACTGGATACGCGACTATGGCTCGCGGCCGACGCACATACCGCCGCCGGCCTGCTGCTGCAAAAACTGCCGGAAGACGGTGGCAGGACCGCGCTGGAATTCGATACCGACGCGTGGAATCGCACCAACGCGCTTGCCACCACCTTGTCGCATCGCGAGCTCCTGACCGTTTCTCCCGAAGCATTGACGCGGCGGCTCTTTTCGAACGAACGGCTCGATCACTACTCGCCGCTGTCGCCGCGTTTCGAATGCCGCTGCACGCGCGGGCGTATCGGTCGCATGCTGTTGTCGCTCGGGCGCGAAGAAGTTGATTCGATACTGATCGAGCGCGGCAAAGTCGAAGTGACCTGCGACTTCTGCAACGCACGGCAGGAATTCGACGCCGTCGATGTCGGCCA
>Ga0187893_10008442_pt1 | contig 16231 bp, 14 predicted proteins | sample MA1701074metaG_FD_139574 | JGI IMG/M metagenome (GOLD analysis project Ga0187893, IMG submission 139574) | White microbial mat communities from a basaltic lava cave in the Kipuka Kanohina Cave System on the Island of Hawaii, USA - MA170107-4 metaG ...
CCGCCGAGAAGTTCGACAAACCGCACGGGTTCTACAACGGCATTCAAATCGTGGACCGGTTCAAAGAGGAAATGCCGGTCCCGTCAAATATGAACTGGGATCTGTGGCTCGGCCCCGCACCAGAGCGGCCGTTTCATGCGACCTATTTCCCCGGTCCGCGGGGGTATCGTTGGTGGGATTTCGGCAATGGCACGATGAGCGATCTCGGCAGTCACGACAACGACGTGCCCTTCACCGTACTGGATCTGTGGCGACCGGACGGAAAGGGTGGGAAGGTGTTGGCGCCGCTTTCGGTTGAAGCCGTTTCACCGAACGTCCCGACGCCGCATCGTGAACTGGCGTCGGCTACGCTCATGGCAACGTTTCAGTTCGTGGCCGTGGGCGCGCAACCGGCGCTGAAGCTCGTCTGGCACCAGGGAAACAGCAAACCACCGGGCTGGGTGCCTGAATGGGGCAGGCGCTCGTGCGTGTTCGTCGGCCAAATGGGCATGCTGCTCGGCAATGGCAAGTTGTTGCCCGAGGAAAAATTTAAAGATTTCCAAATGCCGCCCGAGACGCTGCCTCGCTCGCCAGGCCACTGGGTGGAGTGGGTCAACTACGCCAAGGGAAACGGGCCCGTGCCAGGCTCTAACTTCCAATACTCGGGTTGGACGACGGAAGCGAATCACCTGGGCAACGTCGCTTACCGGACGGGGAAGAAAATCGAGTGGGATTATCAGAACCTGCGCGCGACGAACGCGGCGGAAGCAGCCCCGTTCATCAAGCGGCCCGTATATCGCAAAGGCTGGGACGATATTCTGAAAACTTAGAAAACTCGTAGCAGCCGACGTGAGGAGGCTCACTTCTTCTTGTTCTCCGAAGAGAATTTGAGCCTCGTGACCTCGACTGCTACATGATATGGAAACCTTTATGAATCGACGATCGTTTCTCAAAATTACGGCGGCCAGCGCGGCGACAGCGGCCCTTCTTCCGTCTGCCTCAGCCGCGTCGCCTCGCAAACTGCGCAAGGCGATCATGCATTCCACCATCGGGGTGAAGGGCTCGGTGCTCGAAAAGTACCGCGTCATGAAGGAAGCAGGATTCGAAGGCGTGGAACCGATGGGCGCCATGGATCGCGACGAGGTCCTCGCGGCGTTGAAGGAAACGGGCCTGCAAGCCGCCAGCGTCTGCTGCCACACCCATTGGGTGAAGCCGCTCTCGGCGCCCGATGAAGCGACCCGCAAGATCGGGTTCGACGGGCTTGTGCACAGTTTGCAGGACGCGAAAGCCTACGGCGCTTCGAGTGTGCTGTTGGTCCCGGGTGTCGCCCGCGATGGCGTGAGTTATCAGCAGTGTTTTGAGCGTTCCATCGTGGAAATCAAAAAAGCCATTCCGGTGGCGAGGGATGCCGGTGTGAAAATCGCGATCGAGAACGTCGGGAACAACTTCATCGTGTCGCCCGAGCAGGCGAACGAATATCTCGACGCCATCAACAGCGAGTGGGTGGGCTTTCATTTCGACATCGGCAACGCAGGTCGCGTTGGTCCGGCGGAAAAGTGGATTAACCTCCTCGGAAAACGCATCCTGAAAATCCACGTGAAGGATTTCAGCGCGAAGCCAGCCGCGCCGGGCGCCCGGGGAGGCGCCCGCCCGAAATTGCTCGACGGGGACACGAACTGGCCAGCAGTGATGACGGCATTGGATGGCGCGGGCTACTCTGGCTGGGCAATCTCCGAGCAACCCGGCGACCAGGCCTCAAATCTCGAAACCGCCCGCGACCTGGCGCAGCGGATGGACAAGATTTTTGCTTTGTGAGAGCGGCGTACTCGCTTTCTTTCGCCCCTTCAGGGCTCGATTTGTTTTGCATCGATCACCCAGGGCTGCGCTCGTTTTCACGTCGCTTGCCCTGGGCTATTTTCTTTCGCCCGTTCCGGGCTTCGGTTTGTTTCACTCGTTCAGAAACAGCTTCCACTCGGCGACGCCGTGGGCGTTGCGCAGGTGGACCGTCACTGGCAGTTCCTTCGGCGCGCGCGGGACGGCGAGCAGGCGCAGGCCGGCCTCGTGCGGGAGGCGGTCTGCCTTGCGCGCGTTCACGTCCTTCGCGGACCAGACGAGGTTTTCCCACGAGTCTGCGCCGCCGCGCGAGCGGGGCACGACGTGGTCGAGGCTGCCTTCGTCCGGGTGCAGCAGGCGGCCGGTGTATTGGCAGCGGTCGCCGTCGCGCTCGCGGATGTTCTTCGCGCTGAGCTTCGGGCGCTTCTTCGGCACGCGCGCGTAGTTCACAGCCACGATGACGGTCGGCACGCGGATCGCGCCGCGCGCGGTGCGCACGGCGTTGTCCTGCGGACGAATCGGCAGCGTGATCCACTCGTCCCACTGGACAGGGCGAATGTAATCCTCGCCTTCGATGTCGAGGGCGGTGGCGACGTTCGTGGCCATCTGGCAGAACGCCTCCTGTGGAGTGCGAATGTTGATCGCCTGCCAGTTGCGGTTGAGCACCAGCACGATGTTCTTGTTCAGGATGTCGGACATAATTCTCGTTGAATGGTTGAAGCGTTAAATGGTTGAAGCGGCATACTGTCGGACTGTCTCGGACAACTTCAGTCCGGTGCAACGCTTCAACCCTTCAACGCTTTAACGATGCACGTTTCACGCAATGGTGTTTGTTCTTTGTTGAGATGGTGCTGGCGAATGGAGAGGGACTCGCACCCCCGAGCCTTTGCAGGCCGGCTGTTTTCAAGACAGCTCCTCGTCTGTGCCGGACTCCATCCGCCTCTGAAGAGATTACGATTAAGAGTAGGATTAAGATTATGAGGCAGACACAGTCTCAGTCCCCCCGCAGACTCATAATCATAATCGTAATCTTACTCTTAATCCTGCGCCGTTTCGTGGTGAACAAGCTGTGGACAAGTAAAAATAACTTCACCTTGGTTCCCGCTGGCTATCTGTCATCAATGGAACCGCGAAGCAACAGCACGGTTCCAAGTGCCGGCCATGAGACTTCGGGCCGGGGCGTCAGGAAAACGCGCTAATAAGCGCTCTGCTCCTAGTGAGCTAACAATCCCGCCTGGCGGGAGCGCCGGTCTCCTTTGTGCGTTGCTTCGCATTTTTCTTTGCTCTCACGACTGCCGCCAGCCGGCGACTTGGCGGCTGACAAACCCATAAAGTCCGGCAACTCTTCAACGTGCGCCGCCCACTTTTGCTCGGACTCGCCCTTGCCCTGGTTGGGATCGGGATCGTAGTCGTCCTGGTGATCAGCCCTTCCAAGGTGTCCTATCAGGGAAAGCCGCTCGAATTCTGGCTGGAGGAAATTGATTCCAACAAGCCGGAGAGACGCCGCGAGGAAGCGCGCAAAGCCATTCGCGCCATCGGCACTAATGCCATTCCGCAGTTGATTGCCGATCTCCGGCTAGACGAACCCAAGTGGAAACAAGTCCTGAGGCAATGGTTATCGAAGCAATCCATCATCCGCGTGAAGTATCGAACACTTGACGCTCGAAGTTCTCAAGCCACCTCGGCATTCGATGCACTGGGATCGGCAGGCAGCCCGGCGATTCCCGAACTGATCACGCTGCTCGACCGGAACCCCGGATACGTTCCGGCTGCGTTGTCGTGGATCGGAAGCAATGCGGTGCCTGCCTTGACGAATGCCCTCAACCACTCCAATCGATTTGTTCGAGCCAATTCCAGCGGAGCCATCGCCAATGCAGTCGCGTCCGGAAAAATTCCGAGGTCAGCCGTTGCGGGTGCGATTCCGATCCTTCTCCAGCTTTTGCAGGACAGTGATCCCGGTCTCCGTCAATACGCGGCGTGGACATTGGGCGCCATTCGTGAGCAGCCGTTGCTATGCGTTCCGGCGTTGACGAGATCGCTCGACGATCCGGTTGCCTCCGTGCAAAGCGCCAGCGCGAAGTCACTTCTGAATTTCGGTCCGGCGGCTTTGGGTGCGGTGCCCAAGCTAACCAATCTCTTCGCTTCTCCAGACCCAAACGTCAGATACATCGTCGCCGGAGCTTTGGGCGCAATCGGCGAAAGCAGTGCCGTGCCGGTTCTTGTCTCAGGCGTCCGCGATCCAAGCGATGTGGTTCGCATTTGGACGGTGGGCGCGTTGGGCAGCATCGGGCGTGAGCCGCAAGTCAGCGTTCCTGCTTTAGTCGCAGCGCTTAAAGACTCGAATGATATGGTTCGCAGTAAGGCAGCCGAAGTTCTGGGTGCTTTCGGCAAAGAGGCCGCAAGTGCGGTTGAAGCCCTCAACAAGGCCGCACGGGAAGATCCGGATCAGAGAGTGCGCAATATGGCTCGGCAATCGTTGCGGCGGATCGGTCCGGATTCAGTGCCGAAATAGTCATCGTGATGGCATCCGTGGCCGGACTTGCACCGGCTAGGGCCTGCTTGAGGGGCAGGGTGCTCGAGCTGCTTTGCATTCACGGACATTTAAGAATGGCCACGAAGACACAGAGACACGAAGCAGACTACGGTTTCTTTGTGCCTTGGTGGCTTGAGTTCTCTTTTGGTCAGCGCTGTTGTTTGCGCGTCTTGTAAGTGAGCAGCGGTCGAAGCGTGGCGATGACGGACACAAGCCCGGCATCGACGAGGTCCGCGATCACTGTCTCGATGTTTTTGTAGGCCATCGGCGCCTCTTCGTAGAGGAGGCCGCGTTCCTCGCAGATGACGCGACCGCCAAGGGCGGTTTGCACCAGTTCGTCGCGGTGGAAACGCTCGCGCACGCGCAGGCGGCTTTCGCTGCGTGTCCACTTGCGTCCGGCACCGTGCGCGACAGACCACGCGTTGGCCGACTGATCGCCGATCGGCTGCACGAGATAGCTCAACGTCCCGCGCGAACCGGGGATGACGAGCGGCCCCTTGTCCGAAGGCGCAGCACCTTTGCGATGGAGCCAGACCGTTTCATGCTCGACGCTTCGGCAGGAGACGCTGTTGTGGCAGGAATCGAGCACTCGTTTGCTCTTTCCGCCCAGCGTTTCGACGAATCGCTCGGCGATCAGCGCGCGGCTGGCCTTCGCCCAGTTCACCGCGTGATCGTGCAGCAACAGGTAGCTCGTCGCAGCATCCGATTCTGCATGAGCGCCGTTCGCGCCGTGGCCTTCGATGTAGATTTCGAGGACCGACTGGCCGAGTCCGCGCGACCCGCTGTGAACGAGTGCAACGAATTCATCCTTCGCGAGGCCGAGCGAGGCGAAGGCGTCCTGGTCGAACACCTGCTCCACGGCCTGCAATTCGGCGAAGTGATTGCCGCCTCCGAGCGTGCCGAACGAAACTGCAAACTGCGTGGTGCAAAGCTTCTCGCTGGCGAGGCGCTCGCGCGTGTCGCCTTCCCAAGGATGTTCGAGGTCGAAGCGCAGGCCAGCCCAGCGGTCGAGCTTTGCCTTGCGGCGGAGCAGGCCGGTCTTGAAGAGCGCCATGCCGCAGCCGATGTCGCCGCCGATGAGGTGCGGATAGATCACACCTTCAGTGACAAACGCCGCTCCGACCGGCGCAAACTTGCCCGGATGCAAATCCGGGAGGCCGACGGCGAGGCGCACGTCGGGCAGTTTTGCCGCAGTGCAGAGTTGGCGCACGGCTTCGCCTTCGATCCAGTTCTTGGCCGAGGCGATGAGACGCACGTTGGTTTCAGTGGTTGTAGTCATGGGTGTGATGAGTTGGAGTGATGGAGTAATGGAGTGTTGACGTGGAAGTGAAGTCGGGAAAACCCATCACTCCATTACTCCAACACTCCATTCAGAGTTAGCCCGCGAACCACGCGAAAGGACGCGACTGCGCCGATGAGCAAGGGCCTCGCGTGTTTCTTGTGTTTGGCGGGCAAAAAATTGGCCGCTGGAGTTCGAATTGCACGAACACCTCCTGTGCTTCAGACAGGCGTGCAGACTGACTACACCATCCAGCGTTTTCGGCACGGCAAATGAGTTGGGGCGACAAGCCGTTAATGCCGGCGGGCCGAAGATTTGCTGTGCGCTTCAGTTCCTGAATGCAGGCAAGCATTCGATTTCCCTGCCTCAGCCGCACTTGCGCTGTGCCTGCTTTGTCTGGTGGAGAACCCGTGGTATACCTCGAAGTGAAGGAACAGTTCACGCCATTCTCCGCCGCGTGCAGACGCTCACGACGAACAGCCCGTTCGAAATCGCGAGCGTCGTGGTGGGCAACGTGCAATACCCGGAAACCGTCGCCGCCGCCGTGGCCGAGAAGCTCGCCGCTACCCAGGTGCTCGAACGCAAGCGCATTGAAATCGACATCGCCCAGGCCGAAGCGGCGAAACGCGTCGTCGAAGCCGAGGGCATCGCGCGCTCCATGCAGATCATCAATGAACGGCTCACCGTGACGTATCTGCAACACGAAGCCATCGAAGCACAGAAGGCGATGGTCGGCTCGCCGAATCACACCACCATCTACATCCCCGTCGGGGCGATGGGCGTGCCGGTCGTGGACCTGGTGGACAAGGGACGGAGCGACGGCGTCGCGACGACGAAAGCGAATGGTCCTTCCGCGCGGTAACGCTCCGCGGTCTTCCGGTTATCAGCCGGGCGCTCTGCTTTTGAGCTACGGAAGGTGTGAGGGACTGGTCAGCGCGACAGCGCCCAGTAAAACATCGCCTCGAGTATCGAACGGCGCGGCGGTGGACGGCTGACTGCTGCCACATCGCAGGGGTCCGTTTTGCCGGGCGCGGTTACTACCGCGTTTGGCGGCGTCGATGATTGGCCATCGCTTGATCGTGTTGAAGCGGATGATTGCCGAGCTTTGTCGGTCGGTATGGTTTGAGTGTGCATTGGAATTCTCTTGTCTTGGTTGGAAATGAATTGGCGGCGGCGCCGCATTGTTTACGACGCCACCGCCGGTTTGGTTCTTAGTCCAGGAACGCCACGTTGGCCATCGTGCGCGTCTGGGTCTCCGTGTTCATCACCACGCGGTGCCAGAAGGGCAGCGTGATGACGGCATGGTCGGCATGGCGCACCGTGCCGCGGGCGTACACGCCTGCGTTGCGACGCACCATTCGCCAGCCCCAGTGCGCGGCCTGCGGCTGCCGCTGCAGCAGCGCCCGATACTCGGTCTCGTTGAGGCCGTTCGGATGCTGGCTGCAAACGTGGACAGTCTCGCCGCCGGAGCGGAAGACCTGTTCGACGATATGCGGCTTGCCGCTGCCGCGCCGGAGCGGTTCATGACGGAGAACGAGCTTGTCGTTCACCACCAATTCCGGTTCCGGCACGAAGAACCATTCGCCCTGGCGGCGAAATGCGCGGTTCTTGCGGGCATGGCGCTTGCGCGCGGAGACGGGCTGACGCGCGAGCGCGTTACGCACCTCGGCTGGCTGGAGCGCGTCCATCGCCTGACGCACGCTCGATGCGCCTCCCGGCACAGCAGCGACGAACCATGCGCGTTCATCGTGGCCGCACAGGAAGCGGTCGTTCTGCACCTGGCCTTCCGTCTTGCGGACGAGCAGGAGCAGATGGCGCTTTTCAGGCTCGGCCTGAAGGACCAACGGCTCCAGTGAATCGCGCAGACGGCTCGGCACACGGAGTTCGAAGAACTCGCCTTGCCGGTCGAATTGGATGTCGATGGCGTAGTCGGGGACATGATTCCACCGACGACTCCATCCGCTCCAGATCGGCGGGAGTTCACGCATCTTCAAGCGCGCGCCCATGGCGGCGAACTTGGACTGAATGTGTTCAGCATTCATACGATTTTGAGTTGTGGACCGGCGCGCGAAGGGCGGAACACGAGGTTCGGCTTTGCGGACGGTCGGATTCGGACAATTCGGTTTGGTTTGTAGCTCTTGCGAAAGAGCAACTGGCTTTGGTAGCGGATGACGGGTTTCATTGGTTTCCTTTCGGTTGAGGGTGGATGACTGATCGGTGAGGAGTGAGGGGTGAGGAGTGGCTATCCGCAGCGGGCGATGCACCTCTCAACTACTCACTCTTCACCCATCACTTTTGACTTGTCGTGGAAACTGGCTGCCGATGCTGGTACTGCCCCAGCTCTCCCTGCTTCAAAGGCAGGTGTGCGCCTTCCACACTGATCGGCAAAGCTGGTGGCCCGTGCTGGTAATTCTCCAGCGTCTCCTCTTTGTAAGAGAGGCATTCTCATTTTGAACTAACGGGCCGGAAAAGACTGGTGATGAGTGAGGAGTGAAGAGTGAGAAGTAACGCGCGTACTTCGAGTGAGAACGGCTGTTCACACTAATCACCCCTCACCATTCACTCATTACGAGAAGTTGGTGGAGCCGGAGGTAGTTGCAACCTCACCATGTCCGGTTAAAAGCCGGGTGCCGGTCTGCTGTGGCTTCGACTCCGAGGGAAGTGCGAAGGACGAAGTCACGCGACTGCTCTTCGTACCTCAAACCTTTCCGTTCTCACTTCCAAATGGTGCTCGCGGCAGGATTCGCACCCGCACTGGCGACGCTCTCAACGTCGTGCCTCTGCGTTGGGCTACACGAGCGAGAGGACATCCCCGGCCAGTCTCTTCCACCGGCTCATGGCCTCCATGCACTTCACGTGACACGCAACACGTATCACGTCACGAAGGTCGCTCGATCTACTTCGCGCTCGGGGATGTGAAATGGTACGCGCGTCCGGCCTGCCATCCGTAGCTCGGAGCGAAGGATGGTAACGCTTCCGCCTTCGTCAAAAGCACTACGGCGGACAGGCCGGAACCCGGCACTGATCCAGTGCGATGCGGAGTATAAAGCCGCCGGCTCTCTTTGAGTTGCGCGCGCGTGGCAGCGGTTGAGTGTTGAGAGTTGAGAGTTGATGGCTAGAAACGGAACCGCCGGCACTGCGTTCGATCCCTCAACTCTCAACCATCAACCACACAATGGCGGAGCGCCGTGGACTCGCACCACACGCCCGAAGGCGCGCACTCGTTAGCACCGAGGCCCGGCCCGCTCGTCCGGTTGACGCTCCCTTTGTCAGTAATCAGTGAATCAGTATTCAGTCGGTCAGTGAGCCGGCGCGTTCATCAACTGGATACTGATTACTGACTGACTGATTACTTTCTGGAAAATGGTCCGCGTGGCAGGACTCGCACCTGCAACCTTCCCGGTTTGAGCGGGACGCCTCTCCTGATTGGGCTACACGCGGCGTTTCGAGGTGAGAAATGAGAAATACGAAGGGCGAGCCGCCAAATAAGCCTTCGCCCCTCGCCCCTCGAACCTCGAACCTCCAATTGGTTGCTCCCGGTCGGATTTGCACCGACACTGCGCGGGGTTTAAGTCCGATGCCTCTGCGTTGGGCTACGGGAGCAGCGAAGATTGGGCATTGGCGATTGGCTATCGGTCATTCGCGAAGGCGGATTGGGCCAACTCGCTATCTTGGCCGCAGGATATGGTTGTTGAACGCTGTGTTGTCGTCGTCCGAACTGTGGAGGAACTCCTGCGCTTTCCGCGCGTCCACCTGGTGCGCGCTGGCATCGCCGACAGAGATGTTCCCCACCCGATCATGCGGTTTCTTATTCCAAAACAGTTTCGGGATGTCGTTTCTGGCGAACTCCATTGCCCGGTTATTCACTTCAGCAATAGGACAGTCCCTGTTTTTCTTTCCGCCGTCGATGCTCCAGTCGCCCACCAGCAGCATGCCCGGCCGCCCTTCCTTGGTATCGATGCCGGCGAAGTAGGAGATGTTCGTGTCGCGCAAGCCAGACCAATCGTCCGCCAGCGTGCGTCGATCGCTCGGGCAGACAAGAATTTTCACCATGTCGATCTCGTTTCGCATCGCCAGGAAACTCCAATAAACGCGCTGACGTGCCTTCGACCCACCTTCCGGGATCGGGATACGCCAGGGATAGCGCTCGTTGTCCGTGACGAACAGGTGCATTGCCAGGGAGAGTTGCTTGAGATTGTTGACGCACGAGATGCGTCGCCCCTTCTCCTTCGCCAGTGCCAAGGCTGGCAGCAATAGCGCCGCAAGGAGAGCGATGACGGCAATAACGACCAGCAGCTCAATGAGCGTGAACGCACGAACCGAACGACCAAGCGTTTTCATAGGCGTCGCGGTGCCGGGTCTGAAGGTGCCTGACCCTAGCGACGCGACGAAACGTGTCAACGCTTCCCTCGGCAGAAGAAGGTGAGAGGTCCGAAGTGTGAAGTGGGAGCCGCAACCTCCGCGTTCCGAGCGGGACGCCGCGTCACCCTTCTCACCTCTCCCCTCAAACTTCTCACTTCAATCTGGTACTCCCGGCAGGAATCTCACCTGCAACCTCCGCGTTCGAAGCGCGGCGCTCTGGTAATTGAGCTACGGGAGCGGGAACGGATGGCAGGTGGGCAGGGGAGAAAGGGGCAGAGGGGCAACAACGTTTTTCGCACTTCTGTCCTTTTAGGTTTTTCTCAACCGCACCAGCCTCTGCGGATTAAAGACAAAGGGAGAACGCAGAAGGCAGAGGTCCGCGGCGCTTCCTGCGCGTTGGACCTCTCCACTATTTTTCAATCTGCCATTCCTCCCTCTGAAAACTGGAGCCGGCGGGGAGACTCGCACTCCCGCGGGGCAATGCCCGGCAGTTTACAAAACTGCTGCTGTCGCTACTGAGCCACGCCGGCTGAACGGATGGCAGGTGGTGAGAAAGTGGGAAAGGGAGCAGGGGAGAGACTGAATGCAAACGCTCGGCCTGTTCTTCTCACTTTCTCACTTTCACACTGCTCACCTGCCCAAAGTAATGGGTCGCCACGGTGCTGCCCCGTGCTCTGCGGTTTAAGAGACCGCTGCATCGCTGCAATGCTTGCAACCCAGGAGCGACACGAAGGCGGAGTTGAACCGCCGCAGCCAGGTTATGGAACCAGGCCGACACCGGGATTTCGCGTCGCAGAAATAATGTGGAGCGCGGCTGTTGTCGAAAAACCCAGCCGCAGTGCGTTGGAAGGAGAATGCCGCTGAAAGTTTTAGGCGCAAACGTGTCGTCGTGACTGGTGCTACGCACACAGCCGCGCTCCGAAAAATGGACGGGCATGAGGGTAGCGCGCCCTCTATTCCGGTATTCCGGTTTGGAAGACCGGCGTGTGTCTCTCAACACCTATGCCCGATGAATCTGGCTTTCTTCCCGCCGCGCTTGTGAACTACGTGCCCTCGCGTGCATCATCTGCCCATGAGGATTCCGGCAGCGTTGATTGAAAAGCTGGCGAAAGCGCGGCACGTCGCTGTGCTCACCGGCGCGGGCGTCTCGGCGGAAAGCGGTGTGCCCACGTTTCGCGACGCACAGACTGGACTGTGGGCGAACTTCAAGCCGGAAGAACTCGCTACTCCGCACGCGTTTCACCGCAATCCGAAGCTGGTCTGGGAATGGTATGCGTGGCGCCGAGAGACTGTTGGCAAGGTTTCGCCCAATCCCGCTCATCATGTGCTCGCCGCGATGCAGAGCCGCTTCACGCGCTTTACGCTCATCACACAAAACGTCGATGGCCTGCACCAGCGCGCTGGCAGCCATGACGTCATCGAACTCCACGGCAACATCACCCGCACGAAATGCTTTAAGGAAGGCACCGTCATCACCGAATGGCCCGACACTCGCGACGTGCCGCCTAGGTGCCCGCGTTGCGGCGGACTCCTCAGGCCGGACGTCGTGTGGTTCGAGGAATCGCTGCCCGAGCAAGCCATCACTGATGCGTTCGCCGCCAGTCGGACCTGCGATCTTTTTCTCAGCGTCGGCACCTCGACCGTTGTTTATCCGGCTGCATCGTTGCCGTTCGAAGCTCTGGAAGCCGGGGCAACCGTCGTGGAAATCAATCCACAACCGACGCCGCTCACGGCTCAGGCGCACTTTGTCCTCGAAGGTGCGGCTGGAGTCGTGTTGCCGAATTTGCTGGCAAGTGTGAACGTCGCGTAGCAGTCGAGGTAACGAGACTCAAAGCTCTCTGGAGCCAATGGAGACGATCAGAGCCTCCTCACGTCGGCTGCTACGCTGTCAAGGAATCGCTAGTCCTCTGCCCGTTCGCCCGCTGGCGCCATCTTCACCAGCTTCGGCATGAACTCGCCCACGACCTTCACCAGGTCATGCTGCGCGGCCATGACTTCGCGGATGTTTTTATAGGCCATCGGCACCTCGTCGAGGCCGGCCGAGATGAGCGTGACGCCTTGTTGTTTCAGGAAGCGGTTCACGTCTTTCCAATTGAATTTCTCGTTCGCGGCCTTGCGGCTCATCGCGCGGCCCGCGCCGTGCGACGCCGAGTGCAGTGATTCCGCGTTGCCTTTGCCGCGCACCACATAGCCCGGCGCGGCCATCGAGCCGGGGATGATCCCCAACACGCCCGCGCCCGCCGGCGTCGCGCCCTTGCGATGCACGATCACCTCGCGCTCGACGCCGTCGATGACGTGCCACTCCTTCCATGCGAAGTTGTGGTGGTTCTCCAGGTCGAGCAACACCTCCGCGCCGAGGTTCCCCGCGACGTGCCGGTGGATGCACGCGTGGTTCGCTGCCGCGTAACGGCCCATCAACTCCATCGCCGCCCAGTATTCCTGGCCCTCTTGTGAATCGAGTGACAGCCACGCCAGCCGCTTCAATTCGTTCGGCAGGTCTTTGAACTGCGCGAACGCCAGCTTCGAGTAATGGTCGCACACCGCCGCGCCGGTCCCGCGGCTGCCGCTGTGGCTCAGCAACGCGACATAAGTGCCCGCCGGCAATTCCTTCGCCTGGCCCGGCCATTCAATCGGCTCGTGTGCCGTGAACAGGCCGAACTCAACGAAGTGATTGCCACTTCCGCTCGTGCCAAGCTGGGACCACGCCTTGTCCTTATTCGTCCGCGTAACTGGGCTGACGGCCCAATCCGCATCCATCACGTCATGTCCGCGGCGGTCTTTGAACGAAGCGCCCACGCCGAAGCGCGTCTCCGCCTCAATGGCGCGAGTGAGGCGGCCCTGATTGTGTTCCAGATCGCGCAACGTCAGGTCCAGTACCGTCATCTTCATGCGGCAGGCGATATCCACGCCAACCGCGTAGGGGATGACCGCGTTCTCCGTCGCCAGCACGCCGCCGATGGGCAGACCGTAGCCGACATGCGCATCCGGCATGAGCGCGCCCGCGACCGATACCGGCAACAAACACGCCTTCTCCATCTGCACGATAGCTTCGTGATCCAGACCTTCGCCCCACTGGCGATACTTGACCGGTTCCGCGCGCGGCGGAGGAGGCGCCTTCAACAACGCCTTGGCAAACTCGCCGCGCAACTTGTCCTCGACGAACGCCTGCGGGTTGGCCAGCACCGCGGACACCTCCTCACGCAAGCGGGTCTTGTCCCCGCCGCCGAGGATGAACTTGCTGATGAAATCGACCGCGCGTCGCTGCGCCTCGCCCAACGGCACGCCGAGGCGAATGAGTTCCTGAGTGTTCATAGTTTCAATATGGTTTAAATAAAATCGTTACAAAAGGCATTCCTCGGAGTAGCAGCCGACGTGAGTCGGCTCGTTGTCTTGCGTTCTTTTTAGGATTCGAGCGGACTCACGTCCGCTGCTACGATTCTTGAAAACACGCTTTGAGTTAGTTTTGAAGACAGCCATGAAAACTCTAATCGCTCCGCTGTTGCTGGCGTTTCTCGTCTTGTCACCGGGCACCGCGGAAGCCGCCATGCGATTCACCGGGGTGAATCTCAGTGGTGCGGAGTTCGGCCAGACGATTCCCGGCACTTACAACGTGGACTACATCTACCCAAACCAGGTGGAGGTAGATTATTTCCAACGCCGCGGCATGAACACCATTCGCCTGCCGTTCCGTTGGGAGCGGCTGCAACGCGCCACCAATGCCGCCTTCAACGCGACGGAATTCAATCGCCTGCACGCGTTCGTCTCTGCGGCGACGGCTAAAGGCATGTTTGTGATCATTGAGCCGCATAACTTCGCGCGCTACGTCCAGAGCGGCGTGGAAAGGGTGATCGGTGGTGGGATTGCCAACGCGTCCTTCGCGGATTTCTGGTCGCGCCTCGCCACCGTGTATCGAACCAATGCTCACGTCTTCTTCAACCTGATGAACGAGCCGAACACCATGCCGACCGAGCAATGGGTTTCAGCCGCCAACGCCGCCATCGCGGCCATTCGCCAGGCGGGCGCGACAAACCTGATCCTCGTTCCCGGCAACGCGTGGACCGGCGCCTGGAGTTGGTCCGCCAACTGGTACGGCACGCCGAACGCCCAGGCCATGCTCAACGTCATCGACCCGGGGAATAACTATGCCTACGACGTGCACCAGTATCTGGACAGCGACGCCTCCGGCACATCCGCGGCGATCGTCAGCCCGACCATAGGAGCAGAACGTGTCGCTGGTTTTACTCAATGGCTCAAGACCCATCAGCGACGCGGGTTCCTCGGCGAATTCGCCGTGGCCAACTCGACCATTGGCGCGGGCATCGGCGATGAAGCCATCACCAATCTGCTCGGCTACCTCGACGCAAACAGCGATGTCTGGCTCGGCTGGACGTGGTGGTCCGCCGGCCCCTGGTGGGGCGAATACATGTTCACCCTTGAACCAGTGGGCGGCACCAGTGACCGGCCCGCGATGAACATCCTTTTGAACTTCATTCCGATTCCTGCGCCGCGATTGATGCTGACACCACCAAGCCAGTTCCAATTTCAGGCACAACCGGGCTTTCGCTACCAGGTTCAGAACGCCTCCGCGGTGATCGGCGGTTCTTGGAACAACTTCGGCGCTCCCATCACCGGCTCCGGCCAGACCGCCACTATCAACATGTCTGTGGGTGCCGGCACGGGCGGATTCTTCCGTGTTCGCGTCAGCCGATAGCACTCGTTGGCGCTACTCCGGAAAGTAACGATTCAACTCCGTGGTCAGCATGGCCCGATCAACGAAGCTGAACGTTCCCTTAGTCCGTGCTTCCTGTGCAGCCTCCAGCAGCCCGGTCATCGCCGCGCGATAAAACGACGCGGCGAAACTGATGCGCTTCACGCCGGCGTCAACCAGTTCGTGCACGCTGAAGGATCTGCCGCGGCCACCTACCGCAAAATTCACCGGCTTCGACACGGCGGAGCACACCGCGCGCACCGATGCCAAATCCGGCAAGCCCGGCGCAAACAACACATCCGCGCCCGCCTTTTCGTAGGCAACCAGACGCTTGATGGTGTCGTCCAGATTTGGATTGCCGCGCACAAAATTCTCCGCGCGCGCCGCCAGGGTGAAAGGAAACGACAGCGACCGCGCTGCCTGAACGGCAGCCGCAATACGCTCCGTCGCAAGCGCAATGTCGTAAACCGGTTTTTCCTGGTCGGCTCGCGCGTCCTCGATGGAACCGCCGACCAGGCCAATGCCTGCTGCCAGCAGGATTGTTTCTGCCGCCGCAGCCGGGCTGTCGCCGAAGCCATGCTCGAGGTCCGCCGCCACCGGCAGATCCGTTGCCTCCACGATCAGGCGCGCGTTCGCCAGCGATTCCTCCCGCGTCATGCGGCCGTCGCGCCGCCCTAGAACACCGGCAGCCGCGGCGCTCGACGTGGCGAACGCTTCGAAGCCCAACCCGGCCAGCAGGCGGGCAGAACCGGCATCCCAAGGATTAGGAATCAGAAATGTTCCCTTCCGTTGGTGCAGTTCACGGAATTGCAACGCCTTGTCGGTCTGTGATGTGGTCATGGTTTGATTTGATGGATGTTGAGAAACCCCCGCCAGATGTGCAAACGACATTTCAGTGCGTGAACGACCACTCGCGTGGCGCGGGCGTGTAGGAACGCACCGCGTTGGCCGGCTCACGCCGGTTTATCTGACGGGGTCATGCCCCCAAAATGAAAAATCAATCATCTCGGTTCGCTCTCAAGGCTTCAAGGCGGACTCCTGCAGTGAGCAACCTGCGACTACAACTCGGTGCCAGTGGTTGACAAAGCCCTATCGCAGGCATGGTATTGCAGCGATGCATTTATTTCACTTTGTCTGATGAATACCTTCGGACTGCTAGTGTTGTTTTTTCTAGGCTGCCTTGTCTTCTACTTCCTAGGCCGAAAATCCAAGAGTGCCTCGATTGCAGGACCAACCGACATGCGAACCTCTGAGCCGATGATTGACGAAAAGCGAATGCTTCCTGGCATGAGAAAACGCCCGCCGTCTGAAGTCGCTATCATCAAACTGACGATTGGCCTTGTCGTCAAAGTAGGCAGAGGCGCAAATGCAAATCCTGAATTGTGTGTTTTGAAACCAATGGAAATCTTTGACCAAGCGGTGGACCCCATTGTTTAGACCACTCGACGCAGAATTTAAGCTTCTGTTTTTCGAGGCTGCTCGGGTTTGTTGTTGCGTGTTCGTTGCTCTGCGTCTGAATCCATTTTGGAAAGAGAGA
>Ga0187893_10008443_pt1 | contig 16227 bp, 11 predicted proteins | sample MA1701074metaG_FD_139574 | JGI IMG/M metagenome (GOLD analysis project Ga0187893, IMG submission 139574) | White microbial mat communities from a basaltic lava cave in the Kipuka Kanohina Cave System on the Island of Hawaii, USA - MA170107-4 metaG ...
ATGATCGCCGCGGAAGGCGGTGACGTTGCGATTGGCGACGATCGCCACACCCGTTTCCAGGAGCCGGGTCTGGATGCGCTCGTGCTCGAGCGTGTTGTGCGTCCACTGGGACGCCGATTCCTCAGGCGTCACCAGGGTCACGGCGACGCCGCCGCTTCTAAGCTGTTCCGCCAGCACGCCGCCCATGTAGTAGTGATCGTCGTCGAAGATCACGACCGAACCGACGGGCGACACGGCGCCGTCCATGAGATCGTCCGGCGTCAGGAGTCCCGCCTGATCGAAGCCGGGCACCGGCAGCGCATTTGCGCGACCGACGCCGTCGCGCCGCCAACGGGCACCGCTGGCGATGACGACGTGGGCGCAGCCGAGCTCGAGCACGTCCGCCGCAGTCATCGTGCTGGCCGGATAGACCGACACGTTCGTCATCTTGTCGAGCTGCAGCAGGCGGTGATCGCGCACGCGCGCCCAGGCGGCGAGACCCGGGAGCTTCGATTCGCGCGTGACGCGGCCGCCGAGTTCCGGCAACGCCTCGGCGAGATGGACGGCATAGCCGCGCTGCCCTAGGGCGCGTGCGCATTCCAGCCCGGCGGGGCCGGCGCCGACGATGAGGACGGAATCGTCGGAGCCCTTCCGCGCGATGATCTCCGGGTGCCAGTCGCGGCGCCACTCCTCGCCCATGGTCGGATTCTGCGTGCAGCGCATCGGCGTCATCGTGAAGTCGCCGCTGACGCAGATGTTGCAGCCGATGCATTCGCGGATGTCGTCCAGCCGGCCTTCCTCGATCTTCCGCGGCAGGAATGGATCGGCGATCGACGGCCGGGCGGCGCCGATCATGTCGAGCACGCCGCGGCGGATCTGCGACACCATGGCATCCGGCGAGGTGAAGCGGCCGACGCCGACGACCGGCTTGGTCGTGAGCGTCTTGACGAAGGCGATGTGCGCCTCCTGGTAGCCCTCGTCGGCGAAGCGCGAGGTGACGGAATCGTTGGCCCAGTCGCTGACATTCACGTCCCACAGGTCCGGCAGCTCGGCCAGCATCTCCACGACGTCGCGACCTTCGTTCTCGCTGGTGATGCCGTCCGGCCCCAGCAGCTCGTCGACGGCGAGGCGCACGGCGACGGCGCAGCTGTCGCCGACGGCGTCCTTCGTGTCCTCGATCAGCTCGCGCAGCAGCCGCACCCGGTTCTCCAGGCTGCCGCCATACTCGTCGGTGCGCTGGTTCCGCCGCTTCTGCAGGAAGTGCATGGGCAGCGCGATGTTGTGACCGGCGTAGCAGTAGACGATATCGAAGCCGATCGTCTTGGCCCGCAGGGCGGCGGCGCGATGCCAGCGGCGGTAGTCGCGGATGTCGGCCTTGTCCATCGCGCGGGCCTGGACGGGAGCGGCCCAGGTGATCGGCCCGTGCGACGGCCCCATCGGTGCTTCGCGGCTGTAGTAGTTCGCCGTGCTCGGGCCGTGATGGGTGAGTTCGATCGCGGCGAGGGCGCCGTGGCGGTGCACGGATTCCGCCATCAGCGCCAGGCCGGGCATGTCGCCGTCGTCCCACAGGCGCCCCTCCGGGAAGGGCAGGATGTCGCTGCTCGGATGGATATCGCATTCCTGCGTGGAGACCACGGCCCAGCCGCCCTCGGCCTTGACGCCGCGCATCGCCGCCTCGGCGCGCGGCATCACATGGCCCATGCCGCTGCAATGCGGGACCTGGTAGAAGCGGTTTTTCGCCGTCTTCGGGCCGATCTTCACCGGCTCGAACAGAACATCGTAACGCGAATCCCGCACCGCCCGCCTCCACGCTCATCGTTGGCGGTGCAATCTAGGCAGGGGATGCCGGACGTGTCGAGGCGCCGCGACCGCCCCGCCCGGCAGTCTGGCGTCAGGGCGCCGCGCAGCAGGCGAGGCTGCGCTGACCGTTGCAGCCCGCCAGAACGAAATACCCTCTGTCGTTGATGGAGAGACCGGTGACGGTCGCCGCGCCGGAGGTGTATGCGTTGCAGGTCAGGTTGGCGGGTGAGCCGACAATGCCGCTGGCGTCGATCAACGACGTTCCCGAGTTTCCGACCACAGTCGGGAGGACCCAGTTGGTGGCGTTCGGCGTCGGATCGGTGAAGCGCACGGGCAGGTTGCCGCGCAGCAGGTCACCGGACGTGCAGACCCGCGAGCCGGGGAAACTGTTGTCGCAGTCTTCGTTCCAAACGAGGACTCCCGCCGCCCCCGTCCTCCCGCCGGGCGTATGGCCGACGAGTTCGAACTCCTGCCCCACCGCCGGCATGGCGAAGCCGACGCCAAACGCAAACGCCACCGCCATCGCTTGTTTTTTCATGTTCCAACTCCCACGGGTCATGTCGTCGACGATGCTTGCGACACCGACGACATTGATAGCATTCCTGTCGTTTTCAGCATATCGCTTTGTGTCGCATTAACCATAGGTTGCGTCAGGATCACCCCGTCCAGGCCCGGTCGGGAACGGTCGCACGCCAATGAGAAGAGGAGAGGCTCCGGCGGATCCATGCGATAGGCGCAACGGCCCGGTCGGGCGCTGTTGTGCCGGACGGTCTTGCAGGTCACCTCGGCGCGGGCTCCGATCCCGCGTTACGTCGAAGGTATCCCCTTCCCTCGGCAGGTTACGACACTCCCGCGCGGTCTTTGACAACGCGGGAGAGATGCGGAATGGTAAAGGCAGAAAAGCAAACAACGGGAGACGGCAAAATGACCATGTTCAAGAGTAACGGCGACCGCGTTCCGGCGGCCATCGACTCGCTCGCCGAAAGCGTCAAGGCCGGCAAGATGAACCGTCGCGAGTTCCTGGCGATGGCCAGCGTCATGGGCGCTTCGGCGGCCATGGCCTACGGAATGATCGGCCTCGCCGCGCCCACGCCCGTCAGGGCCCAGGAGGGGAAGAAGGGCGGCGTCCTGAAGATGCAGATGATCATCAAGGAGATGAAGGACCCGCGCACCTGGGACTGGTCGGAAATGGCGAACGTGATGCGCCAGTGCACCGACTATCTCGTGCGCTATACCAAGGACTTCACGTTCGAGGGCCATCTGATCGAGAGCTGGGAGATCAGCGACGACGCCACCGAATACACGCTGCATGTCCGCAAGGGCGTGAAATGGTCGAACGGCGACGACTTCAACGCCGACGACGTGATCCACAACCTCAATCGCTGGTGCGACAAGGCCGCCGAAGGCAACTCCATGGCCGCGCGCGTGGGCTCTCTTGTCGACGCCGCAAGCGGCAAGGCGGCGGAGGGCGCCATCACCCGGGTTGACGACTACACGGTCAAGCTCAAGGCCAGCCAGTCCGACATCACGATCATCCCCGGCATGGCCGACTATCCGGCCATCGTCGTCCACCGCGACTTCGAGAAGTCGGGCGGCGACATGCTGAAGATGCCCGGCACCGGACCCTACGAAGTGGTCTCCTACGAGGTCGGCAAGTCGGCGGTCATCAAGCGCCGCGAGAACTTCCAGTGGTGGGGCGGCGAACCCTATCTCGACGGCGTCGAGTTCACGGACTACGGCGTCGAGCAGAACGCCTGGGTCAGCGCGCTGGAGGCCGGCGAGATCGACGCGAACTACCAGACCGTGGGCGAAACCGTGGCGCTGCTCGACGGGATGGGGCTGGTCAAGGAAGAGGTGACCACTGCCGCGACGGTCGTGCTGCGCACGAACCTCAATCACAAGCCGTTCGACGACCAGCGGGTGCGGAACGCCCTGCAGCTCGCCGTCGACAACGCCACGGTGCTGAAGCTCGGCTACAACGACGCGGGGACGGCCGCCGAGAACCACCACGTCTCGCCAATCCATCCGGAATACTACGAGCTGCCGAAGGTTGCGCGCGACATCGAAAAGGCCAAGGCACTGATGACCGAGGCCGGACAGATGGATCACGAATTCGACCTCATCTCCTACGATGCCGAATACGTGAAGAGCCCAGGCGACGTGATTGCCGCGCAGTGCCGGGAAGCCGGCTTCAAGGTCAAGCGCACGGTGATCCCCGGCTCCAGCTTCTGGAACGACTGGACGAAATACCCCTGGTCGACGACCGAATGGAACATGCGTCCGCTCGGAGTGCAGGTCCTTGCCCTCGCCTATCGCACGGGAGAGGCCTGGAACGAGGCGGCTTATTCCGACCCGGAATTCGACAAGAAGCTGAATGCCGCCCTCGCCATCGCCGACGACGACAAGCGCAGGGAGCTGATGAAAGACGTCGAGTCGATCCTCCAGAGTTCCGGCATCCTGATCCAGGCGTTCTGGCGCTCTGTCTACCGGCATCACGCGGAGCACGTGAAGGGGCTGTTCATGCACCAGACGTTCGAACTGCAGCTCGAGAAGGTCTGGCTCGACGTATAGGCCTCCGGAGCTTCGGGAGGGGCGGCTCCGCCCCTCCCGGCTGGCCTCCCGGAAACCTGACAGACGTGACACGCCTGCTGCCACAAGCATAGGGAGCGGCCATGCTCTCGTTCCTCCTGCGGCGACTCGGCACGATCCTTCTGACGATGCTGTGCCTCAGCTTCGTCGTCTTCTTCTTCGTCAACCTCGAGCCCAACCTGCGGAAGCTCGCCATCTTCCAGACGGAAATGCGCGCCACCGATCAGGATCTCGAGAACTGGCTCCAGCGCAACGGCTATCGCGACAATTTCTTCGTGCGCTTCGGCCGCTGGGTCGGGGTGTGGCCGAAAGAGCCGGCGGTCGACCCGGCGACGGGCCAGCCGGTGCCGCGGTTCCGGTTCTGCGACGAGCCGTCGGAGTCCCGCTTCTCCGGCGTTCTGGAGGGAGACTTCGGCTGCTCCACCGCCTTCCGCTCGCCGGTCTCGGAGCGGTTGCCCGAAGCGCTCAAGGCGACGGGCATCCTGATGTTCTGGGTGATGGTCGTGATGGTGCCGGTCTCGCTCCTGATCGGCGTTCTCGCTGGCATGCGCGAGGGATCCAAGCTCGACCGCGGCCTCTCCGTCGCCTCGATCGCGTCAACGGCCACGCCGGAGTACGTCTCCGGCATCATCTTCACGGCCATCCTGGCGTCGTGGCTCGGCTGGCTCAACGGCTCGGCGGCGACGGCGATCACCAAAGGCGTCAGCTTCAGCAACTTCACCTTGCCGGTGATGACCATGGCCATCTACGGAACCGGCTACATCGCCCGCATGACCCGGGCTTCGATGGCCGAGGTCATGACGGCCCAGTACATCCGTACCGCCCGGCTCAAGGGCCTGAGCTTCGGCGCGGTGGTCGTGAAGCACGCCCTGCGCAACGCGCTCATCGCGCCCTTCACGGTGATCATGCTGCAGTTTCCCTGGCTGCTGACGGGCGTCGTCGTCGTCGAGGCCATCTTCAACTACAAGGGCTTCGGCTGGCTCCTGGTGCAGGCCGCCTCGAACAACGACATCGACATGGTCCTGGCCTGCGGGCTCATTTCGGTGGTGCTGGTCCTCCTCACCCAGCTGATTTCCGATATCGGCTACGCCTTCCTCAACCCGCGCATCCGCGTCGCCTAGGGGCCGGGGATGGAGTCAATCGGGTTTCTCGGCATCGTCACCGGGATCATCGCGCGTTTCTGGCCGGTCTGGATCGCATTGGCCCTACTGCTCGTCGGAGTCTGGCGGTTCAAGCGGCGGCTCGGCTTGTTCGGCCATCTCTTCGACAGCCTCGTCGGCACCGCCGGCGTCCTGATCTGCGCCTTCTGGCTGTTCACTGCGCTCTTCGCTCACATCGTTGCGCCGCTGGATCCGCGCGTGCAGATCTCGATCATGAAGAATGCCGTCCCCGGCGCGATCAACCCGGAGACGGGCATGGTCTTCCTGCTCGGCGGCGACCAGCTGGCACGCGACGTCTTCAGCCGCGCGGTGTACGGAGCCCGGATCGTGCTGACCATCGCGCCCGCCGCGACGCTGATCGCGCTTCTGGTCGGGGTCACGCTCGGGCTGCCCGCCGGCTACTTCGGCCGGCGCGTCGACCAGGTGCTGTCGTTCCTGGCCAATCTCGTCCTCGCTTTTCCGGTCATCCTGCTCTTCTATCTTCTGGTGACCCCGGGCATCATGGACACTCCCATCCCCTACGCGATGGCGGGCGTGTTGTTCCTGTTTCCCATCATCTTCTTCTGCGTGCTCTTCTACACGCGATACAAGGCGCGGCCCGAGAGGCTGTACATTTCTCTCGCGCTCACGCTGGTCATCGGATTCTGGATCTATGCCGGCTTGATCTTCGACGCCGATCCGCTCGGCATCATTTCGATCGAGCCCAACGAGCTCAATATCTTCGTCGCCGTCGTGTTCGCGTCGAGCCCGGGCGTCTTTCGCATCGTGCGCGGCCTCGCCATGGACATCAAGACGCGCGACTACGTCTCGGCCGGCCAGACCCGCGGCGAAACACCCTGGTACATCATGCTGTGGGAAATGCTGCCGAACGCGCGCGGCCCGCTCATCGTCGACACCTGCCTGCGCATCGGCTACACGACGATTCTTCTGGGCACCCTCGGTTTCTTCGGCCTCGGCATGGGTTCTGAGAGTCCGGACTGGGGAACCGCGATCAAGGACGGCAGCCAGGTGGCGCAACTGCGGCTCTATTTCTGGCAGGGCCTCGCGCCGGCCATTTCGCTCATGTCGCTCGTGCTCGGCCTGAACCTGCTTGCCGACTCGCTGCGCGAACAATCCCTGAGGGACTAGGGCCGGAGGCAGCCATGAACGAAATCGTCAGGCAGACCGCCGAACCCATCCTGGAAATCGAGAACCTTTCGATCTCCTTCTTCACTCGGGCGGGCGAGATCCCGGCGGTGATGGATTTCTCCTGCACCGTCATGCCCGGCGAAGCGATGGGCATCGTCGGGGAATCCGGCTGCGGCAAGTCCACCGTCTCGCTCGGCATCATGCGCGACCTGTCCAGTATCGGAAAGATCGTCGGCGGACGGATCAAGTTCCAGGGCCGCGACATGGGCGAACTGTCGGATGCAGAACTGCGCGCGCTCCGCGGCTCGAAGATCGCGATGATCTACCAGGAGCCGATGGCGAGCCTGAACCCCGCCATGAAGGTCGGCAAGCAGCTGATGGAGGTGCCCCTCATCCATGAAAAGGTCTCGAAGACGGAGGCCTACAAGCGCTCGCTCGACTTGCTGAAGGCTGTGCGCCTGCCGGACCCCGAGCGGATGATGCGCTCCTATCCGCATCAGCTCTCCGGCGGCCAGCAGCAGCGCATCGTCATCGCCATGGCGCTGCTGTCGAACCCGGCGCTACTTTTGCTCGACGAGCCCACCACCGCGCTCGACGTCACGGTCGAGGCCGGCATCGTCGACCTAGTGAAGGATTTGGGCAAGCGCTTGGGCACGTCGATGATCTTCGTGTCGCACAACCTGGGCCTGATCCTGGAGACCTGCGACCGCATAACGGTCATGTATTCCGGCGAGGCCGTGGAAACGGGCTCGGTCAAGGACGTCTTCGACCGCATGCGCCATCCCTACACCCAGGGCCTGTTCCGCTCGATCCCCCTGCCCGGCGCCGACAAGAACGAGAGGCCGTTGATCGCCATCCCCGGCCAGTTGCCGCTGCCGCACGAACGCCCGAAGGGCTGCAACTTCGGTCCGCGCTGCCACCATTTCGTCAAGGGCCGTTGCGACGCCGACGAGATACCGATGATTCCGGTCGCCGGGCACGACAATCACTACAGCCGCTGCATCCGCTTCAACGAGATCGATTGGTCGGCGTTGCCCGAGGGCGCAAAGAAGCAGAGCGAGCCTGTCAAGCCGGGTGCGCCCGTGCTCCGGATCGACGATCTCAGGAAATACTACCGGGTCGCGGCGAATGAGATTTTCGGCGGCGGCGAAGGACGCGTGGTGAAGGCCAACGAGACGATCAGCTTCGAAGCGCGCGAGTCCGAGACGGTGGCGATCGTCGGGGAATCCGGCTGCGGCAAGTCGACCCTGGCCAAGGTGCTCCTCGGCCTCGAGACCGCAAGCTCCGGCAGCATAATGCTGGGCAACAAGGAGATCCAGTCGACCGGGGTCGAAGTGCGGGACGTGCATACTGTCGCGTCGATTCAGATGGTGTTCCAGAACCCGTTCGACACGCTGAACCCCAGCCACACGGTGGGCTCGCAGATCATCCGCACGCTGGAGAAGTTCAAGGTCGGCGAAAACATGGCCGAGCGCCGGCAGAAGATGCTGGAACTCCTCGACCTGGTGAAGCTTCCGCGCGCCTTCGAAAAGCGCAAGCCGCGCCAGCTCTCGGGCGGCCAGAAGCAGCGCATCGGCGTTGCGCGCGCCTTCGCCGGCAACGCGAAGGTCGTAGTGGCGGACGAGCCGGTCTCGGCCCTGGACGTGTCGGTGCAGGCTGCCGTGACCGAGCTGCTGATGGACATCCAGCGGAAGAACAAGACGACGATGCTGTTCATCAGCCACGACCTCTCGGTCGTGCGCTACATCGCCGACCGCGTCATCGTCATGTATCTCGGCTACATCGTCGAGCAGGGCACGACCGACCAGATTTTCGCACCGCCCTATCACCCCTATACCGAGGCATTGCTCTCCGCGATCCCGATCGCCGATACGCGCGTGGTGAAGAAGCACATCGTGCTCGAAGGCGACATTCCGTCGGCAATGAATCCGCCGTCCGGCTGCCCGTTCCAGACGCGCTGCCGCTACAAGCATCTGGTGCCCGGCGATCGCTGCGAGAAAGAGTTGCCGCCGGTGCGCAACCTGGGGCAAGGCCACAAGTCGCTCTGCTGGCTCTCGGACGATGTTTTGGCGAAGATGGAGCCGGTGATCAGCTTCAGCTAATTAGAGCGCTACGCGTCGAGCGACCACTTCCAAGGGAAGATGTAGAGCGACGGGTGCGCCTCGTAGCCCGCCACCCTCTTGTCCATGGCTGAGAACATCGAGCGCCACAGGGGCTGGACGATCGGCCCCTCCTCCTGCATGAGCGTCTCGATCTCGGCCATGACCTGACGCCGCTTCTCGACGTCGATGGTGCCCTCGGCCTGCGTTATCAGCTCGTCGAACCTGGGGTTCGACCACTTGCTCTCGTTCCACGGCCCGCCCGTGCGATAGGCCACCGCCATCACCATCGTTGCGACGGGACGGTGCGTCCACGAAGTAAACGAGAACGGATTGGTCTCCTTGTCCCAGTTCTTCCAATACTCCGCGCCCGGCAGAACGTTGACCTTCACCTTCACGCCGATCTTCTGCCACATATCGGCCATCGCAAAGACGGCCTTCGCTTCCCAGTCCGGATCCCCGATGCAGTTGATCTCGGTGTCGAAGCCGTTGGGGACGCCGGCATCCGCGAGAAGCTTCTTGGCCGCCTCGATGTCCTGCTTGAACGCCGGGATCTTGGCGTATTCGGGGTGTACGGGCGCAACGTGATGGTGCTCCGCCGGCAGTCCGTTGCGGCCGTAGGCGATCTGCAGGACCCTCTCGGGGTCGATCGCCAGGCGCATCGCCTTGCGGACGCGCGCGTCCCTCCAGGTGTCGTGGATCGGCTGCATGCGCGCGACCGCGGTCTGCGCGGAGGCCGTCTGGTACATCTTGATGTTGTCGAACTTATGCAGCGCGGCGAGCTGCGATATCTTGACCTCCCAGATGCCGTCGACCTTCCTGGAGGCGATGGCGCCGAGGGCTTCCGCCGGGTCGTCGCCGTGGTCGATGAACTCGACCGTGTCGAGCGCGCCGTCCCCCGCCCAATAGCCGGGCCGCTTCCTGATCGTGCACGTCTTGCCGATTTCATGCTCGACGATCTCCGCCCAGCCCGTGCCCAGCGATCCGACGCCGGGAAAATCGCCGTTCGAGCTCGGATGCATCATCGCGAACGGGTAGTGGAAGAACACCTCCGGGATGTCGAACTTCGGCGTCTGCCCGTTGAGCCGCACGGTGAAGTCATCGACCTTCTCGACAGCGCTCGCATCCCATAGCGCGGACGCCATCTTCGGATTTCCCGTTTCGTCTTTCTCCCCCGTGTCGACCTTCTTCAGCATGAAGCTGGACAGAAAGCTGATCACCGAGGAGCGGACGGCAGGGTCGAGGCAGCGCTTGATGTTCCAGACGACATGGTCGGCCATGAACGGCTCGCCGTTCGACCACTTCACGTCCTTGCGCAAGCGGAGCGTCCAGGTCTTCAGGTCGTCGCTGACCTCCCACTTCTCGCACAACCAGGGGCGAGTCACATCGTCTGCGCCAGTCAGCGTCAGATACTCGATGACGTTGCGCGAGATCATGGAGTCCTGAACCCAGGAATAGGTGTGCGGGCTGGCGATCGGCTGGACCCGCATGGACAGGCGGACCGTGCCGCCGCTGGCCGCACGCGCAACCCTTGTCAGGCTGCCGGTCTCCGGCATGCCGACGATCGAGAAGGCCACGGCCGACGACAGGCCCAGGAGGGTGGAGGTGCGCAGGAACTCACGGCGACCGACCTTGCCGTCCCTGAACTGCTGCGCCAGCTTCGGCAGGGCGGAGTGCGTGTTCTCCAGAAGAGTTCTGACGCTGATTTGCTCGTCTCCCGATCGGATGGTGAGGGTTTTTCTTGCGCCGCAAGCGATCGGCCGGCGACGTTCCCGCGTGGCCTACGCCTTCCTTCTTGTTCTTGTGCCGCGGCAGCAAAGCACCCTTTGGCGATGGGTTTCAAGACATTCCTGGGGTTGCAACGACAGACATGCACGCTGCGGGGACGCCCCTGACATCTGGGCCGCGGACGTGCCATAGTCGGCCGAACTGCCGCAAGGGACTCCCGTGGAGCCGACTACCACACTGCGCCACCGCGCACGCCGCCGCGACACCCAGTCCCGACGCGCCACCCTTCACCAGCTGCCCTGGCGGCGCGTCACCAACCCCTATCCGCCGATCGAGCCGCTGTCGGCCGACCAGGTCGAGTCGATCCACCGGACCTCGCTGGACATCCTCAAGGAAATCGGGATGCGCGTGCTGCTGCCGGAGGCGCGCGCCATCTTGAAGCAGGGCGGCGCCGACCTGGACGAGTCGACCTACGTCGCACGCTTCGACAGCGGACTCGTCGAACAGGCGCTGGCGACCGTGCCGGCCGAATTCGCCATTCGCGCCCGCAACCCAGCGCACGACATCGTCATGGGCGCCCGGAACGTCAATTTCGGCACCGTCGGCGGGCCGCCGCACGCGCACGACCTGGAACGCGGCCGGCGGCCGGGGACGCTGTCCGACACGATCGAGCTGCTCAAGCTGGCGCAAAGCCTGAATATCGTCCACTTCCTCTCCGGCGCACTCGAGCCGATCGATGTCCCGGTGCCGATCCGCCACCTGGTGTGGATGAATGCGACGCTCACCCATACCGACAAGGTGCCCTTCGGTTCGACCATAACGCCGCAGCGCATCCAGGACGTGTTCGAAATGGTGCGCATCGCCCGCGGCATCTCGACCGAGGAGATGCTGCGCGGGCCCAGCTACTATTCGGTCATCAACACGAACTCCCCCATGGTGCTGGACGGGCCCATGGCCTGGGGTGTCATCGAGTTCGCCCGCTTGAACCAGGCGCTGTGCATCACGCCGTTCACGCTGGCCGGCGCGATGGCGCCGATCACGCTGGCCGGCGCCATCGCCCAGCAGAACGCCGAGGCGCTCGCCGCCATCACCCTGTCGCAGATCGTGCGGCCGGGGGCGCCGCTGATCTATGGCGGCTTCACCTCGAACGTCGACATGCGCAGCGGCGCCCCGGCCTTCGGCACGCCCGAATACATCAAGGCCTGCCTGATGGGCGGCCAGATGGCGCGCCGCTACCGCATGCCCTACCGCTCCTCCAACACCAACGCTTCGGTGTGGCCGGATGCGCAGGCGACGTACGAAGGGGCGATGTCGATCTGGGGCGCACTGATGGGCGGCGCCAACATGCTGCTGCACGGCGTCGGCTGGCTCGACGGCGGTCTGGTTGCCTCCTACGAGAAATTCATCATCGACGCCGAGATGCTCCAGATCATGGCCGAGTTCTTCACCCCGACCGTCGTCGACGACTCGACCCTCGCCGTCGACGCGATCCGCGAGGTCGGCCATGGCGGCCACTTCTTTGGCGCGCAGCATACGCTGGCCCGCTACGAGACGGCCTTCTACACGCCGCTGCTCTCGGACTGGCGGAACTTCCAGCAATGGAGCGCCGACGGCTCCGTCGACGCGACGCACCGGGCGACCAAGATCTGGAAGCAGCTGCTGGCCGACTACGAGCGGCCGCCCCTCGACCCGGCGATCGCCGAGGAGCTCCAGGCCTACGTCGACCGCCGCACCCAAGAAGGCGGCGCGCCGATCCAATGACGAGAAAGTGGCAACAAAAATCAAACCGCAGATAAACGCAGATGAGTGCGGATGAACGCAGATTGAACGAGCTGTCAGAGACGATCATCGGGTACGCCTACAAAATCAGCAACGCGCTGGGTGCCGGCTTCGTAGAGAAGGTCTATGAAAACGCACTCGCGCTGAAGCTTCGCGCAATCGGCCTCGAGGTTGCTCAGCAACAGGGCATTGCGGTCCGTTATCAAGACGCAATCGTCGGCGACTCTATATTCGACCTGCTCGTCGAACGTCTGGTTCTCATTGAACTGAAGGCGGCAAGGGCATTGGAAGAGGCGCACATTGCCCAGTGCCTCAACTACCTGCGAGCCACGGGGCTCCATCTCTGTCTTCTGTTGAACTTCGGAAAGCCGCGGGTCGAGATTCGCCGCGTCGTCCTGAGGCTCTGACAGCCAAAACATGAATCTGCGTTCATCTGCGGGTATCGGCGTTCATCCGCGGTTTCCTTTCGTCAAGAGCTAGTTCATGCGCATCAGCGTTCTTCCCAAGGATCCGCGGTCGAGCGGGTGGTATGCGGTTCTGCGGGAGGCGCCGCCGGTGCGGCGGCTGACCGGGCAGCAGAAGGCGGATTGGGTCATCGTCGGCGCCGGCTTCACCGGCGTGGCGGCGGCACGGCGGCTGGCCGAGCTTGCACCCGACAGCCGGATCGTGTTGATCGAGGCGCAGCGCGCCGGCCTCGGTGCCTCCGGGCGGAACGCCGGCTTCATCATCGACGTCCCGCACAACGCCGACGCCTCGGCGGAACAGGTCGAGGCGAACCGGCGCGTCCTGCGCCTCAATCGCTTCGCCATCGAATGGCTCCAGGAGCTGGTCGAGAAACATCAGATCCGCTGCGACTGGCGGGCACGCGGGCAGTACCGGGTGGCGGTCACGCCACGCGGCGCGCGCGGCACCGAGCCGATCGTGGCGCTGTCGAATTCGCTCGATCTGCCCCACGAAATCCTGTCGCGCGCGCAGATCGCCGAGCGGCTCGGCACCACCCACTACAGCGCGGCGGTCTACCAGCCGGGCACGATCCTCATGAACCCGGCGGCGCTCGTCCGCGGCCTGGCCTACTCCCTGCCCGCCAACGTCGCCGTCTACGAGGATTCGCCGGTAATCTCGATCGACTATGGTCCGCCGCATCGCCTGGCGACGCCCGACGGCGCCATCGCCACACCGAAGCTGATCCTGGCCACCAACGGATTCACCGATGGCTGGGGATTCCTGGAACGCCACCTCATCCGGCTCGTGACCTATGCCAGCATCACCCGGCCGCTGGCCGACAAGCAGCTGGCGACGATGGGCAGCGACGAGAACTGGGGCGTCACCTGCACCATCCGCATGGGCTCCACCATGCGGCGGACGGCGGACAATCGGATCATGATGCGCAATCGCTTCCGCTACGGCGGCGACACCGCCGTCAGCGACGCCGAGCTGGCAAAGGCGCGCCGCAGCCACATCGAGTCGATCAAGGCCCGCTTTCCCCAGCTGGGGGAACCGCAGATAGAGCACACCTGGGGCGGCCTCATCTGCCTGTCGCGCAACTCCGCCCCCTATTGGGGCGAGCTGGCGCCGGGCGTCCTGGCGTCCGTATGCTGCAACGGCGTCGGCGTGCCCAAGGGGACCTTCGCCGGCCGCGCCATCGCCGAATACGCCCTCGGCCACGACAGCCCGCTCGTGCGCGACCTTGCCGCCTTTCCCAAGGCGGCGAACCACGGCATCGGCCCGCTCATCGGCCTCGTGGCGTCGTTCCGTCTGAAGTACCACCAGATGCTCGCCGGTGCAGAGCACTGAGCGTCCACGGCATCAGCCCGCCAGACGGCTCGCGATCTTGATCTCCGAATGCAGTGTCCGGTGCACCGGGCACTTCTCGGCGATCTCGAGGAGGCGCTGGCGCTGGGCGTCGTCCAGAGGCCCGGACACGACGATCTCGCGTTCGATGAGATCGATCTTGCCTTCCCTGGTCTCGCAATCGGCGCAGTCCGCGGCGTGGACCTTCTGGTGCGACAAATGGACGGTGACGCGTTCGAGCGGCCATTTCTTGTGGTCGGCGTAGAGCCGCAGCGTCATCGAGGTGCAGGCGCCGAGGGCCGCCAGTAGCAGATCGTACGGGTTTGGCCCGAGGTCGCTGCCGCCGCCTTCGAGCGGCTCGTCGGCGGCCAGACGATGGTTGCCGGCGAGGATTTCCTGCGCCAGGCGGCTGACGCCGTGCGTCGGGTCGGCGCCGCGTTCGCTGACAATGACGGTCCCGTCATCGGATGCGACCGGGTCGGGCAGGCGCTTCTCCGGTGCGCCGACATATCGCGTGGCCCAGGCGGAGAGCACGTCGGCGACGTAGACGGCATCGGCACGACGCGTGAGCAGATGATCGGCGTCATCGAGGGAGATGAAGCTCTTCGGGTGCCTGGCCGCCTGGAAGATCGCGGCGGCGTTCTCGATGCCGACGATCTGGTCGCGCGGGGCGTGGAAGATGAGCAGGGCCCTCCCGAGCTTATTCAGCTTCGCGGCGCCGTTCTGCTGCGCGATATCGTCGAGAAACTGCTTGCGGATGCGGAAGGGCCGGCCGGCCAGATGCACCTCCACCTCGCCCGTCGTTTCGATCTCGGCGCGCTTGTCGGTGAAGAGATGCGCCACGTGGGCCGGGTCGGCGGGAGCGGCGATGGTGGCAATGGCGACCGCTTCCCGGATTTGGGACGCCGCCGCGAGCACCGCCGCACCGCCGAGGCTGTGGCCGATCAGGATCTTGGGCGCCGCGTAGCGCTCGCGCAGATAGTCGGCCGCCTTGATGAGATCCTGCACGTTCGAGCTGAAGTTGGTGTGGGCAAAATCGCCCTCGCTGGCGCCGAGACCGGTGAAATCGAACCGCAGGACGGCGATGCCGTGCCCGGCCAGCGCCTCGGCAATGCGTCCGGCGGCGAAGATGTCCTTCGTGCAGGTGAAGCAGTGCGCGAACAGCGCATAGGCCCGGGGTTCGTCCTCGGGCAGCTCCAGCCGCCCGGCCAGGATCGCGTCATGAGAACCGGGAAAGGTCAGTTTCTCGAACCGCACGGGCATGGGACCTCCTTCGCACGATGTGCGCCGTCATCCCAGCACTGCGTCCGCATCCGTGCAACGCATCGACATTTGATCGGTGACATTGGCGCGGCCGGCCGGGCTCCGCTAGGGTGCGTCTGCGGCGACATTACCTTCTTACTCCAGGACATTGAGCGCATCCATGGATCACGCCGATTTCGAGATCGTCGAGAAATCAACCGCCTACCAGGGTTACTTCCGCATCGACCGATACCGCTTCCGCCATCGCCTGTTCGCCGGCGGTTGGAGCGGCGAGATCCGGCGCGAGGTGTTCGAGCGCGGCCATGCCGTCGGGGTGTTGGCCTACGACCCCGAGCTCGACGCGGTGATCCTGATCGAGCAGTTCCGCATCGGCGCGGTCGCCGCGGGCATGCCTGCCTGGCAGAGCGAAGTGATCGCCGGCATCATCGACAAAGGCGAAACGCCGGAGGCCGTCGCCCGCCGCGAGGCACAGGAGGAGGCCGGCTGCGAGATCCGCGACCTCGTCCGCATCTGCCACTACCTGGTGAGCCCCGGCGGCGCCAGCGAGACCGTGCAGCTCTATTGCGGCCGCGTCGACAGCACCGGCATCGGCGGCGTTCACGGCCTGCCCGAGGAGCACGAGGACATTCGCGTCGAGGTCGTTCCCTTCGCCGAGGCGCGCGAGCGGCTCCTCGCTGGCCACTTCGGCAATGCCCCGACGATCATGGCCCTGCAATGGCTGATCCTGAACCGCGACGAACTGCGTCGGCGGTGGTCGACCTGAGAGCGGGTCTGATCGGTTGTATTTGCATTGACTATTTCCCGTAATACGTTTAGATCGGAATGCGGGAAGGGAGCACTGTCTGCCGATGAGGAAGGTTGGTCACCGTAGTTTCGCTGTCATGGTATTCTGCCTCGCGGCTCTCGGCTGC
>Ga0187893_10008444_pt1 | contig 16227 bp, 16 predicted proteins | sample MA1701074metaG_FD_139574 | JGI IMG/M metagenome (GOLD analysis project Ga0187893, IMG submission 139574) | White microbial mat communities from a basaltic lava cave in the Kipuka Kanohina Cave System on the Island of Hawaii, USA - MA170107-4 metaG ...
AGCCGCCGGTAGCGCGCGATGCGCGACTCCTTCCATCCGGGCGCCTGCTCGGGCGCCTGCGTCAGGTTCGGCTCATGGCCGAAGAAGTCGCGTCCGACGGGGATCCAGCCGCGATTGCGCAGCACGGCGGCGCCGAAGCCGCCGGCGGTTCCCGCCAGCGCCACGGCCGTGCCGCGCAGGATGGCCCGGCGCGCGGGATGCGCCGCTTCGCGCTCGCCGAGCGGATGCCAGACGGCGTCGCGACACGAGGGGCAGACCGGCCGGCGCCGACGTCGCACCGTCGCGACGATCGCGGCGACCAGCACCGCGATCGGGATGCCGAGCTTCCAGACCGCCAGACGCTCGCGGTCGAGGCCTTCGGCGAGGTCGTGCAGCACCGAACCGCCGAGCAGATAGGCGAGGACGAGCGAGCCGAGAAGGAGGGCGAGCACGACGCGGGCACGGGCTCGAACCGATCGCTCCACCAACGGGGTTCCGCACTGTGAGCAGGCCATCGTGACCTCCTTCCGTTCGCGGTCTACCACATCTCCAGCGGCTTGACAGCTCGCGCAGGCAGGGCGCAGAGCGGCTCCGATGACGACGATTCTCGCCCCGCTGCTCGCCGGCGTCGTGCTGGCCAGCACGACCCCGATCGACGAAACGCGCCTGGTGGACCTCACCCATGCCTTCGACGAGGACACGATCTACTGGCCCACCGCGCGGCGCTTCCATCTCGATCGCGTGGCGCACGGCCGGACGGAAGCGGGCTACTGGTATGCCGCCAACGACTTCTGCGCCGCCGAGCACGGCGGGACGCATCTCGATGCGCCGCTGCACTTCGCGGAGAACCGCTGGGCGGCGGCCGACGTGCCGCTCGAGCGGCTGATGGGTCCGGCGGTGGTGGTGGATGTCGCGTTGCGGGCGGCGGCATCGGCGGACGTGCTCGTGTCGGTCGGCGACCTGGAAGCGTTCGAGCGCGCGCACGGTCGCATTCGCGCAGGGACGGTCGTGCTGTTGCGCACCGGCTGGGCGAGTCGCTGGGGCGACGCCGGCCGCTATCTGGGGAGCACGGCTCCGGGCGATGCCTCGAACCTGCACTTCCCGGGTCTCGGCAAGGACGCCGCGGCGTTCCTCGTCGAGCGGCGGATCGACGCGGTCGGCATCGACACGGCGTCCATCGACCATGGCCCCTCGCGCACGTTCGACGCGCATCGAGTGCTCGCCGCGGCCAACGTGCCGATCTTCGAGAACCTCGCGAACCTCGATCGCCTGCCGGCCACGGGTGCCTGGGTGATCGCGCTGCCGATGAAGATCGCGGGAGGAAGCGGCGGCCCGCTACGGGCCGTAGCCGTACTGCCGTAGCCATGGACCGCGGAGCAGCGGGGCGATCGTGAAGCGATATCGCTACGCGGGCGAGATGCGCGTCCACGTGGACGAGCCTTCCGACGTCGTCGCGTTGCCGGACGGCCGCTTCGTCGTCGTCGGCGATCGTTCGAACGAGATCGCGATCGTCGCCTGGGAAGGCGCCCACCGGACGATCGCGCTCGCGGCGGTCGACGCGGCGGAGAGCGGGCTCGAAGCGGTCGCATACGACGCCCGCACGCGGCGGCTCTTCGTCGTCTCCGAGGAACGGACGACCTTGCTGCGCTACCGGCTCGACGTCGCCAACGCGCATGCCGCCCTGGAGGCACGCACGGCGATTCGCCTCGGGAAGCGCGGCGGCAAGCACAAGAACAAAGGCGTCGAGGGCATGGTGTTCCTCCCGGCGGCGCTCTCGCCGACCAAGCGAGCGCAACTGCTGATCGCAAAGGAGGACAAACCGCGGATGCTGGCGCTGCTGGACGAAGATGGGACGGGCGATCCCGTCGAGATCGCGCTCGACCCCGAGATCAAGGACGTCTGCGCCGATTTTTCGAGTCTCACCGTCGACCCGAGGAGCGGACACGTGATCATCGGGTCGGACGAGTCGGCGGGCGCGGCAGCCGTCACGTTGCGCCGGACGAAACGTGGCGTCGAGGCTCGGCTCGTGCGCGCGCTGGAGCTCAGCTCGAAGAAGGGACGGTCGCTCGAGCGGCTCGAGGGCCTTGCCTGCACGGAGAACGGCGATCTGTTCGTTCTGCTCGAGAACGCCCGCGTGCTGCTGCGGTACACGGCGACGGGGTGAGCGGCCAGCGCGCCCGCCGCGGGTCAGACGACGTCTCTCGTCGAACGGCGGCGAAGCCCGCGCGGAGGGTCGCGCTTCTCCTGGCATGCGGCACAGAGCGTCGCGTACGGCACCGCCTCGAGGCGTGCCGAAGGAATGTCCTCTTCGCAGTCCTCGCAGAGCCCGAACAGCTCGGGATCGGCCGCCAGGCGCTCGAGCGCGCGGTCGATGCGCGCCAGCAGATCCGCGAGCCCCTGGTTGCGCTTCGAAGCGAGCACCTGGTGCATCTCGCTGAGCGCTTGCGCGTCTTCGTCGGCGACCCCGGTGGTGGCGACCTCCGTACGGTTCGGCTCGATCTTGCTCGGCCCCTTGCCGAGCGCTTCCTCTCGGAGGGCGAACAGCCGTTGCTGCGCGCCGAGGCGTTCCGCGGGCGTCATCGGCGTCAGTTCTCCGCGACGCACCAGCGCAAGGGGCGTCCCTCGGAGCGTTTCCCGGCGTCCGGGCACGGGGCCGGCGTACCGCTCGGCTTCACGTTCGTCCTGAGCAACGCCACCAGGTAGGGGTTCCACACCGACACGTTCCAGAACACGTCGAGGCCGCCGGTGCCGTCGGAACGGGTGTACGCGTCGATGATGTTCGGCGCGTAGAGGATTCCCGTGTCCAAGAGCGCGCCCACCGATTGACAGTCGGGCACGAAGTAGTCGAGCGGACGGGTGGGGTCGCTCGGCGTGCACACGGCGGGCGCTTGGTCCTGGCAGTCGGGATGGAAGATGTAGCCGCCCGGACCGAACGGGTCCCCGACGACGGTCGGACTGCCCGGGTCGAGGTGCGCGACCGGCGGACTCCACGGTCCCCAGGGATGGTCGGCGAAGCGCTCGAAGATGGGGCCGTTCGGATCCTCCCCGGACCCGCCGCTGATCGCCGAGCCACCGCCGCCGTAGAGCATCATCCACGTGTTCACGGGCGGTCCCAGCCAGCTGACGGCCGTCTGGTTGGGGAACGGGTGATCGTCGTCGGGACTCCCGTCCACGATGCCGTCCATGGCGAGCGGCTTGGCGAGCGATTCGTGCCGCGTCCACAGCGGCTCGCCGCTGCCGGCCCGCACCCCAGCGAAGTAGCGCGGCCGCAGCTGCAACACGCCCTTGGCGTTGCGTCGAATCGGCAGCCGGTGTGCCATCAGATACATGTGCGCCTGCCGGCCGGGTTGTACGTCGTACCCGGGGCGCCCCCAGACGAGCACGGCACCCGGCCCCGGCGTGTAGTCGTTGCCGCACGTGCGTCCCGAGAAGCAGCTCACCGTGCGCGCCGTCACGTCGATGAACTTGTTGGACGCCAGCGTGCCGACGTCGAGGTAGTCGGACGGCAGCTCGGCGTCCTGGATGCCGAAGTGGGTGTGATAGGCGGCGGTGGAGGGGAGGCTCGCGGTGGTGCCGTCGTACTGCGAGCTGTCGGGATCGACGCAGATGCCCTCCGGCGTCGGTTCGCAGTGCTGTCCAGGGATGCACCCCGCGCCCGTCGCGAGGTCGCACGGCGCATCCCAGCCGAGCACGGGCGGGGTGCAGATGCCGACGTCCTGGCTGCAGGTGAGATGCTTGTGCGGTCGGCACGAGGGGCGGCCGCGCTTCGTGCGGCACCGCACGAGGTCGATCAGGCCGAACAGGCAGACCGCGTCGGTGCCGTCGCTGAACGCGGTGAGCGGAGTCTTGTTGTATCCCATCACCTGCGATTCGCCGTTGGTGAAGAGCCGGATACGGGCGAACTCGTCCGGTGCCTCGGGATCGGTGGCGATGGTGAGCGGCGGGAGGCCGACCGGCAATTGCAGCGGGAACGTCGCCTGCGAATCGTCGTTGTGGGGCAGCGCCTCGCACGGCGACCGCTCGTGCGGCCACGTATCGCCGAAGAGCATGAAGTGCTGCCCGCGATGCTCGAAGGTCCAGCCCAGGTCGGTGCCGTAGAAGCGCACGCCGGCGGGCTCGACCACGGAGCCCGGACCGGCGATCGAGCCCAGCATCTCCGGCGGGCTTGCGGTCTGCGCGAGCGCCGTGGATGCGCAGCACAGCAGTAGGGCCAGGGACCACCGCATCGGCCAGGGCTAAGATATGACCCGCCGGGTTGCAATGCCCGCGGCCGCCACCCGCCCGAGGCAATGCCCCATCGGACAGTTGCCCGGATTCGACCGAGCCTTGGTATGATGCGCCGGGATCATGACACGAGGCATCCGCACCGGTGCCGTGGCGGTTCTCATCGCGGCCGGGCTCGGCATCGCTTCGCGTCCGCCACACGTGCGGGACGTGCGCGCCTCGCCGCCAGCGGCGTTCCACCTCCCGGACGACACCGCGATTCCCGACGAGGTGGCGTTACGGGAGCAGCTCGAGGAGGCCATCGATCTCCGCCTGCGGGAAGATTTCGACCGGATGCTCGACGCTCGGGATCCGGGCGAGCTGCTCGAGCACGCGACGCTGTCGGAGACGGTGCTGGACCGCAACGTGCTCGGCATCGACACGCTCTTCGTCATCGGCGACGAGCTGTTCGGGTACGCGTTTCGTCCCGAGAACGGCTGGGGCCGCGGCGAGGCGGCTCGCAAGGCGGCCGACTACACGCCGCGGCTCCGTCGCGTCCACCTCGGCGCTGCGGGCGGCCCCGACGCCTTCGCGTGCGCGAGCTGCCACTCGAAGGGCGGTCCCGACGGGTCGGGCACGCAGACGCAGAACGCCTTCATGCGTGGCGACGGGGAGCGAACCGTCGGCGCGGACCAGCGCAATCCCCCGCATCTGCTGGGTCTCGGGCCGATCGAGTGCCTGGCACGCGAGATGAGCGCCGAGCTGCGCGCCCAACGAGACGCCGCCCGCGAGCGGGCGCGATCGGAGGGCCGCTCCGTCGAGCAGGCGCTCGTCACCAAGACCGTCTCGTTCGGCACCGTCACGGCCGAGCCCGACGGCACGGTCGACTACGGGGAATTGCAGGGCGTCGATCGGGACCTGACGATCCGTCCCTTCGGCTGGAAGGGCCATCAGGCGACGCTGCGGGCGATGGCGGAAGAATCCCTGCATCTCCATCAGGGGCTGCTCTCCAACCGCATCCAGCTCGCGGTCCACGAAGGGGCGCTCCCCGCGGCCTCGTACGGGAACGGACCGTGGTGGGACGTGGACCAGGATGGCGTCTCGCTCGAGATCGACGACGCCATCCTGGCCACGGTCGTGGGCTACCTGGCGCAGCTCGAGGCGCCGGTGCAGCGTCCTCCCAGCGATCCGGGGTTGATCGACGCATGGGCCGAGGGGCGCTCGCGCTTCGACGCGATCGGATGTGCCGCGTGTCACGTCCCCACGCTGGAGCTCGAGGAGACCGAGATCGACGCGCGCGAGCATCCCGATCCGACGCGCGCCACCTTCGTGATCGACGTCGCCACGGACGGCGAAGAGCCCAAGATCGAGCCCAAGTACGCCGGCGACGAGACGCCGTACCTCGTCCATCTGTTCAGCGACTTAAAGCGCCACGACATGGGGCCCGAGCTGGCGACGCCGGCCGCGCAAGGGACGATCCCGGCTCGCATCTTCCTCACGCGGCCGCTCTGGGGCCTCGCGGAGACGGCGCCCTACCTCCACGACGGCAGGGCGCCGACCGTGCATGACGCGATCGTGCTGCACGGCGGCGAGGCGGCGGCGGCGCGCGACACGTATCTCGCGCTGGACGAGTCGGGACGAGCGAGCGTACGCGTCTTCCTGGCGTCGCTGTCACGCCAGCCGAAGCTGTTCGTCCCATGAGCGTGGTCGTGCGGACGGCCATGGTGCTCGCGACGATCGGTGCGCTCGCGGCGTGCAGCGAGCGTGCGGAGCGCGAGGCCGTCGCGTGGCCGGCCGATTGCGCACCGATCGCGCAGGCGGCACCGCTCGGCATGGACGGCGCGCGCGAGGCGCAGCGCCTGGCCGCGCGCCGGCACGAGCTGCGCTTGCGGGAGGCGGCCGAGCCCGGCTCCTTCCTGCGCGCGATGCATGCCGCGCTCGACGCCGAGCGCGTCGCGGAGGGCGACCTCTGTCTCTCCGAGCTGGCGGATCTCGGCCAGCTGCTCTTCGAGCACGAGTTCGGCCCCGAGGACGGGCTCGGCGGCGGTGCGGCGGCGCGGGCGGCCTCCGGACCCTTCCGTCGCATCCACGAGGGACTCTTCGGCGGCCCGGAGACGATCTCGTGCCCGTCGTGCCACTGGGTCGGCGGTCCGAACGGCGCGGGCGCGGAGACGGACACGGTGATCCTCGCCGGTGACGGCCAGCACATGGCGAGCGGCGACGAGCGCAACCCGCCCGCGTTGCTCGGGGTGGGCGTCGTGCAGGCGCTGGCGCACGAGATGACCGCCGACCTGCGGCGCCAGCGCGCGGGCGCGCTCCGGGAGGCCACGCGCGCCGGCGAGGCGCGCGACGTGCCGCTGCGTACGAAAGGCGTCGACTTCGGCGTGCTGCGCGTCACGCCGGACGGCGAGGTCGACGCGTCGGGTGTGCGCGGCGTCGATGCGGATCTCGTGGTGAAGCCTTTCGGCTGGAAGGGCACGCTCGCTACGTTCGCGGACTTCGCCGCCGAAGCGCTGCAGGTCCACGTCGGCATCCAGAGCGACGTGCTGCTCGCGAGCGGCTCGCCCGAGCTGCTCGGCGACGGCGACGATCCCGCGGACCGGGACGGCGACGGCAGGCGCGACGAGCTCGGCCGGGGGCCCTTCGCGGCGATGACGGCGCACCTGGCGCTGCTGGAGATGCCGATCGTGGAGCCGCTCATCCAGGACCGCCAGCTTCCGCCGGCCGCTCAGGCCCGCCAGCCGCCCACGCTCACGAGCTTCGCTGCCGACTTCCAGCGCGGCCGGCGCGAGTTCCACGATCTCGGCTGCGCGGGCTGCCACACGCCCATGCTGGTGCTGGAGAGCCCGGTGCTGGTCGTGGACGGTCTTCCGCCGATCGACCTGGCGCGCGACATGCGACGGCCCGGCTTGCGCTGGGACCCGGCGCTCGGCGGCTATCCGGTGTGGCTCTTCAGCGACCTCAAGCGGCACGACATGGGCCGGGCCAACGCGGCGAGACACGTGCAGCGCGGCGTGGCCGCGCAGGAGTACGTGACGCCGCGGCTCTGGGGCATCGCGGATTCTGCGCCCTATCTGCACGACGGCCGCGCCCCGAGCTTCGACTACGCGATCGCGGGCCACGACGGCGAGGGCGCGGGGGCGCGCGCGGCGTTCGAGGCCCTGCCCATGGAAGGGAAGGGCGCGCTGCGCGTCTACTTGATGTCGTTGCGGCGCGCGTCGCGGGTGATCGTGCCCTGACGCAGCACGTAGAGATCGAGCACGCCCACTCTCACCTCGCTGCCGACCGAATGGCGTAGCGAGCTGATCAGCAGGGCGGGTCGTCCGCGGCCCTCGGGGTCGGGCGCGCGACGGATGTGCCAGCCGAACCAGCAGCCGGCCTCGTCGCCGAACAGCTCGGCCACCACGGCGGCACTTCGCCCCGAGCGGATTTCGATGCGGCCGACGTGGTCGGCCGTGCCGCGACGATGCCACGGCGCGCCGATGGCGATGTCCTCCACCGCGTCGCCGTCCACGTCGCCGGCGCCGATCACCATGCGCCCGAACTGCTCGCCGGGCTGCTGCCCGGACCAGTGTCGGAGCTCGCGTCCCGTGGCGCCGGAACGGATCCACACCTCTCCGGAAAGCGATCGAGACTGATCTTCGGTCGCCGGGGCGGCCACCGCGATCTCGTCCTTGCCGTCGCCGTCGAGGTCCGACACCGTGGCGACGACGCCGCCGTAGCCGCCGCGGCGGTCCGTTCCCTTCCAGTGGCGCAGCACCCTGCCGTCGGCGGAGGACAGCACCCAGACGCGGCCGATCGCCTCGGCTCCGGGGTCGCGTGCGAACGGCGCGCCGACGGCCAGGTCGGGGCGCCCGTCGCCGTCGAGGTCGCCGAGCCGTGCCACGTACCATCCGAACGAGCCCGCATCCGGCGGCGCCACGTACGTGCGCAACAGACGACCGCTCTTGCCGCTCAGCAGGTAGACGCGGCCGCCGTCCGCGCCCGGCGCGCCGACGAAGAGGTCGGTGTGGCCGTCGCCGTCGTGGTCCCCCGCCAGCGTGAGGTCCCAGCCGAGGTTCTCGCTCTCCGTTTCCTCGCGCTTCCAGAGCTCCTGGCCGGTGCGGGGGGAGCGCGCCACCACGATGCCTCGCAGGAACCCGCCGACCGGTGCATGCGGCGCCGCGATGACGACGTCGGACAGACCGTCGCCGGAAATGTCCGGCACGGGCATCACCCAGTGGCCGAAGAGACCGTCCGATCGGTCGCCGTCCCAGCTCCGGATCGGGGTGCCGCTCGCTCCCGAAAAGACGATCACGTTTCCGCTCTGGAACGTGTCCTGGAGCTTGAAGCGCGCGCCGGCGGCCGGGTCCGCGCGCCCGTCACCGTCGGCATCGAGCGGCTCGCCGAAGCGGAAGCCGAGCTCACCCTTCGGAACGTCGCCGGGGAATCGGTGCGCCACGCACCAGCCGGAGCCCGGAGCCGAGCAGGACGGGGCGGGGACGGACTCCGGAGCCGCGAGTCCGGAGGCGGACAGTCCGAGCAGGAATGCGGCGAGCGCGCTCGAAACGAGGCGTCGCCGGTACGAGCGTACCGGCGACGCCGCACGTCTCAGAGGCAGCAGCCGACCCAGCTAGACCCGGAGAAGTTGCACTGTAGGCCGCTCTGGAGCGCCCCGAGCGCGCCGGTGCCGTTGTTCAGCGTGACGCGCTGCCCCCGCGAGGGCGTATGCGCGGTTCCGTACTCCCAGTTGAGCAGCGACCCTACGTCGTCCTGGCACTGCTGGAGCGCGGGCTGTGCGTTGTCGATTGCCCAGAAGGACGTCACTGCATTGCTCGCAGTGTCTTGCAGGCCGACCAGATCGCCCGCCGCTTCGGCCGTCTGCAGCTCAGCGTAGGTGCAGGCATGGGTGCCGGGGAAGTTCGTGTTGCAGGCCGCGTTGGCTCCGGGGAGCCCCAAGGTCAGGTTGTAGTTGAAGCGGCCCACCGTCGCGGTGAGCGAACCTTGCAGCTCCACGCCGCCGGGCAGCGTCGTCGAGCTGGTGGACGTCGTGCTGGTGGTGGCCACCGTGGTCGGCGGACCGCTCGTGCAGTCCGTGAGCGAGCTGGCCAGGGCACCCTTGGCGATGAACTTGCCGGGCTCGTCCGCGAGGATGGTCGCGGGAGCGAAGCGCGCGCAATTGCGCGTCGAGCCCGTGGTGACGCGCACCACGACGTCGCCGAGCGTGCCGGCCAACGCCACGCCGGTCTCCTTGCCGACGAACTTGAGGACCTTGCCCTGCTTGAGCACGACGACCTTCAAGGGTACCGGACCCGCGGGCGCGTCCTTGTTGACGTACTTGTAGAGGTCGGCGGTGGCGCCGTCCTTCACCTTCCAGCCGGGGGCCGCGGACTCGCCCGGCGGGACGCTGAACGTGAAGTTGCCGCCGTCACGCGTGAGGATGTCGATGAGGGCGCCGCCCGGGCTGCCGTTGGCCGGATCGTCGTTGCCGCCCAGCGGAGGGAAGAGGAAGGCGGCATCCTTCGAGACGAAGACGATCTTCTCCTTGCCCGACGCGGCGATCTTGATGATCAGCTTGATCGCGCCGATCGGTTGGTCGGCGGCGTGTGCGCCCATGGCCAAGCCGACCGTCACGCACGCCGCAACGCCGAGCCGCAGTCCTCTCGCCGTCATCCGAGCCTCCTCGCCCCACGCAAGGGAATCTCGCCGCTTTGGGGGGCTCCGGTATCGATAGACCCCAAGGTCAGGAGGGTCAAGCTAAATCCCGTCGGCCGCCGCCAAGTCGTGGAAGTGTCGCCTCTGCTCGATGCGCCGCCGCTAGCCGGAGAGCCGGCGGGCCGCGCGGCGGTTGGCCAGCAGCACGGCGCCGATCGCGAGGAGCAGTCCCGCCAGTCCCACCGCGAGCGGGCGCACGCGCGATCGGTTGGGCGAGCCGCCGACGCCGAGGACGGTTTCCCCGACGATGGCCCGCGGGATGCCCCCCTGCTCGAAGGACAGGATCGCATACAGCGGGTAGGTGGTTCCGGCTTCGGCATCGCCTTGCACCGTGATGGGCACGCGCAGCGTCTGTCGCGGGGGAACGTCGACCGGCTGTGCCGCCGGCGTGGTGAAGAACTCGTCGGGGATGACGGCGGCGAGCCGGCCGCGCAGCGGATTGCCCGTGGCGTTGGTGATCCGGACGCCGGCCTGCTGGTATCCCTCCGCGACCTCCGCCTCGACGATCACCTGTGCCTCGGTCGGGAGCAGGCCGGGCGTCTCGACCAGGCGGGCATAGGGCTGCGAGTGCCGCTGGCCGCCGGCGTCGGTCCAGCGGACGAGCACGATCAGCGCGTCGCCCTGCGCTCGCGCCGGCAACGGGAACGCGACCTGCCACACGTGCCGCGCGCCGGCCGCCAGCTCGATCTCGGGCGCCGTTCGTTCGAGCAGTCGATGCCGGATCTCGGGCGCCACGGCACGCAGCGGTGCCCCGCTCGTGTTGACGACGTGCACCGCGACCTGCACCGCGTCCGCGAACGTCGCTTCCGCCGAGAGGTCGAGCGGCATCGGGGCGGCGACGACGGTGCGCGCAGCGGCGACGACGGCCAGCGCGATCCCCCGTGCGCCGCGTGGCATGCGCGCAGCTACCAGAGGTGATTCGACCCGGCAACCTCGCCGTTTGCGAAAGGCCGTCGCTTCGGGCTAAGAGCTTCGCGTTTTGCCAAGCATTTCGGGCACGAGCGAAGGTGGATTCTCGCTATGATGAGCTGGCTTCCCGAGAACGTCTCGACGTACGGCGCGGAAATCGATCGCCTGTTCTACTTCGTCTACTACCTGACGGGCGTGACGTTCTTCGGCGTGCAGATCGCGTTGCTCGCGTTCCTGTGGATGTACCGCGCGCGCCCGGGGCGCCGCGCCGTCTATACGCACGGCAACACGACCCTCGAGATCGCCTGGACGGCGATCCCGTCCGTCATCCTGGCGGGGCTGGCCCTCGCCGGCCGCACGACGTGGGCCGACATCAAGTCGCGTCAGCCGGCGACCGACTTCGTGATCGAGATCACGGCCAAGCAGTTCAACTGGGAGGTCCGGTACCCCGGCCTCGACGGCAAGCTCGGGACCGAGGACGACGTGCTGATGGACAACGACTTCCACGTGCCCGTGAACAAGCCGGTGCGCGTACATCTGAAGTCGCGTGACGTGATCCACAGCTTCTTCATCCCGGTCATGCGCCTCAAGCAGGACGCGGTCCCCGGCCGCGACATCCCGGTGTGGTTCGAGGCCACCAAGGCCGGCAAGTACGAGGTCCCGTGCGCCGAGCTGTGCGGCTTCGGACACTCGGGGATGAAGGGCTACATATTCGTCGATACCCCCGGAGACTACGCGACGTGGGCTCGGGAGAAGAAAGTCGGCCCGGCAGGGGTCACGGGCTGAGCCCGCGCAACGGAGGACGGACGATGAGTCAGGCAGTTGGTCACGCCCCGGCACACCACGGCGCGCACGCGCACGACGAGCCGGGGTTCATCCGCAAATACGTCTTTTCGACCGATCACAAGATGATCGGCAAGCAGTTCCTCGCCGTGGGCCTCGCCATGCTTGCGATCGGCGGCGTGTTGGCGCTGCTCGTGCGCTGGCAGCTCGCCTGGCCCGAGACGCCGGTGCCGGGCTTCGGCTGGGTGCCCGAGCCCACCATGTACGAGGGCATCATCCCGCCCGAGACGTACAACGCGTTCTTCACCATGCACGCGACCATCATGATCTTCTTCGCGATCATGCCCATCCTGGTCGGCTGCTTCGGCAACTTCCTGATCCCGCTCATGATCGGCACGCGCGACATGGCGTTCCCGCTGCTGAACATGCTGTCCTTCTGGACGATGGTGCCCGCCAGCATCCTCATGCTGGCGAGCTTCTTCGTCGAGGGCGGGCCGGCCTCCTCGGGCTGGACGTCCTATCCGCCGCTCGCGTCGGTGGCCGCCTACAGCGGCGTCACCACCGGCCAGAATCTGTGGGTCATCAGCCTCATCGTCGTCGGCGCCTCGTCGCTGATGGGCTCGGTCAACTACATCACCACCGTGATCAACATGCGGGCCCCGGGCATGACGTGGTTCCGGCTCCCGCTCACCATCTGGGCGCTCTTCATCACGGCGATCCTGCTGCTCCTCTCGCTGCCGGTCCTGACCGCGGCGCTCGGCATGCTGCTCTTCGACCGCATGTTCGGCACGCACTTCTTCGCGCCGGGCGCCGGCGGCGAGCCGCTGCTCTGGCAGCACCTCTTCTGGTTCTTCGGGCACCCCGAGGTCTACGTGCTCATCCTGCCGGCCATGGGCATCGCCTCCGAGATCCTGCCCGTGTTCGCCCGCAAGCCCATCTTCGGCTATCGCGCCATGGCGTTCTCGATCATCGGCATCGCGTTCCTGTCGTGGATCGTGTGGGGCCACCACATGTTCCAGAGCGGCATGCATCCCGCGCTCGGCATGAGCTTCACGCTGACGACCATGGTCATCGGCGTGCCGTCGGCCATCAAGACGTTCAACTGGCTCGGCACGCTCTGGGGCGGCAGCATCCATTTCACCACGCCCATGCTCTACGCCATCGGGTTCGTGTCGATGTTCGTGATCGGCGGCCTCTCCGGCATCTACATGGCGTCGACGCCGGTCGACATCTTCATCCACGACACCTACTACATCGTCGCCCACATCCACTACGTCGTGTTCGGCGGCAGCGCGCTCGGCGCCTTCGCGGGCATCTACTACTGGTACCCGAAGATGTACGGCCGCATGATGAACGAGACGCTCGGAAAGATCCATTTCTGGGGCACGATCATCTTCATGAACGGCGTGTTCTTCCCGATGCACATCCTCGGCACGGGCGGACACATGCGGCGGATCTACAACCCGCTGCAGTACGACTCCCTGCAGTCGATGCAGCCGATCAACGTGTTCATCACGCAGAGCGCGCTGCTCCTCGGCCTCGTACAGCTCGTCTTCGTGTTCAACTTCCTCTGGAGCATGTTCGCGGGCAAGCCGGCCCCGAAGAATCCGTGGGAAGCCAACACGCTCGAGTGGGAGGCCCCGACGCCGCCCCCGCACGGCAACTTCCCGGGCCCCGTGCCCACCGTGTACCGCGGGCCCTACGAGTACTCGTCGCCGCTCGTGCAGGAGGACTTCCTGCCGCAGGCACGACGGCTCGAGCCGCACGTGACCAGCGGGGGGCACTGAGCATGCGCGAGGCGCCGGAGTCGCTGGTGCGCACGGCCCACGACGCCGCCCCGTCGGCGGTGGTGGTGCCGTCGTCGGCGATCGTGCGGCGGCTCGCGGACTATCTCGAGCTCACCAAGGCGCGCGTCGTGCTGATGGTGCTCATCACGACGCTGGCGGGGGCGTACCTCGCAGCGGGCAGCACGCTCCCGGCGATGCTCGTCCTCCATGCGCTCGTCGGCACGGCGCTCGCGGCCGGCGGCACGATGGCGCTCAATCAATACATGGAGCGCGAGGCCGACGCCCGCATGGCGCGCACGCGCTCCCGCCCGTTGCCCGACGGCCGGCTCGTCCCCGCGGAGGCGCTGCTGGTCGGACTGGGCTTGCTTGCGACCGGCCTCGCCTACCTGCTCGTCACCACGAACCCGCTCGCCACCGGCGTGGTCGCGGCGATCGCGGCCAGCTATCTCCTCGTGTACACGCCGCTCAAGACGGTGACGCCGCTCTGCTCGCTCGTGGGGGCGGTGCCCGGGGCGCTGCCGCCCGTAGCCGGTTGGGCGGTGGTGCGTGGTAGCGTGGACATCGAAGCCGTCGTGCTCTTCGGCATCATGTTCCTCTGGCAGATCCCGCACACGCTTGCGATCAGCGCGCTCTACCGCGACGACTATGCACGGGCGGGCATCCGCGTCCTGCCGGCGGTCGATCGCCATGGACCGAGCACCGCGCTCTACGCGATCGGGCACTGCCTGGCCTTGCTGCCGGTGGCGCTCATGCCGACCGTCTTCGGCTTCGCGGGCGCGGTCTACTTCGTGGTCGCGCTGGCACTCGGGCTCGCCTTCCTGTGGTCGGCCATCGGGCTTGCCCGGCGCGGCACGCTCGATGCCGCGCGCCGGCTGATGCTCACGTCGCTCGTCTACCTGCCGCTCCTGCTCGGCGTCCTGGCACTCGATCGGGTGCCGCTTCCATGAGTGCCGTGGTGGCGATGGCGCGGCGTCCGCCGGTGGCTCCGGCCCCCTTCGTATCGAACACGCAGCTCGCGATGGCGGCGGTGATCGTCGCCGAGCTCATGATGTTCGGCGGCCTGGTCGGCATGTATCTGCTCTTCCGCCTGCAGGCGCAGGTCTGGCCGCCGGCCGGGTTGCCGCGGCTCCCGCTCGGCGTGACGACCCTCAACACCATCGTGCTGATCGCCAGCGTGCTGCCGATGCGGCGCGCGCTCGTGGCGGTCCGGGCGGGCCGGCAAGCTCCGGCGGCACGCGCCGCCACCTGGGCCGCCGCACTGGGAGCGCTCTTCCTGCTCGTCCAGGGCGTCGAGTGGGCCCGGCTCGTGTCGCACGGCCTGTCGCTGGGGAGCGGCGTCTACGGCGGGGCATTCTACGTGCTGATCGGCTGTCACGCCGTGCACGTGCTCGTGGCGGTCGCGTTCGTCATGACCGTGGCCGCGCTGCTGCGCCGCGGGCGGCTCCATGCCGAGCGCCTGGCCCCGGTCGAGATGTGCACGACCTATTGGTACTTCGTGGTCGCGCTGTGGCTGGGGTTGTTCCCCTTGGTCTATTGGTACTGAGCCGATGCGACGGACGCGACAGACGTGGGCATGGGTCGCCGCAGCGCTGCTGTCGTCGGCGGGACGCGCGGCGGCGCAAGGCTGCGCCATGTGCGGCAACTCGCTCGGGATCGACGATCCGCTCACCGGCGCGATCAACACGTCCGTCGTCTTCCTGCTGATCATGCCCTACACCATCCTCGCCGGCGCCGGCGGCTGGCTCTACTTCCGCTATCGTCAGCGTGGCCCGCAGGCGCGGGCCAGCATCATCGCGCTGCCCTGGGCTGGCGCCGGCACCCCGCCGGCGTCGGAGCCCGAGAAGGAGTAACCCCGTGTCCACCGCGACTGCAGACCATCACGCGCTCGATCCGGCCGAATCGCCGCTCACCCCCGAGAGCTGGGGCAAGCTCGGCATGTGGAACTTCCTGGCGGCCGACGCCATGACGTTCGGCGGCCTGCTGGCCGGGTACGGTGCGCTCCGCTACGGCGACCCGAACTGGCCGGTGCCGACCAGCATCCTCGGCATCCCGCTGACCGCCTTCATGACCTTTCTCCTGATCTGCAGCAGCGTGACCATGGTCGAGTCGCTGGCGGGCATGCGCCAGGGCAACAAGCAGAAGTGCGTGCGCTTCCTCTCGCTCACGGTGCTCGGCGGCGCGTGCTTCCTGGGGCTGCAGGCGTACGAGTGGACGCACCTCCTCAACCACGGGCAGTCGATCACGAAGAACAACTTCGGCGCCACGTTCTTCATGCTGACCGGCTTCCACGGCATGCACGTCTTCTCGGGCGTCGTCTACCTGTCGGTCATTCTGATTCGGGCCGCGCTCGGGAAGTACAGCGCCCACAACACCAACGAGATCGAGATCGCCGGCTTGTACTGGCACTTCGTGGATCTCATCTGGATCCTCGTCTTCACGTTCGTCTATCTGATCTGAGTGCGGAGGATGTCATGAGCGCCCATAGTGCAGAAGAGATCGCCCAGGAAGAGCGACGCTACTTCCAGGTCTTCTTCTGGTTGTTCGTGCTGACCGTGCTGGAGATCGGCGTCACCTACGTTCCGATCAGCAAGATCGTCATCGGCGGGATGCTGGTCCTGCTCGCAGCCACGAAGGCCGCGATGGTTGGCCTCTACTACATGCATCTCGTCAGCGAGAAGCGGATGCTCATGTACATCGCGCTGACGCCGGCGGTGCTGTGCGTCTTTCTCATCCTCATGCTGCTGCCCGACCTGGGCGCGATCACGCGAATGCTCGTCCACGCCGTGGAAGGCGCGGCGGCACCCGCGGCACACTAGGAGACCGAGCCAAGACTACGTCTCGGCTCGGGAAGAGCGCGAGCGTGAGGCGTCTG
>Ga0187893_10008446_pt1 | contig 16224 bp, 11 predicted proteins | sample MA1701074metaG_FD_139574 | JGI IMG/M metagenome (GOLD analysis project Ga0187893, IMG submission 139574) | White microbial mat communities from a basaltic lava cave in the Kipuka Kanohina Cave System on the Island of Hawaii, USA - MA170107-4 metaG ...
CAAAGTTGCGGGGAAGGCCGGTGACACTCAAGTTCCATTTGAAAGGCGCTGAACTGTACTCGTTCGCATTCCGAGCCTGAAGTCGATGGTTCGCCAAAATTGAAAAAGAGCAACGGAAGATCTAGTCTGATCAGATGATGATCCACGAGCGCAGCCAGTATAATTGGCAAGGGAATTCCTCAATCGCATTTGCCCTCATGCGCCTTGTGGAACGACTTCTGTGTGTTGCAGCTTGTCTGCTTGGGGGGCCTCTCGTCGCTCTGGCCGACTATCCCGCGTCATTTGGCGCCCTGGGAAGACAGTTTGACCGCACCATTCGCCCGATGCTACGCCAGTTTTGCGTCGATTGCCATTCCACCGCCGCACGGGTAGGAGAGCTGGATCTCGAACGATTCAACGCGCTGCCGGAAGTGCGGCGCGGAACGAAGGTGTGGGTCAAGGTTGCCGAGATGCTCGAGAAGGGGGAGATGCCCCCGAAGGGTGCAAAGCAGCCTCTGCCGCAGCAGCGGAAGGAACTTCGTGAGTGGGTGGAGAGCTATCTGCACCTTGAGGCTTTGGCCAATGCCGGTGATCCCGGCCCCGTGGTTCTGCGCCGACTTAACAATGCTGAATATAATTGGACGATTCGTGATCTGACCGGAGTTGATTTGAATCCGGCCCGGGAATTTCCGACCGACAGCGCGGCCGGCGAAGGGTTCACCAACACAGGTAATGCACTGGTGATGTCGCCGGCACTATTGAGGAAGTATCTTGATGCTGGCAAGGAGATTTCGCGCCATGCGGTGCTGACGCCGGATGGATTTCGGTTTTCGTCGCAAGCGACTCAGCGTGACTGGACGGATGAAATCCTGAGAGAGATTCGTGCACTGTATCAGGATTTCGTGGATCCGGCGGATCTCGGAGTGGGTTCCGCAGTCGGCAACCTCAATGTTCATGCAAATACCCGGATTGGGCTCGCCGGGCGCCTGCCGCTGGAGAAGTATCTTGCTGCCACGCTTGCAGAAAGAAAGACGCTCATGGCTGGCTCCCAGACGATCAGGACTGTAGCCCGCAAGCGTGGATTGAACGCCAAGTATCTCGGTTTCCTGTGGGCGAACCTGTCTGGTTCCACTCCATCGATCCTTCTGGATCCATTTCGCGCCCGTTGGCGCGGTGCCAATTCGCAGGACGCTGCCGCGCTCGCCAACGACGTTGCTGATTGGCAAAAAGGCCTCTGGGCGTTCGGCCCCGTTGGTCTGATAGGAAGACAGGGCGGCCCATCGCGTTGGATGGAGCCTATGAGTCCGATGGTAACCAAACAGGAGCTGCGCTTCCCGATCCCTGCGTTGGCGCCCGGAGAGAAAAAGGATGAGGTAGTTCTTTCACTCGTGGCAAATGACGCAGGCGATGGCAATCTGCACGACTTCGTCGTGTGGCGAAACCTGCGACTGGTTGCCAAGGGCCGTCCAGATATTCTTGTTCGAGACGTCCGACAAATGAGCCGCAACGGAGCTGTTGAAAGCGCCAGCCCACCCAACGGTGCTGCACCTGTACCGTGGGGTGTTGACCCTGCCACCTTCGGGAAGCATCCCAATGGTCGGGCTATCGACGAAGGCTCCCTCTGCGTTCACGCTCCGTCAGTGATTACGTTTCGTCTTCCTGCAAGTGTCGCAGCCGGCTATGAACTTGTTACCACCGCGGTACTCGACAAAGAAACAGGTGTTGCGGGCAGCGTGCAACTAGAAGTGGTTGCCGGCAGTGCGACACCTAAGTCCGTGCTGCTTCCCAGCGAAGTCGCCATAACCTACTCAACAGTGACCCAGGTGTTCTCAGATCACCGTGATGTTTCCTTTGTGAGGCCTATTCTCGTTGCCGAAAACAGTCCTCTAAGAGAACGCATACTTTCGGGGTTCGAGGCGCACCGTAAGCTGTTTCCGGCGGCGCTCTGCTATACACAAATCGTACCAGTCGACGAAGTGCTCACGCTCGCTCTGTTCTATCGAGAAGACGATCACCTCGTGCGCCTGATGCTCGACGAAGCGCAGAAAGCCCGTTTAGACCGGCTTTGGAAAGATCTGCATTATGTCAGCCAGAGCCCCTTAATGCGCGTCACGGCGCTGGATCTGCTGATGGAGGTGATGGCTGGCAACGGAGAGTCGGATCGCACTCAGTACAATGCTCTAATCCCCTTACGGAAGCCGTTCAGCGAAGACGCAGCGCAGTTCAAGAAGGAACTGAGCGATGCCGAACCCAAGCATATTCAGGCATTGCTCGACTTTGCAGCACAGGCCTATCGCCGCACATTGAGCACTGCGGAGTCCGAGGACTTGCGTGGACTGTATCACCGCCTAAGAGAACAGGAACTGGCCCACGACGAAGCGTTCCGGCTGACTCTCGCGCGAATCTTTGTTGCATCGCCGTTCCTTTACCGGCTGGAGACCGCCCCGGCAGGACCGGCCACCGCCGCAATTTCGGACTGGGAGCTGTCAAGCCGGCTAAGCTACTTTCTTTGGTCGTCGCAGCCGGACGAAAAGCTCCAAAGGGCGGCGGCTACAGGGACCCTGCACCGTCCCGAAGTGCTCGCAAGACAAGCCCGGCGGATGTTGAAGGATGCCCGCGTGCGACGGTTGGCCACCGAGTTCGCCTGTCAGTGGCTCCACATCCATGACTTCGCTTCCGTTGAAGAGAAAAGCAGGAAGTACTTCCCCGAATTTGCGGACCTTCGGGGCGACATGTACGAGGAATCGATTCTGTTTTTAACCGATCTGTTTCAACGCGACTCATCGTTGTTGAACCTGCTGAATGCGAATCACACCTTCCTGAACGAGCGATTGGCGAGATTCTATAAGATTCAAGGAGTACAAGGCCCGGAGTGGCGCCGAATCGATGGTATCCAGCAGCACGGACGCGGCGGCATCCTCGGCCTTGCCACCACTCTAGCAAAGCAGTCGGGTGCGTCGCGAACAAGTCCGATCCTGCGAGGCAACTGGCTCAGCGAGGTACTGCTCGGCGAGAGACTTCCCCGTCCGCCGAAAGACGTTCCCCAGCTCCCCGCCGACGAAACCGACACTGACGGACTGACAGTACGCCAACTCGTAACAAAGCACACCAGTGATTCCCGCTGCTCGGGATGCCATCAAAAGATCGACCCGTTTGGATATGCGCTCGAAGGTTTTGACGCCATCGGCCGTCGGCGTGAGAGCGACTTGGCTGGCCGCGCCATCGATACACGGACGAAACTTCCAGACGGAACGGAAATCAACGGCTTAGTGGACTTGCGGGACTATCTGCTGAAGACACGCTGTGACGCCATCATTCGCCAGTTCTGCCGAAAACTTCTGGGCTACGCCCTCGGTCGGGAGGTACAACTTTCTGACGAGCCGTTGCTCACTGGGATGCGAGAGCGTCTTGCCAAGAACAACTATCGCTTTACCGTGGCAGTTGAAATGATTGTTCGAAGTCGCCAATTTCGCGAAATCCGGGGTAGAGACGCTCAGTATACAAAATTGCCCTGAATCCCATTTCATAGTTTTGCAGTCGGTTCCGTTCGGTCTTGCCGTGAAACCGAATTCACCCGAAACAAGAATGGTCCCGTGAGCTTCTAGCTTTTTTTAGGGAGGCATTCATGAAGATCCATCGCTTTTCTCGTCGGACGTTCCTGCGCAACGTGGGTGTCACCATGGCTTTGCCCTGGATGGAATCGCTGTCTGTGTGGGGTGACGAATCAAGCCGACCCGCAAAGCCCGGTAGTCAGGTCCCTGTCCGTTTGGCGGTGTTATTTTCAGGAAACGGCTTTCACAGCAAGGAGTGGTGGGCCAAGGGCGAGGGAGCTCAGATGGAACTCGGTCAGGTCCTCGCGCCATTGACCGACTTTCGCCAGAAGCTTCTCTTCATCCAGGGACTCTACAATGAAGAAGCGCTGAAGGGGAATATCCACAGCTCACAGACCGGTAATCTGTTGTCTGGCGCACCGCTGGCTTCCGGCGGTGAGATTCGTTCGGGCACCAGCATCGACCAGCTCGTGGCTCAGCGTTACGGACAATCGACCAAGGTCCCGAGCCTCGTCCTGGGTTGCGAGAGGTCCAATCCGGGTATCCACAAGAACTATTCGATGCTTTACAGCTCCCACATCTCGTGGAGTTCTCCGACCTCTCCGACGCCGCTGGAACTTTATCCTGCGCTTGCTTTTGATCGTTTGTTTAAGGATGAAGCCCAGCGCGGAGACAAACGTGTGCTTGATGCGGTGCTCGACGAGGCAAAGCGCTTTCGACAGAACGTCAGCTCCACCGATCAACAGAAGCTTGATGAGTACTTCAATTCTGTGCGCGAAGTGGAACAACGCATCGAGCAAGCTGGCAAGCAGGGCGAATTGCAGGGATGGAGACCGACCCTGGGAAAGCCCGACATTCCTCGTCCGGCAGATGGCATTCCGCAGAATTTAGCCGAGCATATGCGGCTGATGAGCGACATTCTGGTGCTCGGCTTCCAGACCGACACAACACGCGTCTGCACGCTAAAGTTCAACAACGATCACAGTTATTTGCAGTTCCCGCATCTGAACGTCGACTTGGGACATCACGAATTGTCCCACCGCAATAACGCTGACTGGTTGAAAGTGAATCAGTTTTTTCTAGAGCAGTTCGGCTATATCGCTCGCAAGCTTGATGCGATCCAGGAAGGCGACCGAACGGCTCTGGACAACTCGATGCTGATGTATTGCTCCAGCATGCTGACAGGAAACCACGAAGCCACGAAGCTTCCCGTCGTTTTGCTGGGCGGTGCGAGAGGACAGATTCAGGGCGGACGTGTACTGGACTACGGCGGCAAGCCGAACCGGAAAATGTGCAGTCTCTATTTATCAATGCTTGACAAAGTTGGAATCCGGCTCAAGGAGTTTGGTGATTCTCAGCAACGCCTCGACGAGATCTAGTGTAGAAAATTGCGAGCACAGGGCGCACGGGCCAGCGCTGTTTGCGGGCGTGTGCTAACGTCGCATCGATTTCGTCTCTCTCTCGGATTCCAAAATCTTTTCATACTCCTCGGCGCGTTCATAGGTTCCCCGGTTTGCTTGGAAGTCTACCCGTTCTCAATTCTGCTCAGGGATTACCTGCGCCGGTTTCACGAGTCGATTTCGATCGTGACGTCGGGCCCATTCTCAGTCAGAACTGCTATGGGTGCCACCAAAGGCGAACCCGTCGGGTGCGTTCGCTTTTGGAACGCACCCGACGGGTTCCCGATGCTAATACGGATGGTGCGCCGGAGAGCATGACGCATCCTACATTTTCTTGTCCACATCACACCGCGCCGAGCGGTGTGGCAGCTCCTAATAAACTCATCTCAAGTCCTCTGCTTTATGTTTATGATCTTACTTATTCGTTTCTCAATACCAGCCTTGGCTGCGTTCCTGCTCGTCGAGTCCATTGCGTCCCAAACCCTACAGACTCAGTATCGAGATGTGGCGGGGCGCTTACTGGGAGCGGCGCTTGTCGATGAAGGTGGATGGAACAAACTCTCGCATGTAACGACACATATAGGCCACCGCTTGAGCGGATCGCCACAACTGGAACAGGCGTTGCGGTGGATCTTTGACCGTATGAAGGCAGACGGTCTTGATAACGTGCGGCTTCAACCGGTCAAAGTTCCTCGCTGGGTGCGCGGCCAAGAGTCCGCCCGGATGACCGCACCCATGGAGAAACCTCTCAGTATGTTGGGGTTCGGAAGCAGTATTGGAACGCCGCCACAGGGGATAACAGCGCCCGTTGTTGTCGTTAGCTCCTTTGATGAACTGGACGTACTCGGAAGCGCCAAGGTCGCCGGCAAGATAGTCGTGTATGACGTCAATTCGAAACAATACACGAGCACCTATCGTAACAACGGAGCTGCTAGGGCTGCCAAACACGGCGCCGTGGCCGTGCTTGTCCGATCGATGACCGGCTCTAGCCTGTATACCCCTCACACCGGGAATCAAGACTATGTCGAAGGAATTGCAAAAATTCCGGCTGCCGGGATTACGATCGAAGACGCTGCGCTCATTCGGCGCCTGGTGGAGAGCGGACAGGAGGTCAAAGTGTTCCTCAAGATGGAGGCCAGAACGTTGCCGGATGCCGATTCTGCAAACGTCATGGGCGAAATCATTGGAAGCGAGTTGCCCAATGAAGTGGTCGTCCTGGGCGGACATATAGACTCCTGGGACGTGGGACATGGAGCACATGACGACTTGGGTGGCGTGATCGCAGCCTGGCAGGCGGTGGTTCTAATGCGGCAAGTGGGGCTCAAACCCCGCCGTACGGTGCGGGCCGTGGGCTGGACCAATGAAGAGAATGGAGCGCGCGGTGGGCAATCGTATCGAGATGTTCTGGGTGCTGAAAAACGGCACGTAGCTGCTATCGAGATGGACGATGGAGCAGAACGCCCATTGGGGTTTCGTTTCAGCCTGCAGGATGCGACAGGAGAAAGTCCAAAATACCGGGCGGCAAAACGGAAGCTGGAGGATATCGTTCAGTTGCTGAATGGAATCGGGGTCAACACAATCGTTTCCGGCAGCGCCGGAACGGACATCGGACCGCTAACGCAAGATGGTATTCCGTCGCTGGGCCTCTTTACCACGAGCGAGCACTACTTCGAATGGCATCACTCTCACGCTGACACCCTCGATAAGATCGACCCCCAACATTTTCGTCTCTGCATCGCATCACTGGCAGTGATGGCCTTCGTCCTAGCAGACATGCCAGGGGAGTTGTCCAACTGAGAGGGAGATCGGATTTGGGAGTTCTGGTGACCTTGCGATTTTTTGGTCGATTCAGCAGTCTCATTCTGAAGGGGAATGCCCTTGATGTTTCTGCCTCGTCTTGTCGAGCATTCAAGCCTCAACTCAAGGACGTCCGATGACACTATCGCGGGTAGTTGAAGTGAGTCTCGACATTGCTATGATATTAAAAAATTACCTGTACTTGCATTCAGTTGTTAAGAAAAATGGCAGTAAGATATGAGTTCTAGAAATTATGTTTGACCCAAGTGCACGCATATCATCACGCCTCTTGACCGATCGCTATTGTCCATCCGGACGCTCATTCTTCTCCCGAAAGCCTGATTTCCCTCTCATCGTTGGGTTTGTTACTGACCTAGTACGTGAGCAAGATGTCCAGAAAGTCCTCGACTTCTCTCTCTCGGCGCAGCGTCCTTAAGCATCTGGCGCGAGCTTCTCTCGTAGGGCCTCTGCTGCCGAATGTGCTTCGCGCGACGCAGAGGTCTACAGCCAAACCATGGGATCATCGCTTCCTATTTTTTGCCGATGCCACGGTGACTTACCCCGGAGAGCTTTGCTACAACGCCTTTTCTCAATTAACCACGACAATCGGCAATCTCGAACTGTCTCCTGATTTCATCCTTTCGACGGGCGACGACATCTACGGAAATACGGAGAACCTCGACGAACTGCGTAGCCAGTGGGAGCACGTTCTCAGACTCACGCGGCGACATTTAGGGGAGCAATTGCCGTTTTACACTTCTCCGAGCAATCACAACATCCAAGGTCCTGCCCACGTTCAGGCGTGGAAGGAGAGGTTCGGATATTTGCCCCAAAATGGAGCGCCGGGGCAGACGGGGCTATCGTATTCGCTAAGGCGGGGAAACCTGCTGCTGGTGGCGACACATCAAAGCGATCCGCAACACGGTGGCCATGCAAATGTTGAGGTCGAATGGCTTGAAAAGACATTAGGGGAGAATAGCGACGCGGACTACAAAGTTGTGTTCGGACACTACCCGGCAATTGCCGTCAACGGTCTTCGTGTAGCTCCTCTCTCCCGTCTGGTGCAACCGGATAGGGATCGCTTCTGGGCAGTGCTGGTGAAACACAATGTCGATCTTTACCTTTGTGGCCACATTCAATCTTTCGATGGAAGAGTCGCCGATGGGATCATGCAAGTCTGTTCCGCAGGGGCGTGCAATGGCAGCCGACCGCCGGATTCCGAATACCAACACCTTGCCCTGGTAACTCTGAATAAAGGCAAAATCTATGTTGAGAGCGTCGATTCCAATGGCAAGATTCGTGAGTGGTTCTCCTGGCCCTTTGCAGATGTCTTGACCTGGAAACCCTTCGATCCTAAGGCACTCAATGAAAGTCTTGACCAGTTACGCCCCCCCTCCAGTATTTACGGCATGACCGATCGTCGGCTGCTGGCTTTTCGGATTCATGGACGGCAGCTAGAAGACCAACCCGGTTCACCCAAGACTCTCGTCTCTGGACACAAGGTTTGGCAACAGACAGAAACGATCTGGATTGGTCTGGAGGGGTTCCCATCCCGGCTTACGGTGCGTTTGCAACCCAGACATTACTTCTGGCAGCAGGTCTGGACCGGACCGGAGGTCCGTCCGAAGGATCCATTCCACTTTGAGGTGATGCTGGATTCTGGGCTCGGACCGGGCGGCATCCTATGGCGGTCCGTTGCTGATCCCGCGAAAGTCAAGTGGACATCCTTTGAATCCGCCTGTTCCAGTGGAATCGACCAGTTGCGATGGCCAGAGGTCTGGCAAACAGGTGTTGGGATGCTCGCGGACGATGATCGTCTCTTTAAAGGAGAGCTGAAACTCGACTACGCAGTGCAGCGAAGCCCGTACACGCCGTTTTTCTAAAGCATGATTTCAGTCATTTGAAGATACACACTCGATGAATCGACGAGCTCTCCTGGCTGCCGGATTAGCCTCTGTGGCCGCTGGGAACTTCAGCAATCTTCTGAATCTGGATTTCTCTTTTGAGTTGCAAGCAGCAGCGCTGCCGAAGGGGCTCAATGCGACGCAAAGGTCTACAGCCAGACCGTGGGATCACCGTTTCCTCTTTTTTGCCGACTCCGGGGTCACTTACCCCGGCGAGCTGTGCTACAACGCGTTTTCACAGCTCACCACGACAATTGGCAACCTTGAGCTGTCACCTGACTTCGTCCTTTCGGCAGGCGACGACATCTATGGAGAAACGAAAAACCTCGACGAGCTGCGGAGCCAGTGGGAACACTTTCTGCGAGTTACGAGGCGGCACCTAGGAGAACAGTTGCCATTTTACAGCTCTCCGAGCAATCACAATATTCAAAGCGATGCTCACGTTCAGGCATGGAAGGAGAGGTTCGGGTATTTGCCACAGAATGGAGCTCGCGGTCAGACGGGGCTATCCTATGGCCTACGGCGGGGAGATCTGCTGTTGATCGTTACACATCAAAGCGATCCGCTGCTGGGTGGTCATGGACATATTGAGGTCGATTGGCTGGAAAAAAAGCTACAAGAGAATAGCGACGCGAAATACAAGCTCGTGGTCGGACACTTTCCGGCAATTGCCGTCAACGGTCTTCGCGCCGCGCCGCAGGCGCGCTTGGTGCAGCCGGACCGGGATCGCTTCTGGGCAGTGCTGGTGAAACACAATGTCGACCTCTACCTGTGTGGCCACATTCAATCGTTCGACGGAAGAGTCGCTGACGGGATCATGCAAGTCTGTTCCGCGGGTGCGTGCAATGGCAGCCGACCGCCGGATTCCGAATACCAACACCTGGCTTTGGTAACTCTCAACAAAGGAAACATCTACGTTGAGGGCCTGGATGCCAATGGCAAGGTTCGCGAGTGGTTCTCCTGGCCCTTTGTGGACAGCCTGACCTGGAAGCCATTCGATCCCAAAGCACTCAACGAGAGTCTTGACCAGTTGCGCCCTGCATCGAGCGAGTACACTCGGCCCGACCGGCGGATGCTGGCCTTCCGGATTCGTGGGCGGCAAACAGAAGACCAGCCCGGTTCGCCTAAGACTCTCGTCTGCGGATACAAGGTGTTTCAGCAGACGGAGACTATTTGGATTGGTCTGGAGGGATTCCCGTCAAGGCTTACAGTGCGTTTGCAACCCAGACACTACCTCTGGCAGCAGGTTTGGAGTGGACCGGAAGTGCGTCCGAATGATCCATTCCACTTTGAGGTGATGCTGGATTCTGGGCTCGGACCGGGCGGCATCCTGTGGCGGTCGATTGCTGACCCTGCAAAATCCAAGTGGACATCCTTTGAATCCACCTGTTCCAGCGGAATCGATGAGTTGCGATGGCCAGAGGTCTGGCAAACAGGTGTTGGGATGCTCGCGGACGATGATCGTCTTTTCAAGGGAGAACTGAAACTCGACTACGCGGTGCAGCGAAGCCCGTACACGCCGTTTTTCTAAAGCATAATTTCAATCATTTGAAGGTACACACTCGATGAATCGGCGAGCTTTCCTGGCTGCCGGATTCGCTTCCGTGGCTGCTGGGAATTTCAGCAACCTTGCCAATCCGGATTTCTCATTTGTTCATTTCACGGATGTGCACATCCAGGATGAGTTGCAGGCAGCGATGTTCAGTCGACGTTGCTTTGAACAGATTAACAAACACCGCCCCTCCTTTTCGATCTCCGGAGGAGACTTGGTGTTTGACGTGAATTCTGTTGGCCCCGAAAGGGCGCGCCACCTGTTCGATGTGTACGTCGAGACCGAGAAGCTCTTGGACACGCCTGTATATCACGCCATCGGCAACCACGACGTCTTCGGGACTCGCCTCCAAAACCCGTCATCATTACCAGACACGCGTAACGCCAAGGCAATGTTTGAGGCTCGGATTGGAAAGCGCTATTACTCTTTTGACTTTCGACATTGGCACTTCATCGTGCTTGATTCGGTTGCCCTGACGCCTGAGGGCGAGTACTCAGGTTTCGTGGAGCAATATCAGATGAACTGGCTGGAAGCCGACTTGCGCCGGTCGGGGAAAGACACTCCGACCGTGATTACGACTCATATTCCTCTGGTGACAGGTTTTCTTCAGTACGGAGATCTCGCTGCGACCATGCCTGCGGATCAACTTGTGATTCGGAACAGCCAGAGTATTTGCGATTTGATTTCTAACTATTCAGTCAAGGCGGTGCTGCAAGGGCACACCCACATCTGCGAACAGTTGGTCTACAAAGGATGCCAATACATCACCACGGGGGCAGTGTGTGGCAATTGGTGGAAGGGGCCACGCCTTGGATTTCCGGAGGGGTACAACTTGCTCCAGGTTCGTGAAGACCAACTTGAAGCGAGATACGTGCGTTACAACAAGAATTGAACAGATCCCGTGGTTGCCAGCGTCGTGTTTCCCAGAGACAACGGTCGGTCGATAGAGTGGTCGTTCTTCTGTTCGTCGACCACATCCAGCCTGTTTTCGTCCAAACTCACACGATGCCGCACGTCGACGTCACCTCAGTCGTTCCGAAGATCGCATTGCCCCAGCTGTGTCCATTCGCCGATTCGTCGGCGTCCTAGACTTTGACTCTCGCTGCACGTCGGATAGCGAGATCGCATATACAGAGCATGCGGTCACATCTCAGACCAGCACAGGGGTGCGAACGATGAAACGAAGAAAGTTTCTCATGGCAGCTGCGACGGGAGCAACCCTGGCGGCGGTCGGGACGCCGGCGATACTCGTGCCGACGGCATCGGAGGGAATGCCTGCCGGAACAAGCGTCCGGACACAGGCGGGATACGTACCTGCCAACGATGGAGTGCAGCTCTATTTCGAGGAAGCCGGGGCGGGCAAGCACCTCGTCCTCATCCACGGCGGCGGTCTGAGCTTGGTTTGGTGGCGGCACAATTTCCCGGTGCTGGCCAAGCAATTTCACGTGGTCGCAGCCGACACCCGCGGCTGCGGCCGGTCGGACAAACCCGCATGGGGTCATCGCACAGCCCGGTATGCCAAGGACGTTTATGACATCATCGAGACGCTCCGCCTCCACGACGTGACTTTAGTGGGGTGGTCGATAGGTGCCCGCACCTGCTATTCTTACCTGGAGCTCTTCGGCAGACACCGGCTGCGGGGAGTCGTCCTAGTCGACGAAACCGTTGCCCATGAGGTTCACCTCCCAGCACCTTCAGGCTCGGAACAACAGCCGAGCGAGAGCACCGAAGCCTACAGCAGGCGCTCAATGCGTGCCATGGTATCACCGCGTGATCCCGGTCAAGTCACCGATGAGGAGCTCGAATGGATGATGGCTTCGGCTGCCAACCCGCCGGCGCCGGCAACGCTTGGGGCCGATTACCGGGCGCAGGACTGGCGCCCTCTGTGTCCCATCATCGATGTGCCAGTCCTGATTGCCGCTGGACGCCACAGCGGCGCTCTGCCGGGATGCATCTATGCCGCGGAGCATATTCCCAAGGCTAAGCTCATCGTCTTCGAGGAGAGTGGTCACTGTCCCTTCTACACGGAAGCGGACAAGTTCAACACGGCTGTCGCCGAGTTTGTCAATGGAAACGGGCGGAGTTAGTGCTGGGACAGTGATAACCACAGATAGCTCAGCTAACGATCCCAAAAGTAGAGTTGGATGATCGGTTCGTCCTCCCAATGGGGTTCCCACGATTTTGCTTGATTCGACGGGTGTTTCTGACACCGATCAATGTCGGACGTGGCCGTAAGGGTCCTTGATCCTGATCTTAGAAACGTCACATCCTCGAGCGACTAACGAACAGCAAAGTTTCATTCCGATTGCGCCGCACAACGCTAACAACAACGTCACTCGTTGTTCATCCATATTCAAACGGTGGGGCGAAAGTGCATTTGTAAATTGCGAAATAGCTCCTCTTCCTTCACGAATCCCATTTTTGTGGATGTGGACGGCAACGGGTACTTCAACCCCCCAGAACCGTAGGCGCCAAGGCCTTGAGCCCTGAAGCACACTACGTGAAGAGGTACCGGTTTGAAGTCAAGAGACTCGGACAAACAAAGATTGGGCAATGACAACCGCCCAGATACGCGGGCCAATGCCTGCTCCAGCCATTCTCTATCGATCTTCACCGAGGCAAATCTCATCTCTTTCTGAGATACCCCGCTTCGAATCCAAGCCCGACATTATCCACGGTCGTCCTGATCATGATCCGAGATTGGACTGAAACCCGCCATTAAACTAGCCGTTGAGTTGCTAACGATTCGACGTCTGAGAGGGGATCCGCAATGTAGTTCTCTATAACGACTGGTCCGGCCACCATGTTCCTTGACTATTCCGCCCGTCATTTCGGCCTGTGGTTGAAGAGTTTTCGTTTCTCTTAGAGTGTCTCTCGATCACATCGCAGAATTCGATGATTCAAAGCGTCAGGTAGGTTTCCAGGGTTTGCGATAGTTGGGGGACAGGTATTGTGAGGCGTCCTTGTTGCCTATGATTTTCTCGGAATCGCGATCCCAGGTGACTGTGCTCTTGCTTCGCAAGGCGATGTTTCCGAGCTGTGCTGCCGAAGTGGAGCGGTGACCGATCTCGATATCGGAAATTGGCGCCCGCCGACTCCTTACACAATCCAGAAAATTACGGGTGTGAGCCTGGCTCATTGGATTGGAGCTCTTTTTGAGGACCGCTTCGCATCGCGGCTCGTCGTTCTTGGTGAGTTCTGGAACGATCTCAAAACCATTTCTGTCAATAAACAGAGCCCCCTCTGTGCCGTGGAAGCTGATTCCGTATTCATGCTGGTTCAGCCCATGGCGGTTGCATTCCCTGTTTTCGTAGGTGCAAATAAACCCGGGATACTGATAGACAGCCTGCAAAGTGTCCGGTGCTTCTCGATTATCCTGTAAACAAAGTTTGCCTCCGTGTGCGCTTACCGCTTGCGGAGCATCCACGTTCATAGCCCAGTGCACAATATCCAGTAAATGCACTCCCCAGTCGGTCATCATCCCACCTGCGTAGTCCCAAAACCATCGAAAGCTTGACCAACGATCTGGACTTACGCCAAAACGGTTAGCATTGAACGGGACCTTTCGCGCAGGTCCGAGCCAAAGGTCCCAATTGAGCTCGCGGGGCGGTTCTGTATCCGGCGGATTTCCAATCCCTTCAGGGAACTCGTTGCCATAGTTCCAGGTCCTCACAAAACTGACTTTGCCGATGTAGCCTTTGCGAATCAGATCCACGGCTTCCTGAAAATGGAGACTCGAGCGCTGTTGAGTTCCAACCTGAACCACTCGCTTGTGTCTTCGCACAGCTTCAACCATGTGCCTTCCTTCACGAAGGTAGACTGAAATCGGTTTCTCCACGTATACGTCCTTGCCGGCGTCACACGCCAAGATCGTCTGCAGGGGATGCCAGTGATCGGGGCTGCAAATCACGACCGCGTCAATTTCCTTCATTTCCAGAAGACCGCGAAAATCCTGGAAGGTCTTTGCCCTTCCTTCAGTGATTTTGAGTGCACCTTCCAGATTGGGGGAATACACGTCACAGAGGGCTGCAACCTCCACATCCGGATGTTTCATGAAGATCTTGAGATTCCCTTGACCCATTCTGCCGACTCCGATGAAGCCCAAGACAATCTTGTCGTTCGGCCCAAAAGAGGCAAAAGCCCTTGGATTCAGGACTAACGGAGAAATATGAGTCATGCCGAGGCTTGCACCCACGGCCGTTGCAGCTCCTCGTTTCAAGAAGTCCCTGCGTCGAAATCTTTGCATGATCGTTCAGCCCTCCTCTTCACCGAAAACGTTAACCTAAGATCTCGGCGCCTTCTCAAAAATAAACGATGAGAACACCAACCAGAGCTGCAGATGTGAGATGAAATCTTGGAAGTGAGCGGATCGGACAGGTTCCGGATCCAACTTTGCCGCGTCAGGGGAACCTATTGTGGGTGGCTAGGCAGATTTGCAACCAGTGAACTTAGGTGATCACCCCTAGCCGGTTCTAGCGGTGCACCGGCACTACTGGCACAAGCCATTGAGAGTTGGAGCGATCATGCCATCGCCAGGGTCTCCGTGATGGATCACCAAATCGCAACCATTCGTTGTTGGCGCCTAGTCAACTTCCTTGTTCGATCCTAGCGAAGCATCGTTCAACGTGAACGCGAAGTCGACTTAGGAAGCCAATGCTTTGAATAGTGACTGCTTGCGTTCGATCAGGAGAACTATTCTACTCCTCCTATGCACGAAGCAATTCGCCCTCCTTAGCCGCCCGGTCGGCGATGAGGGATACTCGAGCAACGCGGAAAGATTCCTCCGAAGTCATTACATGGGGACCCTGGCCTCGCAGAAGGGCGACAAAACTCTCAAGGATCGACACGCGCGGAGGCAAGGGAAGGTCTCTTGGAGGATGATTGGGAGTGAGCAATGTCGCACGTTGGCCCATCATTTCGATGACGCCGTTCGGGCCCGTCGCACGCAACCGATTGATTTCGTGCTCAGACCCTGTTTGTGCCCCGACAGAGTTCACAGAGACTATTCCCGTTCCACCGTTGGAAAACTTTACCAGAAGGGGATTGTCCTGGAAGTCAGTTGCAGGGGCGGTCTTATTGCTTACTAAGCCACTGGCCTGTCTTATTTCCATGCCAGTCGTGTAGCTGATGGAATCCAGAAGATCCAGGCCCCTCCAGGGAATAGGGCCAACCGGGGGCTTAGAGTGGAACGAAGCTCGGTCCCTTTCGCTCCGATAGGACTTCTGCGCAAAGACCAGAAATGGTTCACCAATGAGTCCGTCGGCGATCGCTTGCCGCACTGCCAGGACAGCAGGGCATAGACGTAGCTCGGTCATCGTGGTGATCTGCACCTTCGTTTCGTCAATGACCGATTCCAGGGTTGCAAGGGGCCTCGAACCTAAGGCCAAAGGTTCTTCCGAAATGATGTGACAACCCTTTCGGGCGGCAGCAATAGATGCATGAGCATTCAGGCCGTTTGGTAAGCACGACGCGACGACGTCAAGGTCCTCCTTGACAAACATCTCCTGAAATGTTTCGTAGATGCGAGTCTTCCTGTGGAATGCGGGAAAGGCTCGAACGCCACTCCTTTCAGATTCGTTGGATGTCCGTTCGCGTTCGCGCTGGAATTCTCTTGGCAGTCGTTGACCGTCTGAGAGAGCGAAAGCGACCAACCGTGCGCCGTGAATATTCGGAATAGCATTCAAAATGAGGCCAGGACGTCCTGTCAAGCCGATCAGGCCAATCCGTACTTTACCCTTCGGATCCAAATAGGGCGACGATGTCTTTTTCTCAAAGGGACGTGAGACATCTCCGAGGAATTTATGCGTGCGCAAGACGGGAGCCAAACCCACACCGGCGAGCGCGGCTGTCTTAAGAAAGTTTCTACGGCTGGAGGAATCGTAGGTATAGTCTTCCATTTTTGCTCGCTCCATTCACAAGTTCCTTAATCTAAAGGTAGTCTAGTAATACTAGGTTAAGTAAGTATTGACATTCGCCGGAGGTGAGTGCACACTGGGTGCATGACACCTCAACAATTGAAAGCCCTCGATCGCAGGTTGACC
>Ga0187893_10008447_pt1 | contig 16223 bp, 11 predicted proteins | sample MA1701074metaG_FD_139574 | JGI IMG/M metagenome (GOLD analysis project Ga0187893, IMG submission 139574) | White microbial mat communities from a basaltic lava cave in the Kipuka Kanohina Cave System on the Island of Hawaii, USA - MA170107-4 metaG ...
GGATGAGAAATTTCAGCAGACTGAACTCTTTCAGGGTTAGCTTCGGCTCGCGGCTATTCACTCGAATGAGATAGGCATCGAAATCAATGTACAATCGACCATCGTCAAAAACTCTCTGGGTTCCACCCTCATTTCGTTGGTGTCGGAGCATCGTCCTGACCTTCAGGGCTAATTCCTCCGACACAATGGGTTTCAGCACATAGTCATCGGCGCCCAGCGTCCGCGCAAACGCCTCTCCTCGAATACCAACGGCATCAACCAGTACGAGTAGGGGAATCTCACTAGTCTCCCAGTCTCTCCGTAATCGTCGGCAGACTGCATCGTCGGACAGTCCTGCCAAACCAGCATCAAGCAGGATGAGATGCGGTTTCAACTGAAGGGCAAGTTCGATCCCGGCATCGCAAGAGACCGCAGTGACTGTCACCAGATCCGTCTCACCTTCAAGCTTCTGCCTTACTTTCTCCAAAATGCTTTTGTCTTCGGCGACGATGAGTATCCGCTTCTTCATCACTCTGAGCTTCGGTGAGTATCAGGTTGCCTGTGACCGCCAAAGGCGCCGCTGTATCAAGGCAGCGATCAGCAGGCACTTCCAGAACGCTCCACGGGTCGAGAGGCTGACGTCCTGCGCAAAAAAAGATGTGTTCTGGAGGGATGTTGTCTTGCGAAGCTTGCGCATCATACTTTCGAGCGAAGAGTTTGGAAGACGCCGGGCCCGGCGTCTTCCTCGATGCAGAACGCGACTCGCCCTAGAACACCAACCTCAGTCCAAACTGCATGACACGGGGCCCACCGATCGTATTGAGGATTCTTCCAAAATCCGTGGTGTCTTGCAGATCGTTACCTGGTGTAGCAAAGTTCACGTTATTGAACGCGTTAAACACATCCCAACGGAACTCCACACCCACGTTCTCCTTGATACTGGTGTGCTTGGCTAGGCTGACATCGAAACGCTTTTGAAAGTCGTTCCGAAGAACGTTCCGTCCCAAGTTGCCGAAACCGCCGAGAGGAGAAGTCAGAACACTTGCATTGAAGAACTGCTCGGTTCTGTCCGGTCCCTTCTCAGCCAGTTGCTCGTGCGTGCCATTGATGTTCGGGCGTCCAAACCCGAGCCGATATAGGCCTCCAGAGCCACGTGTGAGAGATGTGTATTGCGTTGTGTTAGCGATTTCGGGCTCAGCGGAGAAAATACTGAATGGACCTCCAGTTTGAATCTGAGTAAATCCAGAGAGGCTCCAACCCTTGATCCAGCGGGAACTAGATTTGCCGCTAGCCAGTTCATAAACAAAACTCAAGCTGAAGCGGTGTGGGCGGTCAAAGTCAGACACCGCCCGGTTCATAGAAAGGTTCCGTTGATCCCCCTGAACAACGAAGCCGGCGTTGGGGACATCGGGTTTCCCACCGCCGGCGGTGCTGCCTGGATCCGATGAGTTGTTGTCGAGGCTGCGAGACCAGGTATAAGACGTATTGAATTGAAGACCTCGTGACATACGCTTGGTGAGATTGAGCTGCAGAGCATGATAAATCGAGTTGGCAGACGACTGCAGCAACACCGCTTCCGGCACGTTGAAACCGAGAACAGGAACGCGTGCTTCGAATCCAATCACGTTTCCACCCGGGTTGGACAAGTTGTAGTCGACCGCTTGTCCTGTCGCAGAGTTTGGGAACCCAAAGGCAACCCCCGTGCCCCTCTCCCTGGCGGTCGCACCGGACTTGAGCGGTCCCCGCAGTACATTAGGATTACCTGTCCGCTCAAATTCCTTCTGGTAGGCAGCATCGTAGGACTTGACGAAGCGGTCGAACACGTGGTCGGGCGTGCTCAAACTGTTCATGTCATAACCCTGATTGAATGCTGTAGCCTGCAGCAATTTGGTTCCTTTGGTACCCAGATACCGCGCTTCCAGAAGAAAGTCCTTCGCCACTTCCAACTGAACGCCGACGTTCCATTGCTGGATGTAAGGAGTTCTCAGATCGCGGTCAATCGCACGAAACTCAAACGTCTCAGCCACGTTACCCAGGGCAGGCAGACCTGTGGCAAGATCGACAGCATTCAATACTCCGTCAGCGCCTCGCGTCACAGGTGTTCCGTCACGAATGGTGTAGGTCCCGTTGCTGTTGTACTGAATTCGGTTTGGCAAATAACCTCGGAACGGAAAGACTGGGTCCTGCTGTGAAAACGCAGTACCCAGCGGAACACGGCCGGTGGGCGCCGTCACTTCCACTTCGCGCAAGAAAGGATAGTTGCTGAACACGGTGTTGATGAACGCAGCGGACGGACGGTCGAAGAAGATGCCGTAGCCGCCGCGTAGGACAAGGCGGCTGCTCTCGAAAGGGGAAAAGGCAAAACCGAATCGCGGGGCGATGTTATTCAGGTCCTGACCGCGCAGTGTGTGATTGTTGCCAGCCTTGATCGAAGTGGCAATGGACTGGTCTATAGCAGCATATCCCGTGTTCTGCACGTTGCCGGGCACGATGAAAGCGTTCGCGGGGTTTTCCGTGTTATTGATCGCCTCGAAATCGACGTTACCAATCCGCCCGTCCCTCTCTGTGGGCCAACCAAACCAGTCCCAGCGAACTCCGAGATTTAACGTCAGCTTGCGATTTACTTTCCAGTCATCCGCCAGATACCAGCTCAAGTCTTGCATCCGAAATCGCTTGTCCGTAACACCGAACTGCGTGTCGCCTTCGGTCCCGAAGCCAGCGAGAAATTGGGTGAAGTTGTCGAACTTCTCAAACTCCGTAGCCTGCTCTTCCGGAAGATTGGTGTTAAAAAAATGGCGCTTGTATTCGCCGCCCACGCGGACGTTATGCGCCCCTCTGATCCAGGAAACGTTGTCGGCAAAGCTGTAGGTTTTTTGATCTCTCAGATTGAACGAATCGTTTGGGCCGCCCCAGGAGATGTTCTGCAGAAAGTTACGTCCGACGTAGTGCCCCAGACGCGTTGTGGCGTTGCTCTGGTCGTAGAAATTGGCCGGGTTGGGAACACCGATTGAGTCATTGGTGATGGCCAGAAATGGATCGTCCTGACGCCGCGTGTTATTAAGAAAAAACAATCCAAACCGCGCTTCGTTGATGAGGGTCGGTGAAAATGTGTGGCTGTCGTTAATGGCCAGCGTCCGGTTCCGGTCGTTGCGCACAAGTGTCACGGGAGACACCAGGCTCGAAGGATCCGGGAAGGGATCGAACCCAGGGAAATTGGCGAAGAAAAACGTGCCGCTAAGACGGTTCTTCACGCCAAATTGTTGGTCGATCTTGGCCGTAAACTGGTCCTGCTGAAACTCGGCAGGGGAAACGTTTCGCTGGCGGACAAAAGGGTTCCCACCTGTGAAACCATTGGCCGTAGGATCACTGCCATTTACTCGCACAGCGTTCGGACCCGGAGCCGGAATCAAGAAATCGTTGGTCACCGGGTTCTTGATGTTGAGAAGGTTCAAGGCAATCGGGGAAATCTGCGCTTCGGTCAAAGGAAAAGCAGGATTCAAGGTCCGGAATGCAGAAACAATGTTGGCGGCGGTCCGTTGTCCGCTGATTAAACGAAGGGCTTCCGGCAAAATCGGTATGCTCTGGGCCGTCGGCACAAATGCCGTGCTGGCCTGGGTGCGCTGATATCCGCCGAAGAAGAACGTCTTGTCTTTGATGACTGGGCCTCCCAACGAGAAGCCACCTTCGTTACGGCGCGCGCGGGGCTTGTCGATGCCATCCTTGTTGTAGAAAAAGTCATTTGCGTTGAACTTTTCGTTCTGAAGATACCAGTAAGCAGCGCCGTGGATCTGGTTGGTGCCGCTCTTGGTAATCAGCTGGAAGTTCCCGCCACCGGAGCGACCCGTGGAGGCATCATAGAGGCTGGTTTGCAGCTTCACTTCCTCCAATGTTTCTGGTGCCGGCGAGATGTTGTCTGTCAGCGACCCTTCATTTGAAGTCAAGTTCGTGGCATCCACGCCGTTGAATTGGAGACTGGTGCTGGTGGTCCGTGTCCCGTTGACGGAAGGCGAAATGTTGCCGTTGCCGTTTCCCAAGACCGGAGGTAAGTCGGAGCTGATGCCGGCTTCGGCCGAAAGCAGGTGAGTGAAGCTGCGCGTGGAAGTTGGAACCTGCAAAAGCTCTTGTGAAGAAATCTGGCGATACGTAGCGGCGGTGTCTGGCGTAACCAGCAACACATTCTCTGTTACCGTCACTTCCTCGCCAGGGGCCGCTTCGACTTCAAGCTGGGCATCAATGGTTCGAGCCATGGCAGCTTCGACGGCGACACCTTCCTTCGTCAGCTTCTTGAACCCTTTGATTTCGTAGGTCACGTGATAGCTTCCGACTGGCAATGCCGCGATTGTCCAGCGGCCCTCCCCGTCTGAAGTGACCGTGCGATTCAGACCTGTGCCCATGTTCCTGGCAGTCACCGCCACACCCGGCATCACGGCGCCTGATGAGTCTTGAATCACGCCGGTCAATCTGCCGGCTGTGCCCGACTGCGCAATGATCGCTGATGGTAAGACCCAACTCGCGATGAAAAGGAATAACGGTAACCGTCTTGCGATCGCCTTGCTGCAACTCATGATGTTTCCTCCGTAGCGGCGTTGAAGAACAGTGTTTTAGGAAAACGAGTTAAACCCGGGACTAGAGGCAGCCAAAACGACAAAGCTAAGTGGGAGACGATAGGCAAGTCCGATTAACAAGCTGTTACATCAATATTGAATGCACGTGAATTATTCAGGGACGTGTCGAGTACTCGCGGCTAAGATAGACAAGCTAAAGCTCTAAGAATCCTGAGGTTGAGGCGTTGGCTCCGCATGAAGAGAGGGAACAGAACGGGTTAAGCGTTGTGGGGGATGGGCATCACCCCTCTGCCCGTTCCTTGCCGTCGTACCGATAGTGGGTGAATTTGAAAATTGACCTACTACGACTGAATTGCTTCCCTTGAGAAATCCGATCTTTCAGTCTTCATTTTGAACGCTGAGGTGGTGATCGACGTCGGCGGTTCTCTCCACTCGGGTCGAAAACGGTACCCGTGGGCTCGGAGTTTGTGGTCTAGCGACGCTATCGGACAGAAGTCCACCGCGGCCTGGTTGCGTTGGCAGTGTCATTTCATGCCTGAGTCGATGCGTTTGGCCAGGTGCTTGATTCTGCCGACATATTGGCGGCAAAGTTTGCAGTCCACGTGACGGTGGTGCATGTCTTGAATGTGCTGGTGAAACGCGACGACCGCTTTGGACAACTGAATATTGTAGGCCGGGATGCATAACCGCTCGCGGTCACGAGAGCGTTGGTATTCCGCTCTTTCTTGATGGAAACGGCGGAAGGTTGTTCCTGCCTTGAGGATTTCAAGAGTTACGGGATCGCGCTGGAGCGGCTGGGCATGGGTGGGACGAGGGTACGATGCGTTTCCGACAAGAATGAGCGCTCCCGCAAGCAAGCCAAGAGATCTTCGATAGTTTCGCAAAAGGCTCCTTTCAAGGCAAAACAATCCGTGCAGCTCTGAGGTCCGCTGACTGGCCCACACCTGCGTTTCGGAGTGTATAGGGGCGTTGTTGCGAAGACGTGATCGCTCGGTGACAATTCCGTGTAATCATCAGCAAGGAATCTTGCTTGTAGTTACCTATCCGGAAACCGGGAACTTGGCACGAACCTCGACAATTCTCTTCTCGATCGAATCAATGCTCTTTTGGAAACCACGTGGTTCACATATATTGCGTGAAACTCTGCGACGTTCCGGGCGGGCATTGTGAACCTGACTTTTTTCCAACAGGACATTCGGTATGCGTTGCGCATGCTGCGGAAGAGTCCCGTGTTCACCGCCGTGGCCGTCGGCTCGCTGGCTCTGGGTATTGGGGCAAACACTGCGATATTTACTCTGATTGATGCCATCCTGCTGCGCTGGCTGCCGGTGCAGAACCCTCAGGAGTTGGTAGTTCTCGCCCGCAATCCCTCACAGCCCAGCACCTCCTTCGCCTATCCAGACTACCGTTACGTCCGAGACCAGAACCATTCTTACACGGGACTGATCGCTTTTTGGGATATGGGCCGCGGAACGAGCTTCAGCCTGCCGCAGCAGGGCGGGCCGTCGCAGCTCGTCTTGTTGTCAATGGTGAGCGGAAACTACTTCGAGGTGCTGGGTGTTCAGCCTGCGAGCGGCCGGGTGTTCAATCTGGCAGACAACGAACAGGAAGGGGGACACCCGGTTGCGGTGTTGAGCCACGCCTTTTGGAAACGGACACTCGGAGAAGACACCGGCGTGGTGGGGCGCGACATCCTCTTGAATGGTGCTCGCTTCCAAGTAGTGGGGGTGTCGAAAGAGGACTTTAGAGGTGCGGCGGTGGGCGTCTCCCCGGACGTGTTCGTACCCATCGTCATGTTTCGCACCTTCAATCCCGCAGCGGACAGCTGGAACAGCCGGAGCATGTGGTGGCTGACGGTGATGGGGCGACTGAAGCCCGGGGTCACCCGCGCGCAAGCCGAAGCGGAGTTTGGTGTGTTGTGGCAGCAGATCCTCAGCAACGACCCGAACCGGCGTCCCGTCGCCACCTGGGACAAACAATATAATCTGGACAACACCGCCCTGGTTCTTTCGGGCAGCAAAGGCTATTCCTACCTGCGCAAGGAGACTGCGAAGCCGTTGACTATTTTGATGGTCACGGTAGGCCTGGTACTCCTGATCGCCTGCGCGAATGTGGCGAATTTGCTGCTCGCGCGCGGTGTCTCGCGCAGCAAGGAGATCGCGGTGCGTCTGGCCGTGGGAGCGGGGCGCGCCCGGCTGGTGACACAGATGCTGACTGAGAGCATTACGCTGAGCCTGCTGGGCGGTATAGCAGGTCTCGGGGTGGCCTGGATGGGTGTTCGTGTGTTGATGAGCTTCTTGCCCAGGCGGACGTTTCCGGTAGAACTGCACCTGTCACCCGATCCCAGGTTGCTTGCATTCGCCTGTGGAGTATCTGTGGTGAGTGGATTGATCTTCGGGCTGGCCCCAGCGCTCAAGGCGAGCCGGCCCGACCTGGTGTCCACCCTGAAGTCCGATGGCGGTAGCATTATCGCTGGCCGATGGAAGCGATGGGACTTGCGTCGGACTTTGGTCTCCTTCCAAGTCGCACTGTCGCTGCTGCTGCTGGCAGGCGCGGGCCTGTTTGTCCGAACGTTGTCAAACCTCCGCAACGTAGATCCTGGCATGAATCGGGAAAACCTGCTCCTGGTGGAAACCAACATCGGGCAGTTGGCTTACCAGCCGCAGCGGGAACGTGCGTTTTACGACCGGCTACGCGAAGAGGTGCAGCGGTTGCCAGCGGTGAAAGCTGCCAGTGTTGCGGTCATCACCCCTCTGAGCGGCTTTCAGTGGACCTCGACGGTGCAGTTCGAGACCTACCAGTGGAAGCCGGATGAACGACCGAGTGTCGATGTGAATGCAGTCACGCCACGTTACTTCGAAGCTGCCGGTATTTCCATTGTTTTGGGCCGCGATTTTCACTTGTCCGATACTCTCGCGGTGCTTCCCAACCGACCGGAGCGGCCTCCTCCTCCAGGCACTCACGTGCCAGATCCGCCCGGGCCGACCCGCGTGGTCATTGTGAACGAGGCCTTAGCGCGGCGCTTCTTTGGAGGTGAAGGGGCCCTTGGCCGGCGCCTGTGCTTCGGCGACAAATGGGCCGCGGCAGAGACCTGGGAAATCGTCGGCGTGGTGCGAGATGTGAGGTATTTCGACATGCGGCGATCGGTTGAGCCGATGGCTTACCAGCCGCTACATCGCCAGGCAGGCGGTTTTAGTGGTGGCACAGTGTGCGTCCGCACTTCCGGCGACCCGCACCGGATAGTCGAGGCAATCCGGCGCAGAGTGACTGAAATCGACGGCAGCGTTTCGGTCACTGAGGCGAAGACAATGGAGGACGATCTGGACGGCAGCCTTCTTCAGGAGCGCTTCGTCGCTACCATCGGCGGCTTCTTCGGAATCGTGGCGTTGCTGTTGGCGGCAATTGGCCTTTACGGTGTGACGTCTGAGGCGGTCACCAAACGTACTCGGGAGATCGGGATTCGCATGGCGCTAGGAGCCGAAGCCTCCAGGGTTCTGGGAATGGTGCTGCGCGACGCGATGGTCATGGTGCTGGTCGGGGCAATCATCGGCATCCCCGTCATCCTGGGTTTGACACGGTACGTCGAATTCCTGTTGTTTGGCGTCAAGGCGCACGACCCCATAACGCTTGTCGGCGCAGCGCTTTTGCTGCTGGCCGTCACGGCTCTGGCAGGCTTTCTGCCTGCAGTGCGTGCGACCCGTGTGCAGCCGATGCAAGCGCTACGGCACGAATAGCTATCGCGCACTGCACGGTGTGAGGTCTCTTCCCACGTTGGTCCACAGTGTTATCCTACTACCCCCTTGGAGTTTTCTTGCCGACGAGAGCCTGTGAACCCAACGGTCGCAGCCCCGGGGCTCCAGCGCCTTTCTTACACTCAGATGGTTTTCTTGTGTTCAATCCAACTGGCATCCTACGACGCCAGGGATCCTTGGCGACGTAAATCGCCTCGGGCCCATTCTCTAGTCCGCCAGCAGACGAAAGTAAGAGTCCTATGAATCCTGCAGAGAGAACTCAACTCTTGGAGCACTATAGGAATGGTCCCCTGTTGCTGAGAGAAGCGTTGACCCAGTTACCCGCGCGAATGTGGCAATACAAACCAGCACCAAACAAGTGGAGCGTCCATGAGATTGTCATCCATCTTGCAGATTCTGAGGTTCAGTCGCACGTTCGCTGTCGCATGATCTTGGCAGAGCCGGGTACTACAATCATGAATCATGAGGAGTATCAGTGGTCGGTCGCCCTGAATTATCTAGAGCGAGATCTCCCAGAAGCCTTAACGATCATTTCGATCATGAGAGTGACCAATTCCAACTTGATCCAATCGGTGTCAGAGCCGTCATGGCGGAACTACTGTACCCACACCACGCGTGGGAGGATGACTCTGGCGGACTGGTTACGGATTTATGCAGACCATATCCCACTGCATATCGGTCAGATGCAAAGGAACTACCAGGAGTGGACGACCAGCAACAAGGCCTAGCGGGTTCCCGCCGAATGGAAAAGAGTGCCAGCGACTGGACCCAAGCCACTAGGCCCATTCAAACAGAGGTGAACCTTGCTTAAGATCAAGAAATTTAGGCATGTTGCCATTGTTGTTAGGGACTTGGATCGGATGGTCAATTTCTACACACAAACGCTCGGCTTCCTCGTAAAGCGACGGTTCGCGATCGGAAATGAAGATTTCCGAAAAGGCATCGGATTACCCGATGCTGAAGCAATCGTCGCACACTTGATGGTCCCGAACTCGGATGTTGAAATTGAGCTTCTTCAATTCAGAGAAACGAAAAATCTGTCTTCTCCCTCACCTGCAAATACCCAGGGATATCGGCACTTCGCACTTGTTGTGGACGATCTGACAGAGAGCTGGAAGGATCTAAAAGAAAAGGGGATTTCGTTTCTCTCAGAGCCTATTGCGGTAGAAGAGCCAAAAGAAGTGGCTGGTTTTCAGTTTGTTTATTTTCTTGATCCAGAAGGCAACATAATCGAACTCAACGAACTTCCCAGTGGGGCCTGAGTCGGCTGAAGCCGCACGCTCACGCTGATGCCAAGCTCGATGAAATGCTCAAAAGACTCCGAGATTCGATCCGGCGAAGGGTTAGATCGAAAGCCCGACTCAATGGGATAGCCCCGGGGCGAGCTTCCTGGTCTCTTCACCAATCTTGATGTAATAACTCGGCCCTTGTGGACCGGTTTCATCCCAGTCGCGGCTCGGATTAACCCAGTAGTTTTGCCCAGTTTTCGCGTCGTAATAGGACTCTCTGCCAAGCCATAGGCCGAATTCTGCTTCCTCCTTTTCTGTGTTTCCTTTATTCAACGGACTAGGCATATCCAACTTCATGCGGCTCGGTAGCAAGGGAACCTGGCACTGCACGGAGCGAGCCACGGCGGTCGCTTCCGCGCCATACCGATTCCCAAGTGGCGGGAGGCGCGCTCGCCGTGCGCATCAGGACCGCATAGCCGCTGTGCACGTTGCCAAACACTTTGTACGCGACCACTCCCTTCAGCGCCGGTGATTGGCACGCCATCCCCATGTACCCTGAACCTGCCATTAACTCCGCGGGGCTATTGCAGCTCGTGGGCTTCGAGCCGAATTCCGTGAGTTGACCGATGACGGCTCGCTCCGGCGTGGAATACCACTGTTGATAGTAGGCGTTGGAACGCACTTGGGGGTGCACGCCGAACACCAGATACCTGGCACTAGCCGCGCCATCCGAGCGCGTAAGATCAGCCCCGAAGGCGGTTCCAGGAGGATTCTCAGCGGACACCGTCCAGCCTTCTGGCGCAGTGGCTTCACAGAAGCGCCAACGAAATTTCTGCACCTGGACTTCTCCTAGACTATTTGTCGCGTAAGCCACAAGGGCGGCACAGAGGAAAATCCGTTTCATGGCGTTTCTCCTTCCGAACGATGCATTCAGCTTCTTCGTCATCTATTTGATCATATTCAGCCGGATGTCTTTCTTGTTCTGATGCCAACTGAGGTGGGTGACCTTACCTCTGTCATCCTTGAGAAACTCAATGTACCAATGTACATGGATGAGTCGTTGACACGCACTGACAGAGGGAGCAGCAAATACCCTGCCACGATCGCATGAACCTTGCGGAGTGAGATGGTTGAACTTAGTCAGAGCTATCGGCGCGTCGTAGGTTCAGGATGTTCACTAGCGGAACTGGTGAATCCCGAGAAAGGACAGTGGCTGTTCCCAAACGTGACGACGATATTCCGTTCCAGGCTTGGGCAGCGCGCGACGAATAAACCTGGGGAGTGCGGAAGCGCGCTGCCTAGCCCTTCCACTCCATCCGCTCCGCTTCCCCTGGGTCTTTGCTCAAGCAGGGCCAGCTCCTTCTTGGCAAAAAATCACCGTGAGGCCGACCTAACCGCTGGTCATCAATCCCTACTCACTGACACCTTGACAGTCTACATATGCCTAGTTCAATATGTAGAGTATCGAGGTGTCACCCATGAGCACAGGCAAGTCCGATCTCCTTCAAGGCACGCTGGACATGCTGATCTTGAAGACAGTCGCCCTCGGCCCTGTACATGGCTACAGTATTTCCCAACGCATCCAGCAAGTTTCGAACGATGTTCTGCAAGTGCAGCAAGGCTCTCTGTACCCGGCTCTCCATCGCCTTGAGAGCCGGGGATGGCTAAAGGCCGAATGGCGTTTAACCGAGACCGGCCGCGAGGCCAAGTTCTATTCCTTGACCAGGGTTGGTCGCAAACAGCTTGAGGTCGAAAGCTTAAGCTGGGCACGGCTCTCTGAGGCCATCCGGTTGGTGATGCAAACCGAGGAATGAGAGGTGTCCCGTGCCTTGGCTTCGTGGCTTGTTCCGGCGCCAGCCCTTGGAAAGGCTACTTGATACTGAGTTGCAGTTCCATATTAAGGAACAGGTCCGAGATTACATCGCCGCCGGCATGACTCCGGAAGAGGCCCAATATGTAGCTTTGCGACGTTTTGGCGGTTTGGAACAAGTTAAGGAACAGTGTCGAGACGTTCGGAGAATGAGAGTGATTGAAGAATTGTGGCAGGACGTTAGGTACGGCTTGCGGATGCTTCGTAAGAATCCGGGTTTCACGATGGTGGCGGTCCTCACGCTGGCGCTGGGTATTGGTGTCAACAGCGCGGCCTTCAGCCTAGTGAGTGCTGTTTTGATTCGACCTTTGCCTTTCAAGGCGGCTGACCGACTTTTCTGGATCACCGAATTCTACCCGAGATCAAAAGTTTCGTATGTGCTCGCTCCATACTTCGTCGGCTGGCGGCAGCACAGCCAGGTCTTCGAGGAGTTGGCCGCCTACGGCAGCGGAATCTCACCGTTCGTCAATCTGGTGATACCCAACGGTGGAGATCCCGAACGGGTCTCCAACGCTGCTGTTTCTGCCAATCTTTTTTCACTTTTGGATGTACGGCCCTCCCAGGGGCGCGCTTTTCTTCCCGAAGAGGACCGCCCTGGGGCTGCACCTGTCGCCATGTTGAGTCACGCCCTCTGGCAACGTCGCTTTGGTGCCAATCCTGCGGCTATCGGAAAAACAGTGGCCCTGGATGGCAGGCCTTTCACGGTGGTGGGAGTCCTGCCCGCAAGTTTTCGGTTTCCCGCGGAGGTTCAGGGAGAGGTGTTCACGCCAATCGGGTTGCCTTCGGAGAGCATCTGGGATGAACGAACTCTCTATCTCCTGAAGGTCATCGGTAGACTGAAGCCTGGTGTCTCGCCAGAACAAGCCGCGTCGGACCTATCGGCGATTGGCAAGCGTTTGATGGCTGGCTACCCTCGTGGCCAAGCCCGAATTCGGTCCGGGATGCAGGTCAGGATCATGCCGCTCCACCGAAAGCTGCTCGGAGAGGTCCAGCCAGCACTGTTGGTCTTGGTAGTCGCAGTAGGATTTGTTCTCTTGATAGCCTGCTCAAATGTTGCCAACCTGCAGTTGTCCCGCGCGGTCTCTCGACAGAGAGAAATGGCGGTCAGAGCAACTCTCGGGGCTGGCCGCGCCCGCCTGGTACGCCAACTGACCGTGGAAAGCATTCTCCTGGCAGGCATTGGCGCCGGGGTTGGTCTTGTGCTTGCAAACGGGTGCATGAGTATCTTTCGAGCGATCTCGACCGATGCCTTGGGGCTTAGCTATGGCCTGTTCATCGATCGGATCGTTCTTGACTGGCGGGTTCTAGCGTTCGCTGCCGGCACTGCAGTCGTGGCAGGCGTTCTGTCTGCTCTTGCTCCTGCTCTCCTCCTATCAAAGGTCGACGTTAATGAGAGCTTGAAACACGCGGGCAGCCGTTCCACGGGAAGTCAGCATCACCAGCGAGTTCGAGGATTGTTGGTCATTTCAGAATTGGCTTTGACCTTGGTGCTGCTGGTGGGCTGGGGATTGCTGATCCGAAGTTTCATGCGGCTGACGGATGTCGATCCAGGCTTTAGGACAAGCAACATCTTCACAGCCCAGATTGAGCTTCCAGATGTCAGCTATTCAGACTCCGCTGACATTGCCGGCTTCTTTCAGCAACTCTTGAGGAAGATCGGAGAAATCCCAGCCATTGAGTTTGCAGAAGCCACGAGTGACCTTCCCTTGATGGGTTTCTTTTCCAAGGTAAGCGTTCGGTTCGAAGGCGAGCCCCATCCTGCGGCCGGACAGGCACCGCTGGTTCCGTTGAGGAGGGTTAGTCCGGGTTACTTCCGAGCGATGGGTATTCCGTTGATCGCGGGCCGAGGATTCACGGATTTCGACAATGGACGCGTGCAGGTTGCCATTGTCAACCAATCGTTTGCCGAAACCTATCATCCTGAGACCTCTGTTCTTGGAAAGCTTGTCTACCTGGGAAGGCCGACGCCGACTGAGATTGTTGGCATTGTGCGGGATGTACGCCACGACGGGCTTCATGTTGGGCCATCACCCGAAATCTTCGTTCCCTACCAGCAGGATCCTTATGCGTTAGTGACTTTAGTGATTCGTTCCAATCTCGACCCGAAGACTCTGAGGACAGCGATTCAAGAGCAGGTGCTTTCGCTCGACAAGGGTCTGGCCATTTATAATGCTGCGACCTTGGAGGAGCGACTTGAGAACTCTCTTAGGCCGCGTCGTACGAACCTGCTGCTCTTGGGGATCTTCGCAGCTTTGGCTTTCAGTCTGGCGTTGATTGGGATCTCCGGGGTAATTGCCTACTCGGTAAGCCAGCGAACCCAGGAGATCGGAGTACGGATGGCACTGGGCGCGCAACAAAACGATGTACTGGCTCTCGTCATGAGCCAGGGTGCCAGACTAGTCCTGGTTGGCCTGCTCACAGGCTTGGCGATGGCTCTGGCGTTCACTCGCATCCTCGCGGGACAGCTCTTTGGGATTACGGCCCACGATCCGGTCACTCTAGTCGGGGCAGCTGTTGCCTTGGGTGTCGTTGCTCTGCTGGCTTGCTACTTCCCAGCTCGCCGCGCAACGAAGGTTGATCCGATCGTGGCCTTGCGATACGAATAAGGCAGAGCAAGAGACTAGTTTTAACTGGCTTGCCAAGACTCCGCGATTCGCCCCTTAGGCCCCAAATGCATCTCTGTTCTCCAAGTCCGCCCATCCAAAACGCAAACGTCTAGGTGGCCAGCTAGGCTGGCCGGCTAGAGTGGCAATTGGATGCAGAATCATGGGGTGATAACCAAGATGCACGGTGACGTTTCCACCGTCCAAAAACTGAGAACCCACGCCTATCAGCAACTCCAATGGCCGCTTTGCGGTAAGTACCTCCATCTGCGAGAGCGTGGGATCGAATGAACTCTGGTTTCTCAATCATGCCGGAGTAGGTTGAGATCAAGGGGCTTGTTGCTGGTGGAAAGAGGGATCGGATTCTTTTCGTTGGAATGAGAAAAATCCTTCAAGATCAGTGAATCGAATGCTCCACGTGTTGATCTGGACTGGGTTCCAAAGGTGAAAACAGGCCGATGTTGTGTTTTCACCTTTTGTTTCACCCATCGTTTCACCCTAGTGGCATTCTCAAGTACTCACAGAGCAGACAGATAGCCTCCGGCGGCGCTGGATTTGGGGACGGACGGGGGACGGAGAGCGAGCGGTGGCGACCCCCTTTTTTGACGGCAAACGCCGTCCCAGAGTCCTTCGGGTTTCGCGCGGCTTCGCCTTGCTCCAGGGTCGCCACCGCCCGCTCTCCTTACCTGGGGATGCAATACATTTGTTTGACAAGACGCAGTACGACCACAGACGGAATCTGCTATGCGAAGAGCTCAGACCACCCCTCGAATTCAGCCCGAAGCCAAGAGTAAGCTGCTGACCTGCAGTTTCCGAATCGACATTCTTTGCCATGATTCTTAACGAGTCTTTCAACAAGTGGTTCGACCGGACCGAGCAAACCGAATAGTCCTGTGTTACGCGCTGTCGACTCCAACGTTAGGCCCCGGGGAAATAACCTCTCAGAGGTGATCAGAATGGATGCGTTCATTAGCCATGCGTCGAAAAATGCCACTGTGGCCGCCCGGATCGAAGAACTGCTGGAGGAGGATGGGATAAAAGTCTGGTTAGACCAGTCGGAGATCCGTTTAGGGGTTTTGTTGCGGAAGGAGCTACAGACTGCCATCCAGAACAGCCGCGTCCTAATCCTTCTCTGGTCGAAGGCGGCGGCTAGGTCTCGCTGGGTCGCCGCCGAAGTGGTGACCGCGTTTCATCTGGACCGGTTTATCGTAGCCTGTGCGCTCGATGGTACGCAATTACCTTACTTCCTTCAAAACACAATCTACCTGAGCCTGCAACCCAGCAAGAAGGATTGGGTCGATCGCCTCCGCCGCGCTGTTCGCGAATCCCCGGAAGCGGCGAACGAGGTTCCGACCCTGATGAGCAGTCAGAGCCGGGAACTCCAGCGGACCATCGAGCGAATTGTTCGAGGGCAACGGGAGGTGACGGATCGCCTTGGGAACTGGGATCTTCAAGGTGCCAAACAGAAGCACCGACTTGTTGATGGCATTACCGGAAAGGCCGCAAAAGCATGGCCCCTGGAACCGATGGTTCTCAATCTTTCAGGGTATCATCACAAAAACGCGTACATGCTGAAGCACTGGGCGGCAATTCAGGCGGGCCGTCCGCCCAAAGATCGATTGCTCGCGAAGGCCGAGAGCTTTTTTTTCGAAGCGCTCTTCGTCAACCCGAACGACTATTCGGCGCTCAATGGTCTCGGTAGTATCCTAATCTTTGAACGGGATCTCGAGGCGGCGGAGTTTGTCATCCGCCGAGCCATCGCCTTGACCGACCAACGTGACATCGATTACGCAGCGGCCAAGCAGGATCTAGCGATGATTCTTGCGTTCAAACAAGGATGATGTCGCGAGAGCACTGTGGACCGCCTTCTTCTCTACCTTTTCCACAAATCAAGGCTACGAACGTTTTTTGGGTAGACCGTGTTGGTTGGTGAAAAATGGTGTTTGAAATTCCTATCCCTCATCTAGAGCTCTCTCCCGACACATGATACGGTTGGGCCTCCGATCCATTCCTGAAGACCCAGTAAGAACCTGCCTATGGCGAAAAACATCGTCGTCTGCTGCGACGGCACGGCGAACGAGTTCGCCCGGGACCACACCAACGTCGTCAAACTCTACTCAACGCTGGTGCATGATCAGTTGACGCAGAGCACCTACTACCATCCAGGCATCGGCACGATGGAACCTCCGGGCGCGTTGACGCCGCTGCGGCGCCGCCTCACGAGA
>Ga0187893_10008448_pt1 | contig 16218 bp, 13 predicted proteins | sample MA1701074metaG_FD_139574 | JGI IMG/M metagenome (GOLD analysis project Ga0187893, IMG submission 139574) | White microbial mat communities from a basaltic lava cave in the Kipuka Kanohina Cave System on the Island of Hawaii, USA - MA170107-4 metaG ...
CCTTATTTTTATATATGGCTTAGCAACTTGCTGAGCAAAATAATTCAGGTTTTGAAACCATCTATATTCCCAATAAATTCTTGACGGAATCACATTTTCACCAATAAAAATTACAGCGTTTTTTGTTGACACTCTTTCAATTTCCACTAAGGTGTTTTCTAATGCCTCTTGATCATGTAGATACATCGTGACACCGTTCATTATAACAACATCAAATAAGTTGTTACGTAACGGTATCAAATCCGTGACTGATTGTATCAAATTATGGGTGCGTGTGTTACCATATTCCTCCACAAATTTCTTCAACATAAGATTAGATACATCAAATCCACAGTAAAAAGCACATTTAGTTTGAAGATGATTTCCTAAAACGCCACTGCCACATCCAACTTCTAAAACCCGATCTTCTTTTTTTATGCCGATCTTACTACATATCTCCTCACAAATTTTCCACACATCATCTTTTGATCCCCATTGACCTGCAGCATCTACAGCATCCATTTTGGAGCCTATGCGAGCATCATAGAGTTTTTCTGCATTTCTTACCGCTTTTCTGTTTACCATTTCTTAAGAGAAAAAATCCATTGTAATTATAAGTTCTTACCGTTTATAGTGTCTATGTAGAAACAACAGAAAATAACATTTTATACATGATTGTAAAGGATTCTCCAAATTCGCACATTGAAGATTTTTCATGTGATTAATAGACTAACACTAAATATTTTTGTGCCTGACTTCACTTATTATGGCATCAAATAATTCCTTAGTCCTCCTATCAGTAAGATATGTTATGGTCAAATAAAGACCGACACCTATTCCTACATACACTAAAAGATTAGGCAAAAATTCAAAAATATTGTTCTTGTATGTTAAGAATTTCTCCATTAAGATGTATATTAATCCGGAAGCACCAATACTAACTACAACATATTTGCACAAACTACCAACATCTAATTTTAATGAAAAATTTTTCCTTATTAGCACATAAAGATAGAATACAAAGGGAATCTCAATTATGAGTGCAACAATAGACCAAAAGATAGCTAATTCCAATTGGGAAGCTGAAGTTAATAACATAAAGACAACAACCAGCACAACTACGTATGAACCATATTGAATCACTCTAATGGTTGGAAGAAGGAATAATTTACTCTTGATATAATCCATAAAGGTCGAATCTTCATTAATGTCAACCTCTTCAATTCCTTGGAGTGCTGAATGAAATAACTTGTTAATTATGCTAAGCATAGTTCGAATCGACATTAATATTACAACGGGCACTGCATTTTCATAGATGGGATTTAATGCAAATAATCCTGGCCTGGCTAGTGTAATACTTAATGCTAAAAGCGGTATTGCAAAATACAGTAATCTCATAAGATTTTCTTGTAAATATTCAGCTTTTCCACCTGCAAGAAGTTTTGGGTAAATCGCATCAGAAAGTGTGCTAGTATGTTGTACGAGATTTGCAATTGTTCTTGCTGCAGTAACATATGCAATGCCGATTACTGAGCCAGTAATGACTGAAAAAATTACAACATCAGAAACAAATGCTAGATTAGGGATGCTTTGGTATAACGGAATCCATGATAATTTGAACCACTTTTTAAGAAATTTTTTTTGAAATTTATGTTTTAATTTTTGTCTACCATAAATTAAATGAATTATGATGCTTGATAGGTATGCAACGAAAGTTGATAAGATCGCTCCCTCTATTCCCATTTTTAAGAAATATACTAGAATCAAAGCTACCGGTATTTTTGTAAGCTCAAATGCAAGGAAACCATAACTTACTAACTGAGGCTTCCATCCATAATTCATGTAATTCAATATGTCGTTCAAAAAACCCATTGGCACCAAAATGACAGCAAAAAATAGAACATTTTGATCTGCATCTGATTGTAAACCTACAAAATATGCAATCACCAGATACGCAAAAATTGCACCAATTGACATTACACTTCCAGATACCACTGCGGTTTTTGCTGAGTCAATTCCACGAGCGACTTCACGCGTCAACCAATACGAAATTATGAAATCTGCTGTAACTACATATAAAAGCAAACCACCAATAAGACTCCATGTACCAAATTCTTCTTGGGTTAGTTGTCTTGTTACGATTAATGTGAAAATTATTCCTGTGAAAACGCTTACTAATCTTATTACAAATGAAATTAGACCACTATACGTTACTCTGATTCCTGACAACTTAATTCATGCCCTTAATAGAAAATCGACTTCGATTCAATGTTAAAGTTTTACTTAACAATTATTCATAAATTACGTGAAAAGTAACCATGTCACAATCAATTTTTCGTTTGTCTCAATTTATTACAAGAAATTGAGCATGTTGACCTTGAATGAAGATATAAAATCTAATGAATATATAATGAGCTTATGAAGAAACTACATGACTCTATCACACGCTATTAGTAATATTGACAGTTATCGAAAACGGTATGGTTTCTCTAAAGCACTACGTGCAATAATTCATTACGGTTACATTGTAATGAAAAAAATTAAACCAAATTCAATAAAGAACAATACAATTGAAGTTAATGGCTATAAAATTGCCGTTTTACCTAATGATCCCTTTGGAACCTCAGCAGAATTATTGATGTTCCATTCACACGAACCACTTTCTACTTTAATAATTTCTAAAATATTGAAAGAAGGTATGGTCTGTCTTGATATTGGAGGTAACATAGGATACTATGTGTTATTAGAAAGTAAAATTGTTGGCAAGACTGGTAAGGTTATCGCGATAGAACCATCGCCAATAAATTTCGACTGCTTAAAGAAAAATATTCAATTACAAAATGGTAACAATGTCTTTGCTTATAATATAGCAGCAGGAGATAAAGATAGCAACGTACGATTCCTAATCTACGAAGGTGCAGGTAATAGCTGTATGGTAGTTCCTGATGGTGAAGTGTCAAAATGGCCAGGTAAACTTATCAGCGTTCCAATAAGAATGATGGATACTTTTCTTACGGAGATTGATGTGGAAAAGATTGATTTTATACGAATGGATGTTGAAGGGTATGAGAAAAATGTTATTGCTGGCTTAAAAAATACCATACAAAAATCCAAACCGGTAATACATGTAGAGGTTCATGTCAACATTATGGGAATAGACAAAACAAAAGATCTTCTTGAAACTTTTAAAAAAGAAGGATATGAAACAATAGCTTACGTGCCACGAGACATTGATACTCCTTTAATTGGAACTATTAGAGACATTAAAAAATTAACAATAGATAAGATATTAGAGTTACTGAATTCTGGGAAACTTCCTAGTTTTGTAATGATAACCTTGGCACATTCTTCTAAAAACACATCACTAAAAATATCATGAGAATCGAAACTAAAGTAAAAGTCAATGTGCATGAGTGGGATGCCCCACTCTTGAATAATACGGCTTCATCTGTTTATCAATCATATTATTGGGCTAAACTTTACCAAGATGTTTTTGATTCAAAACCTCTTTTTCTATATGCAAAAAATAACTCTGGCAAAATAATAGGACAGCTTTTAGCATTTATACACACAAAATATTATTGGATTAATGCTAATCCAATTTTTCAGAAAGTAGCCTCTAAACTTAATTTGGGGTCAATAATTTCGTGGCATTATGGCCCAGTAATACATGAAGAAAGCTTGACCAGACAAATTAATGAAGAACTAATTGATGCGCTAGATAAAATTGCTTTAGAAAATGATATTATTTTTATCAAAGGCACATCACACCCTCTATCTGTATCTTCAGATCAACATTTGTTAAAGAAAAACGAATATGAACAGAAATTATGGGGAACATATGTTATAGATCTAAATGAAGGGTTTGAGGGATTATACAATAAATTAGATAAAAAAACTCGTTATGATATTAGAAAAGCAGAACAAAATCAAATAGAATTTGGAATTGCAAATAACAAATCAGATCTTGATGAATACATAGAATTGAAGCATAGAGAACGAGAAAAATCGGGCCAAAAAACAACTCGTATTCCTTTTTACAACGAAAAATATTGGGATTACCTCTACAAGAACGATCATCTGTTACTTTTTGTTGCTCGTCATAAAGGTGATATGATTGGAGGTATTTTGGGCATAGTTTTCAATGGCTATATAATACAACATGGTGTTCTTACAAGAAAAAAGGAACTTTCAGGGGGGGCCTTTCTAACATGGAATTCATTGAAGTGGGCTAGTGAAAATAACTACAAAATATTTGACATGGGAGGTTTTAACCCCGAACCTGATTCAAAAAAAGAAAAGTCAATTGATTTTTTTAAATCTAAATGGGGCGGAAAAGAACTAAAATATTCTTTATATACTAAAATATCAAATAAGAAAAAATTCAATATATCAACAGCACTGATTCACCCAGATCGACTAGGTAAAAAATTCCAATCCTTCCTAAGGAATAGCGTGATCTAGAACTTTAACTAAAAAGTTGACCTTTAAAATTGTATTAAGATTATTAAGAGAATTTTCAGTGATATAATAGATGCCAAAAAAATTGCTTTTTTACATTGATAACTGGTTCTTCCATTTTGGACTTGCAAAACAACTACAAAGTCATATTGATGGTGAATTTTACGCAGTAATTGATGCAGATAAAAAATCAAAAAAATTCTTTGAGAAGCAAAAACTAGTACAATTTAAGAAAACATGGTTTTTAGATGATCCTTCATTTCCAATTAAAATGAAACCAGATCTAAATTATCTAAAAGAGTTTGAAAAAAAATATAAAATTAATTTATGGAAAATAGCATATTCTGATCGGGTTTTCTATAGGTATAATCCACACCATAAATTTTCTAATGATGAAATATTATATTTGTTAGAACAAAAATGTAGAAAATTCGAAGAAATGTTTATCCACGTTATTCCAGATATTTTTTTATCATTTTTAACTGTTTCATATCATCATATTCTACTATACGAAATGTGTAGAAGTGTAGGTTCACAAATTCTAATGTTACAACCTATTAAATTTGGAAACCGAATGACTATAGCAGAATCAAGTAACAAATTCGATAATATGCAGGTAAATGCAAATAATTTTCATTATAAAGTTGAGACTTTTGAAGATTTACAAAATTACCTTAAAAAATTCGATACTTATAGTCAAACAACAGAATTAATGAAGAACTCATTCGAGTCAAAAGCAATTGAAAGATACAAATCTAATTTGTTATTTTTTTCATCATTCTGGGATAATGATTACCAAAAACAATATCTAAATTTTGGAAGAACAAGATCAAAAATTCTTGTTGAAAAAATTTCTAGGAAAAGAAACAGACAGATACGACAGTCATTCTTAGATAAAAACTCTATAAGAGATCTTGAAAAATGTAAACCCTATGTATTATTTCCACTTCATTACGAACCGGAGCGAATTCTACTAATAGATGCACCATTTTATGATGATCAATTATCAATCATAAGAAATATTGCTAGATCCATGCCAGTAGGTTACACCCTTTGTGTAAAAGAACATTTTATGATGAAAACTTTGGGATGGCGTGACATTTCTTTTTACAAAAGTATTATAGATCTTCCTAATGTGAAGTTAATCCACCCATCGTTTTCTCCTGAAATAGTGATTAAGAATTCCTCTTTGATAATTACAATTGCAGGTACTACAGCTCAAGAAGCGGCATTTTACAATAAACCCAGTATCGTCTTCACAGAACAGCCATATTCAATCCTCTCTTCTGTTTATACTTTGAAAAATATTAATGAGCTACCTCAAGCCATTCACAATTCTCTTGGAAAAGAGGTAGATTTAGAAGAAATGAAAAATTATTTGCAACTAATTGAAGAAAACTCCTTTGAAATTAATTGGAGAGGATTATCTAATGAATTCGCTTTTACATTCGGTTTTAAGGGTCCTGCTATGGCTGCAGAATTACAAGAAGAGAAAATTAAACACTTCCTAGAAAAATACAAGGTAGATTTTGAAACTTTGACAAAGGAACATTTGAAGAAGATATTGGCATGAAAACCTTAATCCATAACATTAACGGAAAATGAATTTTGATGCATTAGGGAGGAGTAATTCTATAAATAACACCATTATTTGCAAACGAAATAACATACATTGCATTATCTGGACCAAACTTAATGTCCGTAGCACACCCGACGTCGCTCAGAAAAGAAATCGCGTCATCAGAATCATCTCTATTTAAAACTAGATCCTTTAAATTTTCGTCATTAAATGTAAAACCCGTCCGTGTAGAATTTAAACTAAATTTGTAAATTTTTCCAGAACAAGAGCTCACAAATACGGAATCTTTGTATTCCTCGCCCCATCTATCTCCTGGAAATGCAATAGCGGTAGGTGCTACTGGTTCCTGCCATGTAAATTCTGGATCACTATAAACAAAATTTTCAATTTGAGGCAAACTCTTAATTTGAGTGTTATTTGCTGGTCCCATTATCTTTGACCAACCACTATTAAATTTTGGTAAAACTAGATTTATTTCATCATTATCTTCAGGACCATTTTCAGTATCCCACATATAACCAGTTATTGGATCAATAGTAATTCCAAAACTATTTCTTATTCCGATAGCCTGATAATGATTAAATGGATTCAAAGTAAGAGATGGTGTAGGCTGTGTACTATTAAGACCTAAAATTATTATTACTCCAGTGTCATCTACAGGACCATCGAATTCATTTTGTAGGGGCCCTTGTTGCTTGTATCCCTCTGGACTTTGATCTCCTCTAATGAGATATACTGAACCTCTCTCATCAACAGTCATAGCGCCACCATGATGAGAAGAATCGTAAACCACAAAATGATTTACTAATGTTGGGTCTTCTAGCATATAGTTTTTCCACTTGTATTTGTAAACGTTATCACCAACAACCTCTCCTCCGTCCTTTACAGCTTCTGTAAAATATACAAAAACCGTTGAATTCACAGAAAGTATTCCTAACCCACCGCCTTCGTATGCACCATTTACATTTAAATCTAAAATAGGCTTATCTTGTAGTTCACCATCTTTAATCAGACGTATTTTTCCAGTGTATTTCTCGAAATACAAAATATCATTATTCACAAAAGTCATCATAGTAGGAGCGTTGAGACCAGTTTTATATTCAGTAATAGCAATAGTTGGAGTTGATTCTGGGGCTTTTTTTATTCCTAAAGTTTTTGTAACAAAATGTCGTGTTTGAGGATCAAAATAACTAATTATTATTGATATCAAAAATATTATCACAAGAGAAGCAGCTATTGTTTTCTTTTTATTCATGAGACACCATTAAAGGAAACTTATACATTATACCTTCTCCCAATCATCATAAATTCATCTCCAAGCTGATTATGATCAACAACTTCCTGTAATTGATTTAATTTTTCGATTAGAGCACCTCTAAGCTGAGAATTTACAAATTTTTCATTCGTTCTATCAAGATATTTTAGAAATTCTATCATGTCCATTCCCCACCACCAAACTGCTAAAGGTTTGAAGCCGGTTCTATGAAATGCATATTTTAATGATTTTAAAGTAAACATCATTGAGTGAGAATAGGGAATAAGATGTCTATCAGGATTATCTAATAATTGTTGAACATGTGTAGAAAGAGAATCATAGTTAGGAACAGCCACCGCAATTATTCCTTCATCTGCCATTATTCTATGAGAAATTTTTAATGCTTTTATGGGATCTGATAAATGTTCCAAGACTCCAAAAAAAGATATCGCATTCCATTTTGTTTTATACTTCCTAGAAAAAACCTCTAACGGTTTAGGATTGAGAATAATGTTTCTGTATTTCTTTGCAAATTTTCGAGAATTATCACTAATCTCTATTCCTGTGCCTTGAAAACCTTCGTGGTTTATAACAACCACTGACGCACCATCAGCTGAACCAACATCTAACCATTTTTTTCCTTTTACGAATCTTTTGATGAAATGTATTTTGGGTTGTACTAGATCCTCCCTTAGTTTAAGACTTTTTTTATTTGCATATGCTAACTTTGAATAATTTTGATCTTCAGAATAGTATGAATCTAAAACTGTCTCAGAAGGTTTTTTTGTTGCAAAAACCAATGAGCACTTCTGGCATCGCACATAATTAATTCCATAAAACTCGCTTTCTTTTTTGATTCTTTTTCCTCCACATATATAACATGAAAGTTGATTTTCTTTTGATAGCTTTGCTAATTTACGTGCAGTTTTTGAAATTATGCCACCTTTATCCCAGTCTAACTTTGTTTCTATGAATTCTTTACTTACTTCTTTTCCATAATAGAATTTCATTTCTTATTTACTTCACCTAGTGAATTAATTAAATGATTTTTTACTAAACATACCATATTTCTTGTTTATGGTATCTATTATATCATGTACACCAGCTAACAAATCGTATTTAGAGAGTGAATTAACCAACTTTTTTCTTGTTTTGTATTTTATCATTTTTTGAATTATTCTTACAACTTTTTTATCATCCATCTTATATCCAAAATTTAGAGGAATGGCTCCTCCAGAATATTTTGAAAAAAGGTGCAGGTCCTCTCGCGGATTTGCAGATATGGTTATCATTGGTACTCTTAATGATGCTACCTCGAAAACTGTTCTGCCATTTGACGTTATTACAAAATCAGATTCAGAAATATGCTTTGCCATGATGTCAGAACGCTCAATAATTTTAATGGGGAACCCATCTTCTCGCATCTTTGTAACTAACTGATAAATTTCATTTTTGTGAACGTGACCAACGCCCAATACTATTACTAAATTAATTTTTTTAAGAAAATTATTATTAAAAAATATTTTCAGAATTTGTGTTGTAATATTTGATGGATCAGTTCCTCCAAACGTGATCAATATCTGTTTTACTTCTTTTCTTATCTCTGTTTTTAGTGGCCATATTCTAAATTCATCTCGTACACACGCATATTTGCTGCCAAACAATTTGTTTTTATTTTTCACTGCTGAATAATAAATTGGATTGAAAACTAAATCAGCATAATTGCTACCATGCCCCAGATCTTCAAAATTAACAACAAAGCATCCGATTTTTTTTAATTTTTGAATGTATGATTTGTTAGTATTTAATATGTCATTAAATACAATGTGAGGCTTAAAACTCAAAATAATATTAAGTAACTCATCATTACTTGAGAAATATTTAATCTTATAATTATGTTCTTTGAACTTGTAATCTCCTAAACTTTTAGTTGAATTCATAACAATCAATATTTCTTCATCCCTTAAATGATTCAAAACTGTTAACATATTATACACATGACCCAGACCAATTTTTTGATCCGCATCAACTCTGACTAAAATTCTCTTTCTCCGAAGAGTTTTCTCTAATGCGCTTAAATCATGATAATTATTAATTGACATGGCCTCTTCATTTTCAAGTTTTATTCCATAAATCGGAGGTTGGAATTTACCTGTCTTAAGAAATGATTCTACTTGAAAAGAAAGTATCTTTTTTACTCTTACAATTTTGGTGTTTAATTTTGAAATTTCGGCGGTTCTATTATTTTCTATCTCATAATAGTTGTTGTCATCCGTTATTATGCCGAAAATAGTTCGCTTTGTTGATAGCGCATTGAAGAATTTTCGCATAGTTGAAATTTTTAAAAGTGGGAAAACAGGACTTACTATCAAACATTTTTCGTAGTCCAGTTTCTTTTTTTTTAGATATGTCAGGCAATATCTGGCAATGTCTTTGATCTTAGAATCATCCTTGGTCAAGTACTTTGGTCGTGGTATGGTTTTACCACCGTACAAATTTGTAAGTTCTCGGATTTCATCAGAATCAGTTGAAACAAAAACATCACCAAGATTAGATTTTAATGCGGATTGCAAAACATAATAAAGTAAAGGCTTTTCGTTTACAAGACGTAAATTCAATCTTGAGATAGTCTTACTTCCTCCACGTGCAAGAATAAGAATTAGATTTTTTTTCAATTCGAACTCAAAATATCTTCCCATTGGATAGGCATGTCTTCTTTGATGTCATTTATTGCCGTAGAACCTATTACTTTGTTTATAAACTTTGGATAAATGCCAGTGCCGGGTCGTTTGATGCCAACCATTTCTTTTGTTATTGTTGTGCCTTTTCTGATCTCTATTAATGATACTATGCTTCGCCTAGCATACTTCATGCTATCTTTTTCAGTCTCAAGGAGTGCTCTTTCTGGCATCCCTCTAGAAATTTCTGCCCATCTAATGTTTGAAACCATTTCCTTAAAGCTAGCTACATCTAAAGAAAGTCTATGATCTCTACTCTCTCTCAAATTAGTATCAAACGTGAAATGTTTTTCGATTACTTTTACTCCATAAAGAATCGAAAAGGCTGCTATCAAGGTTCCAAGTGTATGATCAGAATAACCAATCAAACAACTAGGAAATTTCTCAGCTAGTGTTTTTATCATTTCTAAATTAGCATCTTCTGGTTTTGTGGGATACGAAGTGATACAATGCATTAAAACAATATTCTGATTACCTGTGTCTTCAATAGTAGAAACTGCTTCTGTTATTTCAACCATTGATGCCATTCCAGTAGAAAGGAAAATTGGTAAACCCCTTTGTGCAACATATTTTATCAATGGGATATGAGTAATGTCCGCAGAAGCAATTTTAAACGCTGGAACTCCAATAGAATAAAGTAAATCCACACTTTCTTCATCAAAAGGTGTAGAAAAGCAAGTTAATTTTCTTTTTTTTGCATATTCAAAAATCTGTTTCCAATCATCATTACTAAGTAAATCAAGTTTTTTAAAAACATCATATTGACTTTCGCCACTTATTCCATCATCCCAATATTTTGGAGCATTTTTTGTGGTAAGTGTGGATGCTTTGTAAGTTTGAAATTTTATACTATCTGCATTCGCCTCCTTAGCGGCGTCAATTAATTTGAAAGCTTTTTCTACATTACCATCATGATTAGAACCAGCTTCTGCTATTGTATAACAAGGATTTTGCCCTCCAATTTTTCTATCATTAATATGAATCTCTTTCAAACTAACGCCTCTTCTTAAAGCAATTCTTCTTTGTTTTCAATTATTTTTTTCACGGCCGTTATTACATCTACCATATCTTCTATCGAGGCAGGAGGTCTACAAATTAGTGTGTTTATCAAGTATTTTTCATGTAATGATTCAGCCACGGGGCAAATTCCTTTCATATAATCCGTTTTTCCAGTATAGTGCCTAAACGCGTAAGCACGCTTTTCAGTATACAAGGGATTTAGATATAGTGGTTCAACATAACCTGCAAAACAAGGAATTCCTTCAGCTTGAAGCGCATCACAAAATCTGTTTCTTGATATTCCAATAATTTCTTCATTAAATGTGAAACCAAACATCCAATAAACATGTTTTACATGTTCATATTTGACATGTGAAAGGCCCCTTATTTTATTTATCTCTGAAGACAGAAAACTTCCTAGCTTAATCCTTTCATTCAGAAAATGATCGAGTTGATCCAGCTGTGCAACACCTAGCGCTGCTTCTAATTCAGTCATTCTATATCCCCAACCCAAGATTTCTGAACGATATGTTCTATGTTTTAAACTGGGAAGAATAACTTCACCATGATTACGTATCATTCTTGCTGTATTGACAATTTCTTCACTGTTTGTTACCAACATGCCGCCTTCACCAGTCATTATAATTTTTGATTCTTGAAAAGAAAATATGCCACAATCTCCAATCGTTCCTAATTTTTTTCCTTTATATTCTCCCCCTACCGCCTGTGCACAATCTTCTATGATGCAAAGATTATGTTTATGCGCAATATTCATTATCTCATCCATATCACATGCATGTCCAAACAAATGAACAGGAATTATTGCTTTGGATAAAGGACTAATCATACCTTCTAATTTTTTGGGATCAATACAATAGGTATCAAATTTTACGTCACAAAAAACAGGTATAGCATTGTGCATTAATGAAGAGGTCGCAGTAGAGGTAAAAGTGTAAGGAGGAACAATTACCTCTTCACCTGGATTTACTCCTACCGCAACTATAGCAGCATGAAGCGCAGAAGACGCAGAATTAAAAGTGACAGCATACTTTGTTCCTAGCTTTGCCGCAAATCTCTCTTCAAACTCTTTAATTTTTTTACCCCCCAAAAAATTTTCGCCTGGTGATGCAATGAAAGTAGAGATGTTACCACTATCCAACACCCCCATTACCTGATTTTTTTCAGCTTTCCCTATTATAGGATGCTTAGGAAAAGGCTTTGTCCTTGTTTTGGGCCCGCCATTAATTGCTAGTTGAGTCACACTCTGGCTTACTTTGAACTAATTTTATAACTATTGTTTTTTAAAGGAAGATAGACTTTCTTTCTCTCTTTTGCAGATAAGATTGATGCAATAACTAATTCTAAGGACTTATACCCATCATAGCCAGTACAAAGCGGTTCTTTTCCTGTGGAAATACATCCAATCATATTTTTTATTCCCAAAATGGTACCTGAAACTTGATCTTCTGTAAGGCTAAATTCAGTAGGAGATAATCTAACATAATCAAAGTAATTAGAAGATGGTTTCAGATAGGTTACCTTATTTGATAAAATATCTAGAATAATTCTGCCATTAGTGCCAAAAATATTGAACTCACATATACCATAATTTCTAAGATCTAAAGCCTTAAGGAATGCTATTGGTCCTTTTTCAAATTTCAAAAAAACATCCAGATTTGGATCTTTGTTATTAGGTGACTTAATTTCACTAAACTCACCTTTCACCTGTAATACTTCACCAAAGAAGAATCTTAATAGATCAAACACGTGTGAACCAGTATTTGCTATTCCCGCACCATAAAATACATTAACAAAATCAACCTTTCCCAATTTTTTGTTTATAAAATTCTTAATAGAGTGATAGAATGGCTCAAATCTTCTTTGATGATCTACTGCTAGTATTACCTTGTTTTTCCTACAAAGCTCTATAATTTTCTTAGTAGAGCTTAAACTATCACTGATGGGTTTTTCAATAAATATGCACTTTACACCATTAGACACAGCTTCTTGAACTAGACGAAGATGAGAATCAGCAAATGTGCATATCGAGACACAATCTAATTTTTTTTCGTTAAACATTTTTTTGCTATCTATATAAAGACTAGAAATCGAGTATTTCTTGCTATATTTTTTCAATTTTTTATTATCCACATCACATAAGGCAACAAGTTTTGTTTTTGGATTTGTGATATAACCAGTCGCATGAGTTCTTTTTTTCAAGCGTTTATTATCATCGAACTCACAACCAATTCTACCACATCCTATAATAGCACAGTGAAATGGTTTCAAGAAATTACAAACATCACTACTGAGTATTAATCTTTATTATTGAAACCTTTTCCATGAATCCAACTTTCTTTGAGCAACATTTGAATTGATTTTTGCAATGTCCGGATTTGACAACAGAAATTTGATTACATCAGGTGCTGTAAACTTTGGGTTTTTCGGATAAAGATTTTGAAAAATGCTTTCAATGAGCCTAAAATCACTCTCTTCATCAACTGTTAATCTAAATTCAGGATGGTCTAACTCCTTAGGACAGGGAAATGGTGCTATTTTATATTTCTCTGGATGTTCATAAATATAATTTGAAACGTTTTCTCTATCTACCGGATTGTGAGTGATTTTAGATATCTCTTCTAAAATTTTAGTAGGAAAAATTAGGGCAGAAAATCCAATTGGGTATGTTTTAGTGAAATTAGGTAGAGTTGTACCTATGCAATCAAAATCGTTCTCCTTGTAATATTCTATCATGTTATCCAGTACTTGAGGATCTATGAGAGGAGAATCTGCCCACAACTCAACTATTAGTTCACCTTTTACAGATTTTGCAGCATTCAAAACTCTATCCAATACATCATCTTCACTTCCTCGAAAACAATGTATGTTGAGTCTTTTAGCTAAATCTTCTATCGGCTGATTATCTTTTTTTGAGGAAGTCGCAATAACAATATCCTGAATAAGAGTAGAACTTTTCACTCTCTCAATTAACAACTCTAACATAGGTTTACCTAGGATTTTTCTGAGGGACTTACCAGGCAACCTTTCAGAACTCATTCGTGCTTCTATGGTAGCAACTATTTTCATTTTTTAATTATCACTAAGTTCATAAGATCAAAAAAATTTACTTTTGGCTATTAAATCGAATCTCATCATTACTATCTTCACATCTGTCTAACCAATCTTCATACAAAGGTTCACGAGATGGTATAATTCTTAACTGAAGCATGTCCCGAGCATGATTTGGTTTAGGAATTCCAGCACGATGAAGACAATATTGAGTATTCACCCACACAGTTGATCCTATTGAACCAACATGTTTTAGAACATGCTTTGGATCCTCAATAATTTCAATTGGTAAGTTATAGTCATGTCTTGTCTTGTAGCCCTTCTTAATTAATTCTTGAGTTCTTTGTATGGATTGAAAATGAAGCGGTCCAGACATTGCTGAGGAATTTTCTTGTAATTTCTTTAGCTGTTTTTCGATGTTTTTACCTTCAAGATTATTCTTAAATCCTGCCGTGTTTTTGAAAATTAATCTACTTGCCATAATGTCCAGATTAGTTCTAACTACATACCATGCATTTTTTGGATTTTTAATTCCCTTTTCAAAGTAGTTTAATCGATTCTTTTTCACAGCAATTATAACCCATTTATTGCACTAATAAATTTCTCGGCTAAGATTTGAAAACTGTTGTCCTCATTATGCCCCTTTTGATATTATATATTACGAATCAAAGTGGCTTACTATCATGTCATTAGACGATCGTGAAATTAGACCCACCTTATTAATAGAACAATATGAAAAATTATATCAGACTGATTTAACACTCCTGTTAGACAAACTTGTAGAGGTCAATTGCCCAGCTTGTAACCGTAATGACTATCAGCTAAAATACAAAAAAATGGGCTTCACTTTTGTACAGTGTAACGAATGTAAAACTGTGTATGTAAATCCAAGACCCGTTGAGAAGAATCTTGAAAAATTTTACACAACTACAAACTCCAGCAAATTTTGGGACAAAATATTCTCAGAAACAAAAGAAATCAGAATAGAAAAAATTTTTCGACCTAGAATAAAACTAGTTACTGATATTCTAAAACAATATGATCTGAATCACTGTGAAACAATGATAGAAGTTGGAGCTGGTTATGGTTGGTTTTGTGAGTTAGCCAAAGAACAAAAATTGGCTAGAAAAATTATTGCAGTAGAACCATCTCCTATTTGTGCACAAATTTGTAAAAAAATAAATGGTATACAAGTAATAAAGTCTACCATAGAAAAAAATTTTGATAAATTAAATTCAGATTTGATTGTAACGTTCGAAACTATTCATCTTCTTTTTAACCCTGCTGTGTTTTTAAAAGAGTGCTATACTAGTCTGAAAAAAAATGGAGTACTTATTTTTACTATAACAAACTATTTTGGACTTGATATACAGATTTTACAGGAAAAAAGCAATTACATAATACCTACTTTTCTCAACCTTTTTAATCCAAATTCAATAGAACTTTTATTGAAAACCATTGGTTTTAGAAACGTAGTAGTTCTTACACCGGGACTGATGGATGTAAAAATCATTCTTAATTATATAAAGGAAGGAAAAGTAAATGCAACAGATTATCCTTTTTTCAAATTTTTAATGGAAACCAATAATGACGATTTTATAACCGATTTACAACATCTTCTTCAAAAACATAAAATGAGCTCGCATATGTTGGTGGCTGCACAGAAATAATCTAAGATTGAATAACCATTCTAATCAATAATTTATTAGACGATTCATTCAATTCTCGTTAATGATAAAAACCAAAAAGAAGGAGGGAAAGGACATTGTTGCAGGATTAGGGGAGATCGGTGTACCAATTTTAAAACTCATTTCAAAAAAACAATACGCAATAGGTTATGATATTAATCCAGAGCTTGTAGAACAAAAGAATCTTACAAAGTTAGAATCATTACCTACACGATTTTTGCATATCTGTATCCCGTTTACAGGCAAGTTTATTCAAAATGTAATCAAGCTAAATCAAAAATTCCGTCCTAAAGGAATAGTAATTCATAGTACTGTTGGTCCTAGAACCACAAAGTATCTACAACAAAAACTTACCATACCAATCATCTACAGCGCAACAAGAGGAGTGCACAAAAGAATGCTTTATGATCTGAAAAGGTACACAAAGTTCTATGCAATAGAAAAGGATGC
>Ga0187893_10008450_pt1 | contig 16216 bp, 10 predicted proteins | sample MA1701074metaG_FD_139574 | JGI IMG/M metagenome (GOLD analysis project Ga0187893, IMG submission 139574) | White microbial mat communities from a basaltic lava cave in the Kipuka Kanohina Cave System on the Island of Hawaii, USA - MA170107-4 metaG ...
AAAACAAATTAGTCACTATATTGGCCCGCATGCCCTGTGAAACCGCATTCTCAGCCGCGGGAAAACCGTTCCCCACCCCGAAAAAACCCCAAACCCATGTCACGGGTGCGGAAGTTGGGCTAAGGCCTACGGCAACGATGGCACGAATGAAGCAGCTCGCGCTCGACGGCAAGCGGCAGTTACCGGATACGTCCTTTCAGTGTATTCTTCCCGCCGAGGGAACGAATGCTGACCTGGCCCATTCTCAACGGCACTATCGTCAACGCCCTTACGGTCGTGGTGGGAGGTCTTCTGGGCGTCACCGTCGGCCCAGCGCTGCCGGATCGATATCGCGTCATCGTTCTACAATGTCTTGGGCTGGTCACGATTACGCTGGGAATTGACTCGGCCGTGTTGGGTTTTGCGAACACAGTGACGAAGTTCGCGCCGCAGGTTCAGTCCGGGCAGACGTATGGCGCTCGCGTGGCCATGGTGATGATCGGGTGTCTGCTCGTGGGTGCGGTAATCGGAACCTGGCTGCGGCTGCAGGAACGAATCGAGGCTTCCGGTGCCTGGATTCATCGGCGATTTTCGAATCAGGACGGAAGCCGTTTCGCGGAAGGGTTCTTGACCGCGAGCGTCATTTTTTGCGTCGGACCGTTGACGTTGCTCGGTTGCCTGCAAAACGGCGCCCACGCCAATCCAAGTTTTCTGTACATCAAATCCACTTTGGACGGATTCTGCGCGATGGCCCTGGCCTCCACCCTGGGTTGGGGCGTCCTGGCCAGCGTTCTGATCGTGCTCGGATTCCAAGGCGGGCTTTCGATCCTGGCGTATTTCGTCGCCGAACCGCTTCACGAAGTCTCGCTGTCGCTGATGACCATCGTGGGCGGTGTCGTTCTGCTGGCCACGGCCATGATGATTCTGGAACTGAAGAAAATCCGCGTGGCCGACATGTTGCCGGGAATCTTTCTTCCTCCGCTGGCCGTTTGGGTGGTGGAAAAATTTTCGCCGGGCCAATTGTTGCCCCTGGCGGCCTTGGCGTCCTAGAATACGGCGTTCGAGGTTGCCTGGAGCCCGCGCCGTGAGCAACGAACCGATTCCATGCCTTCAACCCGACTCGGACGAGCTTCGGTTCGTCAGCGGCGAGTCGGCTTGTCCGTATCTTCCGGGGCGACTTGCTCGGCACGAGGCCTACTGGGTCGAGCGGCTGAGCGGGAGCCATTATGAAACGCTCATGGACCGCGGCTTTCGTCGAAGCGGTTCCGTTGTCTATCGTCCGCGCTGCCGCAACTGCCGCGCCTGCCAGCCGATCCGCATTCCGGTTCAGGAATTCGAACGGACGAAATCTCAACAGCGCGTGTGGCGGCGGAACGCCGACGTTCGCGTCGAGACCGGCTGGCCCCGCGTCACGCGACGAAAGTTCCAGATCTTTCGCGATTACCTGGACGCGCGGCACGACGGCACCATGGCCAGGTCTCTCGAGGCCTTCGAGCAGTTCCTTTACGATTCGCCGACCGACACCATCGAGTTTTGCTATTTCTTGGGTCCGCGGCTCGTTGCCGTCAGCATCGCCGACCAGTGCCCGGGCGGAATCAGCAGCGTATACATGTTTTCCGACCCGGCATTTTCCGCCCGAAGTCTCGGTACGTTTTCGATCCTCTGGGAAATAGATTGGTGCGCCGACGCCGCGCTCGCACACTATTACCTCGGCTATTTCGTCCCGGGCAGTCGGACCATGTCCTACAAGGCCCGGTTTCGCCCGCATGAAATCCTCATCGAAGCAGGTCAGTGGCGGCCGGGGTTCGCTGATGGGGCCTCGCGTTAGATCCCGCGTGCCCGGAGACCTTGGCCGCCGCCGGTTCCATCGCATCCTGCTGATCAAACCGAGCTCGCTGGGCGACGTGCTCCACGCCGTTCCCGTGCTTCATGCACTTCGCCGGCGCTATCCTGATGCCGTGGTCGACTGGCTCGTCGGGTCTCCCTACGCATCGTTGATCGAAGCGAACCCCGCGGTCAACTCGGTCATTCCGTTCGACCGCGCGACCTACGGAACGTTGGGGCGAAACTGGCCGGCGACTCGGGATTTCATAGGCTTTCTCGCTGATCTTCGACGCCGAGCGTACGACTTGGTAATCGATCTTCAAGGCCTATTCCGTTCCGGATTCCTGAGTTGGGCGACGGGCGCGGGTACACGAATCGGTTTCGCGAATGCTCGAGAAGCGGCGTCGGTTTTTTATTCCCACCGGGTTCACGTCTCCGATCCGAACCTGCACGCCGTGGAACGTAATTTTCTCGTCGCCGAGCGGCTTGACGTCGAAGCGTCGCCCATCGAATTCCGAATTCCGCTTCCCCGCGCCGCAAGAACATTCGCAAGCGGCGTGCTCGCCGGCGCGGGGCGACCGATCGTGGCGTTCGCGCCCGGAGCGCGCTGGGAAACCAAACGCTGGCCCGCGGAAAGGTTCGTGCAGACCATCGAACGGGTCCACGCTCGCGCGGGCGGAACGGCCGTTTTGCTGGGCGGAAGCGACGAACGGAGACTGGTCGATTCGATCGCCGCGGATTGCAAGGTGCCGACCGCCAATCTCGCGGGCAGGACCACCATCCCGGAACTGGCCGGCGTCGTGGAACAAAGCGACGTCGTGGTTTGTCACGATTCGGCCGTCGCACACCTGGCCGTTTCACTCGACCGGCCGCTGGTTTGCATCGTGGGCCCGACCAATCCACGGCGCACCGGCCCATACCAGCGCCCGCACGATGTCGTCAGCGCCGAGGTCGCCTGTTCACCCTGCTATCTTCGCCGAATGACCCAGTGCGGCTATGATCATGCATGCATGAGCCGAATTCCCGCGGCCCACGTGGTGGACGCCGTGATGAGCCGGCTTTTGCCGTCGGGTGTGGAGGGGTGAGAACGGTAGCGCTGCGGATGCACGAGCCACTGCGACCAAGTGCCGATATTTCGCAAAGAACTGGGCGCGCCTCGATTCAGATCGTGCTTGATCCTGATCGCAGGGCCTTGCTGACCTGCTTCCGCCGGCTGAACGGGTACGAGAAATGAGGGTTTGCCGCAAACGTGTCCCGATACGTCCTACGAACGCGTAAGTTCATTCGCGAAAAGATCCTGCATGCGACGGACACGCCGCATCGCATCGCCTTGGGAGTCTCCGTGGCCATGTTCGCCATGGTGCTTCCCATTCCGGGACAGACCCTCATTGCCCTGACCTTGGCCGCCTTTCTGGGGGCCAACAAAGCGGTTTGTATTCCAGTCGTCTGGATCAGCAACCCGTTTACCGCCTTACCCATCTGGGGAGCGGCGTTGGCCCTGGCACAGGTGGTCCTGCCGACGCCTACCGATCCGGCTGCTGAAGAGCAGCTTCGCCGGTTGGCGAGCATAGAAGTGAGTTTGTTGAGCTCGGCGTTTTGGAGGCAGGTACTCACCACCGTTGTCGATTTGGGAGCGCACATCTGGGTCGGCTGCATCATTCTCGGAATCCTGCTGGCGGTGGTGACGTATTACCCTTCGAAATGGGCGGTCCGAATTCACCGCGAACGAAGACGATTGCGGAGTCAGCGCCGGCACCATTTCCGCGTGAAGGCCAAGTCGGGGGCGATCCGAACCGCCTCCGGTTCTCCGAGTTTTTGAAACAACAACCTCCGAACTACGATTCGAGCGCTCCCGGCGCGATGCGCGTCCTGGCGGCTCGGATCGGCCGCGAGTCGCTGCGCAGCCATTCGCCGATCGGTCTCAATACTCACCGAAGGACCTCGTTTCGATCGATCGATCGAAGCAAGGTCCTTTGCGTTTCGAGGCCCGGCGTTGCTCGTTGGCCAACCAGTGGACAGAGAACCTTGACTTGAACCATGCTATTATCGGACTCGATGAGAGTTCCACAAGTTTTCCAAAAGTTTTTCCGGATTCCGCGTCAATAAACGGCCTCTGCTCCCCATTAAAGGAGTTGGGGATTCTGGCGCAAGGCCGGTGGCTCCGAGGGCGGGGACACCTGTGCGGGTTGGCAGAATGTTCTTCGGACCGGGGGGCGGTGTCGCGACGGCTTCGAGGATCGATTTGGAGGCGGGTTGCAAAAGATTTTCCGTATTTCGACGCGTCGGAAACCGGCTGGTCGTGTTGTACGTAATAAAGGCAGGGAGCAGGCAAACATGAAAATGGGTTGGGGGGGCAAATCATCATTCGAAGACCCCCGGCGAGCTTGGCGGCGATGCCTCGTAACGGCGGCGATTGCCTGCGCCTTTTCCTGTGGTTACGCCTCGGCACAAATCCCCGAAGGGTGGGAGATCGTCGAAATCGCCCCGGCCGGGACGGAGTACTCCTACGGGGGAGTGGACATCAACGACCGAGGCCAAGTCGTTTTTGATCGACGGCTTTGGCCAAGTCTCACGCAAATCGAAATATTCCTCTATTATCGGGGAAGAACATTCCAACTAACTGACGACGACTACTACGACTCGTTCCCTCGGATCAACTATCACGGCGATATTGTGTGGATGCGCGACGAAAATAGGGGAACCGATAAAGACATCGTCGTTTGGCGCAATGGGGAGGTGCACACGATATCAGCCCGGGCCTATCATGAATCATCGCCCGACGTCAACGATGCCGGACTAGTCATTTGGAACGGCTGGCCGGAGGCTCCCCCGTCGAATCGCGCGGAGATTTTTCTGGCGGACATATTCGGCGGTCCTGGGAGTACATCCCGGCAGGTTACCAACGATGGCTTTTCCAACCAGGTCCCGTATATCAACCAACACGGGGATTTCATCTATACGCGGGCCGACTTTTCCGTCGTCCCCTGGTTATCCAATGTCATTGCGTTCCTCGGCGGGAGATTCCATCCGTTAACGTCAGGCTCCTTGGTATTCACCGCGCGCGGCTTGAATGACATCCCGCATATTGTCTGGGATCATTCGCAATCGGGAGCTTATCTCTGGGATGGAGATCGCGCGGAGAATATTGTGGTACAAAATGCGATTGCTCAAGGAATCAATAATTGCGGAGATGTGCCGTTCGCTCGTTTTGACCGCACTCAGCAGAACTATATGCAATGGCTTTGGCGCGACAGGCAATTGTTTCAGTTGACTGATGGCAAACGCGGTGCAGGGGGTGCGGAAATCAACAATCGCGGCGAGGTTGCTTTTGGTACGGGACGGTCGACGGCGCATGGCATCGCCTTGTTTACTAAGCCGTCGTTTGCGGCAGATCTGAATGCTGACGGTAGGGTTGATCTAGCAGACTTCGCACTCTTGCAGCGATGTTTCGGCGAGAGTCCGACGGATCCCGACGCGCTGTGCCTAAGCGCGGAAGTGGATCGAAACGGTATCGTAGAGCTTGGCGATTTCGCCGGCTTCGCCAAGTTCTTTGGCGGTCCGGCACGTGTAGAACGTGAATGCGGCTTGCACAGGTTAGTAGATAACGAAAGGAGTGCAATGATGACACAGACTCAACGTTCATTCGTTACCTCGACAATTCTGGCTGGTCTCTTTTTGGGGAGCAATAGCTCTGCCCAGAATTGCAGTGAGATGTTCAACTATTCATGGGTGGCTCAGGGCGATGCGATCCGCTGGAGCGATCCATTGAATTGGGGCGAGCTACCCGGAGGGTCCCCCGGCGAGTGCGATCACGTCTTCTTCCCCATCCAGTCCACTACGGTGATGGATGTATACAACTCGAGTTTGACCCCGACGGAAGTCGGGTCAGGCTCCGGGACACAGGGACGAAGGTAGAGAAGTTTGACCGGCCTGCGATAGGAGGAGTTCGGGAATGAAGCAACGGATCGAGCGGCAGCCCGACAACCGGTGGGTGTTGTTATGCGTAATGGGGAAAGGGAACGGGGGATCGTGGAAATGAAGCGGAGCAGCAGGTTACCATTCGAGAGCCACGGATTGGCTTGGGGGCGATGCCTCGTAACGGCAGCGATTGCCTGCGCCTTTCCCTGTGGTTACGCCTCGGCACAAATCCCCGAAGGGTGGGAGATCGTCGAAATCGCCCCGCCCGGGACGGAGTATTCCTACGGACGACCGGACATCAACGACCGGGGGCAGATCGTATTCCATCGCACTTCGACCGCGAATTACCGGAGTGGGCTTGAAATCTGGCTTTTCGACCATGGCCAGCTACTCCAAGTCACCGATGACAATACCTACGACTCGTTTCCGGAGATCAACTACCCAGGTGACATCGTCTGGCAGCGAGATGTCGACCCGGATCCCAAGGTCGAGAGAATTGCGATTGTCCGGTTGAATGATGGCCAGATTGACACACTGATCGATGAACCGTTTTACCCTTCGCTCGAGGATATCGACGATTCAGGTGGGGTTCTATGGAGCCGGTACACTCAGGCGACGGACAGCCCGGTGGAACTATTGCGTTTTGACGGAAAGAAGAACACTGTCATCGCCAGCAACGGACGGTGGAATCAGATCGCTATTACGAATCAACGGGGTGACATTGCGTTCACTTCCTTCAACCACTATGTTTTCCCCTGGGTCTCGGAGATTGTGGGATACTTTGATGGCGTACTCGCTCCACTATCCAACGGCCAGAGACAGGTCGTTCTCGGCGGACTCAATGACTTCGGCCAAATAGTCTGGAGCAGCCCGTTTGACGGCGTCGAAATATGGTTCAACGGCATTACAACCAAATTACTGCAGGAAAATGCAGCAGTCGGAGGCATCAACAGACGAGGTCAGATCACAATTGCGCGAAAAGATCCCGTCTCCGGAAATTCAACGCTTTGGCTCTATGCTGACGGTCGGATGACCCGATTAACCGAGCCGGCGCTTAGCGCCGGAATCGGTCGAATTAATTCGCGTGGCGAAATAGCTTTTCTGACGGGGCGATTCCCGCAAGGCGGGGTCTCCCTACTGACCAAGCCCGCATTTCTGAGTGACACCGACTCGGATGGTGATATTGACCTTGCCGATTTTGCCAATCTCCAAAACTGTTTTGGACGGAACAAGTTACCGTTTGGCGAAATCTGCCACGAGTGCGACGGCGCTAAAGACGGTCAGCTTGACCAAGAAGATTATGTCCGGATGTTAGAGTTTTGGGAAGGCCCACAGAAGTGGCCGTGAATGGAGGCTAAAGTATGTTCGCGAGAAATCTCAATTGGGTTGCGTGTGGAATCGTTGGCGCACTGGGGGCCCAACTGGCAGTTGCACAGAACTGTGGACCCGGACTTGACAACGATTGGACTGGCATCGACGGATCCCCGTTCTGGAGCAAACCTGATAATTGGCTCAACGAACTGGACCAATCAGTTGCGCCGCAAGCATGCGATCACGTCTTCTTCCTCATCCAGTCCACAACGGTGATGGACGTATACAACGGCGATTTTGAAGCCAAGTACACGCAGGGTATGCCACTCTCGGGGGCCCGAATCCTCTCGCTTTCCGTTTCCGCGGCGGGACCGCTGCAACCGGATCCCGCGGGAAACCTTAAGTTCGACATGCCGCTCGCGGCCCCGGACGTTTTACTGACTTTGGGTGACATGACCCGAAGCAGTTCGGCGTCGTCCAGCGTCAACGATTTCAAGGTTTACGTCAAGCAAGGCTCGCATTTCTTCGTCGGCGATCCCTGGGAACCTTTCCCCGGTGCCACCCTGGGCAGTACTTACGGCCTGGAGTGGGATATCGATGGGGGTAGTCTCCTGGTCACCGACAGGATCGGGTGCGGTCGCATGACCGCCCGCAACGCGTACATTACCGTGGGGTACCGCTACGATCCGCAGCCTGGGGGTTATTTTCCGATTCCCGGAGCCAACGCGGATACCGGTGCCATCGACATCGGACTTTGCAACACGACCGAAACCGTCGACACGCCCTGGACGCTCAACGGCGTCCAGCTTCGCGCTCGACGGGTCGACGGGCTGCGCAACTTGACGATCGGCCACCAAGAGTCTGGACACAACCAGATTTGGATCAGCGATCGCGTTCGAGTGGGCAATCTGACTTATCGCGGGTCGTGGGGGCTCGTTGGCAATCCTTTCGATGGCTACCTGAATGGAAGCTTTTTCTACGTCGGATACAATCCTTCGCTGGTCAGCACTCCCCAAGGCACGGGCCTTCGCATCACGTCCGGCAATTCGTTGACGATGGAACGCGATCCGAGCAGCTTCCAAGGCGCTGCCAACACCGGGCCGTTGATGAAGGTTGAGAGCCTTCGTGTGGAAGGAAGCGGAAGAATCACGCTACGCGACGGCGCTGAGTTCGTCGTGGGTCTCGTGCACCCTATATTCGACGATGATCCCGATATCCTCGACATACCTTCCACGCCTTCGGTACCCACGACGGACCCCTACGAGGCCGTGTTCACCGGCTCATCCAATGCCTCGGCGTTGCGCTACGGACGAGCGCTCGATCCCATGTATTCCATTCACGAGGAAGAAGATGAGGCAGAACGGGTCAGCTTGTTCGCCGTGCTGGGGCGCAAAATCCATGACGCCGAACAACCGGTCAAGCTCGTTTTCGAGAATGGGGCCTTCATTGCCCCGGAACTCTCCTTGAGCTTGGATCCGAGCCAGCAATTGCGACTCGTGCTCCATCAGGTCCATTTGGAAATCCGCAGCCGGCTTGCGACACTTCCGGCGCGGGCCTGGGACACTTCCAACGTCGATCTCCACGTTCGTCGCGATATTCTCTCTGATTGCGGAGTAGAGGAATCGGATTGTCCGACCGGGAACGCCTTCTTGTGCCCCGCCAAACTGGAAGCCATCGCATCCGACGACGGGCCCGTCTGGTTCACCGATGTCAACGAACCCCGTTGCCGCAAGTATTGGCGCAGCCTGAGAGTCGGCTCGTCGGATGATCAGGAATCCGACGACATCCATATCAAAGTCGTCGATCGCTACAACAATTTCCTGCCCGACCCTACCGGGTCCTATTGTGAGAAAGAGGCCATGTATGTGAAGGGAAACATCATTGTGCATCGCAACACTCCTGACGGCAAACCTTTACGCCTTCCTGATGATGTCAAGCTTTATTATGGCGGGGCCATTGTGGACGGCGACACAAACCTACCGGTCGGAAACGCGGAGTTTGCCTGTCCTTCGACCAATGTTCAGAAGATGGTCTTCACGCATTACGGTGACTTCAACGGCGATTGCCGCATCGACCTGGCGGATCGATGCATCTGGGAACAGTATTACACCTGGCCCGTGTCGTCGCCTCCGCCCACTCCACGGGCCTACTTCGACTACGATGGCGACTGCGACGTGGATAACGACGACTGGCAGGTCTTCAATGCCCGGCTCAACACCCCGGGCGGCTACATCATTCCCGCTCCCGGATGCATGGCCCTGCAGACACCGATCCCCTGCATGTCATAGTTGCTCGGACCTCCACCGTCCCACCCGCCGCCCTCCGGCATTGTCACAGGCGCTGCTGCAATCCAAGTGGGTACGGCCGGTCCCAGGACAATTGAACCCATTGTGTGCGCGAACGCAGGCAACGTGGCAATCCAGCGGCACGACGGTGGTCGTGGAGGAACCGTAAAGGAAGGGACGGAGGCTGGAGCGCAGTCCCGACCAAAGTCGGGATCCCGGCGCGCCGGGGGACAAAGGGACAAAGAAAACGTCAAAACGTCGATATCCCAGCGCGCCGGGATAGAACTTGCGTGGACCGGGAGCCTTGCGGAGTGGGTCGGCAACGCAACGCTCGTGAGCGGCACGGGAAAATCCGCCGATCGCGGCAAGAATGGGAACGTCGACGTTTCGTCAGCGAGACTCAACCCCACCCGGAGGAAATACCGGAACCCCCGATCACCGCCAACAACGCAACCGGCTCTGTTTTTTTTGAGGAAATCGTGCGACATTTCCGCGCGTTACACGCAAACCAGGACAGGGCTTGTGCACACTGCCAATCTCATTTTTCGGCCCCGGCTTTGCCGTTTTGTGTATGGAACTCCTTGTACCTCGTTCTGTTCCGCGGGCATGCGCAGTTCCTTTGGTTGGACCTACGACTGAAATAAGCCTCAGCGTAAAATCTTGTTGCGCGAAGCGGGCATTCCGCCCGTCTTGCCTAGGTTGGCGAAACTGCGTGAGGTATTATCGGTATACTTCCGATGAACGACAGGACGTGGAAAACACTTCCAGCCAACTTCGATGCGATTTGAAGAATCGGCGCAGGAACTGCGCCGCTGGATGATTGGATTCGGTATCCCTCGGAGTTTCTCAACGCCTGAATGCGAGGAGTCAAAAGATGAATCAAGAACGAAAGGTGGAACGAATGTTTTGGCTGTCAGCAGTCCTGGCTTTGGCCATGGTCGCGGCGGTTCCCGCTGACGAGCGAACCGCGGCCGAGGCGCCGCCCGGTGCGCCGCCCGCGGCCAAGGACGACAAAAAAGACGAAAAGAAAAAAGAGGACGATTTCCCCAAGTTCGAAGAGGTCACCAAGGAACACAAGGAGATCGTCGGACCCCAGGGCGTGACCGGATTTTTCCCGCTCTTTTACGCGAAAAAAAACGACCAGCTGCTTTTGGTGGTGCCCAAGGCGATGCTCGAGAAGAACTTCATCCTGGCCACCAGCATCGCGGGCGGCCCGACCTTCGCCGGATGGATGTGGGACGATCACGTGGTCCAGTGGCGAGAATACGATAAGCGCCTGGTGCTCATCGAACCGGACCTGCGCTACAAGGACGGCGGAAAATCGCCGGTCGCCGACGCCATTCAGCGGACCTACACCGAACGGATCCTTCTCTCCACGCCGATCGTGACCAAACGCGGCAATCAAGATCCGGTGATCGACCTCGGCGACGTGTTCAAGAAGGACTTCGCCGGCCTGACCCAGATTTTCCGCGGACAAATGGACGCCAACCTGAGTCGTTGGGCGGAATACAAAACGTTTCCGCTGAATATCGAAGTGGCCGTGGACGCGGCCATCATGCAGGGCGACCGCGGCGGAATGAAAGCCCGCGTGCACTACAGCCTCATTCAGCTTCCCTCCGACAACGGCTATTCGCCGCGCGAGGCCGACAACCGCGTCGGCTATTTCCTCACCCCGGTGAAGGACTGGACCGTTCCGCACGACTCCGACACGATCTTCAAACGGTACATCAACCGGTGGGATGTGCGCAAGGCCGAGCCGGACAAAGCCGTATCGGACGTGGACCCCAACTACCAGATCGTGTTCTACATCGAGAAGACGGTGCCCGTGAAGTTTCGCCGCTACGTCCGCGAGGGCATTCTGGAATGGAACCGATCCTTTGAGAAAGCCGGTCTCCGCAACGCGGTCCGTGTCGAGCAACAGACCGACACGGTGCACGCGGATAAGGATCCGGAGGACGTCCGCTACTCGTTTTTCCGTTGGATCGTCAGCGGAAGGCCCTTCGCGATGGGTCCCTCGCGAGCCAATCCGCTGACCGGCCAAATCCTCGATGCGGATATCATCTTCGATGACTCCATGGCCCGCGCGTGGGAGATGCAGTATGCCCGCTTCGGTCATGTCGGCGCCGCGGCGATAGAAGACGCGCAACTTCAGGAGTTCTTCAAGCGTCATCCCGAATGGAACTTCGTTTCATTGCAGGAAAGGCTATTGCCGGAAAGCACGCGCTACGCCGGTGTGGATTTGACGCTCGACCCGGCCGTGGCCGCGCGGATTTCCTCCAAGCCGGGCTATTGCACCTGTGCTGTGGGACTCGCCCACGAGATGAACTTCAGCCTGGCGTATCTGAAGGCGGTCGGAAAAACGGACCGTAGCGACGATTACGTCGGCCAACTCATCAAGGAAGTGGCGGCACACGAAGTCGGCCACACGCTGGGTCTGCGGCACAACTTCAAGGCCAGTTCGTGGAAATCCACCGAGAAGATTCTCGGCACGACCGATCCCAATCAGGCGACGGCCGCCTCGGTCATGGACTACAACCCGGGAATGTTCCACGAGGATCGCGACAAGCAGACGGTCTTCGTCAGCCAGACCGTGGGACCCTACGACGATTGGGCGATCGCGTATGGATACTCCACCCACCAGGGCACGGAACACAAGGACGAGGCCGCGCTGCTCAAGGCCATCACCTCGAGAGCGGCGGAAGACGGACTCGCCTACGGGACGGATGAGGACACCGGCTTTTTCTCGCCCGATCCGCTTTCCAATCGTTACGACAACGGCAGCGACGTGCTGAGCTATTGCAAGCATCGGATGGAGATGGTGCGGCGGCTTCAGAAAGACGTGGCCGATTGGGCGGTTGACGATGGGGAGAGCTACGAACAACTTCGCCGCACGTTCAACATGCTCTTGTTCGAATACGGCCGCGCGGCCGGCTACGCCGCACGGTTTATCGGCGGGCAGTACGTTTACCGAGATCAGAAGGGCGATCCGAACGCGCGGATGCCATTCGAAATCGTTCCGGTGATCAAACAGCGTGAAGCCCTCAGTTTCCTGGCGGATTCGATTTTCAGCGACAAGGATTTTCAGTTCAGTCCTGATCTGCTCGCGCGGCTGGCCGCGGGGCGCTGGGGACACTGGGACACCGATTCGTTCGATAGCCAAGTCGAGTACCCATTGCACGATCGCATTGCCATGACCCAGTGGGGAACGTTGTTCCAGATCATGAACCCCAACACGTTGAACCGCATTTACGACGCCCAGCTCAAGGTGCCTGCGGATCAGGATGCCATGACCATCCCGGAAGTGATTAACCGGGTGACCGCGGCGGTGTGGTCGGAGGTGGAAAGCGGTCCCGGCGGCGGGAAATACACCAACCGCAAGCCGTTTGTCTCCAGTATTCGCCGCAGCCTCCAGAGGCAGCACACCGAAATGATGATCAACGTCATCCTGACTCGGCCGGGCACCATGATGGCCGCCGACGTTCATGCCGTCGTCGCCCTGAAGCTCAAGGATTTGGCGGACCGCGTCGGCTCGATCCTTTCGGGCGGACAGGCCCAGCAAATCGATGACTTCAGCAGGGCGCATCTCGACGAAACGAAGTCGCGCATCGACCGGGCGCTTCAGGCGAAGTATGAACTGTAGTCACCGCGAAAGAATTTAGGAGACCCTACAATGTTTACCATAAGCCTACACACTTTGCTGGCGGCCGTCGCGGTGTTGGGAATCGACGGCTCCGCCGCCATGCCGGTTCCGCCGGGAATGCCGGCGGCGGCGGCTGGATCCGCCGGCGACGATCAGAAGCCGGATTTTCCCCCCTTCGACGAAGTGACCAAGGACATGAAGGTCCGCGAAGGGTACTTCACCCTTTACCAGGACGAGAAGAAGGACCGGCTGTTGGCTCGCGTCTCGAAAGACAAATGCGGCAAGCCGTTTCTCGGAGCGACCTCGATCGCCCGCGGGCCCATGTTCGCCGGATGGCAATGGGTCGATGCCCCGATGTATTGGGACCGACACGGCAAACAGTTGATCCTCATGCTCGCGGAACCTCGCTACGTCAAGGGCAAGGGCTCTCCGGTCGAGGACGTCATTGCCCGAACCTATATGGACACGATCCTTCGCGCCGTTCCGATCGTCACCGAGGCCGAAGGCGATCCGGTCATCGATCTTGCCGACCTGTTGAAGGCCGACATCATCGAGTTGAATCAGATCTTTGAAGGCCGCGTCGATCGTTCGCTCAGCCGCTTCGGCGACGTCAAGAACTTCGAGAAGAACACGGAGATTTCGGTCAACCTGGCCATGAAGGCCGTTCCACAAGGTCCGCCGGGAACGGGCATGATGCCCGGTGCGCTCGCCGACGCACAGGTCGTGACGGTTCACTACAGTTTTTCCCAACTGCCCGACCCGGCCAAGGACGATTACCAGCCGCGCGTCGCGGACTCACGCGTCGGATATTTTCTCACGGTGGTGAAGGATTGGACGGCGGATCACAACGACAAGACCATCTTCAAGCGCTTCATCAACCGCTGGCGATTGCGCAAGGCCGAGCCGGATCAGGAAGTTTCCGACGTGCTCCCCGAGGACCAGATCGTCTTCTTCATCGAAAAGACGGTCCCGGTGAAGTATCGACAGTACGTTCGCGAGGGCATTCTGGATTGGAACAAGGCGTTCGAGAAAGCCGGACTGCGGAACGCGATCGTGGTGTTGCAGCAGACCGAAAAGAACGAATACAAAGACCTTGATCCGGAAGATGTGCGCTACAATTTCTTCCGCTGGATCGTGAGCGGGGTGGCCTATGCGATGGGGCCGTCGCGGGCGAATCCCTACACCGGGCAGATCCTCGACGCGGACATCGTCTTCGACGACGCGCTCGTGCGCTATCTTCAAATGGAATACGACCTCAACGCCCCCCGAAGTATCGGCGGTCTGACCGACGCGCATCTCGATGAGTTCCTCACCCAACACGCCGATTGGAAGTTCCCGTTGGAAACCCTGGGAATCGAGGCGAAAGGCCCCCGGGCGATCGAGCGGCTGCGCGATGCCGCGGAGCTTCAGCCGTGGGGGAATCGCCATTCGTCCAAGTTCTGTGAACTGGGCATCGGTGCCACGCGACAACTCGCCCTGGCGGCCTATACCGCCGCGGCCGCCGGACAGCGCAGCCTGCCCGATGAGTACATCGGCCAGGTTATTAAGGAGATCAGCGCTCACGAGGTCGGGCATACGCTGGGCTTGCGTCACAATTTCAAGGCCAGCAGTTGGCTGAAACTCGCCGACATCAAGTGCTGCAAGGCGGAAGAGAACCGAGCCACTTCCGGCAGTGTGATGGACTACAACCCAGCCTGGTACGCCCCCACGACGATGGACCAGGGCGTATTCGTTACGCCGACCGTGGGCCCCTATGACTACTGGGCGATCGAGTACGGATACCGGCCTTTTGGCGGAGGAAAGGGCGCCGGGCGCGGAGCCCCGCCGGCCACCAAAGACCCCAAGACCGATCTCGCATCTTCTGAAAAGAAAGATGCCTCCGTGGTGAAAGTATCCGGTACGGACGGCGTGGCCGCGGTGACCGCCAAACCCGAAGGCGCCAAACCGGAAGGCGATGGAAAACCCGCGGCGGAACCGAAGAAGGACGCCGCGCCGGCAACCGAGGCCGACATGCTCAAGGCGATCGCCTCACGATGCGCTGAATCCGGCCTGGCCTATGCGACGGATGAAGACACGTTTTTCGCCGCACCGGACCCGACCTCCAACCGTTTCGACCATGGCGCCGACCCGCTCGAGTGGGGCCGGGAGCGCATGGGGGCCATTTCACGGCTTTGGAAGGACGGGTTGGATTGGTCGGTCAAGGACGGACAGGGCTGGAGCCTCGCACGCCGGGCCTTGTACATGTTGCTCGGTGAATACACCTCCGCCGCGTATTTTTCGGCCCGCGTCGTCGGCGGACAGTATTCCAGCCGCGATCACAAGGGCGATCCGAACGCCCGTCCGCCGGTGGTTCCCGTTTCGGCAGAGAAGCAACGAGAGGCGATCAGCATGCTTTCCGACAAGGTCTGGTCGGACGCGGCGTTTCAGTTTTCGCCCAAGTTGCTGAACAGCCTCGCCCCAGGCCGATGGTATCATTGGGACACGGACAATTTGGATGTGATTGCGGAGTTCAACATTCACGAGGAAGTACGCTTCATTCGCTGGCTCACGTTGTTCCAACTCATGAACCCGTTCACGCTGAACCGCGTCTACGATTCCGAGCGGCTGGTGCCCGAATCCCAGGACGTCCTCACCGTGCCCGATGTGTTGTCCATAATCACGCGGACCGTCTGGTCCGAGTTGGAGAAGAAACCCGAGCGCAACCCGACCAACCGCGAACCGTGGATTTCCAGCTATCGCCGGGCCCTTCAGCGCGATCATGTTCAGATGCTGATCGACATGGTTCTGGCGCGGCCGGGATTAAGACTCTACGCGGATGTTCATTCGGTTGCACGGTTGACGCTGAATGACCTCGGCGGCACGATCGAACGCGCTCTTGCCGATCAGGGTGCTCGATTGGATGACTTCAGCCGCGCCCACCTGACCGATTCGCGGCAGCGAATCAAGAAAGCCCTCGAGGCCGAGTTCACGGCCAACGCGCTCGGGCGAAACCGAGGGCAGGCGATGATCATCGGCAAGGAGTAATCCGCAAAGGACCGCTCCAAACCGTCAGCGCATGATCAAGGGGGTCTCGACTCGGGCGACCGGGTCGAGACCTTCGTTTTGGGAGTCGGAATCTCTTGAAGGCCGCGTGGCCCTAAGAGGGTGTGTGAGAAGGGGTATTCTTGCCGATAATAGCTGAAATTCGGCAAGGAGGACCCAGTTATGGCAAGGAGTGCCTATCCCAGCGATCTGACGGATGCGCAATGGCAACTGCTCG
>Ga0187893_10008451_pt1 | contig 16216 bp, 17 predicted proteins | sample MA1701074metaG_FD_139574 | JGI IMG/M metagenome (GOLD analysis project Ga0187893, IMG submission 139574) | White microbial mat communities from a basaltic lava cave in the Kipuka Kanohina Cave System on the Island of Hawaii, USA - MA170107-4 metaG ...
AACGACACCGACGCCGATGCGGGCGACACCAAGAGCATCACGGCGGTCAGCAATTCCGCCGCCGGTGCGCAGGTAACGCTGGTCGGCGGCAATGCGGTCTACAACGTGGGCGGCCTGTTCCAGACGCTTCGCGCGGGCGCCACCGCGACCGACAGCTTCACCTACACCATGGTGGACGGCGCGGGCGCCTCGAGTACTGCGACCGTGACGATGACCGTCACCGGCGTCAACGACGCGCCGGTGCTCGCGATCCCGATCCCGGACCAGAACGCCTCGGCCGGCACGGCCTTCAGCTTCGCGTTCGCGGCGAATACGTTCACCGACATCGACGCGGGCGACATCCTCGGCTATGCGGCAACGCTGGGCGACGGCTCGGCGCTGCCCGCGTGGCTTTCGTTCAACGCAGCCACGCGCACGTTCTCGGGCACGCCGCCCGGCACGCCGGGTGGAGGCGGCGGCGACGACTGCGGCTGCGGCACGGGCGGCGGCGCGCCCTCGACGCTCAGCCTGCGCGTCACGGCCACCGACACGGCGGGGGCGAGCGCGCAGGACATCTTCGTGGTGAACATCGCGGGCGGGGGCGGCAGCGGCATCGTGCCGATCGTCGGCACCGACCACGACGACGTGCTGAACGGCACGCCCGGCAACGACGTGATCGACGGCCGCGAGGGCTACGACAAGATGAGCGGCGGCGCGGGCGATGACGTGTACTACGTCGACAAGACCGGCGGCAAGGTGGACCTTGTTGTCGAGGGTGCGACCTCCGGCTACGACACGGTCTACAGCTCGGCGAATTACACGCTCGGTGCCAACGTGGAAGAGTTGCACCTCATCGGCGACGAGAACCTTGCCGGCCACGGCAACGCGCTCGCCAACATGGTGATCGGCAACGCAGGCGACAACGACCTCTACGGCGAGGGCGGCAACGACCTGCTGCTCGACGACGCGGGCGAGGATTTCCTCGACGGCGGCGCAGGCGACGACGTGCTGGACGGCGGCGCAGGCGACGACACGCTGCTTGGCGGCGCGGGCAACGACCTCTACGTCCACACCGCGGCCGGCGGCGACGACGTGGTGCAGGACTCGGGCGGCACGGACGCGATCCGCTTCGGCACCGGCATCGCGCAAGGCCAGGTGACGGTGCGGCGCTCGAGCAACGACCTGGTGCTGCGCCTCTCGGGCGGCAACGGCAGCGTCACGGTGAAGGACTGGTTCGCGTCAGCCGCCAAGCGCGTCGAGCAGGTGCAGTTCGCCGACGGCACGAGCTGGAACGAGGCGGCGATTCGTGCGCGGGTTACCAGCAGCGGAAGTTCGGGCAGCGGCGGCGGTTCGGGCGGCGGCTACGGCGGCTACGGTGGCTACGGTGGCTATGGTGGCTATGGTGGCGATGACGGCCATTCGAACGGCTGCGGCGGCAACGGCGGGCATGCGGACGGCCACGGCGGTCACGACGGCCATCGCGGCGGCGACGACGATGACGACGACGACGACTGCGGCGCCGACGAGATGCGCGACGCCATCGCGCAGCGCCTCAGGCGCGACCCGAACTACGACTTCACCGCGCTCGCGCAGTACCTGCAAAGGAACGGCGGCGGCGGCTACGGCGCGATGACGCCGGAGCAGATCGCGGCGCGCTGGTCGCAGGTGCAAAACTGCGTCGGCAGCCTCGCCAAGGCGGACGACGACGATTGCCACGGCGGCGGCCACGGCGATGGACACCACGGCTGGGGCTGCGACGAGGACCGCGGCAACGGCCACGGCTGGGGCCATTCCGGCTCGACCGGCAAGCACGGCGGCTGGGGCGGCATGGACGGCTTCCGCGGGCTGGGCGAAGGGTTCCGCAAACTCTGATGCACGGCCGCGCCGACCCGCAGGAGTTTCGCCCCGCCCTCGTGCGGCTGCAGGAATCGCCGCCCAGCCCGCTCGGGCGGCGCGTGCTGTGGGCGACGCTCATCTTCCTTGCCGCGCTGCTGACCTGGGCCACGCTGGGCAAGCTCGACATCGTCGCGGTGGCCGAGGGGCGCCTCGTGCCCGACACCTACCTGAAGATCGTGCAGCCCACCGACGCCGGCGTGGTGAAGGAGATCCTGGTGCGCGAAGGCGAGCACGTCAAGGCCGGACAGGTGCTGATGCGCATGGATGCGGCGCTTTCGTCCTCCGACCTGAGGACGCTCGCCGCCGATTTTCACAGCAAGCGCCTCGCGCTGCGGCGCATCGACGCGCAGCTCGCGGAGACTGCCCTGCAGAGGCGCGCGGACGATCCGGCCGAGCTCTACACGCAGGCGCAGGCGCAGTACGCCGCCAACCGCCAGGCCTACGAGAACGCGCTCGCGCAGGAGCGCGCGACGCTCGACAAGGCGAGGAGCGACCGGGTCGCGGCCGAGGCGGTCAGGAAGAAGCTCGTGCAGGTGCTGCCCCACTACCGCGACCAGGAAGCGGCTTACGCGAAACTCGAACGCGACGGCTTCGCCGGCAGGCTGATGTACACCGACAAGCAGCGCGAGAGGATCGAGAAGGAGCAGGACCTCGCCGCGCAGGAGGCGGTGATCGCCTCGGCCGCGGCGACCATCGCGCAGCAGGAGAAGAAGATCGCGCAGATCACCGCGGACTACCGGCGCCTGCTGCAGACCGAGCGCGCCGACATCGCCAACCAGTTCGAGCGCGCAAGCCAGGAGCTCGCCAAGCAGGAGCATCGCCACGGCTACCTGGAGCTGCGCGCGCCGAGCGACGGCCAGGTGAAGGACCTCGCCACCCACACCATCGGCACCGTGGCGAGCCCCGGCACCATCCTGATGACGCTGGTGCCCAAGGACGAGAAGCTGCGCGCCGAAGTCTGGGTGAAGAACGACGACGTCGGCTTCGTGCGCGAGTCGCAGCCGGTCAAGCTCAAGCTCGCCGCCTTCACCTTCCAGAAGTACGGCATGGTGGAAGGCAGCGTCGCGCATATCAGCGCCGATGCCGCCGAGCAGGGCGCCGCGCCGATGGGCAACACGCCTGCGGCGCCCAAGCCGCCCGCCGAGGCGCTCGCCTACCGCACCCTCGTCAACCTGAAGAGCCAGACGCTGGAAGCCGGCGGCGTGCGCTACACGCTCTCGCCCGGCATGCAGGTCTCCGCCGAAATCCACCTCGGCACGCGCACCGTGCTCGAATACCTGCTCTCGCCCGTGCAGAAAGCCTTCCACGAGGCCGGCCGGGAGCGCTAGCCTGGCTTGCGCAGAATCAGTGCTGGAGCGATAGTGAGCGGCATCGGGCTGCGTGACGCAACGCAGACGGATCTCGCCGTGTGCTTGGCCTGGGGATTGCCCTCGGCCAGGCCCTCGAAGTAAGTCGACGTGACGTCATAGAGCAGCACGTCGTTGTCTGCGGCGAAGAGCTCGCCCACCCGCCTCGAGAGGTGCGCCTCGAGCGCCGCCTTGTGCGCAAGCAACTTATCCAGCGCACGATACAGCCGGTCCTTGTTCACCAGCGCATCGCTCAACTGCAGCAGATCGCTCAGCGCCGTACGCCGATACCAGTCTTGCGCAATGTGCAGTTCGCTCGAAGGCTCGCACAGCCGCGCGATCACCAGCACCGTCGCCATCTTCTCCCACGGCACCTCTTCCTTGCCCCTCGGCATGTGCTCGGCTGCGAACCGATCCAACTGACAGGCGCGCCACAAGGCAAGCGCCAAGTACACCTGGCCGAACTGCTCAAGTTAGGCTAGAAGGTTGCGTCATGAACACGAGCTGAAGAGGGCGGTTGGAGACTACGAGGCAACGACGGCGAAGAAGCAAGTCTGCGTCAGCCGCCCGGCGGTTCGCCGAGAAGCGGGAAGGCGCTGAAGACAGACGCTGCGTTCGCCGGCGGCGCCGCGGTGACGTATTGCGGCGTGAGCTGCGCAAAGGAGGCCACGCCGAGCAGGCCGAGGCAGGTGCGGATCTCGTCTTCGAGGATTTCCAGGACGCGCACCAGGCCCGGCGCGCCGGCAGCCGCGAGGCCCAGACAGGGAAGGCGGCCCAGGCCGACAGTGTTCGCGCCCAGCGCGAGCGCCTTCACGACGTCGGTGCCGCGCATGAAACCGCCATCCACCCAGACCTCCGCGCGCCCGGCGACGGCGGCGACGACCTGCGGCAGCACCGTCATGCCGCCCAGGCCGTGGTCCAGTTGCCGGCCGCCGTGGTTCGATACGTAGATCACTTCGACGCCGTGCTGCACGGCGATCTCGGCATCTTCCGCAGTGGCAATCCCCTTGAGGATCAGGGGCACGCGGTGCTTGTGCTTGAAGCGCTTCACCTGGTCCCAGGAAAGTCCGGATTGAAACGCGCTGCCCGCCGGCGCGGCGGCGCGCCAGGGTTTGATGAAGCGCCCGATCAGGTCGCGTTCGCGCCGGCTGTACATGGCCACATCCACCGTAAGGCAGAACGCGCTGTAGCCGTGCTCGCGTGCGCGCTTGACGTGGTCGTCCACCCAGGCGTCGTCGCCGCGCACGTAGAGCTGGAATACGCGCACCGCCTCCGCAGCGGCCGCGGTCGCCTCCAGCCCGGGCTGGCAGACTGAGGAGAGCATCTGCGGCACGCCGAACTGCGCAGCTCCACGCGCGGCCGCCGCGGCGCCGCCTTCGACGATGGATTCAAGGCCGCCGATGGGCGCGAGCATGACTGGAAGGCGGGTTTTTCCGTCAAGAAATTTCCATGATGAATCGACGCGCGATACGTCCCTCAGCACCCTGGGCCGGAAGGCAAGGGAATCGAGCGCCTGCCGGTTGCGGCGCACGGTGGTCTCGGTTTCGGCGCCGCCGATGAGGTAGCTCCACGGGCCGGGCGCCAGGCGCGCGCGCGCGGCGGCGACGATCTCCTGCAGGGTCAGGAACTCTTCGCGCAATTCGGTCTTCGGCGGCGCGTTCATGGTGCGCAAGGCTATCACTCAAGGGTACACTCGCGCCCATGAGACTGCTGACCTATATAGCGAAGAAAAAGGGCGCCGCGCCGCGCGTCGGCGTGATGTCCGGACCCGATCATTTCCGGGAAGTGAAGGTCCCGGACATGATTTCCCTGATTGCAGCTGGCAGTGCGGGTCTTTTGAAAGTCAAAAATACCCTGAAGAAGGGAAAAGACATTCCGCTCTCCTCGGTCCGCGTGCTGGCACCAATCCCGCGCCCGCGCAAGAACGTCTTCTGCGTCGGCTGGAATTACGTCGAGCATTTCGAGGAGGGCGCCAAGGCGCGCGCCAACGTCGTCGAGCTGCCGTCCCATCCTACGTTCTTCACCAAATCTCCGACTGCCGTCAACGGTCCCTATGCCCGCATCCCTTTGCACGCGGGCGTCACGGAAAAAGTGGACTGGGAAGCGGAGCTGGGCGTGATCATCGGCCGCGGCGGCATCAACATCACGGAAGCGAATGCCATGAAGCACGTGTTCGGCTTCACCGTGATCAACGACGTCTCGGCGCGCGAGATCCAGCGCCGCCACGGCCAGCAGTGGTTCAAGGGCAAGAGCCTGGACGGCCATTGCCCGATGGGGCCGTGGATCGTGACCGCCGACAAGGTGAAATCCTGGTGGGACCTGCGCGTGGTGACGCGCGTCAACGGCGCGATCAAGCAGGATTCGAACACGCGGCACATGCATTTCAAGGTGCCGCGCATCATCGCCGAGCTCTCCGCCGGCATGAGCCTCGAGCCTGGCGACATCGTCTCCACCGGCACCCCGGCGGGCGTAGGCCACGCGCGCACGCCGCCCGAGTTTCTCAAGGCGGGCGACACCCTCGAAACCGAGATTGCCGGTATTGGAATGCTGAGAAACAGGATGGGATAAAAAACAGGGACAGACCACGATTTGATAGGCCTAAATCGTGGTCTGTCCCTGTTTTTATTACAGCATCGCGCCTGGTTTGCCGAGCGCGTGCTCGGTGAGCTGCATCACCAGCCATTCGAAGGCGTCGTCCACCGAGTCGCTGCGGTGGAACAGGTCCAGGTCGTCCGCGCTGATGGTGCCGTGGCGCACCAGGGCGTCGAAATTCACGACCTCATTCCAGTACTCGGTGCCGAATAGAACGATGGGCATGACCTTTTTCATCTTTTTCGTCTGCACCAGCGTGAGCGTCTCGAACAGCTCGTCGAAGGTGCCGAAGCCGCCCGGAAACGCGACCATCGCCTTGGCGAGGTAGGCGAACCAGAACTTGCGCATGAAGAAGTAGTGGAAGTGCAGCGCAAGGCCGCGCGTGATGTAGGGATTGTCGGACTGCTCGTTCTCGATCGAAATGCCGATGCCCGAGGTGACGCCCCTGGCCTCGGACGCGCCGCGGTTGGCCGCCTCCATGATGCCGGGGCCGCCGCCGGTGGCGACGACGAAGCGGCGTTCCTTCGATTCCAGGCCTTTGGACCATTGCGTCAGGCGGAACGCGAGCTGGCGCGCGGCCTCGTAGTACCTGGTATCGGGTTTCGTGCGCGCCGAACCGTAGAACACGATGGTGTCCTCGACGCCGTGCTCCGCGAAGCGTGCCCTGGGCTCCAGGTATTCGGCAAGGATGCGCAGCGCGCGCGCTTCCCTGCTGTTGATGAAATCGGCGTTGTGATACGCCTTGACTCTCTTAGCCACGGCCCTGCCCTATCACGCGAGACTTACCCGCGTCCTTCGAATGGCATTTTCGTCGCCTTGATCGTCAGAAACAGGATATTGGTTTCGATCGGGAAGCCCGCCATGTGCAGCACCGCCTGCCCGACATGGTCGACGTCCATGAGCGGTTCCGGCTTGATCGAGCCGTCGGCCTGCGGCACGCCGTTCGCCATGCGCGCCGCCATCTCGGTGCGCGCGTTGCCGATGTCCACCTGGCCCACGGCGATATCGTATTTCCTGCCGTCGAGCGCGCCGGTCTTGGTGAGTCCGGTCACTGCGTGCTTGGTCGCGGTGTAGGCCGCCGAGCCGGGCCGCGGCGCATGCGCCGAGATCGAGCCGTTGTTGATGATGCGGCCGCCGCGCGGGTTCTGGTCCTTCATCACCTTGAAGGCCTCCTGCATGCACATGAACATGCCGGTGAGGTTGATGTCGACGACGTTCTGCCATTTCTCAAGGCTCAGTTCTTCGAGCGAGGTACCTGGTGCATTGACCCCGGCGTTATTGAATACGCAATCGATGCGACCCCACTTGTCCCTGGCCGCGGCGAACAGCGCCTTGACAGAATCCTGCTTCGAGACGTCGGTCGGAACGCAAATGGCGCGCGCGCCGGCGCCGGATTCCTGCGCCGTTTTTTCCAGAGCTTCCTTGCGCCGCCCCGCGAGAGCGACCTGCCAGCCGTCCTTGAGAAACGCGAGGGCAGCCGCCTTGCCTACGCCGCTGCCTGCGCCGGTAATGACCGCGATTTTCGCCATGAATGCGCCCCTTTTGAAACCGAATGTAACCCCGCAACTATTCGATCTTGGCGCCGCAGCCCTTGAGCGACTGCTCGATGCGCGGCGCCTCGGCGCGGATCTCGGCGGCAAAGGCCTCTGGCGAAGCAGAGGGCAGGGCATCCATGCCCTGCGAGCGGATCTTGTCGCGGATCTCCGGTTTCGAGAGGCCTTTCGCCGCGGCGGCATGCAGGCGCCGCACGACGTCCGCCGGCGCCGGGCTTGTTTTCGACCACGATCGATATGCCGAGCTCCTTCGACAACTCGTCGCCGATGATGCGCGTGGTGAAGTCGCCCGAGCCCCCCGGCGGGTAGCCGACCACGAGGCGAATGGGTCTTGCGGGGTAATTCTGGGAAAAGACAGAACTGGATAAAAGAAGAAAAAGGAAAAATGAAAGAGCCCGCACGGTCTATTTCCCCCTGAATTCAGGGATGCGTTTTTCCATGAAAGCCTTGCGGCCTTCCTTGTGGTCCTCGCTCGCAAAGCAGGTTTCGACCATCTTCATGGCGCGCGCAAGATCGCGGTCCTTCTCGTCCTTCTGCCACTGCTGCACCGCGTACTTGGCGGCGGCCACGGTAAGTGGCGCGTTCTCCGCAACCAGCTTGCAGTAGCCGGCGACCGCCTTGTCCAGTTCCGCGGCGGGCACGACCTTGCTCACGAAACCCATGCGCAGCGCCTCGCGCGCATCGAATTTGCGCGCCGACATGAAGATATCGACGGTGTTCGCGGCGCCAAGCACGTTCATGAAGCGCCGAATGCCGGAAGGGCTGTAGCCCAGGCCCAGGCGCGCCGCGGGCATGCGGAATATCGAATCCTCGGAGCAGATGCGCAGGTCGCAGGAGGCGGCGAAGCCCAGGCCGCCGCCGATGCAGATGCCGCGGATACGCGCGATCACCGGCTTGGAGCAGCTCGGCGGCGCGGCGTAGGCCCGCTCGCCTGCCATGTTGTACTCGGCCTGCGCCTCGGCCGTGCCGCGCAGCTTCTCGAACTGCGAGATGTCGGCACCGGAGATGAAGGCCTTGTGGCCGTCTCCCGCGCAGACGATCACCCGCACCGCGGGATTGCGCTCAAGCTCGGCGAAGACCTGCGGTACCGCCCGCCACATATCGTAGGTCATTGCGTTCATTTTCGGCAGGTTGGAGAAAACCACCGTCGCTACCGCGCCCTCGATGCTGGTCTTCAGCTCCGCCATCAGACGACTCCCTCGCTTTTCAATTTTTGTATTTCCTGCGCGTTCAAACCGAGTTCGCGGAGAACTTCCTCGGTATGCTCGCCGCGTTCCGGCGTTGCAGCGGCCAGTTTCGCCGGGGTGCGCGAGAGCTTGACCGGCTGGTTGATGAGCCGCAGCTTGCCGAGCTTCTTGTGCGCGACCTCGGCGGCGATCTGCATGTGCTTCACCTGCGGGTCGGCGAATACTTCGTCCATCCGGTAAATCGGGCCGCAGGGCACGCCGCCCCGGTTCATGATCTCGACCCACTCGGCGCTGCTCTTCTCCCTGAAGCCGCGGTTCATTTCCCGGTTCAGCGCCACGCGGTTCTTCGCGCGGCCTTCCGCGGTGTTGAACTCCGGATGGTCGATCAACTCGGGCCGGCCGATCGCCTCGCAGACGACGCGCCACATCTTGGTGCCGGAGGCGGCGACATTGATGTGGCCATCGGCCGTGGCATAGGCAGAGGTCGGCATGCTGGTCGGGTGGTCGTTGCCCACCTGATCGGGCACCTCGCCGGACATGGTGTAGCGCGCGGCCTGGAAATCGAGCAGCTGGATCGCCGCCTGCAGCAGGCTGGACTGCACCCACTGGCCTTCGCCGGAAGTCTCGCGCTCGAGCAGCGCGGTCATGATGCCGAGCGCGGCGAGCAGGCCGCCGCCCACGTCCGCGACCGCGCAGCCGACGCGCATCGGCCCCTCGCCGGGTGCGCCGGTCACCGACATGATTCCCGAGAGCCCCTGCGCGATCTGGTCGAAGCCGGGGCGCGCGCGGTAGGGTCCGTCCTGGCCGAAACCCGAAATGCTGGCGAGGATGATGCGTTTGTTCACTTTGCGCAGCGACGGGTAGTCGATGCCGAGGCGGTCCTTCACGTCCGGGCGGTAGTTCTCCACCACCACGTCTGCGGTCTTCACCAGGCGCATGAAGATATCCTTGCCCAGCTCTGACTTCAGGTTCAGCGTGATGGAGCGCTTGTTGCGGTGCAGGTTCTGGAAATCAGACCCGTTGCGCGGCCCGCCCAGGTCCTCGATCGTGGTGTTCTCGATCTTGACCACGTCGGCGCCGAAATCGGCGAACTGCCGCACGCAAGTTGGCCCCGCACGCACGCGCGTGAGGTCGAGGATGCGGAGTTTTGCGAGTGCGGAAGATCCGGAGATGCTGGGCATCCCCGATTTTAGACTGCCAACGCCCCGTTCTGGTAATCCCGGATCGCCTGTTCGATCTCTTCGCGCGTGTTCATCACGAACGGACCGTACTGCACGACCGGTTCCCCGATCGGCTTCGCCGCGAGCACGAGGAAGCGGGCGCCGGCCGGGCCGGCTTTCACTTCGATCGTATCTCCGGAACCGAGCACGCCGCCCTGGTGGGTTTTCAGCAGGCGATCCTCGACTTCGACCGTCCCCTCGAAGGGATACACGTAAACAGTCTTGTCCTTGATCTCCTGGGTAAAGACTCCATTCGGTCGCACGCTCACGTCCCAGTAGATGGGGTCGGTGCTGCCACCCTGAATCGGCCCGGCCGTTCCACGCAACGTGCCGGCAACGACTTTCGCGCTGCCGCCTGTGAATGTCGCCACCGGAATTTCCTCCGCCTGGATGTCGCGGTAGCCGGCCGGCTTCATCTTTTCCTTCGCCGGCAGGTTGATCCAGAGTTGGAAACCGCGCATGCGGCCGTTCTCCTGCTGCGGCATTTCGGAGTGAATGATGCCGCGGCCCGCGGTCATCCACTGCACGCCGCCGCTCTTCAGGTTGCCGCGGTTGCCGAGGTGATCTTCGTGCAGCATGTGGCCGTCGAGAAGGTAAGTCACGGTCTCGAAGCCGCGGTGCGGATGCGCCGGAAAGCCGGCGACGTAGTCGTCCGGGTTCTCCGAAGAGAACGCGTCGAGCATGAGGAATGGGTCCGCGCGCAGGTGATTGGCGCTGCCCAGGCTGCGGATCAGCTTCACGCCCGCGCCATCGGAGGCGGGCTGGCCGGGAACGATATGCTGAATTTCGCGAATTGTCATGAAACAATGCTACCCGGACTCGGCCTCAGGGAACATCATGAAATCCTGGTTCATCATCAGCGGCAAGGACGCCACCAGCGTCGAACTGCGCGACATGCCGGTCCCCGAGCCCAAGGCGGGAGAGGTACTGGCGCGCGTCAAGGCGGCGGGACTCAATCGCGGCGAATTCATCGCCGGTCACGGCCTCTCCGGAGGCGCGCCCAAGGCCGCGGGCATCGAAGCGGCAGGCGAGGTGGTCAAAGTCGGCGAGGGCGTGAAGACCTTCCAGCCCGGCGACCGCGTCATGGGCCGCGCTTTCCACGCCTATTCCGAATACGCGATGTTCCGCATCGGCGACGCGATGGCGGCGCCGGCGAAGCTTTCCTGGGAGGAGGCCGCGGGCGCGAGCATCGCCTACCTCACTGCCTACGACATGCTCTGGCCGGGCGGCGAGCTGAAGAGGGACGAGTGGCTGCTGGTGGCGGGCGCCTCGGCGGGCGTCGGCGTCGCCTCGGTGCAGCTCGGCAAGCTGATCGGCGCCAGGGTGATCGGCACATCCGGTTCGGCGGAGAAGCTGAAAAAACTCGGCGCGCTGGGGATAGATCTCCCCTTGCAGAACCGCAACGGCGGCTTTGAGAAGGCGGTGATGGAAGCAACCGGCGGCAAGGGCGTGGACGTGGTGGTGAACAACGTCGGCGGCAGCGTGTTCGCCGAGTGCGTGAGGGTGCTGGCCTACAAGGGGCGCCTCGCTACCGCCGGCTACGTGGATGGCGTGGTGGGCGCGAATCTCGACATCCTCGCGCTGCATTCGAAGCGGCTGCGCCTCTATGGCGTGTCGAACAAGCTGCGCAGCGCGGCCGAATTCGCCGAGAACGTGCGCGGTTTCGAGCGCGACGTGCTGCCGGCGATCGCGAGCGGCTACGTGCGCCCGGTCATCGACAAGGTGTTCCCGTTCGCCGAGCTGCCGCAGGCCAAGGCGTACATGGAGTCGAACGCGCACCTCGGGAAGATCATTTTGCGGGCATAGTTGCGCGCAGGCGCTTGCGCACCAGGCCGATGGCGCTGCGCAGCGCGTAAAGCTCGTCGGCATAGGCGAGCGGAACGGCGATGCGCTCGACCTTGGCGTCGAGCTTTTCCAGGTCCTGCAGCAGCTTGTCCGCGTCCGCGTCCTTGCGGCCGAAATCATCTTCGATCTGGCGCAAGTCCCGGTACCATCTGTAGATGCGCGAACGGATGCGGAAGGTGTAGAGCGGCGGCACGACGCGCCCGAGCGGGATCAGGATCGCGATGATGGAAATCAGCGCCACCCACATGCGGTCCACCAGGTTGGCGAGCCAGAACGGCAGGTAGCGCTGCATCGCCGGCGGGCCGCTGCGGTAGAAGCGCTCGGCGTCGCGCGCGAGCGGGAACTCGGTGTTGAGCGGCGTCGGGAACTGGCCCGTTTTCGATATCCAGCCCCCGCCGCTGTGGATGCGTGATGCGGCCTGAACGAAGAGCTGCACCAGCGCCGGATGCAGGTCCTCGCGCGCCACCAGCGAGCAGGTGGTCGCCACCATGTCCAGGTCCGCCGGTGGCACGTCGCGTGGCAGGTCCACCACGCCGCGCGGCAGCGTGACTGGACTCAGGAAGCGATAGCGCCGCGCATAGGCCTCGGCCTTGTCGAATTCGAGGAGGCGGATGCCTGGCGTCTGCAGCAGCATCTGCACCAGCGGCGACTCCGGCGCCGATACCATGGCGATCGCATCCAGCTTGCTCGCGAGCAGCTCCACCACGGCGGGCGTGAGATCGAGAGTCTCGCGCTTGATGTCGGTGCGCTCCATGAGGTTCGCGAGCAGCATCCGGTTGATGAGGCCGGGACTGCCGCTGCCCCGCGCGCCGACGTTCACCCGCATGCCGCGCAGCTGGGTAAATTCGGTGAGCACGCCGTCGCGCTTCACTTTCTTCGCCGAATCGAGGCGGTAGAACAGCCACACCGGTTCGTGGAAGACGCTGCCCAGCGACACCAGCGGCAGCTTTTCCTCCACGTCCTCTTCGGTAGTGGTGTTCCGCCCGCCGCCTGCGCCGCCCTGCACGAACGCGATCTGCACGTTCTCTTTCGCATCCTGCAGCAGGCGCAGGTTCTCGCGCGAGCCCACCGTCGGGCGCATCACCACCTCGATGCCGAAGCGCTTCAATTCCTCCTGGTAGCGCTTGCCGAAAGCGGCATAGGCGCCCTGTTCCGAGCCCGTGGCGAGCACCACGCGCTTGGGCGGCGTGGGCTTGAGGAGGTAGTAGGCGCCGGCGAGCAGCGCCACCGTGACGAGGATAAACGGACCGGCGGTGACGAGCAGCTCGCGTACCGAGACCAGCGTATCGCGCAAGGAGCGGCGCATGGCCGCGACTATACTGCAGGCATGGCCGGCCACGACGACCTGCGGCGCGTGCTCGAATTGCAGCGGCGCGCCTTTGCCATCGATCCGTTGCCCGGGCGCGCAGCGCGGGTCGACCTCCTGCAGCGGCTGCGCAGCATGGTGGAAAAGCACGGGGCTGCGTTTGCCGCGGCGATTTCGGCCGATTTCGGCGGCCGTTCACGGCACGAGACGCTGGTGGCGGAGGTATTCGTCGTCATTGCTGCCACGAAGCACGCGATGCGCCACCTCGGCCGCTGGATGCGCGCGCGCCGCGTGCCGACCGCGCTGTATTACCGGCCTGGCTACAACCGCGTGCTGCCGCAGCCGGTCGGCGTCGCGGGAATCGTCGCGCCCTGGAATTACCCTCTGCAGCTTGCGCTCGGGCCGGCGGTAGCGGCGCTTGCCGCGGGCAACCGGGTCATGCTCAAGCCTTCAGAACTGACGCCGCGCCTGGCCGCGCTGCTCGAGCGCGTCGTCGGCGAAACCTTCGCCGAGGACGAATTCGCCACCGTCACCGGCGGCCCTGACACGGGCCGCGCCTTCGTCGAGCTGCCGTTCGATCACCTGCTGTTTACCGGTTCGACCGCGGTGGGGCGGCTGGTGGCGCAGGCCGCGGCGAAGAACCTCACGCCGGTCACGCTCGAGCTGGGTGGCAAGTCGCCTGCGATCCTCGATCCGTCCTGCGATTTCCTGCGCGCCGCGCCGAGCATCGCGCTCGGCAAGCTGCTAAACGCCGGCCAGACCTGCATCGCGCCCGATTACGCCCTGGTGCCTGCGCCGCGCGTGGACGAATTCGTCAGCGCCTTGCGCGGCTCGGTCGCACGCATGTACCCGCGCTTTGTCGACAACGACGATTACACGAGCATCGTCAGCGATGGGCACTTCGCGCGCCTCGCCCGCCTGCTCGCGGACGCGAGAGCGAAGGGCGCGCGGATCGTCGAGCTGGGCGAGGCGCCGGATGCTGCGCGCCGCCGCCTTCCGCCCGCGCTGGTGCTCGGCGCGACCGATGACATGCAGATCATGCAGGAGGAGATTTTCGGGCCGCTGCTGCCAGTGGTGGCCTATCGAGGCCTCGACGAGGCGATCGAGTACGTTGGCCGGCGCGAGCGGCCACTGTCGCTGTACTGGTTCGGCGAAGACACGGCGAACCGCGACCGGGTGCTCGCGCGCACGATTTCCGGTGGCGTGACCGTGAACGACTGCCTGTGGCACTTCGCGCAGGAAGACCTGCCCTTCGGCGGCGTGGGTGCGAGCGGCATCGGCGCCTACCACGGCGAGACGGGGTTTCGCACCTTCAGCAAGGAAAAGCCAGTGTTCATCCAGTCGCGGTGGAACGGAATGTTCCTGATGCGGCCGCCGTACGGGCGCGCATTCGAGCGCGTGGTGGCGCTGCTGCAGCGGCTGGCGTGATGGTCTCGAACTGACCGCGATGCGTTTCACCATCCCGGAAGCTGAAGTGGAGCTGACGGCGGTGCGCTCGGCTGGCGCCGGCGGCCAGAACGTCAACAAGGTTTCCAGCGCCGTGCACCTGCGCTTCGATGTCGCCGCTTCCTCGTTGCCGGCCGGCGTGAAGCTGCGCCTCTTGTCGCTGAAGGACAAGCGCATCACGCGCGACGGCGTGGTGGTGATCAAGGCGCAGCAGCACCGCAGCCAGGACATGAATCGCGACGAGGCCTGGCGCCGGCTGCACGCCATGGTGGAAAGCGCGGCGCACGCGCCGCCGCAACGCCGGTCGACAAAACCGACGCGGTCGTCGAAAAGGAAGAGGCTGGAAGGCAAGATCCGGCGCGGCCGGATCAAGCGACTGCGCGGAAAAGTAAACCCGGAAAGTCAGTAAGTCAGTAGCGCTTGCCGGTGCTGAATTCGCTCTTCAGGCGCGCGACCTGCCGCCGCAGCAGCTCGAGCTCGGCCTGCGCCGCCGCCACTTCGGCGGCGACCTTGCTTGCATGGGCGAGGCGGTAGCGCTCGTTGGCCGCAGTCCAACGCTCCACCAGCCGCTGCTCCTGATCGCGCCATTTCTGCTTCTGGTCCATGTCGTAAAAAAAGCCCGGTTGCCCGGGCTTTTCGTTGTCAGCCGTCTTCGGAACGGCTGGGGATGGGAATCGAAATACCGGCGGGAATGTCGTCGCGCGGCGTGCTTTGGTGCACGTCCACGGCCGGCTGCCGCGGCGCGGCGCCCTTTTTTGGGCGGCCGGGACGATAGAACACCTGGAAGGGCTTGAGCGGCGGCACAACCGGCGGGCGCTCGAGGTACCTGCAATCGGATTCGGTGGGCATGCTGGCGGTGGCGCCGATACGGCGGCCGGCGACGAATACGGTGTAACGCAGCATGTGCGCCGAGCCGGGGATCGGCTGGGCGAGGATTTCGTATTTGCCGATCATGAACCGCTTGCGCTCCTGCCGGCCGGGGAGCTCGCGGACGGCCTCGTGCACCGTCTCAGACACCTTTGGCTACCTTTGCCGGAAGCTTCGGCTTGGTGGTTCGGACCATGGCGGCTTTGGCGGCTTTCGCCTTGCCACTGAGCACTTCGTCACACAACGCGACCACCTCCGGTTCCTGAAGCCGCTCCGCGTTCGCGCGCAACTGCTTCACCTCCGGTTTGGTCAACGTTTGGATTCGGTCCTTGGTCCAATCCATGGCTTCTTCCCGCACCAGCTATTGTACCATCCGATCTCGGCACAGGCCTATGTTTTTTTTGATTTTTTTGCCGCTGGATCGAGCTCCGGATAGTGCCGGAAAATGTCCTGCTGGTTGAACGCGAGACGCCTCGGCGAGGCGAGGTAGGCGGCAACCCCGGGACGCGCCGAAACCCGGTCATGGACCCCCAATATCCGCGAAAAACGCCCCTCCAGGCGCCAAAAAGCGACTGGAAACGCGTAGCGCAGGCCGGCGACCATCTGAAACAGGGACAGGTCCGCATAGGTGGCGGTCCTGCCGAGCAAGTAACCCCCGCTCTGGCCCTTCAATACCCCCTCGAAATACTCCAGATATTTTGGCAGGCGGGTAGCGAGGAACTCGGCCGCGCGGCGCCTGGATTCCGGTATCTGCTCCTCGTAGTACAGGCCGGAGCCGATCGGGTGGTGCACGCCGTGGACCTCGACGAGCCAGTCGGCGATGGTGAGTTGCAGCTGGTGGACCCAGAGCCTGCCGGGCTCGTCCTTTGGCGCGAGGCCGAGGCGCGGGCCGAGGTACTGCAGGATGTTGGGTGTTTGCGAGATGACGCGCTTGCCGGCAACAAGGCAAGGCAACGCAAAAACGCTCTTGGGGATTTCA
>Ga0187893_10008452_pt1 | contig 16215 bp, 16 predicted proteins | sample MA1701074metaG_FD_139574 | JGI IMG/M metagenome (GOLD analysis project Ga0187893, IMG submission 139574) | White microbial mat communities from a basaltic lava cave in the Kipuka Kanohina Cave System on the Island of Hawaii, USA - MA170107-4 metaG ...
AACCCTTGGCGTCGTTGGCGAATCGGGGTGCGGCAAGTCGACGCTCGGACGGCTAGCCGTCGGGCTCCATCCACCGACGACCGGGACCGTACGGGTTGGAGGTCGAGATCCGGCGGGTCGTGACCGGGCGCTGCGGCATCGGCTCCAGATGATCTTCCAGGACCCCGCCAGCTCGCTCGACCCGCGCATGCGCGTCGACGGGATCGTGGCTGAGCCCATCAGGGCGCGGGGCGCTCTCCAGAAGCGAGACGTGCGAGAGCGCGTCTCGGAGCTCCTACGACTGGTCGGGCTGAGCCCGGTCATGGCCGACCGGTTCCCGCATGAGCTGTCGGGCGGCCAGCAGCAGCGGGTTGGTATTGCCCGGGCGCTGGCCGGTGATCCGCTCCTGATCGTTGCGGATGAGCCGGTTAGCTCGCTTGACGTCTCGCAGCAGGCGCAGGTCTTGAATCTCCTGAAAGATCTCCAGGAGCGCCTGGGATTGACCTATCTCTTCATCTCTCATGATCTCTCGGTTGTTCGATTCATGAGCACGCGCATCGCGGTGATGTATTTGGGCAGGATCGTCGAGCTCGGTCCCGCCCGAGCTATCAACGAGCGGCCGCGGCATCCGTACTCTATCGCGCTCCGCTCGGCCGTGCCGATCCCCGATCCGCGGCGGGAGGCCGCGCGAGCGCGGATCATCTTGCGCGGAGACGTCCCCAGCCCCCTCGCCCTTCCGAGTGGCTGTCTGTTCCGAACGCGCTGCCCGCTGGCCCAAGAAGTGTGTGCACACGTGGAACCGCCGCTTGTCGAATACGAACCCGGGCACTGGGCGGCGTGCCACTTCGTCGGTTCGTTCGATGGCATGCTCCAGCCCACTACGTCGGGGACCCCATGATACGGCTCGTGGTTCAGCGCCTGATCGGTGGAGCGGCGGTGCTCCTCGTCGTGTCCTTCCTGATTTTCTGGCTTGGGACCCTCATCCCCGGTGACCTGGTCACCGTGCTCGTTGGATCGGAGGGGGCGACCGCCCAGCAATATCGAGAACTGCGCCAGAAGCTGGGGTTGGATGATCCCGTACCGGTGCAGTATGCGCGCTGGCTGCGAGGCGCGCTCCGCGGCGATTTCGGGAAGTCGCCCATCACGGGCCTGTACGTGGCGGACGAGATCGCGCGGCAGCTGCCTATTTCGCTTGAGCTGGCCCTGCTCGGGCTGGCCGGGTCCATTCTCATCGGCATTCCGGTGGGGGTTTTTGCCGCGGTCAGAGCGAACCGGCCGGCGGACCTGGCACTTCGGTCGCTGTTCTTTATCGCGTTCTCCATTCCGCCTTTCGTGGCAGGCGTTCTCCTCGTGCTGGCTGGAGCGCTCTATCTCGGGCCGATCTACCAGTCGACGTCCGTGCCGATCACGGTAGATGTCGTCCGGAACCTTCGCGCCATGATCTTGCCAACATGCTCAATTGCGATCCCGCTGGCGGCGCTCACGGCGCAAATGTCGCGTTCCTCACTGCTGGAGACACTGGGCGAACCGTACATCGCCACTGCGCGCGCGAAGGGAGCGCCGGAACGGAACGTGCTCTATATTCACGCATTGAAGAACGCGCTGGTACCCGTGATCACGCTGCAAGGATACGTGTTCGGCAGCCTGATCGGGGGGTTGATCGTCACCGAGCAGGTTTTTAACCTTGAGGGAATCGGACGCGGGCTCCTGGTGGCTATCGGGAGGCGGGACTATCCGTTCGTCGTCGCAGGAACGCTCGTCATTGCCGCGAGCTACGTGCTGGCCAACCTGATCGTCGACATCCTGTATCCGATCCTTGACCCGACGCAACGGCCCTGAGGATGACCATGGCGACGATCAGCATGTCCCTGCGACGCCAACCGCCCGGCCTGGCGGTCAAGGTCGTTCAGCACCCCGAAGGGCGGCTGGGGGTCGCCTTGCTGGGGCTCCTGGTCCTCACGGCCCTGCTGGTTCCAGTCATCAGCCCCTACGAGCCGAACCAGATCAGCCCGCAAGACGCGCTTCAGGGCCCGAGCACCCGCCATTGGTTCGGGACTGACGAGCTCGGCCGAGACCAGCTCCGCCGAGTCGCCGCCGCAGCCCCCATCGCGTTCTACGTGTCGGGCGCATCCGTGGCGATCGCCCTCGCGATCGGTTCAGCCATGGGCCTGGTCGCTGGCTACGCGGGGGGGACCGTCGATGTCATCCTCAACTGGATCGTCGGCATTCTCTTCTCGATGCCCGCGTTGCTGCTTGCGCTGGTGGTGGTCGGGGTGTTCGGACCGGGCCTGAACAATGCGCTGGGCGCCGTCGCCATCGTCTACGTGCCGCGGTTTGCGCGCATCGCGCGAGCCTCGACGCTTTCGGTTCGCCATCGTCTCTTCATCGAAGCCGCGCGCCTGGCGGGCCGCAAGCCGCATGAGATCCTCATCGAGCACGTCGTGCCGAACATCCTGCCCGCGGTCATCGTCCAAACGGCGCTGAGTCTCTCGACGGCCGAACTCGCCCATGCCTCGCTGAGCTTCCTCGGCCTGGGCGTGCAGCCGCCCAACGCCGACTGGGGAAGCATGCTCGCGAAGGCGCGTGGCTTGATGACCGTCGCGCCGTGGCTCGTCATCTTTCCCGCCCTGGCCCTCGTTCTGCTCATCATCTCGTTCAACATGCTTGGGGACGCAATGCGCGACGTGCTCGACCCGCGCCGACAGACAGACGCCGCGCGGGTAGGTATGTAGAGGGAAGGAGATCACCGGATGGCGGATGCGGTTCAGACCGTCCTGGGTCCGATTCCCGTCGACGACCTGGGCGTGACGATGAGTCACGAGCACCTCCTCTTTGACCAGCGCGGGGTCACATTCAAGGAGCCCGCCGATCCGGAGGACCGGGAACTTGCCTACCGGCCCGTCTCGCTAGAGATGTTCCACTGGCTCCAGCTCAACTGGGGAAGCAACCTCGACAACCTGGTCGTAGACAGCGAGCAGCTGGTGACTGAAGAAGCGCTCCGCTATCGAAAGGCCGGCGGCGAGGCCCTGGTCGATCTGACCCTCCAGGGAGCCGGCAGGAATCCACTTGCGCTGGTGCGCATCGCCCGCGCCACCGGTCTGCATATCGTTATGGGTTCTGGCTACTATCTCGCTCCTACACACCCGCCGCATGTCGCGTCTATGACCGAAGAGGAGATCGCGGCTGAAATCATCGGCGACTTCAGGCATGGCGTTGGAGAAACAGGCATCCGAGCAGGAGTCATTGGGGAAATCGGCAGCTCATGGCCACTGGAGGCCCAGGAGGCCCGAGTCTTCCGCGCGGCCGGCCTCGCGCAGAGAGAGCTCGAGTGCGGGCTGTCGGTGCACCCTGGACGCCATCCCGATTCACCGTTTCAGATCATTGACATCTTGAGGACAGCAGGCGCCGACCTGACAAGGGTCATCGTCAGCCACATTGACCGAACCGTGCATGATCCCGATCGCCTGCGAGCGCTCGCCGACGTTGGATGCTATCTGGAATACGACCTCTTCGGCACCGAGACGACCGCGAGACATCCGTACCGGGAGCTCGGCATCGACATTCCCACTGACAGCCAGCGTCTCAATCAAATTCGCGCACTTATGGACATTGGCCACGGAGCTCAGATCCTCATCTCCCAGGATGTCTGCACGAAGCACCGGACCCGCCGATACGGGGGCATGGGGTACGATTACATCCTCAGGGATATCGTGCCGTGGATGCGCGAGCGAGGTTTCGCGGAGCGCGAGATCAGGCTGCTCGTCATCGAGAACCCGAGACAGGCGTTATCCATGCCTGCCGGGGGTTGACGCGACGTGCCGCCTGAAGTCATCCAGACGGTGCTCGGTCCGATCTCAGCCGACAGCCTCGGCGTGACGATGTGTCACGAGCACTTGTTGATCGACGCGCGTGACGCGCTTTTCAAAGAGCCCTCTGATCCCGAGGAGCGCAATCTCGCGCACCGTCCGGTGTCGCTCGAGTTCCTCCGCTGGCTCCATCTCAACTGGGAGAGCAACCTGGACAACCTTGTCCTGGATAGCGAACAACTGGCGATCGAGGAGGCCCTGCGCTACCGTCAAGCCGGCGGGGACGGGCTGATCGACTGCACCCTGGAAGGCATTGGAAGGAATCCGCCTGGGCTCGACCGGATCGCCCGGGCCACGGGTCTGCATATCATCATGGGCTCCGGGTACTACGTTGCGCCCACGCACCCGCCGCACGTCTCACGCATGACCGAGGATCAGATCACAGCCGAAATCATATCCGACTTCACGCGGGGTGTCGCGGACACGGGCATTCGCGCCGGCATTATCGGTGAGATCGGGAGTTCGTGGCCGCTGGTCCCCGAAGAGGAGAAGGTGTTTCGCGCGGCCGGCGCCGCGCAGGTCGAGCTCGGTTGCGGTCTCACGACCCATCCCGGACGTCATCCCGATTCGCCATTCCAGCTCCTCCGAATTCTCCGCTCGGCGGGCGCGGATCTCACCCGGGTCATCATTGGCCATATCGAGCGCACCGTGCCCGATCTGGATCGGCTCAAAGTCCTAGCAGACACGGGGTGCTTCCTGGCGTATGACATCTTCGGAACCGAGGTCACGGCGAAGCATCCTTATCGCGCCCTTGGCATCGACATCCCGAGCGACGCTCAGCGCCTCGAGCAGATTCGCGCGCTCATCGATGCCGGCCACGGGCCCCAGTTGCTCGTTTCGCAGGATGTGGGCATGAAACACCGCACACGCCGGTATGGCGGGATCGGATATGATCATATCGTGCGCGACATCCTGCCATGGATGCGCCAGCGCGGCTTCCAGGAAACCGCAATCAACCGGCTAGTCATCGACAACCCGAGACGAGCCCTCGCCCTGCCGGAGGTGCACTGAGCTTGTAGGAAAGGATGTGCGCGATGCCCGTGTTGAGAATGAATCAGGCCATCTGCGAAGCCCTCGCCCACGAAATGCGGGCAGATCCTTCCGTGGTGATCCTTGGAGAAGACGTCGGGGAGGCCGGCGGCGTCTTTAAAGCGACCGAGGGACTGCTCGGGGAGTTCGGTCCGATGCGCGTGCGGGACACGCCCATCTCGGAAGCGGCGATTCTGGGCGCGGCCGTCGGGGCGGCCATGGCCGGGATGCGTCCGGTCGCCGAGATCATGTTCGTGGAGTTCTTCGGAGTCGCTCTGGACCAGATTGTGACGCAGGCGGCCAAGATGTGCTACCTGTCGGCGGGCAAGTTCTCGGTCCCGCTCGTTGTGCGCGCGTCTGTTGGGGCCGGTCTCGGATTCGGAGCCCAGCACTCACAAACCCTGGAGACCTGGTTTTTCAACGCCCCTGGACTCAAAGTCGCAAGCCCTTCGGGTCCCCAATCGGCCTACCGGCTGTTGCGGGCTGCGATCCGCGATCCAAGCCCCGTCGTCGTGCTCGAGCCGCGGGCCCTGTACGGCGTCCGTGAGGACTTCGATCCTTCGACCGTCGCGCCAGACCGGCTTGGCCTCGCCAGGCGAGTGCGAGCGGGCGATGCGGTGACGGTCGTGGCGCTCGGGCAGATGGTCCGCGTTGCCGCTGCAGCCGCGGAGCAGGTCGCCGACCGATGGTCCGCGGAACTACTCGACCTCGAGACCCTCCTGCCCTGGGATCGCCGCGCGGTTCTGGAGTCGGTGAAGCGAACCGGCCGGCTCATCGTCGTCGAGGAGAACCCCTACACCGGCGGGTGGGGCGCCGACGTCGTCGCGCACGTGGTGGAGAAAGCCTGGCCGTCACTGAAGGCGCCACCCATCCGCATGACCTGTCCCGATACCCCGGTCCCATTTGCGGCGGGGCTCGAGCGCCGGTACTTGCCGTCGCAGGGCGCGATCGAGAAACAGATCGAGGCGCTGTGCACAACGGGACGCGCGCTTGCACCATGGTGGGAGGCTCACTGAGATGGAAACCCTCGAACACTCGGCGCCGGCCGAAAGTCTCGACCCGAAGCAGCGACGGGCTCTCCTCCAAACGGGAGACCCTTACCAAGCCCTCGATCGGATGATAGAGATCCGGGTCCTTGAAGAACAGGTGCAGAAACTCTTCCTGAAGGGAATCATCCCGGGCACGACGCACACGTGCCAGGGCCAGGAGGCGGTCTGCGTGGCCGTGGCCAGTGTGGCGCGGACGACCGACCCCGTGCTGTGTACGTATCGTGGACACGGGTGGGCCCTCGCACTGGGCGCGACGCCCGTCGCTGTGCTGGGCGAGATCGTGGGGCGGACCGTCGGGTGCACCAGAGGATTGGGCGGCTCGATGCATCTGTCGGAGCCGGCCGTCGGCATGTGGCCGACGATCGCTATCATTGGCGCCCAGCTGCCGATCGCCGCCGGAGCCGCGATGGCGAGCCAGACGAGGGGCGATGGCGCCGTGACGATCGCCGTATTTGGCGACGGCGCGGCGAACATTGGAGCGGTGCACGAGGCGCTGAACCTCGCCGCCCTGTGGTCGCTGCCCGTGGTGTTCCTATGCGAGAACAACCTGTACGGAGAGTACTCGCGCATCGATCAGACGAGCTCGGTGGTTGACATCGCCGCGCGGTCCCGCGGATACAACATGCCCGGCGTGATCGCCGACGGTCAGGTCCTGGCCGAAGTTCGCCAGGTCGTTCAAGCGGCCATCGACCGCGCGCGCGCCGGCGGCGGGCCGACGCTGATTGAAGCCAAGACGTACCGGTTTGTCGGGCATTCTCGCGCCGATCCAGCGAAGTACCGCCGTCCCGGCGAACTCGATGCGTGGCTGGCACGCGATCCGGTCCGGCTGTTGGCCGGCACCATTCGCCCGGACGCTCCCGACGCTCTGATCGCCGAACTGAGAACTCGGTGGGAGGCAGTCCTGGAGAAAACTGTAGAGACGGTCCTGGCGGCGCCCGAGCCGACCGAGCAGGATATGTTCCGGCATGTGCATGCGGAGGTGCCACATGTACTGGGCTGAGCATGTCGGGATCGTCGTATCGGACCTGGAGCGGTCGACGCGATTCTTCAGCGACCTGTTCGACGCAGAGCCCATTCAGAAGGTCCAATGGCGCGGAAAAGATGCGGAGTTCGTCGCGGCGATGGTCGGCCGCCCCGGCCTCGAACTCGACGTGAACTTCTTTCAGATCCCGCACACGAACACGATTCTCGAACTCGTCAAATACTACAACCTTCCGAATCAACCGACGGCCGCCTGTCCGACCGATGGCATCGGCGGGATCCACCTGGCCTTCTTCGTGGAAGATCTTGATGTGGCGATCGAGCGCCTGAAACGGATTGGCGCGACTATCATGACGCCCGTGCACATCTCGTATGGGGCCTACACGGGTGGGCGGGCCGTCTATTTTCGCGGCCCTGACGGCGAGCTCTTGCAGTTCATGGCCGTCACCCAGCGCCCGGGCAAGTTGCCGGTCCTCCGCCCCAGCATGCCTGGCGCCGAGCCTGTAACCCGACCGTCTTGAGTGGAGACGCCGATGACGACCGATCGGAGCCCGAATGCCTCCCGCCCGACGGTACGGATCGCCCTCTTCGGATTCGGCCAGGTCGGGCGCCGGATGGCCACGATCCTCAGCCGTCGCGCCGGGGTCGACGTGGTGGCCGTCATCGCTCGGTCAACGGCAGGACAGCCGGCTCGCTCCGTTGTCCCAGACCTGCAAGCGGCTCTCACTATTACCGCCGATCCCGAACGGGCATTGGCGGAAACCCGTCCCAATGTGGTGCTCCATGCCACCGCACCCCGTCTGTCGGAGGTGCTAGATCAGCTCATGGTGGCGATCAAGGCAGGCTGCCGGGTCATCTCGACCTGCGAAGAGCTCTCGTTCCCTTGGGCGATTCATCGGGAAGCCGCCGGCACGCTTGATCGTGCAGCCCGACAGTCCGGCGTAAGCGTGCTGGGGACGGGCGTGAACCCGGGATTTGTCTTCGACGCCCTGGTCCTCGAGAGCCTCAGCTCCAGGTGGGCGCCGGAGGCCATCACCGTGTCGCGGGTGACCGATGCTACAACCTTTGGCCCGGCGGTCCGTCAGCGACTGGGGCTAGGACTCGCGCCCGCGGAATTCGACGCCAGGATAGCAGCGGGCGACGTCCCCGGGCACGTTGGTTTCCGGGAAAGCATGGACATGGTGGCGGCGGCGCTCGGGACGGAGGTCGAAGTCTTCGAGGAAACGATGAAGCCGACCGTCGCGGATCGTGACGGCGAGGGCGTCGCGGCGGGACGAACGGCGGGCTTCGTCCAGTTGGCGGTGGGCACGTGCAGCAGCGGACTGCGGTTCGAGTTTGGTCTGTCGCTCCACCTCTGGCCTCGGTCCGTCGGCCTCGACGTGATCGATTCGATCAAGATCGAAGACCGGGGTGCAGTCCATGAAGTTCAATTGCGGCCCGGGTCGCTGCCACTGGACACGACGGCGGCGCAAATGGTTAATGCCATACCCCACATTCTCACCGCCGAGCCGGGGCTGCGAACGCGGCTCGACATGCGCGGACCGACGCCCTGGGTCGCCTTCCCGACGGCGGTGGGCTGGCGGCGGGCCGTCTGAGCGGCGCGCTCACAGTTTGAGCACGGAGAAACCGCCGTCAGCCACAATCTCCTGACCGGTGATGTACGCGGCTTCCGGAGACGCGAGGAAGGCGGCGAGGCCGGCGATTTCGTCCGGGGCGGCCATCCGGCGTTGCGGAATCTCGCCCAGCACCTCGTCGCGTCGAATGTGCCCCTGTTCGAAGGCGTACCGGTCCATTGCGGTGTCCACGAACCCTGGCGCGATCGCAACGACCCGCACGTTGTGCGGCGCCCACTCGACCGCCAGCGAGCGCGTGAGCGCGGCCACGCCGGCCTTCGTTACCGCGTAGGGCATGCGCCGGGGCCAGCCGAAGCTGGAGGCCACAGATGAGATGCTGATGATCACGCCACCACCGAGGCGGATCATGTGCCTGCCCGCGGCCTGACAGCAATAGACCACGCCGTTCAGGTTCACGCCCAGCACGCGCAGATAATCCTCGGGGTGCAGGTCCACGGTCGCGCAGTTGAACTGAATCCCCGCCGCATTGACCAGGACATCCACCCGACCCAGATCCGCCACGATCCGGTCCACGACCAACTGCACCTGGTCCGGGTCGGCGATGTCGAGCGTGTAGGCGGTCGCCCGACCTCCGCTGCGGGTGATGCTTTCCGCGGTCCGCGCGGCGGCTTCCGAATTCACATCGGCAAGCGCTACCGCCCTGCCGTCCGCGGCCATCCGCGCGGCCACCGCGCTGCCGATGCCGCCGCCACCCCCGGTCACGACCACAACCGCCGCACCCTCGTTCATGGGAGGCCTCCTGGTTACTATCCTCGCGCGTACCGCTTCACCGCGAAGCGCTCGACGGCGTCCCAGTCGAGTTCCAGACCCAGGCCGGGGGCGGATGGTGCGCGCACGACCCCGCGATCCGGGCGAATGGGTTCGCGCACAATGCGATGAAAGTTGCTGATCCCACCCGCGGTGGTGACGTACTCGACCGCCTCGACGCCCGCGAACGCGGCCGCCATATGAATATGGACCTCCGGGAAGTAGTGTGGGATAATCCTCAGGCCCGCCGTCAGGCCCAGCCCGCAGACTTTCAGCCATTCCGTGATGCCGCCGACCACCGTGGCATCCGGGCGAAGGATAGCCACGCCATTGGCGGCGAGCTCAGCAAACACTCCGCGATCGTCGACCGTCTCACCGACTGCCAGCGGTACAGGTGACCCAGCCGCCACTGTCCGAAGACCCGTAATGTCGCCGGCTGGCAGCGGCTCTTCAACAAACGCCACGTCCAGCTCCGCGAGGGCGCGCGTGTGCGCGACCGCCTGCGCAGGATCGGTCCAGGCGCCGTTGACGTCAAGCCCGATCCGGACATCGTGTCCGAGAACCCGGCGCACCGCCCGCATGCGCTCCAGATCCTCAGAGAATGGAGCGGCGCCGCCCATCATCTTGACGGCGCGAAACCCCTGCCCGGCGAACACCGCGGCTTCACGCGCATCGTCGTCGGGCCGGCGTCCTGCCGTGTAATACATGCCGGCCATCAAGACCTGTACATTCGTGCGACACCCTCCGAAAAGACGATGGAGGGGAAGCCCCGCGGCCTGACCTTTGATATCCCACAGCGCGGTGTCGAGCGCGCTCAGCGCCCGCATGGTGGTGCCGCGGGCGCTCGCGGCCGGGTGCGCGCCGGCCATACGCTCCCAGAGCCGCTCGACCTCCAGCGGGTCCTCGCCGTCGAGCAGCGGCTGCAATCGCTGCACCTCGCCCGCCAGGTCTCCTCCGCGCGTGAAGCTCCATCCCACGCCGCGGAGGCCCGCGTCGGTATCGATGGCGACCAGCAGGTACTCGCGCTCGGTGATGCGCAGGCCGCTCCCGACGAGCACGGGCGTCTCGAGGGGAATTCGCAGGATGGTTCTGCCGACCGCCGTGATCCGCATCGCGGCGCGCTGTGTGGCTCAGTCGGCGAGGCCAAGCAGCGAGAGGCTGTCGCGATGAATGATCGCCTCGAGCGCGTCCTGCGGCACCGGCGGCAGACCGGTGATCCCGAGCATGTGATTCACCGTTCTCAAACCGTCGATGGTTTCTTGAGGTGTTGCGATAGGGAAGTCGGAGCCGAGCAGCAGTTTGTGCAGAACGTTCCATTCGGTGGCGAGACGCATCGCATGATAGTACGACCAGGGCCGGTAGAACAGCGCCGATACGTCGGCGTAGACATGAGGATGCTTGCGGATGACCACGATTGTGTCGGCCTGCCAGGGGTGCCCCATGTGCGCCATGACGATTCGCAACTCGGGAAAGGCGGTCGCGATCTCATCCATCAATAGAGGATGCGCGTAGCGGATTGGCGCAGCCCTGATGGGCGATGTGCCCTGATGGAAGAGCATCGGCAGGCCGAGGGCCTGGGCGCGCTCGTAGATCGCGCGCGCCTCGGGGCACAGCGGATCGAAGTTTTGGTAGTTCGGTCCGAGCTTGATGCCGCGTAGTCCCAGGTCGGATGTGCCACGCTCGATTTCCTCCAGCGCGTTGGGGGCAAAGGGATGCACTGAGAGGAAGCCGATGAGTCTGTCGGGGTGACCCCGCACGAACTCGGCGGTGAGATCGTTCACATTCGCCGAGGGATCGGTCGCAAGGCCCGAGGCCGTGAACGGCTGCTGACCGGGACCGGGGGCGATCAGAAAGACAATCGCCCGGTCCACGGGAGCGATCGCCTCGAGGTAGTCCGCCCAGGTGCAGCTCGCGCGCACCGCCCGATCTGGCCGCCACATGCTGTTCACCACTTCCTCGCCCGGCGGCACGACGGTGCGATGCGTCGGCGTGTGCGTATGGACGTCAATGATCACGGTGGGTGCTTCATTGACAAGGCGATGCGTTCCTCTGTACCGAAGTTTCGGCCGGGAGACCGGTTCCGAGGGAGGATCGCCAATGGCCTCACGGCTGTTGCTCCACGAGTTGACCCGCGAGGAAGCGCGTGCCGCTGCCGCGGATGCGCTCGCGCTGCTGCCCGTGGGGGCGACCGAGCAGCACGGGCCGCACCTGCCGGTGGGGACCGACTTCCTGACCGTGGAGCACATTGCGCGCGCCGCCGCTGCCGAGGCGGCCGGTCGGATCCCTGTGGTGGTCACGCCCACGCTGCCGTTTGGATCGTCGCACCACCACCTGCCGTTCGGCGGGACGATGTCCCTGGCGACCGAGACATACTATCGCGTCGTGTATGAGCTCGTCGATTCGCTGATCACCGGGGGGTTTCGACGTATCTTCATCCTGAATGGTCACGGCGGCAACCATGAGCTCATCCAACTCGTGGCCCGGGACCTGGCGCTCCGGACCGAGGCGCGCGTCGCGGCCGGCTCGTACTGGACCGTTGCCTGGGACGCGCTCGTCGCGCAGGAGGCGCACACGGTTGGCCGCTTCCCCGGCCACGCCGGTGTATTCGAGACCTCGCAGGTGCTGGCGCTCCGTCCCGATCTGGTGCGTCCGCCACTCCCGCATCGCGACGGGTCGTTTGCAAGCGACCCGCGGGGATTCCGCGCGTATCGCGCGGAGATGCCCGGATTTTGGCAAGACATCAAGGGCTATACGGATAGTCCGGATCTGGCGGATGGCGGTCGCGGCCAAGCGTTTCTCGACGCGGCCGCGCGGGCCGTCGGCGCTGCGCTCGTGGAATTTTACAACGCGTCATGAGGTCGCCCTCCGCCACCGCCGCCGGCATGAAGATCACCCGGATCGAAACCATCCCCGTCAGCATCCCAATCAATCCCGAACGGGCGATCAAAGGCGGCGGCGGGGCCCACACGACCTCGCCATTCCTCATCGTGAAGGTTCACACCAACGCCGGAATCACGGGGCTCGGTGAGGTTTCGTGCACGCCCGGTTGGAGCGGTGAGGACCAGGTCTCCGCCGCACACGTCATTCTCAATTACCTCGCACGGGTGCTGATCGGACAGAATCCTGCCGACATCGAACACCTCACACGCGCGGTGCAGCGCGGCGTGGCCGGCAACCCCTTCACCAAGTCCGCGCTCGAGATGGCGCTCTGGGACATCCTCGGTAAGGCGGTCGGGATGCCGGTGTACCGCCTTTTGGGTGGGCCCGTCCGTCATGCTGTCCCAACGAAGTTCTCAGTTTCCGGGCAGGCGCCTAAGAAAGCGGCCGAGATCGCCGCGTGGGCCGTCGCGCAAGGCTTTCGCGTCATGAAGGTCAAGGTCGGCTTGGATCCCGAGGAGGATGTCGCCCGCGTCCGGGCGGTGCGCGAGGCCGTCGGTCCAGAGGTGCGTCTCGGCGTGGATGCGAACGGCGGCTGGTCTCCGCGCGTTGCGATTCGAACCATACGCCGGCTCGAGGAGTTCGGCATCTTCTTTGCCGAGCAGCCCGTGCCGGCCCTCGATGTCGCCTGGCTGGCCGATGTGCGGCGCAATGTGGGCGTGCCGGTCATGGCCGATGAGAGTGTCTACACCCTACAAGACGCCATGGCCGTGGTGCGCGCCGGCGCGGCCGATGTGCTCTCGGTATACGTGGGCAAGGGCGGCGGCATAGGCCCGGCGCGAAAGGTTGCCGCGGTCGCCGAAGCATCGGGTCTGACCTGCACTGTCGGCAGCAATCTCGAGCTGGGCGTGGCCAGCGCCGCCATGATCCATCTGGCTATGGCGACCCCGGGGATTGGCGCCGAAGAATTTCCCTGCGATATCCTCGGACCGTTCTTCTACGAGGGCGATCTGCTGGCCGAGCCCCTGCCGATCTCGGCGGGCGAGGCACGGCCCCTGGAAAAACCGGGCCTGGGTATCGAGCTGGACGGGGCGCGAATCGAGCGCTACCGCGTGAAGTAGTCGGTCACCCCTCGACACGCTCGATGCGCAGCGGGTACGGCCCCTTGGTGCGTACGCGACGGCAGGCTTGGGCGAACTCCACCCAGTCATACTTCCAGTCACCCGGGATGCGCGCGAAGAGGCTGCAGTGCGTGGGCACACCCTCCCAGCCGCGCAGGATGACGCCACGGCCGTAGACCAGACAGATCTCGCCGGTGGATGTTGGATTGGTGACGCCCCCACCGGCATCGTAGAAGTAGAGAATCTCTCCCGGCAGCGGGATTTGCGTCATATTCTCGGCCGGCGCGTCGAGCGGATCGATGAGCACGAAGACCTCAGCGCCCGAGAACTGCCCGTGAAGCGGCATGCGCTCGACCGGCAGCGCGTCCCACACCTTTTGACACACGCCTGGCGCCTCGTCTTCGAGCATCTCGGCCACCACTGATTCGCCGGTGGTCGGGAATGTCAGTCGGATGCGACGTCGCTGCGCTGCCATAGTGCCTCCTTGGTGTTGTGTGTCGTCACTCCAGGACGCTCCACTCGCGGAGCGTGTCCGGATCGAGCCCCACACCCAGCCCCGGTCCTTCTGGAGGATAGAGCATGCCTCGGTTGATGCGCGGCACGTGAAGGGCAATGTCTCGCGCGTAGCGCATCGGGCCGAAGGTCTCGCATGCGTACGGCAGGTTGGGCACCGCCACGCCGAGGTGCGCCGCGGCCGCGGTACCGATGCCGAGCTCAGCCTGACTCCCGATGATGCAGGGGATGTCCAGCGCGCGCGCAAACGCGAAGATGTCCGCGGCCGCGCGGAGACCCCCGGCTTCGACGACGTAGACATTGAAGACGTCGGCCGCATCGGCCTTGGCCACCGCGTACGCGTCGCGGAGGGTTTGCAGGCTCTCATCGGCCATGATCGGCGCAGCGCTCCGCTGCCGGAGCAGGCGCATGCCATCGAGGTTTTCGCGCGCCAGCGGCTGCTCGACCCAGGCGATCTTTGCTTCGGCGGCCAGCGCGCGGATGGCCGCGGCCGCCTCGGGGACCGTCCGCCACGCCATGTTCGCATCGAGCCGGAGCGGGACGTCCGGCCCCACAGCGTTGGCGACCGCGCGCACCGCCGCGAGGTCATCGGCCAGCGCCCGGCCCACCTTGAGCTTGATTGATCGAAAGCCGGCCGCCAGGCCGGCCGCCGCGTCGTCCGCCATCTCCTCGGGAGATTTCTGATAGATCGCCCAGGCCAGCGGCACGCCTTCGCGTACGCGGCCCCCCAGCAACTGGTACACCGGCGCGCCGTAGTGGCGGCCTGCGATATCGAGCAGGGCCATCTCAAACGCCGCCCGCAGATAGGGTGCGCTGAGCTCGTTCGCCAGTGCTTCGTCAATCGCGGCTAACGCCTGGGGCAGCGCCAGCGGGTCAAGGCCAATCAGGCGCGGGACAATCAATCGCCGCGCAGCGTGGCAGAGCGTAAATCCGATGCGCGGATACGTGATCGAAATCTCGCCCAGGCCTTCCGCGCCGTCGTCGCACGTGATGCGAATGATGCCGAACTCTGAGGCCGTGACCGAGACCGCCGTTGTCGTCCCCGATCGCACCGCTTCCTTGCGTGGCGCGCGGATAGCATAGACGTCGATGTGTGCGATCTTCACGCCGGGATCCGCCAGCGATTGATGACGTCCCAGTTCGGTGTCACCCCCAGCCCCGGCGCGTCGGGTGGGTAGAAAAACCCATCCTCCAGGCGCAGCGATTCCTGAATGATGGATTCCTCGTACCTGAGCGGCCCCACGATGTCACACGTGAACGGGATGTTCGCGCACGCAACCCCGAGGTGCGCCGCCGCAGCCGAGGCGATTTGCAGCTCACCCATCGTGCCGATCAAACACGGGATGCCGGCGGCCTCGGCGATGGCGATGATCTGCTGAGCCCGCAGCAGCCCCCCCGACTCACTGACGTAGACGTTGAATGCGTCGGCCGCGCGCGCCCTGATCGCCTCGAGGGCATCCCGCGGCGATTGGATCGATTCGTCAAGAATCACCGGCACGTCTATGGCCTGGCGCACTTCGGCATGCCCGGCGAGATCGTGCGCGGCCAGCGGCTGCTCCACCATCTGGATGTCGTGCGGTTGCAGCCGCCGGATCGCCGCGATCGCCTCCTTTGGTGAGTGATACGATTCGTTGGCGTCCACGCGAATCGGAATGTTCGGTCCCAGGCGGCGCCTGACCGCGGCCGCGGCGCGGACATCGATGTCGCCAGGGCGTCCAATCTTGAGCCGCACGCTCTGCACCCCGTGGCGTTCGACAAAGTGCGCGGCCTCCGCCGCCGTCTGCTCCGGCTCGAGATAGCCCATGGTCCAGTTGAGCGGGACGGCGGGTCTCGCCTTTCCCCCCAGCAGGCGGTAGACCGGCAGCCCCGCGGCCTTGCCGGCGATGTCCCATAAGGCCATGTCGATCCCGGACTTGGCCTGGCGGCCTCCGCGAAGCGCACGGTCCATCCGTGCGACCAGCGCGGGGATCTCCAGCGCATTCTCGCCGAGGATCGCAGGCCCCAGGGAGGCGTTGATGTCGAGCGCGTGCGACGCGCCCAGCCGGTAGTACGACAGCGCGCTGGACACTTCGCCGTAGCCGGTGAGGCCGGCCTCGGTGTCGATAACCACCAGGGCGAAGTCAGAATGTGTGAGGACCACCCCGGCCGCTTCAAAGCGATGCGAGCGCGGCGCGTGGATGGCAAACGCTTCGACCCTGGTAATCCTCATTCGGCGCGAGAGCCTCCGTTCTGCGTAGGACTCGCCAAGACCTTGCAGTATCCTGCCGCGGGGGAAGGCGGTGTCTGCCCCGCGGGGTCGCAGGCACGCCGAGAGCCCGCGAGGAAGTGGGAGCCATGCAGCGCATCACACGCGACAAGTTGATGCCCGTGTTCGATCGCCGGGTTCCACCCGTGGCGCGCGTACGCCCGGGCGAGGAGT